>Ga0209417_1001676_pt1 | contig 39367 bp, 37 predicted proteins | sample RifGroF2_FD_184002 | JGI IMG/M metagenome (GOLD analysis project Ga0209417, IMG submission 184002) | Groundwater microbial communities from Rifle, Colorado, USA - Groundwater F2 (SPAdes) (version 2) | ecosystem: Environmental > Aquatic > Deep subsurface > Groundwater | place: Rifle, Colorado... | reverse complement strand
CTCTCCTCGCAATGACAACTTAAAAAAAGAGCAAAAAAAAACCCCTTTTGAGGGTTGTATTCTTTTTACAGAAAGGGAAAGGAAAGGGAAAGGGAAAGGAATTTGAAGTTTGAAGTTTAGGTTGAAAATTTATATAAAATATTTAAGAACTTTTGTTTTGTTTTGGGGTTCGATACATCTCTTATATATATAAAGTATTGAAGAAGTAAATAATTGCCAAACAGTTTGATTTAATTTACAAAACGTAATAAATTATTTTGTTGATTTAGCCCTTTTCAAGCTCCTGCCTTATTAAAATAAATTTTGACAATAGTGTCTTATGTCAATTATAATTATAAGATTAAATTTCAGAGGTTATATTTAAAAAGTGGAAATTACGCCTTACAATTATAGTTACGCGAATTTCGTCCCCAAGCCTGACAGACGTCAGCAAAATCTTGCTGTTGATGTAGACAGAAGATCAGGTGTTGACAGGAGAGAAGTCCCAAGATATGTTTTAGCGCCTGAACAGGACTTAACAGGAGTTGATCCAAACACTCAATTTGTGCAACAGATTGACAGACGTCAGCAAAATCTTTCTGTTGATGCAGACAGAAGGGCAGGAGTTGACAGAAGACAGGAAGCAAGATTCGTTCCTCTTTCCTTTGGTGTTTCGAATGTACCGGAAAATACTGTTTTTATTGGGAATATACTTCCTGAAAATATACCGGCTTTAAAAGATTTTCGTTCAAGTTTTAACAGTAAGGCTGCGAGTAAATTAAATCAGCCTGTGTTCGATTCGTTTAATTATTCAGGCAAAACTTCTGATACAACTGTGGGTTTGAATAACCAAATTCAAGAAAATAAATCAAATAATAATTTTTTATCGTCTTCTTTGACGGTTCTTAAAAGCACGGCTGATATTTTTGAAGGAATAAAATTTTTAAACAAATTATTTTCTACTGTTACAAAGAAAAAATAATATTGTATGAGTTTAAAAAATTCGAAATATTTTGAGTTAATTAAACAAAATATAGAAATGTTTAAGTTGAACTTAAGCAATTATAATGTTTTGTTGCCTGCTTCACCGAAAGAACCTGCTCTGTTGCCAGTTATTGCGGCAGTGGCGGGCGCTAAAAACATTTATGTAAAGACAAATAAGTCGCCGATAAAAGACAATATCATGAAAATTACTACGGAACTTGGCTTTGAAAACATAAAATGTGTTGATAATCCAACACAAGCACTTCTCTCTGCAATTAATATTGTTGTAAAGGGCGGAGAAATCGATAAAATTGATAGCGCTTTCATAAATCAGCTTAATAAAAAAGCTGTAATAACTTTGTTTCCCGAGAATCTTGATTTTACGGATACAGAAAATATTGACTTAGAAGCATTCAATAAAGAAACGGCTTCCGTGATAGGAATAGACCCCGAAGATAAAAATTTGAATCTATATAAATATTTTTCTCATATTGTTTTAAAAAGATGCTATGAAGCGGGTCTTGATGTTTATAAATCACGTGTGCTTCTGGTAGGGCATGGAAGTTTGCTTGATTCGTCCCTGCAACTTTTAAAAGCGGCTGGTGCTGTAGTTTATTCTTTCAATATTCAAGCGTCTTTAGATCAGACTTTTCTTCTTAAACGTTTGCCGGAGCTTGATGCAATTATAGTTATGGACTATCCTCAAGCTTCAAATCAAGTTATAGGAAGTAAAGGGGTTATTTCTATCAGCGATATTGTTGATTTATGCCCTAATGTGAAAGTTATACATTTTTCAGGAAAACTTGAAGAAAATTCATTAAACCTTGGAAAAATTAAGTGTTTTCCTGCCAAAATTACTCAAAATTCAATAAATCTTAATATTCAGGAATTGGGCGAAAATGCTCTTGTAGAGGTGGCTACAGCTTGTTTAAAAGTTGCCGACAACTTAATAAAATCAAGGGCAAACGCTATGCAGATAAATGACTCTGTAGTAACATACAAAATAATTAATAAAACACAACCTGTTTTATTAGGCTGGGATCAAAGAGGATGTTAGTTTAGTTGGTAAGACTATGTATTTAAATTTAGTATTTGATTTTGTCATTTTTTGTACGACTATTGGTCTTGTTTTTATGGGAGTTTCAAATATAACTTCATTTATGAACCAATAAGATTGTAAAAGTAAAAACTAAAAGAGCCTTTTCCAAATCGGAAAAGGCTCTTTCTAATTCTATATACTCTTAGAACCCTGGTGAGTGTACAGGTAATCCTTTATATCCGGGATTTGAATACACTAAGTTTCTAATACTGCTTGTGGTGTGATTTGCGCTTGTAAAAAGTCTTGAAAGCGTATTTAATCTTTCAGTTAATGGACATTGAATTTGCGCAGCCATAGGATTTTTAGCTTTCATTTGAGTCCACACATCTGCTTCATAGCCCCAGGCGTAAGTTTCTTCTTCAAGTGAACACAATTCATCTTGATGAACCGCTTCATGGCTTAATAAACTGGCAAGAGCTTCTGCAGGAGCATTTTGATGTTTATTGTTTATGTATATATAGAGCTGTTTTTGCTTTTTCCAGCCAAGAGCGTCAAAATTTGCATATCCTGGTGAAATTTCTGCAAGGTTTTTAAATTGAATTTTCATTGGCAATCCGGAAGCATTGTTTCCCAGAATAGCTTTTTTAGCCCAACTTGCTGAAGTTCCATCCATAAGATCAAGAGCTTGTATGAGTTTTGGATTATTTGTAACCGATGAATAGGAGCTACTGCTTGAAATATTGCCAGCAAACGCCGGCGCTGTGAAAAAAAACACGAAAATAACCGCAAATAAAGTTTTTGGCACACGCATAAGTGATTTTTACCCTCAATTCTTCCTTCTGTAAATTAATATCTAATCTTCCCGGATCCGGATTTGTTTGTTTAATTTTTAAAATTTCTCACTTGATCTACATTTTTACACATGTAAATTATAATTATCCACTTTTAAAAGGAAACCATTTGTTTGAAGGACTTAACAGACTTTTACAATATCTTTTTCATTTATTCTTTAATCATGCTAAATTAGATTCAGTAAAAACAAAGATTTTGCGGAGTTATGAAATTGAAAAAATTTTTATCCATATTTGTTTTATTGATTTTAATATTCGGTGTTGTGTCAGGTATTTCTTCCTGTCAAAAGAAACCTGATAATAGCGGAAAAATAGAAATCACCTTCTGGACGCTTCAACTTTCTGATTTTTCAGCCTATATAAAAGATGTTATAGCCCAATATGAACAAAAAAATCCCAATATAAAAATTAAATGGATTGATGTTCCTTATTCTGAAGGGGAAAAAAGAGCTCTCGCTGCTGTTATGAGCAATGATGTGCCTGATCTTATAAACATGAATCCCGGATTTGGCGCTACTATGGCGTCAAAAGGCGCTTTACTTGATATAAAAAATTATGTCAGTCAGGAAAAATACGATGATTATCTTCCTGAAAGCTGGCAAGCTTCCAGTGTTTCAGGTGTAATTTTCGGTATTCCATGGTATATAACTTCCGCGGTAACAATATACAACAAGCAAATTCTTAATAATGGAGGAATTACAGATTATAATTTCGTAAAAACTTATGAAGATTTAGGCAAACTAGCTCCTGTAATCAAACAAAAAACAGGTAAATTCGTACTCATGCCAAACCTTACCGAAAGCGGCTATATGCTCAAACTTTTCAACAAGTATGACATTCCTATAGTTGATAAAGAAGGCAAAAAAGCGCTCTTTAACACATCCGAGGCGGTGAGAGTTTTGTCTTTTTGGACGGATATGTACGGAAATAAATATATTCCCGCAGAATCAATTACAGAAGGGCATAGAGCAGCGCTTGAAAAATATCAGGCGGGAGAAACTGCTTTTATCATTGCCGGCGCGAATTTTTTGAAAATCATTAAAGAAAATGCCCCTGAAGTATATAAAAATTCGGATGTTTCTTCTCAGATAGTCGGAAGCAACGGAAAAGTAGATTTTTCCCTGATGAATCTGGTGGTTCCTAAAAAAAGTAAAAATCCCGAAATTGCTGTAGATTTTGCTCTTTTTCTTACAAATCATAAAAATCAGCTTGGATTTTGCAAATTAGCTCCTATTTTGCCTTCTACTAAAGAAACTCTTAATTCTGATTTCTTTAAAGTTGCTGAAAATACTGATTTGGCTGTAAAGGGCAGAATTATAAGCGCGCAGCAGTTGAAAAATGCTTTAACTCCGGCTCCGCAACTAAGAGATCAAAAAGATTTAAACGAAATAATTGATAATGCGACACAACAGGCTTTGTTGAAAGAAAAAACTCCTAAAGATGCCTTGAATCAGGCAGTAAAAGACTGGAATAATATTTTAGCCGAATAAAAAAACTCTTGACGAAGAAAATTTAGCATAGTACTTTATTCTTACATTAAGGGCGTTTAGCTCAGTTGGTAGAGCGCTTCGTTTACACCGAAGATGTCGGGAGTTCGAGCCTCTCAACGCCCAAGCTAAAAAGACTGGTTTTTATTACCGGTCTTTTTCGTGTTTTGTGTAATATAGTTTATTAGTGCAATTGGTCAGGCGGAAGTTTGCCGAAGTTCGGCAGTGTGTTTAAGTCTTGCTGTCGGAAGTGAGATTATAATTTGATCTAAACGTCAAAAGTTAGTCAAGTTCAATTCCTCTAAATAATGCAAGAAATTTAAAGTGGATAGTGTTAACATATTATAAACATTGTTTCTAGAGATTAATGTGGTTTGATAAATTTGAAGGTGCAAGTTTCTTTACTTTAGGTGATTTTTTCAATAACTTGCATTATTAAGGTATAAGCTAGAAAATACAAATTAGATCCATGTTTAAAATACTCCGGCTTACGCTAAATGATAATAATTTATAGGGCTTACAAATTGAAAAAACATAAATCAAAATGCCGTTTTTGCCAAAATGAACTAAAAGAAACTTTTATAAATTTAGGGTTATCTCCAATTTCAAATGCTTATATTAAAGAAGAAAATTTACAATTTAAAGAAAATTTTTATCCTTTACATTCCTATATTTGTAAGAATTGTCTTTTGGTTCAACTTATAGATTTTGAATCTGCAGAAATGCATTTTAACGAAAACTATGCTTATTTTAGCTCTTTTTCGGAAAGCTGGCTAAAACATTGTTCTGATTATACTGATATGATTTTTGAAAAATTAAATTTAAACTCTGATTCTAGGGTAATTGAATTAGCAAGTAATGACGGGTATTTACTTCAATATTTTAAAAATAAAAATATACAAACTCTTGGAATTGAGCCCTCAGCGAGTGTCGCTAAAGCTTCACAAGATAAAGGCATTGATACTTTAATAGAATTTTTCGGAAGTAAGCTTGCAAAAAAACTCTCCAAAGTAGGTACAAAAGCTGATTTAATTGTAGGAAATAATGTTCTTGCACATGTTCCGGATATTGGTGATTTTGTCAAAGGAGTAAAAATTCTTCTCAAAAAAAATGCAACCGTAACGATGGAATTTCCACATCTTTTGAATTTAATCAAATTTAATCAGTTCGATACTATTTATCATGAACATTTTTCATATCTTTCACTTTTAAGTATACAAAAAATATTCCAAAATAAAGGATTAGATGTTTATGATGTCGAAGAATTATTAACTCATGGCGGGTCTTTAAGGATTTATGCTTGCCATCAGGGAGAAAAACAAATTTTCGAAAGAGTCAATAATTTACTAAAAAAAGAAAAAGATTTTGGTCTTGATAAAATTTCTACTTATAAAAATTTTGGTTTTAAAGTTAAACAATTAAAACGGAATATTTTAAAGGCCTTAATCGAAATTAAAAATAAAGGAAAAACCATTGTTGGATATGGAGCCGCTGCAAAGGGTAATACACTTCTTAATTATTGCGGGATTGGAAATGATTTTATTGACTATGTTGTGGATAAAAGTCCTTATAAACAAGGATTGTTCCTGCCGGGAACTCATATCCCAATAGAATCTCCTGAAAAAATTTCTCAAACAAAGCCTGATTATATTTTTATACTTCCCTGGAATATAAAAGATGAAATAATCAGCCAACTTTCATATACAAAAGAATGGAAATGCAAATTTATTGTTCCTATTCCTGAAGTTTATGAAATAGGTGCTGAAGAAATTATGGTATCAGGGTTGCTTCAGGAAGCACATAAAATAAAAAATTCTGTAAGTTAGGAAAAATAAATGAAATTTACGGAAACAAAATTTAAAGGCGCTTATATAATTGAGGTAGAGCCTATTAAAGATGAAAGAGGCTTTTTTGCCCGCAGTTTCTGTAAAGAGGAATTTAAAAAACTTGGTTTAAAACATGAAATTGTGCAGTGTAATGTTTCTTACAATAAAAAAGCAGGAACAATAAGAGGCATGCATTTTCAGTGCGAACCTTACGGTGAAACTAAAATAGTTTCTTGCACCAAAGGAGCTATTTATGATGTTATCATTGATTTAAGAGAAGATTCCGAAACTTTTTTCAAATGGGAAGCTGTTGAATTAACGGAAACCAATGGCAAAAGGCTTTATATCCCTGAAGGGTTTGCTCATGGATATCAAACATTGGAAAATGATACTTTGGTATATTATCAAATGGGGAATTTTTACAATCCGGCTTTCGCTTGCGGAATAAAATTTGATGACCCAATACTTGCAATAAAATGGCCAATTGAAACTAAAATTATATCCGACAAAGATTTGTGTTATGAGGCTTTCAGCTTATGAAAAAAATTTTAGTTACTGGGCTCAGTGGTTTTATAGGTAGTCATACTGTAGATTTTTTAATTGAAAAAGGGTATGAAATACATGCTATTTCTACGAAGGAAAGATACAATACTGAACATGTGAATTGGTATAATTTGGATTTGCTTAATGAAAATAAAGTCAAAGAATTTTTAAAAAAAATAAAGCCATCTTATTTACTTCATTTTGCCTGGGATGTTACTCACGGAGAGTATATACAAAGTCCTAAAAATTATGATTGGTTGATTGCAAGTATAAATCTTCTAAAGAATTTTAAAGAAAATGGAGGAAAAAGAATTGTTGTGGCAGGCACGCAGCTTGAGGATAATGATTACAATCCTTATCCTGCGTGCAAAAGGGCTTTGTTAGAGGTTTTAAAAAGTTTAGACATTAGTTATGCCTGGGGTAGAATTTTTTATTTGTTTGGAGAAAATGAACATCCTAAAAGACTTGTACCATACGTAATAAACTCATTGTTAAATAAGGAAGAAGTAAAATGTTCAAATGGTGAACAAGTCTGTGATTTTATGTATGTTAAGGATGTAGCAAGAGCTTTTGTGGAACTTTTAAACTCTGATGTTCAAGGAGTTGTTGATATTGGTTCAGGAGAAGGCATAAAAATTAAAGACCTTATATTTAAGATAGCTGATTATTTAGAGGGCAAAGATTTAATAAAGATAGGAGCTTTAAAAAGTTCAGAACAAAAAAAATATAGTATAATTGCAGATATTTCCAGACTTAAAAATGAAGTTAAATTTGTTCCTAATTTTACAATCGATAAAGCCATTGAAAATCTTGTAGAATTAAGTAAAAAAGATATGAAAAGGGGAGGAAATGAACTCTAAAATTAAACCTAATTACGATACAGACAGAAAAAAGCTTTCAGATATAATACCAATACCGGCTCCTTTTACAGTTTATATAGAACAAACGAGAGCATGTAATTTAAAATGTTTTTATTGCATACATTCTACAAGAGACGAGGAAGATGGAGAATTTAAAAAATTAAACTATGAAATCAAACATATGGATTTTGATATGTATTCAAAAATCATAAATCAACTTTCAGAATTCCCTAAAGATAGTATAAAAAGAATAGTTTTTTCCGGTCTTGGTGAACCATTAGCTAATCCAAGATTATCAGAAATGGTAAAAATTGCAGCTGACAGTAAAATAGCAGCCAGAGTGGAAGTTATAACAAATGGACTTTTAATAACTCCTGAATTAACGGAGAAGCTCATAAATGCAGGTATAACAAATATAAATATTTCTATTCAAGGGCTTAATAGCGAAGAATATGAAAAAAATTGCGGTAAAAAAATAGATTTTGATAAATTTTTAGAAAATTTAAAATATTTATATAATCACAAAAAGAATGCCCAAATTTATATAAAAGCTATAGACGCAACTTTTAAAAACAAAGATGAAGAAAATATGTTCTATGAACTATTTAGTCCAATGACTGATAAAATATTCGTGGAGCATCTTGTCCAAATGCAACAACAAATGACCCAATTAAAATCAATAGTCGATGATACGAAAAATTTTCATGGAGAAGAATTTGATTTAAATAGAAAAGTTTGTAGCCCGACGTTTTATTTTTTACAAATAGGTTGTGATTTAGATATTTTCCCTTGTCCTGTCCCCGGTCTTACCAGAGCATTATCAATAGGAAATATTAAAGACAATACACTTTTGGAAATATGGAATGGTCCTAAAAGAAAACGACTTTTAAAAACAATGTTAAAACTAGAGAAAGATACAATCCCTGAGTGTAAAGAATGCAATAAATATAATTGCATAAATAATCCGCTGGAAAACTTGGATGAAGACGCATCAAAACTGTTAAGTTTATTTGAATAGGAGTACATAAAATGACATCAGAAATAAAGCCTATTTGTGGTCTTCAAAGAACAAAGTTATCGGAAGCAATACCGTTAAGTACACCTTATAGTGTACTTATTTTCCCGACAACTTTCTGCAATTTTAAATGTGTTTATTGTGCACATTCTTTAGGTTTAGAAGAAATGAGAAAGCGCTATGATTTTGTAAAAGAAAATATGGAAATGGGAACCTATCAAAAAATCATTGATCAATTAAAAGAGTTTCCTGAAAAAATAAAAATGTTATCTTTAACAGGTCAAGGAGAGCCTCTTATAAATAAAAATATTGCTAAAATGATAAAAATTGCAAAAGACAGCAACGTTGCAGAAAGAGTCGAGATTATATCAAATGCTTCATTATTAACAAAAGAACTTGCTGATGAAATTATAGACGCAGGACTTGATACTTTAAGAATATCTTTGCAGGGTTTATCTGCAAATAAATATAAAGAAATTTGTGGTACTGATATTGATTTTAATGAATTTATGGAAAATATAAGATATTTTTACAAAAATAAAAAACATACGAATTTGTATGTAAAAATAATAGATGTTGCTTTGAATGAAGGAGAGGAAGAAGAATTTTATAAATTATTCTCAGATTGTTCGGATAGAATGTATATAGAAAAAATGTTACCGGTGTACGATGGCGTTAACATTACAGATAAACTAGATGTAAAATACGACAGATATGGCAGAACAATAGAAAAAAGAAAAGTTTGTCCGCTTCCGTTCTTTATGTTAGGCATATTTCCAAATGGAGATATTGAGCCTTGTGACGGAATATATAAGCCTGTTGTAATTGGAAACGTTAATGAGAATTCTGTTTTAGAAATGTGGAATGGCCAAATTTTAAAAGATTTTTGGATAATGCAACTAAAAGGTGAAAACAGAACCAACAACAAGTGTGCGGTATGTTGTGCTTCAAATGATGTTGCACATCCTGAGGATGTTTTGGATAATGATGTAGAAAAACTATTGAAACTGATTGAGGAAAAAAGTAAATGAAAGCGGAAATAATAAACGGCAAAAGTACAAGTGCTAAAAGATCTATACTTGCAAATGAAATTCCGTTAGCTACTCCTTATATTGTTCAGATATTTCCTGTTTACGGATGTAATTTTAGATGTAACTATTGTATTCATTCAATTGACTTATCAAAAAGAGCTTATATTTCAAATGAAAAGTTCATGGATTTTGATATGTACAAAAAATGTATAGAAGATATTTCCGAATTCACTCAAAAAGTAAAAATGCTTAGATTTGGAGCGACCGGAGAACCATTGCTTCATCCTGAAATATCTGAAATGATAGAATATGCATCAAAAAAAGAAGTGGCAAATTCTATAGAAATTATCACAAATGCATCATTATTAACTCCCAAATTGACGGATAAATTGGTGAACTCCGGATTAAATTGGCTTAGGGTATCAATTCAGGGGTTAAGTTCAAAAAAATATAAAGATATTAGCGGTGTTGATATAAATTTTGAGAAATTAGTAGAAAATTTGAAATATTTTTATGATGCCAAAAAAGACACAAAAATCTATATTAAAATAATAGATGTCGCCCTAGAAAAAGGCGAAACAGAAAGATTTTTTGAAATTTTCGGTGATATTTGTGACAAGATCGCAATAGAACACTTAGTACCTACTGTCCAGGATATAGATTATACCCAAATGAGTGACAGTAAATTTGACCTGACTCAAAATGGGAATAAAGTAAATGATAATATAGAAATTTGCCCTCAACCTTTTTTTATGATGCAAATAAATCCCGAGGGTAATGTTGTTCCATGCTGCTCAATGGAAACTTCGTATATAACAGGAAATTGCACACAAAACAATTTAGTTGATATTTGGACCGGAGAAAGATACAAAGAATTTCAACTTCAGCAACTAAACAAAGAAAAATTTAAAAATAAAATTTGTCAAAAATGTCGGTCATACAGATTTGCACTATTTGAAGAAGATATTCTTGATAAGCACGCTGAAGAATTAAAAAAATTATATTAAAAACGGAGAATATAGAGTGGAAAAGATTTTTGAAAAAAATTTTTTAACAACAAAAAAAAACCAAAATAATGTCATAGAATTATGCAAAAACAGCAAGAAAAATATTGTTATAATGCCAGCAGGTCAACAAGCCATTTATTTGGTTCAATATTTAAAAGAACATTCTATAAATGTCGAGTTTTTTGTTGATAATAACGAGAAAAAACATGGAACTTTGATAGGAGGTGTTCCGGTAATTTCATTTACTGAATATAAAAAAATAAGTGATAAAAAGTTTCTTGTTGTTGCAACAAATGAGGATGTAGAAAAATTATTAGTAAACCAACTAAAAGATAATAATATTGAAAATTATAAATGTATCATTGCTGATTATTTAGGTTATAGTGCAGATGAGATTGATAATGCAAGAGAGTTATTTATAAATAATTTTGCAGAATATTTTAAGCTTTATGGTTTACTTGAAGATGATTTATCGAGAAAAACACTTGTAAATAGACTCAATTATTTAATTACGTATGATAAAAGTTATATTAAGGAAATTATAAGCCCCTCAAAAAATCAATATTTTGAACCTGAGATTTATAATATAAGTTCTAAAGACTATTTTGTAGATTGCGGAGCCTTTGACGGTGATACATTAGATCAGTTAATGAGTAATCTTGATAATAAGCTTGCTGGATATTATGGATTTGAACCAGATGACGCAAATTATATAAAACTTAGTAAAAAAGCTGCGTCTTTTGATAATATAACTATTATTAAAAAAGGCGTTTATAAAAATGATGCTGTTTTAAAATTTAATGGCACAAATACTTCATCATCTCAAATAAGTGATGACGGAAATATTAAAATCGAAGTCACTGCATTAGATAATGCTCTCAAGGATAAAAAAGTCAGTTTTATCAAAATGGATATTGAAGGTGCCGAATATGATGCACTTTCAGGTGCTAAAAATATAATAGTTAATCAGAAACCGACTCTTGCAATATCTGTATATCATAAATTTGATGATATATATAAATTACCGTTTTTGATAGAAAGTTTTGGAGTAAAATATAAATATTATTTGAGACATTATGCTATGTGTTCGGCAGAAACTGTCTTATATGCAATACCTCAATAACTTGGTTAAATTAAACAAATTTTTATATCTTAATAAAAGGAATTACAATGCAGTATAAATTAGAAAATAGCTGGCAAGAGATACTTAAAAATATTGAGTTATTAAAGTTTGATTTTAAAAATATTATAAACTTAAAAAATAAAAATATTGCATTATACGGTGCCGGAAGATATGGTAAAGTGGCTTTAAAATATCTTAAAAAACAGGGCTATAATATAGTTTGTTTTATAGATAATTCACCTCAAAAACAGGGAACTGAAATAGATGAAATACCCGTTGTTTCCATAAATCATTTCATCATCAAATCTGTTGATTTTGTATTTATAACTATCAAAGGATTTGAATTCAAAAGTGAAGTAGCTATAAAAAACATGTCATTTGATGCCTGGTATATAGTGAAAAATATTGATAAATATGAACATATACGAAATAATATATTTTGCGATGATAGCTCAAAGCAAACTCTTGACGGGGTTTTGCTTTCTATATTAACAAATGATAAAAAATATTACTCACTAATAATGGATTTTAATCAATATTTTTGTTTACCCTATTTTAGAAATAACAGCAACGAATATTTTGTAGATGTAGGTTCCTATATCGGAGATAGTATTGAAAAATTTATATGGGCAAATGATGGCATTTTTAAACAAATTATAGCTTTTGAACCGGGTGTAAAACAATATAATGCTTCTAAAAAGCGAATATTAAGACTGGTCGAAGAATGGGCATTAAATTCAGAGACAATTTCTGTAATAAATGCGGGAGTCGCTGATAAAGAGGGTTCTGCACATGTGGATTTATCTCAAACAGAACTTCCGAGTTTAAATTTAATGGTTGATAAAACAAATGATGAAACTTCTTCAATAAAAATTACTACATTAGATAAACAATTAGAAAATGTTCCGGTGACTTTTATAAAAGCTGATATAGAAGGTATGGAAATGGCTATGCTTAGGGGAGCAAAAGAAACAATATTAAAAAACAAGCCTAAATTAGCAATTTGTGTTTATCATAATATTAACGACTTAATTGAAGTAATTGGATTTTTACAAGCTATAGTTCCTAATTACAAAATGGCACTTCGTCATCATTCTCACTTACATTCGGAAACCGTTTTATATTGTTGGATTGAATAATGGAAAATCATAATAATAAAACTCAAATATTGCATATCACTCCCCATCTTGGTGGTGGAGTGGGCAGCGTTGTTCTTAATTATGTAAAAAATGATGATAAATTTAATCACAAAATCGCTTGTCTTGATTATGCCAATGATAATGCGATTGAAGTTGCTAAAAATATTAATTTAAAACTATATAGCGATATATCAAAAAATATTCCCAAACTTATTGAATTAATTAAAAATTCGGATATTGTACTTGTTCATTTTTGGAATCATCCTCTTCTTTATGACTTTATAATAAGATACTCTTTGCCGCCATCAAGAGTTATTTTTTGGGCTCATGTTTCCGGATCTTGTCCTCCTCATAATTTTACACACAAAGCTCTTAACTATCCGGACTTATTTGTTTTTAATACCCCTTTAGGTCTTAATGCAAAAGAAGTTAAATCTTTATCCGTTGAACAAAAAAAACATCTTAGAACGATATGGGCAACAGGCGGTATAGATCATGTCAAAAATATAAAACCGTCAAAAAAAGAAGTCTTCAATGTAGGTTATATCGGAACTGTTGATTATTGCAGACTGCATAAAGATTTTTTAAGTATATGTTCTAAAATTAAAATTGATAATATAAAATTTACAGTTTGTGGGGGACTAAAAGAAAAGGAAATATCTAATCAAGCTGAAAAAATGGGTATTAGTGAAAAATTCGATTTTACTGGAAAAGTAAAAGATGTAAGTACATACCTAAAAACATTTGATGTTTTTGCATATCCGCTTGTTTCCAACCATTCTGGTACTTGTGATCTGGTCTTGCAGGAAGCAATGGCAGCAGGTGTCGTTCCGGTAGTTTTAGATAATGCAATGGAAAATTATATGGTTAAAGATGGCATAACCGGAATTGTTGCAAAAAATACTGACGAGTATATTAATGCAATTGAAAAATTATATAATGATGAAAATTTGAGAATGAAACTTTCAAAACAAGCTAAAGAATATGCACTCAAAACTTTTTCATTTAATACTTTAACTAATGATTGGGAAAAGGTTTTTAATGAAATCCTTTCACTTCCTCAAACTCAAAAAAAATGGTTAATAAATAAATCTAAAGACGGAATAACACCCAGGGACATTTTTTTTGAAGCACTTGGCGATCATGCAAAACCATTTATATCATATTTTAATGAATCCGTAAGGGATGAAAGTTTAAAACAAATAAAAGCTCTTGCAAAATTGCAGATTTGGCAAGGAAGCAGCAAAAGTACAGTTCATCAATATTATAATTTTTTCAAAGATGATGAGTCGCTTCAAATTTTAAGTTCTATAATGTAAATTCCAAATACTACCAAGGCATGTTTAATGGGAGAAATAAATAATGACAATAATAAAATTATTAAAATTAATAAAAAGGATATTACAAAAATATAATAATTTTATTAATTTTATTTCAAAAAATACTTTAAATAAATATGATAAAGATGCGATATATATTGAAATATCAGGATGTTGTAATGCAGGGTGCTCATACTGCGGAACAGGGGTTGGAAAACATCGCCCGAAAACAAAGTTTATGACTCCAGACACTTTTGAAAAAATTATAAAACATTTAATTGATACTAAAATATTAAACAAAAAAATAAAAGCAGTTAATCTTTATAATTTTGGAGAACCTTTTATTCATCCTTATTTAAATGAAATTTTAACGATTTTGAGAAAATACAATTTAAAAGCTGTTTTTAGTACAAATTTTATAAAATTTCCGGAAATTTCAGCAGAAAATTATCAAAATATTTATGCAGTAATTTTTTCTTTATGTAGCTTTGACAATGAAAAATATAAAAATATTTACAAAGCAGATCTGGACAAAGTTTTGGAGAATTTTAATAAATTTTTAATTCAAAAACAAGAATTTAATCCATTAATAAAGATGAGTGTACATTGGTTGAAATATAATTTTAACAAAGATGAATTTAATTATGCTAAAAAATATTTTGCGAAAAGAAAAGTATACTCAGTTACAGATAATTATTATGCCCAATTAGGTGATGGTGAAATATTAGTTGGATTGGCAGAAGGCAAAGATTTTAAGGATATTGAAGATACTAAATATTATGATATAGAACAAGCTCAAAAAGATATTGATTTTGAAAGAGAAAATAAAATTATTAAGAAATTTGCACCTAAAAAATATAAATGCCCTCAACGAAGATTTCTTTCAATAGGTGAAAGTGGACAATTAGTTGGCTGTTGCGGAGTCCATTCAAACAATCCTGATTATGATCTTGGTAATATTTTAGATATGGATAAAAAGAAAATTTATAAATTAGAACATTCAATGAAAACTTGTAAAAAATGCTTAAAATATAATATTGCCTGGTATGGTCATAACATGGGTAAGTATTATGATAAAGATTTGGATTGTAAAAAATGATAGAACACTTCAAATTTTAAGTTCTATAATGCTTGATATATAATAATATTATTATTTATGGGAGAGAATGATAATGCTTGAATTAAGTCCATTAGATATTTATAAAAAAGAAACCATTGAAAGAGTTAAATCTTATACTACTAATATGCCATTGCAGGAATCTTTAAAAGGTTTCTTAAAAGAGGCAGGCAAGGCCAATTATGGATTTGGGTTTCTGTGGTTAGGACTTCCTATAATACAAATGCCTCAAGACCTTCAAGCTTTGCAGGAAATTATATGGGAAACAAAGCCCGATCTAATTATCGAAACTGGTATTGCATGGGGTGGTTCATTAATATTTAAAGCATCTATGTTGGCTCTTCTTGAAATGTGCGGGGTAATTGAACAAGGGCACGTCATAGGTATAGATATTGATATTCGTTCACATAATAAGCAATCAATACTATCACATCCTTTGAGTAAAAAAATAACAATGATTGAAGGCTCCAGTATTGATGAAGACATAATTCGACAAGTCAAAGAATTGTCTAAAGGGAAAAAGGTTCTTCTTTGTTTAGACAGTAATCATACACATAAGCATGTATTAGAAGAATTAAAAGCATATGCGCCATTGGTAAGCAAAGGAAGTTATTGTTTAGTTTCTGATACCAGTATTGAAAATTGGCCTGACGATATGGTAGTATCAGGCAGACCCTGGGGAAAAGGCAATAATCCTAAAACCGCTGTTTGGGAATATTTAGATTGTTTGAAAAGCGGTGAATATTTAGCTGCAGATGGAGAAGTTTTGAATTTTGAAATAGATAAACATATTGAGAATGAACTCTTAATAACTGGTTCGCCTGATGGATTTTTAAAAAGAATTTAAAAATATTAATTATAAAAAAGGTCTAAACAATGATTAAAACAACTCTTATGATACCTGTCTATAATGAAATAAAATTTATTGAGAGGACTTTGCAGTCTATAGTTGGAGAAGCGGATCAAATAATAATTTCTGACAATGCTTCTACTGACGGCACATCAGAAATTTGTCAGGAATTTGTTCTTAAGCATCCGGAAATTCAATATAAAAGACATCAAGAAAATATTAATTCAGAAAATTTTAATTATTGCTTAAGCCAAGCAAAAGGAGAATATATCATGTTAATTGGCGGACATGATATGATTTCTAAAAACAGAATAAGACAATTAAGTCTTTTACTTGATGAAACTCCCGATGCTGTTCTAGCTTTTTCAAAAACAGTACATCTTAATGAATCATATTCATTTCATTCCTTGCATTTGGCAGAAGAATTTGGAAATAATTTAACTTCAGATTCTCCTTATATTAGAGTAAGCAGTATTGTTAAAAATCTTTGTGATTGTTCTATGTGGTATGGTCTTCATAGAGCCAGTTCATTAAATGCCATTTTAAATGAAAATATAGTTTTTGACAAAATAGCATCAGATCATGTATTTCTTACAAATCTTGCAAATAGAGGAAAATTCATTTTAGATAATGATTCAACTTTTTTCCGTATGGATAATAGAAAACCTGCAAAAGATTGGGTAGACCACTGCACTAGAATAGTAAAAGCCCAAAGAGGTTTAAATTCAGAAGAATCAGTAAATCCGTATGAATGGCTTTTGGCAAATATTTGTGGAACTTATGAAATAGTAAAAGAAATGCAAAAATCATCTGATGCTCCTTTGGATTTTGATAAAAAAATTCTGAAAACGATTATTAAAAGATTTGGAAAAGTTGAAGGAATAGAAGCTACAAGCGAAAACACTATTATAATTCAGGGGAAAGAGAAATTAGTTGAAGAAGTGATGGATGCAATATACAAATATTCAGATTAAAATTTTAAAAAACTAATTTTGAAAAAGATGTATGGAACTATCAGAAATAAACTAAAAAAAGGATTAAAATTTAATTAACAGTAATTACATTATAAAAAATAAAGGTTTGATATGAAAGTAGTAATTTTAGCCGGTGGATTGGGAACAAGAATTGTTGAAGAATCTCATCTTAAACCTAAACCTATGATAGAAATCGGCGGCAAGCCAATTTTATGGCATATTTTAAAAATTTATTCACATTATGGACTTAATGATTTTATAATTTGTACCGGTTATAAAGGTTATATAATAAAAGAATATTTTGCTAATTATTTTTTACATCAATCAGATGTAACTTTTGATATGAAAAATAATCAAACCGAAATCCATTCAAATTCTTGTGAACCATGGAAAATAACCGTTGTAGATACAGGTGAGCATACTAATACCGGTGGAAGAATTAAACGTATAAAAAACTATCTGAACGATGAACCCTTTTGCCTGACATATGGTGATGGTGTTAGCAATGTTGATATAAAAAAACTTATTGAATTTCATAAAGAAGAAAAAGCTAAAGTAACATTAACGGCTGTACAACAGCCTGGAAGATACGGAACTGTTAATGTTTTGGAAGGAAAAGTTACCGAGTTTAAAGAAAAACCAATTGATGATGGGGCTTGGATCAATGGTGGATTCTTTGTAATAGAACCAGAAGTTATTTCTTTAATTGAAAATGAACAAACATCTTGGGAAATAGAACTTTTGCAAACATTGACAAAAAACAATGAGCTTGCAGCCTATAAACATAATGATTTTTGGTTGCCTATGGATACTCTTAGAGACAAAATTCGTCTTGAAGATTTGTGGGAGACAAACAAAGCTCCTTGGAAAGTATGGGATTAGTGAATCAAAATAAATTTAGCTTTTAACGACATTTTGATAAAGATCTCTATAGCGTCCTCTTGTATCAACAACCAATTTGGCGTACTTCTGTATAAAATCATAATCAAAAATATCATGATCACTCGCAACTATAACACAATCATAATTACTAAGATTATCAATTGAAATATCGACTGATTTTAAATTGAAATAAAATTCCCTCATTTTTGGAAAAGTTGGTATATATGGATCTGAGTAAGAAATAATTGCTCCCTTGTTTTGTAATAATTGCATAATTTTTACAGATGGAGATTCTCTCATATCATCAATATTTTTTTTATACGTAATGCCTAATACAAGAATTTTTGAATTTTTTATCGATTTTTCTACTCTATTTAAAGCGTTAATAACTTTCGAAACAACCCATTCCGGCATATTTACATTTATTTCGCCGGCAAGTTCAATAAATTTTGTATATACATCATATTCCCGAGCTTTCCAGGTTAAATAAAAAGGATCAATAGGAATACAATGCCCTCCAAGACCAGGGCCGGGATAAAATGCCGTAAACCCAAAAGGTTTTGTTGATGCAGCATCTATGACTTCCCAGATATCTATATCCATTTTATCTGCAATTATTTTCATTTCATTAATAAGACCAATATTAACGGCCCTGTAAATATTTTCCAATAATTTCGTCAATTCAGCCGCTTTTGTAGAACTGACAGGAATTATTCTGGTTATTACACTTTCATATAATATTTTGCCAACATCCAAACAATTCGGGGTTGTTCCGCCAATCACTTTTGGAATGGTGCTTGTTTGAAAATTTTTATTGCCAGGATCTTCTCTTTCAGGAGAATACACCAGAAAAATATCTTCTCCAATATTAAAGTTTTGTGATAATATTCTTGGTTTAAGTTCTTCTTCTGTAGTGCCCGGATAAGTAGTGCTTTCAAGACTGATTATTTGTCCTTTGCGTAAATAAGGCAATAATTCATCAATGGTATTTACTATGAATGAAATATCAGGTTCCCTGTATTTATTTAAAGGCGTAGGAACACACAAGATTAAAGTATCTACTTCATTTGCTCTTGAAAAATCACAAGTGGCTTCAATATAGCCATTTTGCCATAAACTTGCAACTCTATTTTTATTTATATGTTTAATATAAGTTTGTCCTGAATTAAGTAATTCGATTTTAGATTTATCAATATCAAACCCAAGAACTTTAAATCCTGCTTCTGCAAAACTTAACAATAAAGGCAAACCTACATATCCAAGTCCTACAATGCCAATTCGAGCTGATTTATTAAATATTTTTTCTTTTAAACTATCTTTAAAATTCATTATTTACCTCTTTATTTTGATAATAAGTATAAAGAATATATTATTAAAATACAATAAGAGCAGACTAATATTATGTTATAATTTATTCAAAACTGCTTAAAATATAGAGAATAAATGAACAAGAAGTATGAACAAAAATCCGCTTATTTCGGTTGTAATACCAGCCTATAATAGAGAAAATCTGATACAAGGATGTCTCAAGTCCATAATAGATCAAACTTATACGAATCTAGAAATTATTGTAGTTGATGACAAATCAACAGATAAAACTATTGAAAAAATAAATGAAATAAATGATGAACGAATAAGAGTTATAGCACTCGAAAAGAATGGTGGTGCTCAAATAGCCAGAAATAGAGGGATTAAAGAAGCAAAAGGTGAATGGATTGCATTTCAGGATTCTGATGACACATGGGATTTAACAAAAATTGAAAAACAAGTAAAAGTTCTGGAAGAAAATAACTTTGATCCATATTTAGTCGTTCATACTGATGCAAATAGATTTGAAAATAATATATATACCAAATTTGACATACCCTTAACAGAAGGAAATGTTTACAAACAACTCTTAAAACACCCCGCTCCCCTTTTTCCAGTTATTTTAACTTCAAAACTGGCTCTTGAAAAAATCGGCTATCTTGATGAAAAGGTTCTTTCTTATCAAGAGTGGGATACATCAATTCGTTTAGCAAAAATATGTAAATTTGTTCATATTAAGGAACCTTTATTTACTTATCTTATTCACACTCAAACAATATCAAATGATAAAAGACGTGATATTAGAGGTTATGAATTTATAATTAACAAATTTAAAAAAGAAATAATCAAAAATTGCGGACACTACGCATGGTATAATCACTTAAATATTCAGCTAAAAAAAAGTATTTCATGGAATTTAGATGAAGAAATACGAAAATATAAAAAATTAATTATAAAACACCATATTAATATCAAGATTGTTAAATTATTAGGAAGATATAAATAGAAAGAGAGTATTAAAGTTTTTCGATTTCATTATTTTCCACATTAAAAATATCCATACCTTTTATGGCATTTAATCTTTCTTCTTCTCTCAAAAATGTTAAGAGACCTTCTTCGTTCCTACTTTCTCTATATTTGCTTTTAATGTAGCCTTTTTCAACGCTTAGAGGCTGCAAATTTTTCATTCTGTCATTCTTTACAAAATATGCATTATTTCCTGCACTATTACAACCAACAAAAGAATACCCTTTTTTTGCCGATAAATTAACTAAGGCTTTTAGTGAAGCTCCCCAGTATAAATTTGAATAATGGGCTTCCGTCCTGTCAAAATCTTTTTTATAGGGAATTGTAATTGATTTATTAATTCCAAAAACACTGTTATATTCTAAAATTACAATTGTTGGCTGTAATTTTGAAGTATCAATTTCTTCCCAAATCCAATAATCATTTCCATCCACATCAATATGCAACAACCCAATATCTTCAAACCCTGTTTTATTCAATAATGAGTTGATATTTTCTTTTGTTATGAATGCAGGAACGGCTCTTAAGTCATATTTCCAAAAATATGACCGTGAATGTACTTTTTTTATAGATTCTTCAGAACCATCCATTATAAAACCCGACCAATTGTTATTCATTAACAAAAAACGTGTATTACTTTCAGAATAATCTTCAACTCCAAACTCAATAAAACATTTATTTATTATTTCTGTGTTATTAATTAAAAATTGTATTATTCCATCATCTCCAAATTGAGAAAAAACTTTAAATTCATAATCCTGAATATTATTGGAAGTTAGTTGCTTTTGTTGGGTTAAAATTCCTTTTGCAACAAGAATTTTTGCATCATCATTAAAACCGCCGTTTACTACGTTTATTATTGGTTTTGTTTCAGACATATTCTACTTTCCTTAATTCTTCCAAGCAATGTAAGCGAAGCAATCGTAAGGTTTTGTAATATCATGCGATTGCTTCGCGATATCATTGCTCGCAATGATATCACTTCACTTTATATTATCATCTGGTTTTCTTTATTCTATACTCCATATATTTGAAAATAATAGAAACTACCGGAATAAGTAGTTTGGTTGCTACTAGAATATAATTGTGTGTATATCTGTACATAATCACCAGCATCCAATGTTAAAAACATTGATATAGGTAATCTATTACCGACAATAGAAGGTACATTCAATATATTAGATGTAACAGCAGAACCATTGACATATATATACATATAAACACTACCAGCAATATTACCAGTACTGTATCCATTTAATGCCTGTACATAATAAACTCCAGCAGAAGGAGCTGTCCATTTGTAGTTTCCAACAGTATTATCATAAACTGAATAAACATCTGTAACTACTGTGTTATAAGCTAAAAGAGTAGGTGTGTTGCTACTTACACTTTGAGCAGCTAAAGGGTATACTTTTAATAATTTCCTGTATGGATTTCCTATAAAATAGGGTAATTCTGTCCATGCTGTTGAGCCATCACCAAATTTTATCCTGTTTGTATCCGTTTCCAAGCCCATTTCACCATGAGCCAGAGTTGGATTGTCAGATGTCCAGTTTGCGTTGGTGTCATTTCTTAGTTGAATTGCTGTATTGTTACCCATTGCATATTTCCTTTCTTACCCTATATTTCGACTTAACAAGTATATAAATTATCGAAGTGATTGTCAATTAAAATCAACATTTTCTTGTTAAAAAATATTAAAATCATTCCGACGTGAAAACAAGTAAGTATTCTTTTATAGTATTTTTAAAGGATTTTGCATTTATATTTTTCTTAGAATGAATTACAATTTAAATGTCATGATTATTGGGAAGATACAAGTAAAATGATTGAAGAAATTAAACATAATAATGAATTGTTGGGAATTATCATAAGAAATTCTTACAAATCCGAAGGCGTAAGTTTCTTTACGCCAGATGATTTTTCTCAACAGCTTGCGTATATGTCACATAAAACAGGCAAAGTAATTGATCCGCATGTTCATAACCCCGTAACAAGAGAAGTTCGCTTTACACAGGAAGTTCTGGTTATAAAAAAAGGGAAATTAAGAGTTGATTTCTATGATGATGGTCAGAATTATCTCGAAAGCCGTGAACTTTTAGAAGGCGATGTAATTTTGTTAGCAGCCGGAGGACATGGCTTTAAGGTTATTGAAGATGTAGAAATGATTGAAATAAAACAGGGTCCTTACGCCGGTGATAAAGATAAAACAAGATTTCAGGGAATTTAAATATTTTAAAGGATTAATATATGGACTTTATTCCGGTAAATGAACCGCTTTTAGACGGCAACGAAAAAAAGTATTTGAATGAATGTATAGACACCGGCTGGATATCATCAGAAGGACCTTTTGTTAAACAGCTGGAAATGGGTATGGCTTCTTATTGCGGAAGAAAATTCGGTATAGCTGTTTGTAATGGCTCACTTGCAATTGATGCGGCTGTAGCGGCTCTTGGAATTAAAGAAAACGACGAAGTAATAATGCCGGCTTTTACAATCATATCATGCGTTAATGCAATAATCAGAGCAGGCGCAAAACCTGTATTGGTTGATTCTGACCCTTTAACATGGTGCATGGACGTTAATCAGATTGAGGATAAGATAACTGACAGAACAAAAGCTATTATGGTGGTGCATATTTATGGACTTCCTGTCGATATGGATCCTGTTATTAAAATTGCCAACAAATACGGCTTAAAAATTATTGAAGATGCGGCAGAAGCCCATGGACTCGAGTACAAGGAAAAAAAATGCGGCAGCTTCGGGGATATTTCAACGTTTAGTTTCTATCCAAATAAACACGTTACAACGGGTGAAGGCGGAATGATTCTAACAGATGACGAAAACCTTGCCAATAAATGCGCATCTCTCAGAAATCTGTGCTTTTTGCCGCAAAAAAGATTTGTACATGAAGAAATAGGCTGGAATTTGAGAATGTCCAATCTGCAAGCGGCAGTTGGCGTTGCGCAATTGGAAAGACTTGATGAGTTTGTTTCAAAGAAAAAAGCAATGGGTAGAAAATATACAGAATTGCTTAATGATATCAAAGAAATACAGCTTCCTGTCGCTACAATCGATTATGCGGAAAATATTTACTGGGTTTACGGATTAATTTTAAATAAAGAAGTTCCTTTTGATGCGGCTGAAGCTGCAAAAAGACTTGGCGCTAAAGGAATTGGAACAAGACCTTTTTTCTATCCAATGCATAAACAGCCTGTTTTCAATAAAATGGGGTTATTTAAAGATGAACATTATCCTGTAGCGGAAAACCTTGCAGAACGAGGATTTTATATCCCAAGCGGTCTTGCTTTAAACAATGAACAGATTGAAAATGTTGCAAAAGCCGTAAGGAGTCTTTTTTAATGAGCGTGTTTGGTAATTATGCACTATACTATGACCTTCTATATAAAGACAAAGATTATGAAGGCGAAGCCGAATATATTTTCAACCTTATAAAGAAATACAATCCCGCTACTGAATCGATTTTAGAACTGGGATGCGGTACGGGCAAGCACGCTAAAATTCTTGCTGAAAAAAGCTATAAAATATACGGAATAGATTCAAGCCAAACTATGCTTCAAGAAGCTTTAAGCATAGAAAATAAAAACCTGTTTTTTGAACAGGGTGATGTTAGAACTTTTAGGGCAAATAAAAAATTTGATAGTGTTGTTTCTCTTTTTCATGTTGCAAGTTATCAAAATTCTAATGATGATGTTATAAATTATTTTAAAACTGCCCGAGAACATTTAAATACAGGCGGATTATTTATTTTTGATGTCTGGTATGCTCCTTGTGTTTTAAATGAAAAACCCGAGAGAAGAGTTAAAGAACTTGAAAATGAAGAAATAAAAGTTAAAAGAACTGCAGAACCTTTTCACAGGGTTAATGAAAATATTATAGACGTGAACTATAAAATTGAAATTACTTATAAAAAGTCAAATAAACAAGATTTTATACAGGAAAAACACGCTATGAGGTATTTTTCACTTCCGGAGATTAGTTTGTTTTGTAGTTTGACAGGATTTGAACTTGTATCTGCGGAAGAATGGCTGACTGGAAATGAACCTGATGAAAATACCTGGGGCGTTTGTTTTGTTGCGAGGGCCGTATGAGAATTGGTATTATGGCTAATGAATTGAATTATTTATTAGGCGGTGGCGCTTCTTTTCAAGACTCAATCCTGAAAACAATTGTGAAATTTGAAACTAACCACGAAATTTTTATTTTTTACAAGGGAAACCAACAATTAGAAGATACTAAAAATATCAATTTTATAAATCTTTTTGATCTCTCTGAACATGAAAAATCTGATTTTCCGCCCCCGCCATATGATAGTTTAATAAATAAAGCTTGTTCTGATTACAAAATTGATTTAATGTATTTCCCTTCTCCTATAGCCCTTAGAGCGGTAACAGTTCCTTATGTTATGACAATATGGGATTTACAACATCGTTTGCAGCCTTATTTTCCCGAAGTTTCTGTTAAGGGAAAAGGAGGGGGAGAATTTGAAGAGAGAGAAGCTTTTTATCAAAAATATCTTCCAAAAGCTTCTTATATTATAATTGGCAATCAAGCTGGAAAAAATCAGGTAATGAACTTTTATAATATTCCTGATTTTAGGATAAAAACAATTCCTATGCCTGTTGATGACAGCTTTTTTGAAACATACACGGATATTGATATTAAACAAAAATTTAATATTAAAAACGATTATATTTTTTATCCGGCGCAATTCTGGCCGCACAAAAACCATATCCGACTGTTACAAGCCCTGAAAATACTTAACTCTAAAGGTAAAAATTATTCACTTGTGTTTACAGGTTCTGATCAAGGAAATTTAGATTATATAAACAAAAAAATAACTGAAATGAACTTGCAAGATCAAGTTTATAATCTTGGATTTGTGGAAAAAGAAGATTTGATATCATTGTATAAAAATGCGGCTTGTCTTGTTTTTCCAAGCTTTTTTGGTCCTGATAATATTCCGCCTCTTGAGGCAATGGCTCTCGGATGTCCTGTTATCTGTTCAAACAGTGAAGGAATGCCAGAACAGTTGGGTGATTCCGCTTTATTTTTTAATCCTTGTGATGAAAATGAAATTGTTGATTGTATAAAAAAGTTGCAAAATAAAGAAACCAGAACACAACTTATAGAAAAAGGTTTTAAATTAGCAATTCAGAGAACTTCGTCTATTTATGTCACTAAACTTTTTAATATAATAGACGATTTTAAGGCAATCCGAGAATGTTGGGAATAAATTTACAAAAAGGATTAAATATGGACTTATCAACCAACGATAAATTGAAAATTTTAAAAGAAGCCGATTTTCAAAGCAAATTAGATGAATTGGGCGCTAAATACAAAAATAAAAAAGTATTAATTTATGGAGCAGGAAGCCTGTTTGATCTTGTAAATGAAAAATTTAATATTGATAAATTAAATATTATAGGGGTTTCAGATAAAAAATTTAAAGAAGTCCAAACATATAAAGAATTTGAAGCTTTTCCTCCTGAAAACATTTCAGAGCTAAATCCTGATATTGTTCTAATTGCTCTTGAAAATTCTACAATACTGGAAAAATTTTTCATAAGAGAATTTTTTCCTCTATATGGCGAATTTAAGTATGCGCAATTGTTTGAGGAGATAAGCTTTGACAAAGAAAAGGATTATTCAACGTTTGTACCTGCGGGACATTATTATTCACCTGTTCCTGACCCGAAAGAAGTTGCAGAAAAAGTTGAAAAATTTGACTTTAATCCGCCTAATATTGTAGGAATAAACTTAAACATCGAAACCCAGTTAAATTTGTTAGAAAATTTTGTTGATTATTATAAAGAACAGCCTTTTACACCTTTTAAATCATGGAATAATAGGTATTATTTTGAAAATGACTGTTATTCATATACAGATGCTCTTTTTCTTTATTCAATGATCAGGCATTTAAAACCTTCAAAATTCATTGAAATAGGTTCCGGGTTTTCTTCGGCTGTTGCTCTTGATACCAACGAAAAGTTTTTTAACAACAGTATTAAATGTACTTTTATAGAACCTTATCCTGACAGACTGCATTCTCTTTTAAAGGAAACTGACTACAAAAATACAGAAATAATGCCTTGTAAACTTCAAGACGTAGATTTAAGTATTTTTAAAGAACTGAAAGAAAATGATATTTTGTTTGTTGATTCAACACATGTTTCAAAAGCCTTTAGTGATGTTAATAGAATCTTTTTTGACATTTTGCCGATTTTAAACAAAGGGGTTTATATTCATTTTCATGATATTTTTTATCCATTTGAATATTTTAAAGGCTGGCTTTTAGAGAACCGAGCCTGGAATGAAAATTATATTTTGAGAGCATTTCTTCAATATAATAATAGCTTTGAAATACAGTTATTCAGTGATTATTTAGCGAAAAATCATAAAGATATTTTGTTTAAAAATATGCCTTTATGTGAGAACAATACAGGTGGTGATCTTTGGATAAAAAAAGTGGATTAAATAAGAGGCATTAAATGAAAATATCCATAATAACTGTATGCTATAACGAAGCTAAAACGATTGAAAAAACTCTTGAAAGTATTTTTTCTCAATCATATAAAAACATTGAATCTATTGTAATAGATGGCGGCTCAACTGACGGAACAGTAGATATTATTGAAAGATATAAAGATAAAATAGCTTATTTTGTTTCAGAACCTGATGAAGGAATCTATAATGCAATGAACAAAGGAATAAAAGCTTCATCCGGCGAAGTTTTATACTTTCTGAACGCAAATGATACTTTATATTCTGATGATGTTATAGAAACTGTTGTGAGTGTTTTCAAACAAGGCAATTATGATTTTGTTTATGGCGATTTATGTTTTATTGAACTTGATAAAAAAAACAAAATAAGAACTCAAAAGAAAAATTTAAATGATAATTTAATACAGGCTAATCCTGTTTGGCATCCCGCCAGTTTTTATAAAAAAACTTTGTTTGATAAATTCGGGCTTTATGATGAAAATTTTTTCATTGCAGCAGATCATGATTTTAATATGAAAGTTTTGACAAATAAAAAAACAAAAACTTTTTATTTAAATAAAACCATAGCAAAATTTGATATGACAGGAATTTCCGCAGATAAAAAATATAAAAAGATCTTGAAAATTGAAAACAGCTTAATTTTTTATAAATATGCTTTTTCTACACCTTTTTCTAAAATAAATTATTGTCTAAAATGGTTTATTTTAGATCCTTTAATTCTATTTAAACGAAAAAAATTATTTAAGTATATTAAAAGACTACATTATTTTAGAAAATAATAATAAAAACTATTTAAAAAGCATTTTTATTAAATCAAAAAAACTTAATTTGATTAAAGATTCATGTTTAAATTTGCCGAACTCTGGATATATTTCTTCTTCAAAAAAATTCTCTGCAATATCAGGATCAATTATTCCAATTAATACAATATCCGGTTTTTGACTCATAAAACTGTCTGACTCATATGTTTTATAGCCCATAAATTCGCCGTCATTATCAAATTTTTTATCAGCAACGCCAATAATATTTAATTTTGAAAGATCATAATTTTCTTTTACAGCTATAAATCCCATGCCGGCACCATAAATCATAACTTTTTTGTCTGCGTATTTTTTTGCTAATTTATCTATTCTTTTTTGAAAATTCTTCTTTTGTAAGAATTTTATTAGTTCTTCTTTTGTATCAAACATATAAAAACAACTCCTATTTATATATCTAAATATTACTTAAATTGAAACCGAAAATTATCCCATGGATAAATGGTTTTTAAAAACTTTTAAGTCTTTTTTTCATTTATTAGGGAGATAAGATTTTTTTCAAAAATACTGAATTCAAAATTTTCAAGATAAGTTTGTCTTGCTTTTCCAAACATTTTCATTGTAATTTGCGGATTCTCAATAATATTTTCAAGCATTGAAGTTAATTCTTTCGTATTTTCATAGTTAAAAATAAAAGCGTCTTCATCGTTTTTAAGCCAGTCAGTAATTCCTGTTTGATTTGAAATTAAACATAATTTGCCCATCATCAAAGCTTCCAGTGCAACTATTGAAAAAGAATCGCCTCTTGATGAGCAAACAATAACATCAGATTTTGCCATTTCCATCAAAGTAATATCTGTTGGAAGTTCACCTTCAAAAATAATCTCAGGATAATTTTTGGATTTATTTATTAACTTTTTGTAAAATTCTGTGTCAAAAGGTTTCCCTATGAACTTAAAAATTGACTTACTTCTCAACTCGAGAGGAAGGTCAATAATCGCATCTATAAAAATATCCTGACCTTTTACGGGATATATTGTTCCAACCATAGTAAAAACGAGTTTTTGATTTTTTTGAAAATAATTCTTATATTTTTTGTAATCGTCTTTTATGCCGTATGGCAAAATTTTTACATTTTTATGATATTTATCTATATAACTTTTGGCAAAATTACTTACCGTATAAATTTCCGGAAAATTTTCAACAGCCTCTTTAGCAGCTTTAGAATATTTTTTGAATTCCATAATCGTGTCAAAAGTCGTAGCCTCATGACACCACCATATACAAGGCAGTTTTTTATTTAAAATATTTGCGGCTTTATAACTAACCACTGAATTAATTAATGCAAAATCAAAATATTTATGCGAATTCTTTAAAAAATCATAACTAGAATCGATTATTACAGGTATATTCATATCCTCAAAAGTTTTTTTTAAAGGTCCGCTTGAAGGCGAAAAAATAACAGGATACCCGCCGTTCTTTTTAATTATCTTTGAAACATTTATTAATGTTATTGGAGCGCCTGTAAGTGAAAGCTCATGACTGCATAACAACACTCTTGATTTTTTAAATTTCAGTTTTAATTTTAAACTCAGAATTTTTTTTATCAAACGTAAATATTTTATAGTTTTAAGAGCATTATTATAATTCATTTAACTTCCAATACAGTGCATTATAGGTTCTATCATTTTGTTTATAGCATTTTATTATACAATTATCAAATGCTATAATCCTGACGAGCAAATCCCTGAATAATTACTAAATTTTTCGGTTTTGTCATATTTGTAATATTTCTTCAAAAAATTCTATTCTGCCCTTATTAACCAACGGTTCAATTTTTATTTTATTATAGTCTGTTTTTAAAATTTCAATTAACTCAATAGGATTCAATACGCCAACTAAAATGACATCAGGATTTGATTTTTTTATATCAGCAGACTTAACAGCCGGATAGCCGTATAAAGTTTGGACATTTTCATCAGAGGTTTTGTTTTTATCTGAAATACCTATGATATTTAAACCGTTTAGATCATAGTTGTTGTTTATAGTTTCAAAAAAAAGACCGGCGCCGTATATTAAAATTTTTTTGTTTTTATATTTCTTTTTCAGTTTTTTTAATTGTTTTTCGAAATTTATTTTTTTTAACAAATCAAGAATTTGCTCATAATTTTTATCAGGAGATATTTCTTTTTTAGAATTTTTGAAGAAATTTTTTACAGTAAGAAATTTATATTTATAAATAAAGTTTTTCCACCCAGTGTATTTTAAATATTGAAAATACTCTTTTTTGAAAAGAAAATAATCCTTTTCAAAAAAATAAATATTGTGGGGCGACCATGGTTTTACTGGATTAGTATAATGAATTATGGATGGTTTCTTTAAAGCCTGGTTTATTTCTTCTTGCGAATACAGGGTAAATTTACCATTTCTGAAACAGTTTGTCTGAAAATTCCATTTTGGGTGTAAAAATTTAACATTATTTTGAAATAATAAATTTAAAATATCCTGATCATTCCATAATAATTTTTCTTTTTCTTTTCCAACAAGCTCAAAACATTTATTTTCCAGGTTTAGTTCGTTCCATTTTTTTATATTGATTAACAAAATTCCGGCATTAAAATAAGAATCGCATCCCAATCTGTCAAAAAATTCCTGTCTTGATTTAGGGGAAGCACAATCTTCAATAACACCCATGGCACAATTAGCTATATCTGTTTCCCATAATTCCTTAAGACTTGTTTTTACTACAATATCACAATCAAGATATATTGCTTTTTCAAGATTAGGCTTTAAAGAAGCTATTTTAAATCGGTAATATGTTGGAAGTGTAATATGCTTCAATCGAGGATTTAACGGATAATTTTTAAAGTCATCTTCATTTATCGGTATATATTCTATTTCAAAATTTTTGATTTTTTTAAGTTTATTTATTTTAAATTTACTTTTTTCAGAAATTCCACCATCAAGAATGGAAAAAATTAATTCATCTTCAGTGCCTGCGTTGCAAAGTATAGAAGCTATAGAAACTGCTAAATGCTGCGTATAATTTTCATCACTAGAAAAGAAAATATTTATTTTATTCATTAATTTTTATATCCTTATAAATACTTTTTCTTTATAAAATTCCAGATTCTTTCAGAAGAATTTCCATCAGGATCTTTAAAAGCCATGTTTTTTATATTTTCTCTTTTTTGTTTGTAATTATCAATATTATTTATTAAAATATTTTCGATTTCCTGAAGAAGCTCACCTTGATTGTAACATTTTAAACCGGGGGTTATCCAGTTATAATCAAACTGAATAGCTCGGTCTTTTAAAATATACTTTTCATAATCATAAGGGAAAAACAATACAGGTCTATCCATCAGCAAATAATCCATATAAATAGAAGAATAATCCGTCACCATAAGGTTTATATTTTGCAAAACAGGATAAATATCTTTTGTATTGTTGTATATAATTATATTTTTCAGTTTGTTAAATTCAGCATAATTTGTATTTGGAATCGGATGAAATTTTAATATGAATACAATTTTATTTTTTTCTCCAAACTGAGACCATTCTTCCAAGTCAATTATTTTGTCCGCTATAGGGTCATTACGAGTATCTCTGAAAGTAGGCGCATATAAAATAGCTTTGTATCCCTGATTTTTATATTCAATAATTTTGTTGTAATTTTCTATATCTGTTTCTAGCAAATCAAGTTCATCAGGTTCTCTGAACATAACATCGTTTCTAGGGTAGCCTCCCTCGAATACTTCTTTAGGAAGAAATGCCGGCTTAAAAACATTTTCTGTGTAAAATTCTGATGTTGAATTTAATATGTCATATTTTGGAAAACGGCACTTTAAAAAATAATTTAACCTGTTTTTTATTGATTTCATGTTTTCAATTATTTCAGGCATGGTAAATTCTATTGTTTTAAAACCCACACCGTGCCAGAGCTGTATTTTTTTAGCCCTGAATAAAAGATGATGTTTACTTATATGCGCATTATTTGGATTATCAACATAAATTACAATAGAAGTGCTTAACAGCTTGCAAGTAGTTTCAAAATCAGGATAGAAACAAACAGGCAAATTTTTTTCTTTTAATAATTCAAAGGTTTCTTTATCTTCTGTTAAAAAACTATATTCAAAATCTTTTTCTTTTATTCTTGTCACATAATTGTGCAAATATTTTGTATTATCCACAAAATGCTTGCTGAGTTTACCTATAAAAACAACAGAGTTCTTCTTTTTAGGTATTAAAAGCGATAGAAATGTGCCAGTTAACCACATAGTCACATCAATCATTGAAGGCAAAGAATCAAAAGCGGTAAAAATAGGATTTAGATTTTTTGCTATTTTATCAATTTCTGTATTTTTTTCATCATAATCTTCTGGAGCAACTTCATAATTAAAATCGTATACAACTTTGCATTTTAAATTTTTTTCTTTCAGATAAGTTAAAATAGATGGAATTATTTTATTTATACTATGATTTACAACTGTTAAAACTATTACGTCAGGGTTGAGTGTTTCAATTTCATCAAAAAAGAAAATCTCGCAATTTGCGATTTTAGTTCCTTTTTTGCCATAATCATTATCTATACAGCCTAAAATATTCAAATTCGAAAAGTTAAAATTTTCAAATAATTCCTGCGCAAAAATTCCTGCTCCATAAAAAGCAATTTTTTTATCTTTGTATATGGTTTTTAATCTTGCGATTTTGTACCATAAAAAAGGCTGTAATATTTTATATAAAAGTTTTTTGAGCATTTTTTGTGGTTATCTCCTGCTATTTGGGTTTTCTGATATCAATAACCTGACCGGTTAAATCAGAAAGAATGGTTTTTAATGAATCAACGGCAACCTGTTCAGAACTAAGAAGCGTATCTTCGGGTTCTTTTCCGAAATTTTTGTATCTCAACTCTGTTGCTGTTCTTTCGGGGTTTATTGCGTTTATGTTTATGTTATCCGGATTAAATTCTTCTGCAAGAGCCTGTACCATATTTACAACAGCAGCTTTTGAAGAAGAATAAGTTGAATAAAGCGCACGACCTCTTGTATAAGAACTGGATGTAAATAGCAATAAACTTCCTTTGCTTTTTTTTAGATATTCAAGGCTTGCTTTTATGACTTTAATTGCGCCAATATAATTTATATTAATTTCATCTACAATATCTTCTATATCTCGTTCTTCGATTTTTCCAATATTAAGAACACCTGCGGTATTTATAACGTAATCAATTCTTTTCTCTTTTTCATAAACTTCTTTTAAAACTTTTTGAACATCTTCATAATTTACAATATTTACGTTGTTTTTTCTGGAAAAGCCGTATACAGTTGCTTTATAATCTGCGGCTATTCTGCAAATATCTTTGCCTATTCCGCTGCTTGCCCCAAAAACAACCAGAACTTTATCTTTTAAGTCATTAAGCGTTATATTTTCAGGCACTTTATGGCTGTTTATCTGGAAAAGTTTATCCGCAAGAAAAATATCTTCAGGATAAGTTATTTTTATATTTGTTTCTTCCCCGTTTACGACATAAACATCAGCAAGATTATATTTTACAATTAATCCGCAATCATCCGTAAATTCAAAATTTTCTTCTTTTTGCGATAATTCATGAGCTTTTTTTATTAATCCGACTCTAAACGCCTGAGGAGTTTGTCCTCTCATCATATAGTTTCTTTGAGGAATATTATTTATAATATGCTTGTCATTAATTTGAATAATTGTGTCGGCGGACTTTATTGCCACATCAACAGCAGAAAATCTGTCTAGCGCTTCAACACATTCATTAATTATCCTGTCAGAAACAAAAGGTCTTACCGCGTCATGAATGAGAACTTTGGCATCGTCTTCATTTATAGAATTAATTCCGATGAAAGAACTTTCTTTTCGTGTTTCTCCACCATTAAGAATTTTTTTAATCTTTTTATAATGATTATTTATTATAATATTTTCAGTTAAATCTTTGCATAGCGGATTAATTACAAGAATTATTTCGTCAATGGCGCTGTTGTTTTCAAAAGCGTCCAGAGTATGCTCAAGCAATGTTTTTCCCGCGATTTTTATAAACTGTTTTGGCTTATAATAATCAAATCTTTCGCCCTTTCCCGAAGCTAATATTATTGAATAAACTTTTCCCATGTATTTTACTCATCCAGCTTTCTTACCAAGATTTATTATAGTACAGTAAATTGATTTTATTGAATTCTTGTATGTTCTGTTTTTTCGAGTTTATCAATTAATTTAACTATAATTGTTTCATTATATATTGGCCCATAATAATATAAATCTAAATAAAGCATACTCATTCGATATGATAATCTAATTAAATTCTCATCATTGTTCTCAAAATCCTTTATTTCATTATCAATATCAAGAAGGTCAGTTAAAAAGATCATTTTATAATAAGGGTTTAAATTTAATATTTCTTTAACTTTAAAATAATTATCTTTCATTATTTTTAAACTATTTGAAAATTTTCCTGGATTTTGAATTAACAAATTATGCATGCTATTCCAAATATTTTCTGAAAAATTGGGATTTAAGTTTCCCCATTTTAAATTTATCCATTCTGATAAAATTATTTTTTCTTCATTTGATAAATAAGCAGAATTTTCAATCGCTTTTAACTGTATATTTAAAACTGAATTTGTTTTGAAATAATTAAAAGGTGCTTTGAAGTCAAAATTCAAATAAGGAACAATTCCTTTTTTAAACACAAAATCAATAATTTTTTTTGCATCATTATAGTTTGTTATCATATTTTTTAATTCTTTTAATGCTTTTTTGTTTCTTTTTGAAATATCCAAAGCTGTTAATTGAGTGTCTTTTAAAACTTCTTCAACATTTATTTCTTCACCGGTATTTTTTTCAAGAGCTTCTTGCAAAGTTATATGCTCATAACCTTTTAAATAAGCGCCGCCTTCTGTGGCATTAATAAGTTTAATTTCAGAAGCATATTTTTCTGCAATTTCTTCAAAATACAGAATAAATGTATAATAATCAGGTCTGGTAAGAAGATTTTCCCCATTTAAACCTTTTACATATAACAGATCTTTGCTTAAAAATTCTTTATGCGCTTTACGTGTATCTTCATTTTTATCAAATTCGAATTCAACTTCTTTGGATTCATTAACACTAAAACCGGCATGGGCAGAGTCTTGAGAATAACATTTATTATCCGTATATGCCAAATCCTGCCCGACTAAAATTATTTTGTCACAACCCATTAACTTAGCGGCATAAAGACAATTTATGGCAACTGTTCCTGCTGTTTCATATTCATCTAAATCCGTTATCCCAAGAACTTTTGCCAGCCAAACACAGGCAGGTGTGTTTTTATTATGATGATTAAAAAATCTTTTCGGTTTTAATTCAAAAATTCTTTCAAAAGTATTTGTTGAAGCTATCAAATTTACTTCACTTAATTCAGGTATATCTATAATTTCTTTTTTGTTATCTATAACTGCAACAAAGTCTGGAATTATGCCATGTTTAACAGATGCTTTAAAAGCAACACCCACACAAAATACAATTACTTTGTCTCTGTAAGGTTTTAAGTTTTCAATATTTTTATCAAGAGACGGACCTGCTGATAATATTACTGCAGGTTTGTTTTTAAACTTGTTTTTTAATACATGCATATCCTGATTATTTATGACATAAGGAATATCTTGAAACAGCAAAGTTGTCCAAAAGTAATTTTTTTTCCATAAATTATTAAAATTTTGTTCAAAAAGACCATGATTATTGTTTATTTTATTAGTAAATTCCTGTAAGTATGAATTATCTTCAAGCAAATAATAATTTGACGGTAAAAAATTAAATTTGTAGCCTTTGAAAAATAAAATTTTATAAGCTTTTTTAATATCCTCGTGTGTGTGAGTAACCATAATATTTTTATTTGATAATTCTTCTGAAAAATCAACAAATTCAAAAGCTATTCGCAAAAACTCCAAATTAGGCTCATGTAATACAATTTTGCCTTCATATCTTTTGGCAAATTCTTTGAATGTATAGCCCAACCCTATACCGAGAAGCACAGTAATGCTTCTTATTGATTTAAATTCCAATTTTGAATAGGATTCTAGAGCGTGCCAAACCGGATCCATAGAATCATCGACAGGAATATTATTTTTATACAATATGCTGTCGCCGGATTTCGCCGGATTAATTTCATAATTGGCGTCTAAATTATTATGATTGCGAATTTTTTCTGCCAATTCAGGATTGTATTTAGATATATAGTTTAAGTTTTTTTCTAATAAATTTGTCATTCCCAAAACCCCTATAAGCAAAGTTTATAATATGTTAACATTAACCGCTTTAAAATTCTTGCATTAATTAGAGGAATTGAGCTTGCCTAACTTTTGATGTCGGCAAAAATCCATAAATTTGCGTCTATAGCAGCTTAAGTTTTAAAGCGACAAGTCTTTATTGTGCAATTGAAGCCAGAGAACCATATAGTCTGCCGCTAAATCCTGATTTACCACAAGCACATCTTTGGGAACGGCAAGATTTATAGGAGCAAAATTCCAAATAGCTTTTACTCCTGTTTTTACTGCAATATCAGCCATTTCTTGAGCAGCATCTTTAGGAACCGCTATGATGATTATTTTTACCTGCATTCTTTGCGCCAAATCGGGAAACTTTGAAACATGGAAAATTTCTTTTTCTCCGACTTTTAAACCTATTTTATGAGGATCTGTATCAAACAAGGCTGTTATATTCAGTCCATATTTTTCAAAACCGTTATATTTTGCAATGGCAAGTCCTAAGTTTCCTGTTCCTATCAAAAAAGAATCTTTCATGTTGTTTATATCAAGAAATTCTTCCAGATGTTTTTTAAGTTCGTTTGTATTAAAACCAACTTTAGGCTTGCCTGCGCAATTGAGCAAAGCAATATCTTTTCTTACCTGTGTCTCGTCAATATCGAGTTTTTTCGCTATTTCCAGACTTTTTATAGATTCTTTTCCTTCTTTATAATATTCACAAACTATACTGTAATACTTGGGAAGTCTTTTTAAAGAAGGAAGAGGAATTTTTTTATTCATTAATTATTAAACCTGTTTCTTTTTATTTAGAAAAAATATATTCTGCATTATTAAATAAAGAATCATCAATTATATTATCATCTATTATAGCAGAAGGATTTTTATTTTAAGGTTTTAAGGCAATTTTAATGGCTTTTCCTTCATTGTGAAGCCTTATAGCTTTTTCAATTTGTGAAATCGGCAAGGTATGGGTGATAAGTTTTCTCACATCCACATGTCCCTCGCTGATAAGCCTTAAAGCTTCTCTGATATGTCTCGGGGTATGGTGAAAAGTGCTGGCGATTTTTATTTCGTCATAATGAATTCTTCTTGTGTCAAGAGTGATTTTTGTTCCTGATTTGCATCCGCCAAAAAGATTGACGGTTCCGCCTTTTCTCACTAAATCAATCATTTTTTCCCATAATTCGGGAAGCCCGACAGCTTCTATGGCGATATCAAGACCTTTTCCTTCGGGAGTAAAATCAAGAAAAGCTTTTTTCGGATCAGGAATTTCTGTCAGGTTAATAACTTCGTCAGCTCCGCCAAATTCTTTTGCAAGCCGTAACTTAAGGGGATTTCTGCCTGCGGCTATAACTCTTGCTCCTTTAAGCTTGGCAAGCCTTACAAATAAAAGACCTATAGGACCTAAACCGATTATTCCGACAGTTTGTCCGGGCTTGATGTTTAACTCTTCAGCTCCGAGAACCACATTTGCAAGAGGCTCAGTGAAGGCTGCTTCTTCAAAAGTAACATGATCGGGAATCGGCAGTAAATTTTGTTTTACGATAAGCTCGGGAACTTTTATATAATCAGCAAAAGCCCCGTTTAAAAGGTCAAGATTCTCGCAAAGATTATATTCCTGAATACGGCAGTAATAGCATTTCCGGCATGGAGCGGAGTTTGCCGCGACTACCCGTTGCCCCACTTCAAAACCTTCTACGTTTTTTCCTAATTTATAAACAGTTCCGGCAAATTCATGCCCGAATCCTGACGGTAATGTTTTGATTAAAACAGGATGACCGCGTTTGTAAGTCTTTATATCCGTTCCGCACGTAAGAGCGGCGCCGATTTTTATAAGCGCTTCGCCTTCTCCGATTTCAGGAACGTCAATTTCTTCGTACTTTACCAATCCCGGCTCATAAAATAAAACTGCATTCATGTTCATGATTTTTTGCTCGTTTTTTGAATCTGCCTATACATATTATACAAAACACAGCAAATAAAAAATCGCTTTTTCTTTAAATCTTAAAAAGATAGGTTTTTAGGCTAATTTATTAATATTTTTCCCTAAATGTTTATGGGATGCCGGTTTAAAATGAGGTCCTTTAATTCCGTCGCCGTTGTGAGATTTGTTTTGTTGTCGTGCATTAGAAACTCTTGAGCATCCGCTGCAATTAAGACCGCCGCCTGCAAAATTTGTTTTTGGGCAAATGTTGTAATTTAATGAAGTCATTTTTCATCTCCTTATAATTATAAAATTTTTTACTTACTTCTTTCCATTAAATTTTCTGACTACAAGTATATTGAAAATGAAAACCATTTTCAATATACTTGTAGTTGAATTAAAATATAATTAAAGAATTAATACAAATGGCAATAATACAAAACTTAAATTTATTTGGAAAATATTTGGATCAACCTGCAATAGTAAAAGGGCTTAATAAAGCTGTTCCGATAGTTTCTGTTGCGGCAGCCGCATCATATACAGCATACGATACCTATAAAGCCACTGAAACCGAAAAAAAGAAAACAGCGGTTAGAGATTCTTTTATTTTGTCTTTTTCTTTAGCATCGGCGTTTATAGCCACAAAAGGCTTAAAAATTAACGGCAAAAAAATCATAAAAGGGATTCTTCATGATTGCGATGGACATGCCCACGGTCATAATGAACATAATCTCAGTCCTATAAGCGAAGTTTTAGCCACTATAAAGCAAAAAGGCGATAAAAAACTCGAAACTTCAATAAATAAAATCAAAGACGGAAAATATTTAAAAATTAAAGAAATTTTTGAATTAAATAAAGGACTGGAAGAAATTTCTCCCGATAAAAAGCTTATAAGCAAAGTAATTCCCGATAGTCATGTCCATACTTATAAAGAAATGTTCGCGGAACTGCGGACTTTGACGAAAATCGGCGCGGCGCCTGTTGTCGGAGGAATAGCCGGCGGGGTTGCAGCAGATAAAATAAACGGGGAAGACTTAAATAAAACATCAAAAAATAAAGTTAAAGAAGGGCTTTATCAATATATGGCAAATATTACTTTATGCAATGCAGGGGCGGGATTGGCTCTTTTGACTTTGAATAAATTTAATGTAAAATCAAAGGCGGCAAGATTTGCCGGAATGATGACGGGCGTTGTGTCGGTAGGCATTTTGTTTGGCGGTACAATAGCGAATTTCGCGGGCAAAAACCTTGTAAATCCTTTGCTCGATAACAAAACAAAAGAAACAACGGCTAATACTAAACAATATCATAATTTTCATAATATGTTTAAAGACGTAAACGTTGAAAGAAAGCCTGAAATACTAGATTTAGGCTTGCATATAGACGATGTTGCTTCAGTCGGATTTTTATCGGGAATGAAATGGATAGCGCCGGTTCTTCCCGCGCTGTATTCAATTTCCGGCTACAGAGCAGGCATAGGCTACAGAAACGGAAATAATTCCGAAAATAATAATCACGCAGCCTGATTTT
>Ga0209417_1001674_pt1 | contig 39415 bp, 43 predicted proteins | sample RifGroF2_FD_184002 | JGI IMG/M metagenome (GOLD analysis project Ga0209417, IMG submission 184002) | Groundwater microbial communities from Rifle, Colorado, USA - Groundwater F2 (SPAdes) (version 2) | ecosystem: Environmental > Aquatic > Deep subsurface > Groundwater | place: Rifle, Colorado... | reverse complement strand
GCATTGTTAGCTGGGGCTTTTCCTGATTTGAATGCTTATGATGCTAAGAAATTACTACAATCTAAGCTCCTTAGAAAATCTGTATCCCTTAAACCACAGGCTAAAAAGATGTGTGCCTAATTACTGTTTTAGTTCTTCACCAACTCATTAATAGTAGAGCTGAAGCCAATTGAATTTTTTCCATAACCTGAAATTGAATTTAACATAACTTATTCACTCCTTGCTTATTTATTAAACTAGTTATAGTTTTTATACGCGCCTGAAAAATAAAAATTGCTAAAAATTCTTCAAATTTTAAAAAAAATTTATTAAAATCGCTCACAACCCAGTGTGTACAGGCTTTTATCTTTAAGCCTCCATCAAAAGCCCAACTCATAGGAGATGGGCTTTTGTTTTGTAATAAAACTTTTTTATTTCTTTATAGCTTTCAGTTGTACTATATCTGAAGAATTAGCGGTAACTTTTCCCTCAATTCTTGCTAAAGTTATCTCCATTCTATCTTGATAAGCTTTATTTACTTCTGAAACATGGATTAATGCCTTTAACATCTGAGTATTTTCACTTACTTGAGATTGAATGAGAGTGTTATCCTTCTCAAGATTATCAAGGCGTTTATCAACCACATTGAGACGTTTGTCAATTCCATCGAGGCGTTTATCAACCACATCGAGACGTTTGTCAACTCCATCAAAGCGTTTATCAACTGTATCAAAGCGTTTATTAATGCTTTTTAACTCTTCTATAACTGTTTTTTGAAATTCCTGATTTTCCATATTTATCCTTCACCCCTGAAAATATTTTTATAATTTTAATACAAAAATAATCTAAAGTTATTAAATATAGATTTTTTCCAATTTTTAAAAATGTCGCAAATATAAGAATTATACATGTGATGAATAGCTCGGTTTCAATAGTCAGGGCAATATTGAAAAGAGGAGAACATCTAAAAATGAATGAAAAACTCGTATCAATAGCAATGGCGACCTATAACGGAGAACAATATCTCAGAGAACAGCTTGATTCTATTTATAATCAAACATATAAAAATATTGAAATTATTGTTTGCGATGACTGTTCTTCTGATAAAACAGTCGAAATTCTTGAAGAATACAAACAAAAATACGGCTTAAAGCATTTTATTAATGAAAAAAATTTAGGATTTATCAAGAATTTTGAAAAAGCTGCTTCATTATGCAATGGCGAATATATAGCCTTTTCCGACCAGGACGATATCTGGATGAGTGAAAAAATTCAGGTTTTGCTTGACGAACTAGGTGAAAATACTATGATACACTCAGACGCAATTCCTGTTGACGCTGAAAAAAATATTATAGCTGAGTCCGCAAAAGTACATTATAAAGTTAAAAAATTTGTTTACCCCCCGGAAGCTCATAACAGGTATATTAACTGGATTACCTGCGTACAGGGCTGTACGGCTTTATGCAAGAGGGAAATTTTGCATTATGCCTTACCAATACCGAATTTTACTGAAAGCCATGACTTTTGGTTCGGCTTTATTGCATCTAAAATGAACGGAATAAAATATCTTGATAAACCATTAATATATTGGAGAATTCACGGTAAAAATACGACAAACCCCTCAAGATTATCGCATAAAATTTATATGTTATTTGGAACGCATATATTGAGAACTTATAGATTTATTAAAAGGCTTTATTTCCTTAAACAAAGAGGGTTAGAATGGAAATGAATCAAAAGTAGCGCAGCTTTTTTATTGAGTTTTGTTATTTATTGTATAATTCCTATAGAATGTAAGAAATCTGGGCTTGTGGCTCAATGGCAGAGCATCCGGCTCTTAACCGGCAGGTTGAAGGTTCGACTCCTTCCAGGCCCAATTTTATATGGAATTATGAGCAACATAAAATTAACGATTGATGGCGCAAGAGCCCGCATAATCTTATCAAAACCTCCCCTTAATGTTTTAGGTATAAAAGACTTGCGTGAACTTTCCAGTGCGCTTAAAAATCTAAAAACTCAGGAAAATCTTAAAGTAATTACCATAGAATCCGACCAGAAAGTGTTCTCAGCAGGTGCGGACATCTCTGAACACACATCAGAAAAAGTTGTGGAAATGCTTGACGCCTTTCATGGTGTGTTTTTCGAGATGATGGAGCTGGATATACCTACTATCAGCCTGGTCAAATCCGGCTGCATAGGCGGGGGGTGCGAACTTGCACTTTTCTGTGATTTTGTGCTGGCTGCGGAGAATGCGTATTTTTCCCAGCCTGAAATAAAACTGGGCTGTTTCCCGCCGGTGTCTATGGTTTACTTTCCATACATAGTAGGGAATAAAAAAGCGTTGGAGATGGTTTTAACTGGAAATAAAGTGTTTGCAGCAGAGGCGCATGGATTAGGGCTCATAAATAAGGTATTTGCAGAAGATGAATTTGATGAAAAAGCGGAAAAATTCATTGATTCCATCTTAGCTCTTAGCCCTGATGCTATAAAAACAACATTAGGGACGTATAAAAAGCTGAATTACGTTGATTTAAAAGAAAAAATAAAACTTTCGGAAAAACTATACCTTGAACAGATTGATCATGATAGTATTATCTTGAAGAAATAGGAGAACTTAACATGGCAAAATACGACGATCTTAAAGTTTATTATGAAAACGATATTAACGAAAACCCAATAATGAATAAAAACGTGGCTATTCTGGGATTCGGCAGTCAGGGACACGCTCACGCGCAGAACCTTCACGAATCCGGCGTAAGGGTAAAAGTTGGCCTGCGTCAAGGCTCAAAATCCTGCGATAGAGTGAGAAAAGCAGGTATCGAGTGTGTTTCATTTGAAGAAGCAGTCCAATGGGCTGACGTGGTTATGATATTACTTCCAGACACAGTTCATAGAGATGTATATGAAAATCACATTGCGCCATACCTGAAAGATGGTATGTATTTAGGTTTTGGCCATGGGTTCAGTATTCATTACGGCGAAGTAGTGCCTCCTGCTGGTGTAAACACCTTCATAGTTGCACCAAAAGGCCCAGGTCACCTTGTAAGATCAGAATATGCAAAAGGCAGAGGCGTCCCATCACTTATAGCAGTAGGCCAGAATCCTTCAGGCGATACGTTTGATGTTGCTATAGCATATGCAAAGTGCAATGGCGCAGGTAAAGCAGGCGTTATTGAAACTACATTCAAAGATGAAACAGAAACTGACTTGTTCGGCGAGCAGGCTGTACTTTGCGGAGGGGCTACAGCACTTATTAAAGCAGGGTTTGAAACACTCACAGAAGCCGGCTATCCGCCACAAATGGCTTATTTTGAATGTTTACATGAATTGAAGCTTATTGTTGACCTGATCTACTACGGTGGGATTCAGGACATGAGGTATTCTATCAGCGATACCGCCAAATATGGTGATGTTACCCGCGGGCCAAGGGTAATTACCGCACAAATTAAAAATGAAATGAAGAAAATCCTTGAAGAAATTCAGAACGGCGAGTTCGCAAAAGAATGGATTGAAGAGAACAGACAGGGTCAGCCTAACCTTAAGAAGCTTGTTGAAGCTGACAAAAACCATGAAATCGAGCAGATCGGCAGGAAGCTCCGCGGTATGATGAGCTGGATTAAGGAAGAGCAGCTTATTGGCGCTGACGAGAGATAATTAGACTTCTATTTCTGATTATCCGAAATATTTGTATAATATTTTGTGCATTTTGTGTAAAATTTGTGCCCAAACAGGGTAAATTTGTGCATAATTTTTAGTTTTCAAACCAGCTAATTTTATGCCATTTTGACCTTAAATTCTTTATAGTTGTGGTTTTTGTGGGTTATTTTCGGGAAATTGATTGTTATTACTGCTTTTAAGTTCATTGTACTATACATAATTAGACATTTTTATACACTTTTTTAAATTTTTCCAAATTTCTCTTTTTAAATTTCTGATTTTTAGAAATTAAGAGTGATACAAAAACTATCAATCTTATTGTACCATATTCCGAACAATATTGCGAGTTATAGTGTTCGTATATGCCTTAAACTAACAACATTATTCGGCACCCTCAAATATTGTAAAGATTTGTAATTTTAAGCAATAAAAAATATCATGTTTTTTTTTTACGATTTTTATGTACTTAGGTGGATAAGCTAAGTAGATACAAAAGAGGAAAGATAATTATGTTAAATTCAGTTAACTCAAACGTTTTCAGATCAGCAAATGTTCAAAATTTACGCAATCCTGCGTTCGGTGGAAGTAATCTTTCTATTCCTAAAGGTACAAGCTGGGATCTTGACGCTATAGCTGATGAAGTGCTAATACGTGGTGTTGCAGCGAAAAACGTTGAGGCAAAAGATGCAATGATTTTTGAAGGGGGACAAGTCGAAGGAAGTGTATACGCTGAAGATGCAGTACATAATTTTGGAGTCATAGGAGAAGATATGATTGCCGGTTATGCAGAAAACAGAGGGCGTGTAAAAAATGTTACTGGTAATACCGTAATTAACAGTGGAGAAATAGATGGAGACATAGATGCCAGTAAAATTGAATTAAGGGAAGTAAGTAATCGAATAAAAGGAACGGGTGTAAAAGAAAGCAAAGTAGCTGGCGATGTAATAATAGATAATATTGATGGCAAAGGATCAGTTCGTATTACAAATAAAGACGTAAAAGTAGACGGTAGCTTTATATTTAAAGGGAAGAAGGGTGTCGTAGAATGCCCAAAAGAAATGGCCGACAGCCTTAGAATAGTAAACGGAAAAGCAAAACCACTTAATATTATTATATAATTTGATAAAAAATCTATAAAGATAGGGCGCATCCGCGGATGCGCCCTATCTTTATGAGCTGGACGGTGCACAATAGCGCACCCTACACTATAATTGTAAAGTTTTATTATTTTGAGCAATAAAAATATCAAATTTTTCTTTTACGCTTTTTATGTATATAGGTGAATAAGCTAAGTAAGTATAAAAGAGGAAAATATTTATGTTAAATTCAATTAGCTCAAGCATTTATAGAGCAGCAAGCATACGCAATCCTACGTTCAGCGAAAATAGTCTTACTATCCCTGATGGAAAAGTATGTAATATCGATGCTGTAGCTGATGAAGTATTTATTCACGGTACTGCACAAAAAAATGTTTACGCACAAAAAGCAATTAATTATGAGGGTGGTGAAGTCTTAGGACATATGGTTGCCGAAGAAACAGCGCATAATTTTGGTGATATAAAAAACGACATGGCTTCCCCCTATTCAGAAAACAGATGGAGAGTAAAAGGAAATATATATGCTAAAACAGCAATTATCAGTGGGGAAGTAAGAGGAGACGTGGATGCCCAAGATGTTGATATAAGGGAAGCTAACCATAGAATGGGCATAAAAGGAAGTAGAGTAGGTGGAAACATAATAGTAGATAATACTAACGGCAAAGGAAAAGTTCGTATTTCAGATCCATATTTAGAAATAGGCGGGAAATTTATATTTAAAGGGAAAAAGGGTGTCGTAGAATGTCCGAAGAACATGGCCAACAGCTTGCAAAGTAAAATTGAAAATGGAACTACAAAAGCAATTAACTATAATATAGATAAGCTGATTTAAATAATCCTATAATACGTATCCCGCTGGGCAGCCCTAAATCCTGCCTGCTCAATATGCCGTACTATCTCACTTGCAGTGGTGTTGTTAACACAGCCTGCTGCTCTAACAACATTCTCCTCCAACATAGTTCCCCCAAAATCATTTGCCCCAAAATTCAACGCAACCTGCGCAACATTTAACCCCTGCGTTACCCACGACACCTGAATATTTGGAATATTATCCAGTACCAACCTCGACACAGCAAGCACTTTTAAATAATCATGCGCTGTAGCCTCTCCCGGTACAGCAGTCCATGGAATAAATGCGGTAAAACCGCCGGTTTTCGCCTGTAAATTTTTGATTTTAAGCAAATGTTCAGCTATATGCTCATATTTTTCCCCAAAACCAAAAACCATTGTAGCGGTAGTTTTTAGTCCCAATTCATGCGCAGTCTGCATTATAGAGAGCCACTTTTCCGAGGATATTTTATTGGGGCTTAGTTTTGTTCTTATTTCATCGTGGAGGATTTCCGCGCCTCCGCCGGGAATTGAAGATAAACCGTTGTTTATGAATTCCTGAAGCAGTTCTTTTGGGCTTAAATTATTGTTTTTAGCAATAAAATCCACTTCAGATGGCGAGAATGCGTGGATTGCAAGGTCAGGAAAATCTTTTCTTATTGTTTTAAGCAGGTTAGTGTAGTATTCAAGGGATAAGTCAGGATTCAAACCTCCTTGCAATAAAAGTTGTGTGCCGCCTGCTGCAACTAATTCATCAATTTTAGCCTTTATTGTTTCATAATCCAGCACATGGGCATCTTTTGCATCTTTATCCCTGTGAAAAGCGCAGAAGCTGCACTTACAGGTGCATACATTGGTGTAATTTATGTTCCTGTCTATGACAAACGTAACTATATTGTTGTTAGCATGAATTTCCCGGCGCTTTGCATAGGCTAAAGTTCCGAGTTCAATTATGTCATTATTTTCCAATAGTGAAACTATTTTACTAATATTCATCAATTTTATTGTAATATAATATAACTGAGATCTTAAGGGGTTCGAATTATGTGTAGAATCGGCGCAATAAAATCAAAAAAATACATTCATCCGTCTCAAGCCCTTTATCTTATGAGATCACAACAAAAAGGACACGATAATTCCGGTTTTGCGATGGTAATGCAGGATTTGGGCGGGATTTTCAAGGATTATAAGGATTTGCCTATTCTTTCTATGGCTTGTACTGAAGAGGGAATGAATATAGTTGATAATATTCTCTCATCTGAAGGATTCACAAGGGTCATGCACTGGACTCCTGAAACTAACCCTTCTCCGAACCTGATTATTGAGACCATGCCATTGTATGTTTTCCTGGTTCTACAGTATCCAAAATCATATAAATACGCTACTCAGGAAGAAAAAGAAGATTTACTGGTTAATACCAGGCTGAAAATAAGAAAAGCCCTTGAAAAAGAAGATAAAGGGTATGTTTATTCATTCTGGCCCGATGTTTTAACATTAAAAGAAATTGGCGATCCAAAAGATATTGGCACATATTTTGGATTGTGGAAAGAAAACTCCGAATTTACCGCAAAGGTCATAACAGCCCAATGCAGGCAAAACACAAACTATGACATTGTCAGGTATGCAGCTCATCCGTTTTTCCTGCAAGGCTACACTACCCTTGCAAACGGTGAAAATACCTTCTATGAAAAGAATAAACTATTCCAGCAAAGTCTTTATAAAGGATATGTAGGCTTTGAGTCTGATTCACAGTGTTTCTTATACACACTGCACTACTTAAATAAGATTCTTAAGTGGCCTCTAACATACTACAAACACACAATCACGCCGCTTCCATACGACGATATTATGAAAAGGGAAGATAAAGCAGTATTGTTAAAAATCAAGGAATCACTTGCACACCTTGAAATCAACGGCCCTAACACGATTATAGGAGCTATGCCTGATGGAACGCTATTTACAGTGTGTGATTCCAAAAAACTCAGGCCGGTTGTAATTGGCAAGACTGATGAAACAGTGGTTATCACGTCAGAGGTGTGTGGATTGAACGAAATACTGCCTGAAAGAAACTGGCAGGACGATATTTACCCGCATGAAAGAGAAACAGTAATCATCAATAATGATTTAAGGGTTGAACAATGGCAACAATGAAGGTAAATGAGCTATCTAAAGATGATTTAATCTGGCAGATAGAATATAACTCAGACAGATGCACAATGTGTGGGCAATGCGTTGCTGCATGTCCTTTCAGCGCAATAGAAGCCAGAGTAGAAAAAAGGCGCAAAGTTGTCAGTACTGGCCCAACCCCAACGCCAAAACTAAAATTTGAAACTGTTCCTGTTATTAAACAGGTTGTAAATAAGGTTAATTTTTGCAGGGGATGCGGAATTTGTAAGCTTGTATGCCCGAATGATGCCATTAAACCTGTAAGAAATCCTGATGAACGCTTTGCAATGAAGATCAGGTCTAATACCGGAGATTCAGTAACAAGGGGAGGCCGGTCAAACCTTAATTCTGACAATAGAACTTTTGATAAAATCATAGTTGGCCGCATTTCCCAGATGACAGACCCCTCACTTGACGCACAGAGGCATACGTTTGATATGCTTGCACCGTTTGGAAGGGTTTTACCGCCGGAAAGACTGCCATTGGAAGTAAGAGACGGAAAACTGGAAGTAGCATCACAAACACCGCCTGTACGCTGGATTTATCCGGTTATAATAGGTGATATGTCCATAGGCGCTTTATCCTGCAGAATGTGGGAAGCTCTTGCAATTGCAACAGCTTATCTTAACGAACAGGCAGGCATCCCGATAAGGATGTGTTCAGGTGAAGGAGGCATGCCGCTCAGGCTTCTCAGGTCAAGATACCTGAAATATATGATTCTTCAAATAGCATCAGGGCATTTTGGCTGGAACAGAATTATAAACACCATGCCTGAAATGATGGAAGACCCTGCGGGCGTGCTTATAAAAATCGGCCAGGGCGCAAAACCCGGAGATGGAGGCTTGTTACAGGCAAAGAAAGTTGCAAAACATATCCAGGAAATCCGCGGGGTACCAAAAGCTGACCTTTTAAGTCCGCCTAACCATCAGGGACTTTATTCAATTGAAGAAAGCGTACAAAAGATGTTCTTATCCTTGAATGCTGCGTTCAGGTTCAAGGTTCCCGTAGCAATAAAGGTTTCTGCAAGCGCAACCAGCGTGTCCGTGTATAATAACCTTTTAAGAGACCCTTATAACATAGTTGGTGGTTTCTTCCTTGACGGTTTATTTGGCGGAACAGGCGCAGCTCACGAAATTTCACTTAATCATACAGGTCATCCAATTATCTCAAAATTAAGAGACTGCTACCATGCTGCTGTACACCAAGGCAAGCAGGGACAAATTCCTTTGTGGGGTGGCGGCGGACTTGGCATGACAGGAAACCTGGCTGCGGATGCTACTAAGATGATATGTCTTGGAGCGAATGGAGTATTTACCGGCAAGTTAATGTTACAGCTTGCAGGGTGTGTTGGAAATGAAAAAGCCAAGTGCAATGCCTGCAATACAGGCCTGTGTCCGGTCGGTATCTGCACACAAAACCCGGTATTAACCCAGCGGCTTGATGTAGACAAGGTTGCGGAGAATGTGGTTAATTATTTCCTTGCTGTGGATAAGGAAATCAAGAAACTCATGGCGCCTATTGGCAACAGTTCACTGCCTGTAGGGCGGTCTGATGCGCTTGTAACTACTGATAAGGCTGTAGCTGAGAAGTTACAGATTCAATATGGGTGTTAGGATCGGATATCCGTAGGAGTAAAAGCTTTTATTCCATTTTTTAAATCTTCATAAGTTTTGGAATTTTCCAGCAGATCAACAATTTGTTTCCTTAAGGATTCATTCAGTTTTACTTGACCATTTTCTAGACGTCTTAAGGGATTAGCCAGTTTTAGAAGACCCTCTTTTTTCTTTTTCGCTAAATTAGTAATTACCTCTGGTAGAATTAAACTATTTAAACAATCATGGGCCTCTTTATCTATAAAGTCTGTTAGTGCTCTGTGATGTCCATTTTTCTCCTCAGTTTTTGCAATTTTTTCACTTATATCTTTAAAAAAGTTAGCAAGTTTACCTAAAAGTAAAACCTTTTTTTCTCCGAAAAAACCTTTAAAAAACTCTGTACTAATTCTTTGTTTCACTTCTGGCGTTAGACTTTGAAGGATTAGGGTTGCTTCACGTGCAAAAGCATCAATACCTTTATCACCTTGAAAAGCTATGTTTTTATTAACATTGTTTTGAGTATTACGAATTAAAGGTTTATAGTTATGCTGGGAATGCTGTAAAGCAATATTAGTAATCATTGGCTATTTTTCCTTACTTTTTAATATCATCTTCCTCCATAAAACTTATGAAGGGAAAAAATTGCTACTATACAGTTGGAATGTTAATTTATATTAAGAAAATGTCAATAATTTTCCTGTTAAGGTTTTTATAAATATGGGAAGTAACTCGGGAATTTGGCAGAATGTATGAAATTGCTTCAATAAAAGGCAAAAGCGGGCCTTATAATCGCTACAAACCAGAAGGTTGGGGGCGAAATGCTAATTATAATTTTAAAAATTTTAATCACTCACCTATAGATCAATGGAACCCAAAATTTGAAATCCATTACTCAAAACCGGATAATTTTATTGTAAAAGCATTTAAAAAACTGTTTAAAAGACCCCAATTCAATACAAAAAGTCTGTTAGGATATGCTCACGAGGATTTAAAAGGCTTTGATCCAAGAGTGAAAAAGCATCCAGAGATTGCGCCCGTTGATACTGACAATGACGGAAAAATTTCAGTTGCAGAAGATGCAGCTTTCACCTTATTTCAGGATGCACTGGACACACAATCCAACGATATTGACGGAAAAATAACCAATACAGGCTTTATAAACAGTATGGGAATGCTGTTTGGAAAAAGCAAGAACTTAACCAAAGAAATTCTTACAGAAATACGGCATCAGTTTAATTTAGATAATTGCCAGTAAATACAAACTCCGCGCCGCCGGTCATAAATATTTTATTTACGTCTTTTAGCCACTCTATGTAAAGGGTTCCGCCGGGAAGCTCGACTTCCACCTTATTTTCAGTTAAATTATTCCTCGCTGCAGCAACTGCGGACGCGCACGCTCCTGTGCCGCAGGCAAGCGTGATTCCACAGCCTCTTTCCCAGACATCTACCCGGATTTTATCTTTTGAAATTATTTTAACTATTTCTACATTTGTTTTTTCAGGGAATAGTTCATGCACTTCTAATTTTGGCCCCAGGCTCCTTGCAAGAGCGGCAGAGTCGGCCTTTGTAAATAAAACGCAGTGTGGATTGCCCATATTTACTGTAGTGATGTTAATTTTTTCACCTATATCAAGGAAATAGTCAACAAGCTCAATTTTAGGCATTCCCATGTCTACCTTAACCTGATTATTATCAAGAATTTCCGGGATAATTTCTCCAGCTAGCGTGCATACAGAAAATTTTTTCTTTTTTATTAAACCTTTTTCATACACATATCTGGCAAAACAGCGTATTCCGTTCCCGCACATCTGGGGTTCTGAGCCGTCTGAGTTAAATATTCGCCAATTAATGTCACAGTTTGATTTAACATCAGGCGGGTTCACTATTATTAAACCGTCTGCGCCTACTCCAAAATTACGATCACAGAATTTTTGAGCTAATTTTTCATAACTTAAATCAGTTTTTTTGAGTTCCTGAGCCTCTATGATAACAAAATCATTGCCCAGACCGTGCATTTTTGTAAAATTCATCGGGTAGCTCTCTCTAAAATAATACTTTTAATATAAAATAAAAAAATGAAAATTTCAGCAATAATACCGGCAGCAGGTACAGGCTCCAGATATAGCACCACAAAACACAAACTGTTAGAGGAATTAGGCGGGATTCCTGTAATTTTACGCACATTAGAAGCTATTTCTTCTGTCAAGGAAATAACTGAGGTCGTGGTGTGTACGTCGTCTCCTGAAATTTCTAATTTGCTTCAAGGCTATAAAACAATACCTGGCGGTAAAACACGCCAGGAATCTGTATTTAACGGGTTAAAAGCACTCACTAACCCTGATTTAGTGCTTATACACGATGGGGCACGGCCTTTAATATCTCCGAAGATAATCAGAAACTCAATAAGTATTGCTGCCAAAAAAGGAGCTGCAATTGTTGCTGTGCCTGCAAAAGATACCATTAAAAGAGTAAATCCCGGTACCGGTGAGGTTATTGAAACATTAAACAGAAAAGAGCTCTGGAATGTGCAGACTCCTCAGGTATTCAGGTATGCAGATTTACTAAAAGCGCATGAAATCTTTGCAGGGCAAGACTTCACCGATGATGCGGCTTTAATGGAAAAAGCAGAACACAAGGTTTTTGTGGTTCAGGGTAGTTATAAAAATCTAAAAATCACAACTGAAGAGGATTTTAAGATAGCGCAAAGCCTTTTATAAATTCCACCGCATCTTCTCGTGTGTTAACATCTCCTGAAAACTGCGCTTCTTTTAACGCTGACAGCACTTTTCCTATCTGCGGTCCTTTAGGAATGTTCAGTAATTCCATTACATCTTCTCCGCTGGCGAGTTTCGGGAGTGTGCGTACTTCTTCCTGCGATTCCTTATATTTTTCCAGAAGTTTAAAAATTCCAGTAACGTTATTCTCTACTATTTCCCGGGTAATGTCCGGCCCCTGTGCGCTCTTTCTGTCTGACATTGCAAGTAATAAAAGTTCGGGCACAGCATCGTTTATTCTCCTGAAAAACCTCATCAAAGCTTTCTCTGACACGACATTCAGCCCTTCCCTTATTAACTGAGAGGGGTATAAATGGTTTTTTACGAGCAGGCTTACATGCTTTGCGTCTTTTTTACTGAATCTGAGCCTTTTTAACACCTCTAAAACCATATCCGAGCCTACATCTTCGTGCTTTATAAACCTGTGTCTGCCTTCTTCATCTATTGACCAGGTTACAGGTTTTCCTATGTCGTGCAACAAAGCTGCGATTTTAAGGAGTGCTATTTTATCAGGCGGGATAGGGAATCTTTTTATATGTTTTTCCATCTGCGTGACGGTTTCCAGGGAATGATCTATTAGCCAGAGATGGTGGTGAAGATTCGGCGGAACTGTTGTTTGCGGGAGGAGTTCAGGAAGAATTTCAAATAAAATGCCTGTGTTTTTCATTAAAGTTAAATTTTGTGCTGCGTTTTCCGACTCTAACAGCTTTATAAGTTCTGTACTCACTCTTTCCACAGCTACATTGTTTATTAATTTATGATGGGCAGTAATTAATTCCAGGGTTTTCTCCTCAATAACAAAGCTAAACTGTGCTGCCAGACGGAAAGCCCGGAGTAACCTCAATGGATCATCTATAAGGTTTTTTTCAGCTATAACCTTTATTAGCTTGGCCTCAAGGTCTTTTCTGCCGCTAAGGGGGTCTATGAGTTCACAGCCTGTTTCTTCCAGTTTGCATGCCATGGCGTTAATCGTATAATCCCTGTTTTCAAGGTCTGTGTATATATTTGGCCCCACGCATCCGGCAAAATCCAGGGTGTTTATTTTATCAGGAAGTACCACCCTGGCTATATCGTGTTCCTTATCCAGTGGAACAAAATACCCATTGAACAAATCAGCAACTTTTTTAGCAAATTTAATGGCGGAGTAACCTTTTACTGCATAGTCCCGGTCAAAGCATTCCCTTCCGAGTAAAACATCCCTTATATACCCGCCTACCAAGTATATTTCTGTATCTGGAGGACAAATATCGAGCAGCCTCCGGTTGATTTCATCGTTTATATTCAGCATAAAGGTATTAACTTACATAATCCTGCACTGTGATTATGAATTTCTTAGATTTATTGAATAAATCAACGACTTTTTCCTTATCCGGTTTATAAGTAAATTCATAATCTGATTTCATGCGGTTTTCATATGCTTTTTTGTAAATTTCACCCATTTCTATATCAAAGATATTTTCTTTTATAAAATTTTTAATGAACCAACCTAATAATTGGGCATGCTTTGAAGTAACAAAATCTTGCTTATATCCAAGAGCAGCCACAATATAAAAAATAGCATAATAAATTCTGTTATGAGCAGTATCTAATCTGTCATTATCTATGGCCAGCTTTGCATCATCCAATGCTGCATTTGATTTTTCTTTAAGGTTTTTTATAAGAATATCCTTATGCTGCTTCATAATAAATACCTTTATTCGCTACCTGATCATAAAAAATAGGATTTCTTTCAAGCTCTTTCTTTGTCATTGGATGATAATCAATAAATATGTCATACTTTAACTCTATTTTTATGATAACTCCGGCAAGTTTATACTCATCCTCATTACTGTAATTGTCTTTAAACATAATAATAAAATCAAAATCACTTTCTGGAGCAAAATCACCCTTTACCCTTGAGCCATAAAAGTATATTCCTTCAAAATTATCAAAACTTGAAGAAAGCTCGCTATTAAGATCATCTATTAGTTCATTAATTTTCATAATTTTGATTATATTACATTCAGTCGCAAAGCGTAATACTATGACAGCTACACTTTTGATATTCTCTTGCAAATTCCTTAATCTTTGCTGTTGGCTGGTGACTTAGTAATTTTGCTAAATTGCAAAAAGTATCCTCTATAATTTCCAGTTGTTCTTCATCAATATTAGTAAGCTGTTCCCGCAGTTTACTTAGTTCTTCCTCGATTATTTCCCTGGAAAACTTCTGAATAGAAATTATAGCATCTGTAACTATAGCCTCATGTGTCCAGTCAATAAACTTATTCATATCTTCAACAAGTATTTTCTCAGCCTGCTGCTTTATTTTTAGCCGTTTTTCAATATTGTCCTGGGCTATTTTTTCAAGGTCATCAATCCTGTATAGCTCCACTCCGGAAATATTATTTATGGCAGGCTCGATATCTCGTGGGATTGCCAGGTCTAGCATGTATAAAGGCCTGTTTTTGTATGCATCGAGGAATTTTTTTTCACTTATAACATAATGCGGGGCTGATGTGCAGCTTATAATAACGTCCACATCGTCTATAACGCTGTAGCGGTCTTTAAAATCAATCTGGATTACCTGTGGGAACTCTTTTGCAAAATCCGTAACCTTTCTTCTTGTCCTGTTAGTCACGTAGAGCTTATTAATTCCTTTTTTAATTATATTTTTAACAGCAATCTTGCTCATTTTACCAAGGCCGATAACCAGTACGTTCTTGCCAGACAAGCAATTTAGTTTTTGCTCAATCAGTTTTATCCCAATTGAGCTGACTGAGACGCTGTTTTCTGATATTCCGGTCATAACCCTGATTTTTTTAGCCGAAGTTATACTTTCAATAAAAAGCCTATTTAATATTTTTCCTGTGGATCGGGTTTTGAGGGCTTTATCATAAGAATTCTTTACCTGACCAAGTATCTGGTCTTCACCGAACACCATGGACTGAAATCCCATAGCCACCTCAAATATATGCTTAACGACTTCCTTATGAGTCCTAACTATAATATATTTACCGATTTCTTCATCTGTTACGTTAAAGAAATCCGTATAAAACTGTTTTAAATATTTTACGCCCTCCGCTGGATTTTCAGATACAGCGTATAATTCACTCCTGTTACAGGTGAAAAGAATGAGTAGTTCACTGGTTTTTCCGGACTTTTTTATCCGCTCGTAAGCTTTTTCAAGGTTTGAATGCGTAAAAGCAACCTTTTCTCTTGTTTCTACAGGACAGTTTTTATAATCAACACCTGTCATTATTAGATTTTCAAGATTAAATCCGGGATTAAATTTTTTTGGCATTATATAACCTTTATATATATAAACAACTCAGTCTCCATTTTTTTGCCTTCCAACAGAAAATCCAATAAAATATCCTATAAAACCTGCGCCTATACATGCTTGTAGAGTAAACAAAAGAGTTTCTACTTCCCCGCCCGGCGGCTCCCAGATTGGTTTAAACCAAGGTTTATAGTCCTGGTTCATTTCCATAATTACCTCTTCTGCCTGGCTGTCCGCTCCGGCAAAGTCGGAATTTTTAACTATAAAAAGAGGAATTGCTCCAATTATAACAACAAGTGCTACTAATAGTATATTCTGAAGTTTTTGCATTACTTATTCCTCCACCACGTTAAGATCTTTAAGCTCTTTTAAATTATATTTTTTGAGGAAATTAAATATAAGAACAGTTAAAATACCTTCACTTATAGCAAGAGGAATTTGAGTTAAGGCAAAAATGCTCATAAACTTTAGCATTGCAGCATACATTCCTCCGTCTGCCTGCGGGAAAGCTGCTGAAAGCTGTGTTGCAGTAACTACGTAAGTTAACAGGTTCCCCAAAGATGCGCCGACAAATACAGCAACTCCAGCAGGAACTTTAAGACCTGAAAGTAACTTATAAGAATAATATGCAACAAAAGGACCTATTATTGCCATTGAGAAAACATTTGCCCCAAGGGTGGTAATACCTCCATGTGCCAGCAATAAAGCCTGAAACAACAAGGCAATTGTTCCAAGAACAGTCATAACCGCAGGCCAATACCCGTCGGGTGGGAGGAACTCCCGGTTACTGAAGGAAGTTTTAAGGCGGAAAGCACAAAAACAAACGCACCAGCAAGCGCCAGTAACAATTTAAGACGGGGATTTGCGCTAACTTTCTGATTAATTCTTCTAATGCCTATTACAAAGAACGGAAGCGAGGCTGCTCCCCAAAAAGCCGCATGGCTAACAGGCAAAAATCCCTCCATTATGTGCATTTGTTATATCCTTTCTGGGCTTTTTGGCGCAATACTTATTATTGAGCGTAAGCCAAGCGCAAACCCGGTTTTTTCGCTTCCGCCATTATTTAGAACTATTTGGAAATCAGGTTGAAGCGTAATTGTGTCATTTAACACAAATTTATAGAAAAATTCTATTGCCGCCTCGTTTTGTAAGCCTTCAGCAAGTTTATATTTCGGACTTAGATCTGCTAAAGCCATTCCCATCCCTAACACATCTTCATCTCTTTTTGGGATCAGGCCTTTATATGCGCAGCCAGCGCCATAATAACGGGCAATTTCATTCCTGTTTGAAGGAGTCCAGCTAAACTGACCCATTAACGACAAGCCCTGATCCTCAGTATCCTGTTCTTTATAAATCATTTGCTGGAATGCAGTGTATAAGCCATAATTGCTCTTCTTGAAAACCACCTCATCCTCTTCATTAGCCGGTATGGTTTCAAGATTTCCTGAATGAGTCCAGGAGCCAACAATATAACTCCCTTTATGACCTTTAATACTCGGCTTTAGTTCATTCTGAAAAAAAGTTACATAGCCGCTTTTACCTTCAAAAGCTGTCCTGAAACCAAGGTCATCACCTCTTGAACCACCGTCAAAAATGCCTGTTTTAAAGCTATACCAGTCTACAGGAGCAATTTCTGCCCAGGTACCTATTGCCTGATCAGGAAGAGTTGGGGCAGGGATATTAGGCATTAAGGTAAATGATGAGTTTAAATAATCTCCAGCCATTTCAAGCAGGCCAAATTCTACACTAGCATCGTGTTTTCCAGCGCCCAGTCTTATTCTTTCATCTAATAACTTTTGTTCATACCAGAATTCGCTTAACTGGGTTCTTTCATCCGTTACTTCTATGTTGCTCACGTATTGAAGATCACCCAGCCTGCTTTCTGTCAGGCCTTTGCCGTACATTGTTTCTCCTAAAATATAACCAGTACCGCCTTTCCATAAGCCCATGCGTTCTGTATCAAGGGTTATTGACATATCCAGAAGGCTCATGGATTTAACGCTGGAGGTTTTAGAGAGCTGGCCACCAAAATTTATCATACTATCATTGGTATGGTATAACTCTATTGTGTAACCCTTCTCTGCCAGCCCATTATAAAGGTTTTTTGTTTTGCCATAAAAATTTTCTTCAACCTTAGCCTTATAGTCCAAATCTTCTAATGCAAGTTGTATTGGGGAAGCGTCAAGGTTATCTGTTAGAATTTCTTCCTCGGCCTGAACATGTGAACTCAGTGCCATTAATCCAGCCATAGCCAGAACTGCTAAAATTCGTTTCTTTTGCATTATAATCTCCTTACCACTAATTAAAAATTAAACCCAAACAAAAAAAACTACACGTTAAAACTGTAGCTTTTAAAAAATTATTTTACGCATATTTTGACTCCTTTCATGTACTCGCAGACTATTAATATAAGACTAGATAAGTATTCTGGCTTAGGCTTTCGCCAATACAGTTACGAGTACAGCTCCTGTTTTTCACAGGATTTCCTTATTTTGTCTTTGGAGTTTATTATTCTTAATATATTAAACTAAATGTAAATTAACTTGTCAATTTTTTTTAAAACTTTTTCAATAAATTTTTTATATAGGCTTTCCTATGAGGCACTGTACAGTTTATACAGGTTAGAATAAGATAATTTTCTTTATGCTTATAAAAGCCAAATTTGGAATTAATTGAACAAACCCCTTTTTTACGAAGCCCTGACTCTTCATCATAACTTTCTTCAAGTTTATAATTCGGGCAATAACAGCTAAAACAATTTAATTCTTCTGGAGGTAAGTTGTGGCAGGTTTTGTTTTCCTTATAAAGCCTGCAAAAATCAGGACATTCTTTTTGCATAACCTTGTACGAAAACTTTTCAGCTATTTTTTCAGGCTCAAGCCCGCTTAATTCTTTTAATCTTTGTTTTATCTTTTCATTCATCAATTTTGTAATCGTAATTCTGCTGGTAACCTCTTTTTGTAACAACATTTTTGCCAGAATTAACGGTTTTTGTGTTGGAATTCCCAATAATCAGCACTGTTGACATATTAATCATATCCATATTGTCTTTTAATTCCAGCAAATCTCCAACTGTTTTTACCCAAATTTGCTCTTCTTTTCTCCCTATGTTTTGCGCGACAACTACTGGTATTTCAGCTTTTTTATATTGCTTTAAGGCATCAAGAAACATAAAATAAGGTTCTTTTCTTGAATGCGAGAGAGGGTTGTATATTCCAACAACAAAATCCGCTTCAAACGCTGCGTGTATGCGTTTTTGTATTTTATCGTCAGGGGTCAGCAGGTTTGACAATGATATTATGGCAAAATCATTCATAACCGCCCCGCCTGCTTTAGCTGCAGCTGCAAGAAAAGAGGTTATGCCAGGCTCAATAACCACCTCCAGCTTATTCCAGAGGTTGTTTTCTTCTATTATTTCCAGCACCAGCCCTGCCATTCCATACACATTGGCGTCCCCATTTGAAATAAGGGCAACTTTTTTACAGGTTAAAGCCTGCTCAATTGCGTACTTGCAGCGCTCAACCTCGTGAGTCATACCCGTAGAGTAAACTTCCTTGCCTTTAACCACAGGCTCAATATCTTTAAGATACTTGGTATAGCTGACAATAAGGTCGGATTTTTGCAAATAATCAACAACATTCTGAGTCAACTGGCCGGGATCACCTGTTCCTGTTGATAATATGTAAATTGCACCTTTATTCATATAATCTCCTTAACTTTAAATTTAAAATGCTGCTGCTATGGTCGTGTTTTTGTAAATATTCTTTTTAATAAATAAAGTTTTAAATCTTGAGGCTAGAACCGCTGTAGGCTCAGCCACGCCTTTAATATTGAAGTGTTTTTCGGCCTGGGATGGAGAAAATTCCATATTGAGATTGTTAATATCATCTTCATTAAAGAATATAAGTTCTACATTAAGTTCTTTCGCTAACAAATGCAGCGCTTCTTCATCTTTTTTAGCCTCAAAAGATGCTATTTGGGCAATATTTTCAATACTTAAATTATGCTTCTTTGTGAAACCAAGCACGTCCCTTTTTAATTCCTCAAAAGAAGTCCCCCTGTTTAATCCTATGCCGAAAAATATAGGCTTTATCTTTATATGAAGGTGTTCTGTATCCTCATTAAACGGGGAAATTATCACTATGGGCTCTTTATTAATTAAAGCATTGGATACAGCAGCAAGTTTATGGATGTTAACAGTATCAAATCCCTGCTCTTTAGCGAAAGTATCAAATGCAAACACATCCAGACTGTCTGTAGCAGTAGTTATAAATGGAACAAGACCTGGAATAACCTCGGTTAGTTTTTGTGCAAGTTCATTTGCACCTCCAATGTGACCCGAAAGTAGGGGAATTACCTGTGTTCTGGATAAATTCATCACTAAATTCGCCGGGTCTTTGGTTTTTGACTCCAGTAATCTTGCAATCTTCCTTATAACTATTCCTGTAGCTGTAAACCAGATGATTGCATCGCTGTTAGCCCAAATTTCATCAATGTTTTCTTCAATATTCTTATTATAAATTTTCACATTAAACTTTTTATCAATTAAAAGTAAATCCTCCGCAGTGCGCTGTGCTGCTTCAAGTCCGGGATTATTCAGTGTTATCAGGGCTATATTTTTCATACTTTAATAGTCAAACCTTGTATATAAGTGTGATTCTTCTCGTTCTTGCTGGTTTAAATACTCGCCAAACAGTATTATCGCAGTTCTTTTTATTCCTGCTTCCTCAATTTTCTGTCTTATATTATTTAATGTTCCCTTTATCACCCTTTGTTCCGGCCAGGTTGCTTTTTCCACAACCCATACCGGGGTATCACCTGAGTAGCCAAGACTTATAGCTTTGTTATAAAGCTCATCCATTAAATTTATTGAAAGATAAAAAACATGCGAGGAATTTTTGCAGGAAAGTATGGTTTCAATGCTTTCAGGGCTTGGGGTTTTACCTTCTACTCGAGAAATTATCAGTGTTTGGCTCACACCTGGAATTGTGTATTCAATTCCGAGCTGTGCAGCTGCGCCAAATGAGGCTGTTACGCCCGGAATTACTTCATAAGGTATGCTTTTTGATTTTAAAAATTCTATTTGTTTTGCTATTGTGGAATATAAAGATGGATCACCTGTATGAAGCCTTACAACATCGAAAGTTTTGGTATATTTCTCAATAAAGTCAAAAATTTCCTGATAACTCATTTTTTCTGAATTTTCAATTAAACAATCTTTCGGCGCCCAGCTAAGCACCTCTTTTGGCACAAGTGAGCCTGTATAAAGCACTACTTTAGCAGATTCCAGAACTTCTTTTCCCTTAACGGTAAGAAGTTTTGGATCACCAGGCCCTGCTCCTACAAAAATTACTTTATGCATGATTACTTCCTCAATATTAACTGATACAGACTTCTTTCCGGCTCGGGAATACTAAGCTGTATATTTTCACTAATTTTTTTATAGTAAGTTAGGTCGATTCGTCTGATTTCATAGGTTAAATCGCTATTTTTTAGACTTGATAGCGCCTCCGTTAGATTTTCCATACCTATAATATTCGCAACAAGTATGCCATTGTCTTTTAATTCATCATAAAACAGCTTTATTCTTGACAACACAGCTTCCCCGCCGCCCCCGATAAATATTCGGTCAGGTTTTGGCTGGTTTTCATAATTTTCCAGCACGTCTCCTTCACTTAACTTGGCTGATGCAACTTTGTGGTTTGATAAATTCTTCTTAATAAACCGGCACTGTGCCTCATTTTTCTCAAAAAGAACTGTGTTAATTTTGAAAAATTTGTATGCTTCAATTGAAACAGAACCTGAACCTGCGCCTATATCCCACATAGTCATATTGGGCTCTAATTCGAGTGCCTGAATCGTAAGGACTCTTTTATCCGCCTTTGTAATCATTCCTGCATTGGTTTCAAAGCCTTCATTAATTGAAGAAAACTTTTTCTCAATCAATAAGACATAAGGAACGCATGCTTCAGCATTAATGTCATACAAATTAACTGTTTCAATCCTTTCATCAACAGAGCCCAGCTTTGATCCCAGATAAAAAATCAGATCATCCTTTATATAATAGGTTAATTCGCTTAGTTTTTCTATGGAATCTTTATCACACAGCACAAATGTATATTTTGTAGTGAGAAACTTTGTTAAATCAACGCTTTCCCTGCCATGAAGAGAAAGTGAAGTCACCTCGTTTTCAGCAATTCCCAGCTTTTTCAAAAAATAATCCTTTGAAGACTCCGCCGGAATTAAATTAACATCCTTTATATCTTTCATAATTACCTGCGCAGCCGAGAAAAACAGTGGACTGCCTGTCACAACGTATAAAACCTTTTTGATTGTATTTTCAAGGATAAATGGTTTTATATCCTTGCATGACAGGAATTTTACCTGAACACTATTGGATATAAGCTCCTTATTTGCTGGTGTGTTAAAATTCACATCAGCTATTAGGCAGTCAAAATCAGAGAAACAAACCTTTTGTGACAGTTCTTGCAGTGAATAATCGTTAATTCCTGATCCGGCTATTGTTAGCATATTATGGCCTCTTTCAGTAGGATTTCAAGGTTAGTTCCCTTTATATTAAGTTCATTCATCCATTTTTTCAATACATTTAAGGCATGGACTGAAACCTGCTCATATAATTTCCCTACCAAATGCGGAAGGTGTACTTCCAGCGCGCCTACCGTGGTTATTGTATCTGATATGGTGTATATTCCTAACCAGGATTGGAGTATTTTAAAATCAATGCCGCCATATCTGCTGTTAGTATTCTTTTTTCCCTGTGCAATTTTTGTAAGTTTACCAATATTAGCTGAGATTACCACCTTAGAGAACCCTTTATTCTTTATTAATGAGAGCGAATCATATACAAAATTGCCAATCTCAACATAGCACTCAGGATCAAGGCCGTAAACTTTTTTTGCAAATTCAAGGCATTCATTCCCCATTGTAAAAATAATGGTTTTTGAGGGATTTTTTGCAGCTACATTTATTTCTACTTCAAGTGATTCCAGGTACGCATCAGTAGAAATTGGCTTAACTATGCCTTTTTTGCCTAGAAAAGATATTCCTCCAACCACGCCCGCTTTTAAATTTGCAGTATTTTTTGCGATTTCTTCGCCGTTTTCCACCTCAAAAAATACATAAACTTCAGTATTAATATACAAGAATTGGATATTATTCTTCATCATTTCCAATGTGGCGGGATTTATTGCTGGGTAGCCAACTGGCGGCTTTAAACCTTCCTTAGTTACCACCCCAAGTCCTTTTCCAGCATAAATAAATATGTTATCAATTTTATAGGGTTTATGCTGAATTTCATGCTGTGTGTACGGAATTTTTTTGGAGTCAAACCCTACAAAACAAACTATTCTGCATCCTTTTGTAACATCAATGTCATCATTATCGCCTTTAACAACTTCAATTTTGACATAATCATCAAATTTTTCAGTTTTATCAATATCAAGAAATGCAATATTACCTTCAGGTAAGGTAATTTCAACACTTTCAACATTACTTTTAATTCCCAATAAAAGCATAAGCGCTGCTTTTAAAGCGGAAGTGGCGTGGCTTCCGGTTGAATATCCAATTTTCAGGGGTTTCTCATTCACAGTCACAATAAATCTTTTCTTCCACTTTAAATTCTATTATATTTTGGGGTTCTATGCCTTCTGCAAGATATTTTATCAGCTCTTGCCATTGCTCCTCGTTCCATTGATTTACTTTTTTCCAGGCAGAAAAGCTGTTTTCAGGAGAAAAATTAACAGCACTCCCATTTCTATATGCACACATGAAATTCCTGAACCTACATGCTCCCTGGCAATGGGTTCGTGTAACCTTTATTCTGTTATTTCCTTTATCATAACCAAGATTTTTTATTAGGACTCTGACTTTATCAGTCAGGTCTGTGTCCTGGGTTTCGCCGCAACGGTGACCTTCACAAATAAAAATCTGGGCGGCCGAATACATGAGAGGCTTATTCACGTCCAAATTTTGAGGTTTACAGGCGAATCCCTCAACAACTTCAGATCCCATTGTGTTTTTTTTACACATAACTGCTCCTAAATAGCTTTATACAAGGCGTGTAACGTACTTACTACAAGCGGTGAGCCGCCATAGCGCCCTTTTAGTACAATACCCTGTACGTCAAGCTTTTGCATGAATTCAAGCGTGTATTCCTTGCTTTCAACCACATTTATAAACCCAACAGGCATTGCAATTAACGCAATATTAGATATTTCTAGCTTTTCTTTCACTATATATTCAATAGCAGCATATAAAAATGTTGGGGCATTACCGCAAGCCAAAATCATAGGCTTATTATTGCATTCTTCTAAAGCTTTTTTCACGGCTGTGTCTGTTCTTGTTACCCCTTCCTGGCGTGGGACTTCCGCTACATAACAGATAACATTGTTTCCATATTTTTCCGTATAATTTTTGCTTAAACCAGCCTTAATCATATTAGTATCAGTAATTATAGCTGCACCGTTTTTCAAAAGGTCCTTGATTCGAGTGGTTGCGTTGTCAGAAAAGTAAATATTGTTTATTATCTGCTCAAAGCAGGTGGTTGTGTGGATCATCCTCTGCGCTACTTTTTGTTCTTCAGGATAAAATTTATTGAATGCAGGATAGGTAGCAGCTTCCCTCGATATTGTTTTTAATGAAAGGTCTTCGATTTCCTGAGGGTCTTTTATTTCCGGTTTTTTTATCTGAAAATCTGTCATTTATTCTCCAATAAAATATTTTAAAACTAATTCGGGTTGGTTATAGAAAAGCGTATGCAAGTATGTGCCAAGTACATTCCTTTTTTCATTTGTCCAGGCACCAACACTGGCTTGTGAATCTTTATCCTTAAACAATCCCCATTTGACTATAGCTTCTTCTTCTATATTTGTAGGGCAGGAATAATGGAATGCATGGCCTTTATATAACATTAGATCATCTTTGTCTATAGCTTTATAATATCCAAGGCGGTTTCTTTTCTTCTGTATTTCAAAATCAACAGGCAATATCCCGGCTCCGTTAATCCAATTTCCGTCAGTGGTCTGGATTTTTTCCCCTAAAAACATAAATCCAGCGCATTCTGCATAAATTTTCTTTTTAGGATTCTCTGAAAAAGCTTTTAAACTTGACTTAAATTTATCAGCCTTGTCCAGAATATAAGCTACATCTGGTGTTTCAACATACCCGCCCGGAATATAAACCACATCAGCATCTTGCGGAATTTCGTCATTATTCAGTGCTGAAATTCTATAAACTTTTTCGAAAAATTTATCAAAAAAATCAAGATTTTGCTTGTAAACAAAGGAAAATGCCCTGTCATTCACAACCGCAATTGTTTTTTTATGTTTTTCAATATTGCGCATGAAGCAGTCTTTTTCAGAGGTTATAGAAAGTTTTAGCTCCATAAAATCCATGAGCTCTGTAATATTTATATGCTCCATCACTTTATTCGCAATTTCACTAAACTTTTCATTTTCCAGCTCGGTCAAATCAAGGCCGAGATGTCTTGAAGTAATAATATCCAGCCCTTTTTGTATCCAGCCAAGGATTTTCAGGTTTGGAATTTCGCTATTTATTTGTTTTGCAACCGTTTCATAATGTTTTTCCGATGAAACCTTATTTAAAATAACACCTTGCACAGTATTATTTGGCTTATAATCAAGAATCCCTCTTAATACAGGCACTAATGTCGCATATGAACCCTCTGCTGAAATAATTAAAATAGTCGGTATGTTTATGGCTTTAGCCACTTCATAGGTTGAAGTACCATAATCAAGGCCGTCATATAACCCCATTACACCCTCAACAACCGTACAATCAAAGTCTTTTGTATAGTATGAAAAAGCGTTTTTGACTTCAACTTCTGACATCATATATAGGTCAAGGTTGACAGAGGCCACACCAGTTATTTTTTCGTGAAATCTTGGATCAATATAATCTGGCCCCACTTTAAAAGGCCGAACAGAACCAACATTTTCTTTTAGCCATTGTAAAAGCGCCATTGTAAACAGGGTTTTGCCCTGACCTGATGATAATGCCGAGATTACTGCAGCCTTCATTTCTGTCCCTCATTAAAATTTATGATAACAGTGAGATAATTCTCTATTATACCTGGCGTACCCTCGCCATAAGCTTCATTTTCCATTCCAAGGTTCTCAAAATAGTACAATTCTTCGCCTTTTAGACTCCTTACATCATCACCTTTGTGAAGCCGCATATAAACTTTTGTAGATTTTACGTCTTCCCTGTGCATTGGGACTATTTCAAGACTGGAATTTCCAAGGCACAGCGGGATTTTAACCTTTGCCGATGCGTAAGATATTGATGTAACGCCGGGAATAACCTCAGTATTCTCGTAAATTGAGTTGTATTTCTCTTTAATTATGCTTAACAGATAATAAGCAGAGCTGTAAACAGCCGCATCGCCAAGAGTTACAAAACCAACGGTTTTATTGGTAATACAAGCGCTTGCAATCTGTTCAACCTGGTCTTTCCACGATTCGGGGTTGTAGCTCATGGGTGTGTAAATAGGCTGGAACTTGCTTTGAAAGTTATGTTCAAGCCTGCTTAAGATTTTGTAGGCAACTGATCCCTCCCATTCCAGGATTTTTGACCTAACGGGCACAAAAATGATGTCGCATTTTTCAAGTGCTTTAATCGCCTTAATAGTTATTAAATCAGGGTCTCCAGGGCCCAATGATATTATATAGAACATCTTTTAATTGCCTCCTGAACTTCATCAACAAAGTATTTTCTAGTGTTTTCCAGCTTTAAAAGGCTGAAATCTTCAGGCATTTGACCATCAAGCTCCTCTTTTATTTCGTAAATATCATTCAACATATGATTTCCTGTTACAAGAAGCAAGGGAACTACCAAAACGCTGCCTTTTATATCAATTAAGACTCTTTCATACTTGAATGCACCTTCAATTGTGAAGAAATAATTATTGGGATTAAGCATTTTCAGGTATTCCTTAACGTATAAAAATGTCTGACTTCCTGTATTGCATAAATTCGACGAGCCGTGTGCAATGTAAACAATGCTTGATGGGCTATGTTCCTGCCTTAATTTATTATCCAGAGCTTTCAGGAATTCATTTGTCGGCTTTGCTTTTGCAAAAAACGGCATTGTAACTTCATAACGAGCGGGAGAAATATTGTTTTTAAAACCTTCTGTTATTTTTAATAAATGTTCATGCTCATCAGTGGGGAAAAGGTTTATAGAGGCTACAATTACCTTCTTGTAACCTAATCTGTCAATGTTAGCTAGTTCTTCAGGGAGTGTATAGAATTTCTGACCTTTATTTTCAAGATTTTTAAGCACTGTTCTTGAGGAAACTGCCATCCTTATCTCAGCCTCAGAGGGAAGGCTATGTTTAATTTCCTGTTTTAGTTCTTCATACTGCGCCATTGCAGCGGGTTCAGATGAACCGAAAACAGATAATACAACCGCTAATTCTTTATTATAATGCCTTAATCTTTTCATAACGCTAATACTACTCCAATTGTAACCAAAATTAGGATTATTACCTCAATTTTTAAATGTATCTTTAAAAAGTTAAAAGCTGCCTCTTTATAGTCATGAGTTATTTCATGGCCAATTTCGGCTTTATCCACCTGCATATCACCATAATAAACAGTTCCACCTACTTGCACTCCAACAGCATAGGCCGCAGCCGCAACGGGATAACCGGCATTTGGGCTGGAGCTGTATTTTTTAGCATCCTCAAAAAGTTTTTTAAGAAGTATTTTATGTTTGCTCATTAGCCATATTATTAACCCAGTGAGTCGTGCAGGGATAAAATTCAGCACATCATCAGCAATTGCCGACACTTTGCCGAAATTATAATATTTCTCGTTTTTATAGCCAACCATAGAGTCAAGTGTGGAAACCGCCTTAAAAACCATAATCCCCGGCAATCCAAACAAAATTAAATAAAATAGCGGTGATATAAAACCATCTGCTAAATTTTCTGAATGGGTTTCAATTAATGAGGCGTACACTTTTTTATCGTCAAGGATCCTGGTATTTCTGGTAACCAATCCTGCTAATTTCTCTCTTTTCTTTTCATCATTTTCTTCAAACAAAACATTTTTAATATGAGTCTGAAGTGACTTACTTGCAAGGCCAGTGGAAGCAATAATACCCACTAATATTGCAGGTAAAATAAACTGAATAATTATAGAAACTAATCCAACAATACTTATCAGAGAAACCAAAAGCCACATTCCACTTTTAACGCTGTCTTTATATGCTATTTTTTCAAAATACTTTACATAATCGCCCATGAATTCTACTGGGTGTTTAATAGGGAACTCCCCTATTATGAAATCAACAACAAGGGCTATAAAAACAATTATTATCCAATCGCTGTCAAGTATCAAAGCATTCTCTCCCAGTCAATAAGTTCTTTCAATGTACTAGCTACCCTGTCCTGATGTGATTTTTTCCAGGCTTTAAAGCTCCAGTCTTTATAAGAGCTAGAATTTAGCCACCATTTCCTGAAATTATCATCATGGAAAATTTCATGCACCATCGAGCCTTTTACGTGATTTGAATCAAAAAATACAGGATTTGAATCCGACACGCCTGTGTGCATTTCAAAACCAGGCACTTTTATCTCTTCATATAGAGTGTAATCCTGCCTTTTAAGGATTTTTTCTGCTTTGAACTCTATGTTCCCCGGAACAAATCCAAGTCCTTCATCTTTATCAGGCTTGCCCTCTCCGCTTTCTGTGCCAAGAGGATCGTTTATTGTTTTATGGAGCATCTGGTACCCACCGCAAATACCGTAAATTTCAACTTTTGTATCTTTTAAATCATCATAAATTCCTGTTTTTTTCAGCCACCGCAAGTCATCCAGCACAGCCCTTGAGCCAGGAAGGATAATTTTATCAAATATTTCAAGATTAGTTCTCTGGTTAATAAAAGATACCTGCACGTTCGGGTCATGTACAAGCGATTCAACATCGTTAATATTGCTGGCTCTTGGATATTTAATCACGCCAACATGTACAAGCTCCTTATTTTTCTGCTCAAAACTTTTCATTTCAGCAAGTGAATCTTCGCTGTCCAGCCCATAGTTAATATGAGGAATTACTCCTAATACCGGGATTCCCCAGTTTTCTATAATTTCTTTTCCTTCATCAAACAGCGAAACATCACCCCTGAAATTGTTTATAATCACGCCTTTAAAGCGTTTTTTTATATCCTCGCTCATAAGCTGGTATGAGCCGAGAATTGAGGAGAATACCCCGCCATCCTCTATATTTGTTACCAGAACAACATCAACATCAGGTTTTTCCATCATATGCTGGTTTGCAAGGTCACGGTTCTTTAAATTTAATTCAAATCCCGATCCTGCGCCTTCAATAACAAGCATGTCGCAGGTTTGCTTTAAATTTTCGTATGCAGCGTCTACCTCTGGCTTGAGTTCGCCTATTTCCTGGTAGTATGTCCTTGCTGAAACTATTTTTTTAGGGACACCCCTGACTATAACCTGTGAGCGGCTCTCACCAAGAGGTTTTAAAATCACCGGGTTCATATCCGCTTTAGGCTCTACTCCTATTAATGCTGCTTGAGATGCCTGGGCAATGGAAATTTCCTTGTTGTATTCGCAAACAATGGCGTAATTGGACATATTCTGGCCTTTAAAAGGAGCTGTTTGTATTCCAAAATGCTCTTTTAATATTTTGCCTGCAAAGCCGGTAATAAAAGTTTTTCCGGCATTGGATGTTGTTCCTATAAACAATAAATTCTGTCTTTTGGTCATCCGATATCCTCAATAGCACGCCATAGTGGGTCGTTTTCCTCTGGTAATCGCAACCCGACCCTAAATGAGTTATTTGAGCAGTTAAAAAAGTCTGATGTTGGCCTCACATAGATCTTATATTCATTTAAAAAGAATTTTCTGATGTCAGAAACTTCTTTTTCCAGAGTCAGGGTTCGATAACAGGTGATTGAATCACCTAAACTTTTAATGTTACTGGATTTGCTTAAAACATTATCTGTCTTTTTATTTATCTCAGCAATCCACGCCAGGGTTGCACTCTGAATTTCCCTATATTTAGGAATCATATTCTTATAAAACCAGCTATCATAAGCAGAAATAGTCCACGGTGGAAGTAAAACCGACATGAATTCCTGCAAAAGTTTATTTGAACTGAGTATCAGTCCAAGCCTTGCTCCGGCTGATCCGTAGAACTTGGTCAAGGAGTGAATTATAAATAAATTTGGATAATCCTTTACCAGTTCATACATTGATGGTTTGTCTGTAAAATCAATGAAACTTTCATCAAGTACCACTGTATTGCCCTGATTTAATAAATTTTCCAGCCGGGGCTTCAGATCAAAATATGTTCCAAAAGGGGTATTGGGGTTTACTATAACAATTATTTTATCTCTTAAGCTATACAGCTCATCATAGCTTACTTTAACTGAATTAAACCCGTTTAAATCGCAGCATTTGTTGTATTCAGAGTACGTTGAACCAGCTAAAGCAACATCTTTAAAGCTCTGTAACAAAAACATATGAAACAGGTATGAAATAGCTTCATTTGCGCCATGTGTCATTAAAAAATACTTTGGTGAGTAACCGTGAAACTCTTCAATTGTTTCCTGAAGGTCTTTATATTCAGGATCAGGGTATTGAATATTTTCACGATGCGGGTATATCAGGTTTTCAGGATAAAATTTAGCTGCCATCCAATTTATAGACGTGGAATAATCTGTTACTTGCTCCCAGTCCAAACCCTCCAGCCCGGCTGCTTTTTTATAGCCCCCGCCGTGTTTATATTGATTGTATAATGTGTTTTGCTTTTTCAAATCTCTCATCCAATGAATTTATTTCAAAATTGTTTTCCAGCCGTATGGATTTACATTCATTGTAAATATCATTTATGTATTTATCAATTAAATTAAAATTAATTTTTGAAATATCACCAAAATATTGTTCTAAAAATAACCTGTAAAGACCAGCCTCATTATTAAATACGCCAAGCGCGCACGATGCAATATCAGGGTATGGCGATTCCCGTTTTTTAGATAATCCCCAATCTATAAAATATAATGTGCCCAATTTTTCGCATATCAGGATATTATCAGGGAAAATATCTTCGTGTGTTATGTATTTGCCAAAATTATGCAGGGAAGATCTATGTAAATTTCTTAAATACAGGGTTAAAAGCCCCACAAATCTTTCAGTATCCATTTTACAGGTAAAATCCAAGCTTTTCGCATCCTGAATAAAATCCAGGGAAATTGTAAAAAGGGATTCCTTTCGTGGTTTCAGGTCCATTATATTCTGATCTGCAAGAAAACAAAGCGCAAAATACTCATTATCAGCATACATAGGATCTTTATAAGTTTTAAAAACCCTTTGTCGCTCAAGATAAATTTCAATTTTTGCGTGCTTACCCTTAAATTTCATATGTATATATTCATTTCTCTTAAAAGATATTATAGTATGAATTATTATGTTAAATATTGATAAATGCGCTTATTCAAATAATTTAATAAATGTTCACCCAATGGAAAAGTTTATTTTCGTTATGGTGACCATTATTGTTTGCTTAAGCTCAAATTCAATTATTACTCCAATCCTGATACTGCTTACAGTAAGTTCTCTTACTATTCTTAAAGCAGGTGTGCCAGCAAAATTTTACTTTAAATTAATGCTTATTCCCTTTGGTTTCCTGTTTTTGGGGGTAATAACCATATTAATAGAAATCCATACTGAACCAGCGCTTTCTTTTAGTATAACCCAGCAAAGCATTGAAACAGCCTCAAAATTGTTTTTTAGGGCTTTGGGATCTGCATCCTGTTTGTATTTCTTTTCTTTAACAACGCCGCTTGTTGATTTCACCTCAGTTTTAAAAAAACTAAAATTGCCCGATATTCTAATCGAGCTTATTAGCCTAATTTACAGGTTGATATTTATATTAGTTTACATAGCCGGCAGAATCCACACCGCTCAATCCTCAAGACTGGGCTACTCCAGCTTAAAAAACCAATTCCGGTCTTTAAGCCAGCTTGTTTCATCAATGTTTATACTTTCTTATAAAAAAGCTAATGATTTATTTATTTCTCTGGAATCCAGGTGTTATAACGGAAACCTTAATATTCTGGAAAAACAATACTGCTTTTCAGCAAAAAACATTGTATTCATTATTGTTATAGAATTATTTTTTATATTAATGGAATTTAATGTATGAGCGAGTATATTTTAGAAGCAAAAGATGTATCATTTGCCTATCCAGGCTGCACAAAGGCGCTGGATAATATATGTGTAAAAATTGAAAAAGGTAAAAAAATTGTTTTTCTTGGAGAAAATGGTGCGGGAAAATCTACACTATTCCTGCATTTTAATGGTATATTAACACCGCAAAAAGGAAAACTTTTTTTTAAAAACCAGGAAATGAAATATGACAACAAATCGCTCATGAACCTAAGAAAATCGGTGGGCATAGTATTTCAGGATCCTGACACCCAGCTTTTTTCAGCAAATGTATGCCAGGAAGTTTCTTTTGGTCCGTTGAATTTGGGATTATGTGTAGAAGAAACTAAAAAATGCGTTGATACTGCATTAGAATCAACAGGGATAAATGATTTAAGGAATAAGCCAACACATTTTTTAAGCTATGGGCAGAAAAAAAGAGTAACTATCGCAAGCATTATAGCAATGAATCCTGAAGCCATAATTTTTGACGAGCCTACAACCTATCTTGACCCAAAACATAAAGAACAAATAATAGATTTCCTTGAAGAACTTAATCAGAAAGGAACAACGATAATTTTATCTACGCATGATGTTAATGTAGCTTATTCCTGGGCTGACACTATTGTGGTTATGAAGAATGGCAAGGTTTTAAAAGAAGGAACTCCCGACGTTATATTTAATAATGATGAACTCATAGAAAAAGCAAACCTGAAAAAGCCGCTTATTCTTGAAATTTATAATGAATTAAAAAACAATGGAATTTTGCCTGAAAATCATAGACCGCCAAGAACTAAAAATGAGCTTAAACAGCTTATTAATAACCACAACATAATAAAAAATCTGCCTTAAGGCAGATTCCGTACAAAGGAATAAGAAATTACCGTGATCTCTGAACTTATTTCACCGCCACCAGACGTGGCACAACCCCTAACTGTCCCTGTATCATCTTTGCCTTCGCTACAGCCATGGATCTTCTTTTTTTAGCTCCACGCAACAAAAATAAGACTGATTCAGAAATATTTGTATTTGGTGATCTTCTGATTATATCTGACATACACATTATCCCTATTTAGCCCTGCAACTGTTTGGCCTGCACAATAAAGTTATCGGATTTTTATAAAGCAGGCTTGATAAAATTTAAGGGATTTTTAAAAAATTGATACATTTGTTAACAATTAATTATTTTTCTATTCTTTTTTTGGGAGTGGCGCCTTCGGCGCCACTCCCAAAAGGCAGAGAGGCCGCCTCCGGCGGCCTCTCTGCCAAAAAATAAGATTTATTTACAGTTCGTATTCATAGATAATCTGCGAAATTGCAGTTACAGCCGCTGTTTCTGCTCTATATACAAGCTTACCAAGGCTTACCGGGGTTATACCGGCTTTTAAAAACTTCTCTATTTCACAATCATCCCAGCCGCCTTCCGGGCCTATTATCAGCAATATATTAGATTTATGCGGATTTTGAACCAGAAACTGCTTTATTGTAATATCTGCTTTTTTCTCAGAACATAAAACCCTAAGATCAAATCCATCAAGTTTTAACACTTCCTCAAAGCTGATAATATCGCTTATTTTTGCAAGATCGCCTCTCTGGCATTGTTTTGCGGATTCGTAAACTATTTTTTGCCATCTTTTAATTTTATTTGATTTATCCGGTTTAACCACGGTATTCCTGCTTATAAAAGGAATAATCTCTTTTACACCAAGTTCTGTGGCCTTTTGAATTAAAAAATCCTGCTTTTGCGACTTTATAATACTTTGCGCAAGAGTTATGTTTATTTTCAAGGCTTTATCTGACACATAGCTGCCGAGGATTTCGCATTCAATAGAATCAGAGTGTATGACTTTGATTTGAGATTCATATATTTTATTATCCGGCCCTATTAATATAATTGTGTCTTTTTTGTCTGCTCTTAATACATTTAAAATATGATTAATGTCGGATTTTTGTGTGATAAATATCCGGTTTTTATCTATATTTTGTTGTTCTATAAAAAAATTCGGCAATCTAAGTCTCCTTTAAATCTCCTTTAGCACATCTGTAACATAAAAAACCTCACATCCTGCACCCGAATTAAACAAATGGTCATCCCTTCTCAAACTGCTTTTCCATACTGTCTGCAATTTAGATGTTTTTATTTTTACTTCCACAAGATACCCTCTGAGTATTACCTTTTCATTAACTTTTAAATTCCTAACAGCGTCAAGAATTTCACTATTAGAGGGGATTATATGATTATGTGAAAAATGTGTCTGAACATAATCACGCTCTAAATTTATTTCACGCTTAACTGACGGCATCATAAGTCTAAAAGCTGAGGCGAACTTTATGTTCTTATAATTTTCCGGCTCTGCCAGTTTTCCCCATACAAGACCGATATCAACAGGCCCCAGATCAGCTCCTCCAAGCATAAGCATGCTTTCCATGTTTTTTACTGCAACAATTCCTGCTATTTCATATATTGCAAGCGGAAAGATATAGTATTCCCCTCCCTTTGTTTTGTGCATTATCGGATTTTCTGTTCTAAAGGGAATTTGCACCGGCTCAGCAGAAGTATTTATTGCACCGTTTTTATAAGTTGCGGGCATAACGCCCAAAATTTCCTGAATAGTAGTATCAGAAACCGAAACAACAGTTTTTACCGATTTTTGCAAAAACATTATAAGGCTTACTATAACCAAAAGCGCTGCTAAGACTAACGATAGGTTAACAATAAGATCTGTTTTGTTTTCACCCCTGATTTTTATATATAAATAATTAAAACCTTTTGATAAGAAATGACTTATTAATACAAAGTGTTCCAGCCCTATCCTTGCTTTAACAAAGAAAAGAATTATCGCTACAATAATAATGACAGGCTTTAATTCATCCGCAGCAAATATTAAAGCCACACGGACAAGCACAAACAATATTGCTAAAGAAAAAAGAACATTAATTATTTTAAAAATTTTCATCATTTTATTATTGTAATATTAACAAATTTTAAGATTTTTAAGAAAACTGAAAAAAATAAAAGCAATTGTTTTTTATATATATAGGTATATATATTTAGTATATCTATATGTAAAAACTGAGCGTAAGGTAATAGGTAAGAACCAAAGGAGTATTTCCCATGTCAGTCAATTTAGCGGTAGCAAGCCAGGGCTTTGCCGAGCAAATAGCCAAGCAGGCAGGAGCGCTGACTCAAGTTAAGGAACCACAAAACAAATTTGCAGCACAAAGGAAGCCTGATCTCGAAAACATCTTCCAGGCGCACGGTGTAGAACCTGAAAACAAAGTAAAAGCATTAACAGGCGTTAAAACAGATGACCCGATTGTTGTGCAGGAAACCGGAAGTATCTTTTCCACACCTGTAGCGCAGAGTCAGTATCAGGCAGCGCAGGTTGCACATAAAGCTGATCTACAAAACTATGATGCAAGCGCTGTTGGCGCAAAATTCGGCGGCATAGCTTAAGAATTAAAATTTAACTCAAAAAAGAGGTTTTTGTTTTTAAAGCAAAAACCTCTTTTTTGTTTTAGAATTAAAAAAAGAGAAAACACTGAGGCATTAAAGTGGTTGAAGCACAAACAATTGAACGTCTAAAAAGACATGTTGAGCTATCTAATGAAGAAGCCCTTCAAAACGAGCTTAACAGCATGCACTCCGCTGATATTGCTGAGGTTTTTGACAATATTACTCCCGAAGAGCGGCTTAAATATTTTGAATATTTAAATCTGGAAAAAGCAGCAGACCTGCTTGAGGAACTTACTCCGCAAATGCAAGTTGAGCTTTTAGGAGCAATAGATGAAGAAAAATCATCAAAAATAATTTCCCAAATGCCGCATGACTCACTTGCTGACTTTCTGGGGGATTTATCTGATGAAGAAGTCAACACATACCTTAACAGGCTCCCACGCCGTCTGTCATCTCAAATCAGGGAACTTTTAAGCTACCCGGAGGATACTGCAGGCGGTATAATGACAACCGAATACCTGTATGTATATGAAAATATGACGGTTGAGGAAACTTTTACATATATAAGAAGCAAAGCAGAAACAAATATTGATTTTTACTATATGTATGTGGTGGACAAAGAAGACCATCTCCTTGGTGTACTTAGTCTTAGGAGCTTATTAAGCTCGCCCCTTAACGCAAAAGTAGGCAGTATAATGACAACTGACGTATTCAAGGTAACTGCAACCGACGAGCAGGAATACGTTGCTGATAGCCTCATAAAATACGGGTACCTTGCACTTCCTGTAGTTGATGAATTTAACAGGCTTAAAGGGATTGTAACCTGGGACGATGCTCACTATGTAAACGAAGAGGAAACAACCGAGGAAATTTATGCTTCATCAGGTATTTCAACAGGTTTAGTTGATGAGGACGAAATATTAACCGGAAAAATCAGACTTGCTATAAGAGCAAGAGCTCCCTGGCTCTTCATAACGCTATTAGGAGCGTTTGGAGCTGTAAATGTTGCAAATCATTTTGAAGGAATTTTACATCAGCTTCCGGTTATAGCCATATTCATACCTCTTCTTATAGGTCTTGGAGGAAATATCGGAACACAAAGCGTTACTCTTATGGTTAGAGGCTTATCTACAGGACAGGTATCAATGAATTCCGCCTTACATCATATTTTCAGGGAATTTAAAGTCGGACTGATAATAGGATTAATTTTTGGCATTCTTGTTATGCTTGTAACCTGGAACTGGAAAAACAATGTTGTCCTGGGAGGAGCCATATTAGCTGCCATGGCAGCTAATATGGCTATTGCAACTATATTAGGAACTGCTTCACCCTTTATTTTAAAAAGAATCGGGGTAGATCCTGCCATTGCAAGCGGGCCTTTTATTGCCACAGCCATTGATATAGTTGGTTTAGCTGTTTATTTCATACTCGTAACGATGTCATTAAGATTTTTAATATAAAAATAATTATTTTTATTCCCTTAATTTCACTTTCGTCATATTATGAATAGTATAGTGTTTAATTAGTGTAAGGATGGAGTCATGAAAAAATTAGGCAGTAAAAGCTGGGTTTTTGTTTTATTAGTATTAGTTTTATTTCTTATTCAGCCCTGTTTCGCTAGTGAGGCTGATCTTATAATTCCCGACATGAAAAGCGATCCGTTTAATTATTATCTTTTACTCGTAGGAATGGGGGTTTGCGGTTTTGGCTTACTTTTCGGGCTACTTGAATACTTTGCAGTTAAAAGGATAAGAGTTCACGAATCCATGCTGGAAATAGGAGAACTTGTATTTGCAACTTGTAAAACATACCTGATACAACAAGGAAAGTTTTTAATAGTACTCGAATTATTTTTAGCAGCATGTATAGCTTTTTATTTTGGTTACTTACAACAGATGAATGCAGCAAGCGTTGGGCTGATACTTGCCTGGTCCATTATGGGGATACTTGGTTCATACCTCGTTTCCTGGTATGGAATCAGGATGAATACACATGCTAACTCAAGAACTGCTTTTCTTGCCCTTAGAAATGATCCGCTTGCAATAATAAAATTGCCCTTAAGAGTTGGAATGAGCATAGGCGTAATTCTTGTCAGCGTAGAACTATTATTGATGCTCATTATACTATTATTTATGCCGGGACATCTTGCAGGAGCTTGCTTCTTGGGCTTCGCAATAGGTGAGTCACTTGGAGCCAGTGCCTTAAGGGTTGCTGGTGGTATATTTACCAAAATTGCTGATATTGGTTCTGACCTTATGAAAATAGTATTAAATATTAAAGAAGATGATCCGAGAAACCCTGGGGTTATCGCAGACTGTACAGGAGATAATGCAGGAGATAGCGTTGGGCCTACAGCAGACGGCTTTGAAACATACGGAGTTACAGGAGTTGCTTTAATCAGCTTTATTGTCCTTGCTGTTGGGCAGGAATATCAGATTCTCCTGTTAACCTGGATATTTACAATGAGATTTTTAATGATACTTACTTCTATAGTAGCTTATCAGATAAACAATGCACTATGCGGCTTACAATACGAAGAAAAAGAAAAATTCAATTTTGAAGAACCACTTACTTCACTGATTTGGATAACATCTATTCTATCAATAGCTGTTACTTTTATAGTAAGCTTCTGGCAGCTTTACTCTCTGCCTAATAATATGTGGCTTACACTTTCTCTTATTATTAGCTGTGGAACAATCGGCGCAGCAGTTATTCCCGAACTTACAAAAGTATTCACAAGTACAAAATGCAGTCATACACAAGAAGTAGTTACTGCTTCAAGAGAAGGAGGAGCTTCCTTAACTGTACTGTCCGGTCTTGTAAGTGGAAACTTCAGCGCTTTCTGGATTGGTATGGCAATTGTAGCTCTTATGGCTGCCGGTTATCTGGCAAATCTTTTTATTCCTGACAACATTATGATATATCCTGCAGTATTCTCATTCGGACTTATTGCTTTCGGATTCCTTGGAATGGGTCCTGTAACTATTGCAGTAGACAGCTATGGTCCTATAACCGATAATGCTCAGTCAGTATATGAACTCTCACTTATAGAAGAACTACCTGATATTAAAAATGAAATAAGCGAGAGATATGGATTTGTTCCAAAATTCACTAAAGCAAAACAACATCTTGAGGAAAATGATGGCGTTGGTAACACATTTAAAGCCACTTCCAAACCTGTCTTAATCGGCACAGCGGTTGTTGGTGCTACTACCATGATTTTTGCTCTTATACTTGTTATTAAAAATACGCTTCATATCGAACCTGAAATGATTCTTAACCTGCTTAATCCATACACCCTGCTTGGATTTATAACAGGAGGAGCTGTAATTTACTGGTTTACCGGCGCTTCCATACAGGCAGTCGTCTCAGGAGCCTACAGAGCAGTAAGATACATAAAAAACAATATTAACCTGGATGTTTCAACAAAAAGAGCATCAGAGGAAAATTCCAAAGAAGTCGTAAAAATATGCACCAAATATGCGCAAAAAGGCATGTTTAACATCTTTATGGCTTTATTCAGCTTTTCATTATCATTTGCGTTTTTCTCAGCACCATTAAATTCTAACGCACCTGTCGCATTTTTCGTCAGTTATTTAATTGCAATTGCAGTATTCGGTCTTTTCCAGGCTGTTTTTATGGCAAATGCTGGCGGATGCTGGGATAATGCCAAAAAGATTGTTGAAACTGAATTAAAAGAAAAAGGAACACCTTTACACGCAGCAACCGTTATTGGCGACACAATAGGAGATCCTTATAAGGACACTTCCTCTGTTGCTATGAACCCTATAATCAAATTCACTACCCTGTTCGGCCTGTTAGCTATGGAAATAGCTATTCAGGAAGAATTCAGGCTATTTGCTCCATACATTGCATGGGTATTCTTTGCAACAGCAATTTTCTTTGTATATCGTTCATTCTATAGAATGAAATTACCTGTTCTTAAAAATGATCACGATGATTCAGAACACCATGACGTTACAAATACACAAGAAACAATAGTTTGTGAGTGTCACGTAAAATAATTACAAGCATTAATTTGCTTAAAATACTATAAAAGGCTGGCAATTCCAGCCTTTTATTATGTAAAAATTTCTCTATTTACTATATCTACAACCATGACAAATTTTTCTATTAAACACATATGTCAAGTAAAAAAACTATTGTAAAAAATAATTCTTAAAATATGCACCTATTTATTGACTATCAAAAGAACTTCATATTATATTTAGATACTCGCTGAGTTCAGCAATCATCAAGACTCAAGGGGCAACCAAGGGGAAACCTTCTAGGTTATAAAATTATCTTCTGGAAAATTAGAAACTCTTGTATTCATAATGAATATAAAGGGATATGTTGTGTTTTTATTTTAGTCATTAGGAGAAACATTCGG
>Ga0209417_1001673_pt1 | contig 39430 bp, 40 predicted proteins | sample RifGroF2_FD_184002 | JGI IMG/M metagenome (GOLD analysis project Ga0209417, IMG submission 184002) | Groundwater microbial communities from Rifle, Colorado, USA - Groundwater F2 (SPAdes) (version 2) | ecosystem: Environmental > Aquatic > Deep subsurface > Groundwater | place: Rifle, Colorado... | reverse complement strand
GCATCGATAAGAAACAATCTGCGCTTCTTTGATGAATCAGTCACCGATGAAATGATCTATACTGCTTTTGAAAAGCTCGGTATTTCCGAATGGATAAAGAAATTCCCGAAAGGTCTTGATACCGTACTTCAGAGCGACCGTTCCGGACTCTCTGCGGGTCAGGCTCAGCTTCTTGCTCTTGTAAGAATATTTTTAAGAAATCCGTCCCTTGTGATAATGGACGAAGCTTCATCCAGGCTTGATCCTGCAACTGAAGGTCTGATCAACCGCGCCATAGATCATCTTCTCAACGGAAGAACGGCTATCGTGATCGCGCACAGGCTCTGGACTGTACAGCGTGCGGATAAAATACTCATCCTTGAAGACGGGCTTGTGAAAGAGTACGGCTACAGGAACGATCTGATAAAAGATCCCGCCAGCCGTTTCAATGAACTTTTGAAGATCGGACTTGAGGAGGTGCTTGTATGAAAACTTACAGCCTCCTTTGGCAAATGATAAAATACCGGCCTTTCATTTTCATATTGAATTCATCCCTATGGGCGGCATTCCACGGGTCGCAGGTCGTTTTCGGGCTTATTATTAAAGAATATTTTAATTCGCTCGAGGGCAAATCCGCTGTCGGGTTTAACTATTGGACGGTACTCGCCATACTCGGAGCTTTCGGCGCAGCTCAGATCGCAGTTATTTACACGGGAGCTTTCACAAGCGTACTTCACCGTTTTACAATGGGATCACTCCTCCGATATAACACTTTCAACACTATATTCGAAAAACCGGCCGGAGAAAGCCTGAAATGCTCAAACAATGAAGCTATAACATATTTCAAAGAAGATCCGGGTCAGGCTGAAGACACTATCCGCTGGATCTCTGATATAATAGGCGCTATAACGACTATTACGGTCTGCTTTTTCGTTCTGATAAGTATAAATCCTACCATCACTGCCGTTATATTCACTCCTCTGCTGATAATAATTATCGTCGCGAACAAAACTGAAAAAAAGATAGAAAAATACAGAACTGCGAGCAGGGATGCAACGCAGACTGTAACAGGCATGATCGGAGAACTTTTCAATTCCATCCAGTCCGTAAAAGTTTCTAATTCCGAAAAAAAGGTTCTCGGACATCTGACCGGGCTTAATGATAAAAGGCGCAAGTTTATGCTTAAGGACAATATGTTCAACGAGCTTCTCGACTCTCTTTACGGAAGCATGATCAGCATCGGGACCGGACTCGTTCTGCTTGTCGTGGCTTCGATGGTCGGTACGCAGGCTTTTGATCTAGGCAACTTTTCCCTCTTTATTTTCTGTCTTGTTTCAGTATCTGAATACTCGACTTTCATAGGAATATTCATTGCTACTTATCAGAAAGCGAATGTAGCGTTCGGCAGACTCAAAAACATTTCTGATGACAGTCACGGCGCGAAACTTGTGAAACATATTCCGTATTTCATCAACCGGAAAATGCCGGAATATGCGCATGATAATTCACGGCCGCATGATAAGCTTAAAGAAATGAAGGTCAGCAGGCTTAACTACAGGTACGCAAATACGGATCACGGAATTTTTGATATTGACCTGTCTGTTAAACCCGGTCAGCTCATTGTCATCACCGGAAGGATAGGATCGGGAAAAACTACCCTGCTTAAGACTGTTCTCGGACTCCTTAAAGCTCAGTCAGGCGAGATCACATGGAACTCTCATACAGTAAATGATCCTAAGACATTCTTCGTTCCTCCCTATAGTGCCTATACACCGCAGATAGCCGGTCTTTTCAGCGATACCGTGAAAAACAACATTCTGCTTGGTCTTGATCATGATGACGACAGGATGAAGAACGCGGTAAACGCCGCAGTAATGGAAAAAGATCTAACCGAGCTGACTGACGGGCTTGATACACTTATAGGAACGAAAGGAGTGAAACTTTCCGGCGGGCAGATGCAGAGAACCGCCGCTGCAAGGATGTTCATGAGGAAAGCTGATATCTATTTTATAGACGATATGTCGAGCGCATTGGATGTCGAGACCGAAGAACAGCTGTGGAGCCGTTTTTTCAGCCTGAAAGATCAGACCTGCGTAGCCGTTTCACACAGAAAAAGCACACTAAAAAAAGCTGATAAAATAATAGTTCTCAAAAACGGCAGAATAGAAGCGCAGGGCAAGCTTGACGATCTTCTCGCATCATGCGAAGAGATGCGTAAACTCTGGAATGAATGATCAAGAAATTTTGATTTTTTAATCTTCCTGAAACTTTTACATTGACAAGACCTGTGTAATTGGGTAAAATTCCGGGTATTAAATTTACTTAAAAAACGGAGCTGTTATAAAAATATTGCTTGGTATTTTAATAGCGGTAAGCACACTGATGTGCAGAGAAATAACCGGCGTAAAGATCCCGGACAGAATAAAAGTAAGCGGAACCGAGATAGAGCTGAACGGGGCGGGAGTGCTGAGCAGGATCTTTGTTGACCAGTATGTCTGCGGATTATATTTGATGCAGAAATCTTCAGATGAGAAAGACATAATCGAAGCAGATGAGACCATGGAGATAAAGATATCTGTACTCTCAGACGAAGTTACAAGCGCGTCGATGAAGGAGGATCTGCTTGACGGCTTCAGGAATGCCGCCGGTGATGAAGTAATAAATCTGATACCGGAGATCGACAGTTTTATTAGACTTTTCTCAAATGAAATAAAAGTTAATGATGTTTTTGATTTTATATATGTACCGTCTAAAGGAACCCAGACTTACAAAAACCGGAAACTTTTCAATACTGTTCCCGGTCTGGATTTTAAAAAAGCCCTCTTCGGAATATGGCTGTGCGACAAACCTATAAAGAAAAGCCTTAAGAACGACCTTCTCGGAAAAAAATAGCCTGTTAATTATTTTTTCTTAATCCTGCTGACAACTTTTTTGTAAATTATCAGTCTAAAGAGTGAAAATTAAAAAATTGAGGATAAAATGAAACTTACTATTCAAAATCTGTCAAAAACATACCCGAACGGAGTTCAGGCGCTGAAGAATGTATCACTCGAAATATCGAACGGAATGTTCGGCCTGCTCGGACCCAACGGTGCTGGAAAATCTACGCTTATGCGCACCATCGCTACTCTTCAGGAAGCTGACAGCGGCACGATCATGCTGGATGAAATTGATGTTCTTAAAGAAAAACCGAAAGTGAGAGAGATACTCGGTTATCTACCGCAGGAATTTAATCTTGACCCGAAAGTTACTGCAGAGGATTTTATCGATCACATCGCCCTTTTAAAGGGTCTTACGGACACAAAGAACAGAAAAGAAACTACAACTGCCCTGCTTGTTCAAACGAACCTTTATGACCACAGGAAGAAGAAACTCGGGACTTATTCAGGCGGTATGAAACAGCGGTTCGGGATCGCTCAGGCCCTTATCGGTTCGCCGAAGCTCCTTATCGTGGATGAACCCACTGCAGGACTTGACCCTGAAGAAAGGAACAGGTTCCATAATCTTCTGTCAGAGATCGGCGAGAATCACATCGTGATCCTTTCGACGCATATAGTTGACGATGTGTCAACTTTGTGCTCGGACATGGCTATAATAAACAAAGGCGAACTGCTTCTAAGCACACAACCTTTTACCGCATTAAGATCAATAGAAAATAAAATATACGAGAAAGAAATCATGAAATCAGATATTAATTTACATAAAGAAAAATACCGTTTCCTGTCATCCAGATACTTCAGCGGAAAAACTTTCGTGAAGATATATTCGGATTCAAACCCCGGCGACGGATTTATAAGCGTAATGCCCGACCTTGAGGATGTTTATTTTCATCACATCAAGAACAACATAAACCATGCTCTGCATGCGGAGGAAATAAATGTTTAAAGATATCTTTAAGTATGAATTGAAATATTCATTCAGGATCGTTTCAACTCATATCTTTTTCGGCGTTATGTTCCTGCTGGCTTTTCTGGCGACAATAGGCGCAGGAGGTTCGTTTTCAGGAGTGAATGTCCAGTTCGGAGGAGCAACTTCGGCAAAAATTTTTGTTAATTCACCTTATTATATGCATCAACTTATGACTATTCTTGCTTACATCGGATTAATATTTGTTGCTGCCATTTCAGCTAGAATCATAAACAGAGATTACGAGTTCGGTACGAACCAGTGGTTCTATTCCCTGCCCCTTAAAAAGGCCGGTTTTGTATTCGGAAGATTCCTGGCCGGGCTTATCATTATACTTTATATATTTTCTGCGGCTCCTATCGGTATGTACCTTGGTTCAGTGATGCCTTTCGTAAATCCGGACAGATTCTGCCCGAATGAACTGATCAATTATTTATATCCTTTTTTAACTTCGGTTCTGCCTTATTCTGTAATGACTTTAAGTTTGCTCCTGGGATTGTCGCTCTATTTTAAAAATACTCTATCGCTCATGATCGGTACAATAATCCTGCTTATGGCTTATCCGATAATAATAAATATGCCCGTCGGGCTTGATGCCAAATACTGGGTTGCAATTTTTGACCCTGTCTCACTCTATACTCTTGATTATTTTACCAAATATCTGACTATCGCCGAAAAGAACAGCGAACTGCTCCCTATTGCCGGTGTATATCTTTATAACCGTATATTCGTGCTTGGATTTACAGCTGCGCTGTTCGCATTTGCATACCGCAAATTCGATTTCGGACTGATCCAGAACAGTTCTAAGCTGAAGTCAGAAGCTCCTGAGAATGCCCGTAAACATACCACTCTCCCCTCCTCAGTAATTAAGTCAGGAGCAGGAGCAGATGTCCGCAAATACTTCAGCCTCACAATGAATAATTTCCTTTATATAATCAAAAGCGGACCATTCCTCGGGATTTTTATTTTCTGGATAATTCAGACGGTCATGAATTCATTCTATATCGGAATGAAGTATGAAACTTCCGTTTATTTAGTTACAAATACTGTAGCAGGTTTCTTATATGAAAGTATGAAAGTTTTTGCCATAGCCATAGTCACAATTTATTCAGGTGAAGTGATCTGGCGGGAAAGAGATAAAAAATTCGACGGATTCTTTAATGCTCTGCCGGTTTCTACCAATATTATCTTTGCGGCTAAATTAAGCTCAATTTTGCTTCTGATATATTTTCTGATGGCATCAAATATTGTTTTCGGAATTCTTATCCAGTTGTTCAACGGTTATTTTAACTTTGAACTTGGTCTTTACTTTAAGTACTTTATGATCTTCGGTCCGGTATTCCTAATCCTTATTGCTCTCCTTTCATTTGTAATTCATGTCATAGTGAATAATAAATATCTCGGTTATATGCTCGTAATGTTGTATTACATCAGCCACATGTTCATGTCCGGCTTAGATCTCAGCCATCCGCTCTATAATTATGCGGCGGTAGATTTCAGTTATTCAGACCTGAACGGATTCGGTTATACCGGTAAATTCGCTGTTCTGACAGTTTACTGGTTGATTTTCATAATTATTCTTCTGATTTCGGCTAAATTTTTCTGGGTAAGAGGGAACGAAACAGGTTTTATTCAGAGACTTAGAACATTCAGATCAAATCTTAATTCAAAGGCTGTGGCAGTTTTATCCGTACTCGGTTTAAGTTTTGTCTGTGTAGGAAGTTATATATTTTACAACGAAAATATTCTTAACAAATATGAAACCAATGCAGAACGGGAAAAAAACACTGTTCAGTATGAAAAAGATTATAAAAAAAACGAAAGATCAGCTCAACCGAGAATAATTGACACAAAAGTTCAGGTTGATATTTATCCTGAAAGAAGGGAAGTCTTATGTTCCGGAGTATATAAATTAAAGAATCTTACCGACAGCGTTATTACGAATATTCGTTTAGTTTCCGCAAGATCAAAAGATTGTAAATATGTATTCTCAACCGGAGCTGACCTTATAGACAGTTGCTTATTTCTTTCATTCAATACATATAAATTGAAATCTCCTGTTTTCCCTGGAGACAGCCTTGAAATGATATTTTCTGTAAAACATCTTACAAAGGGATTCGAAGGTGGCGGAGCTTATTTCAACGGAACTTTTTTGAATAATTTTGATTTTATGCCGCAGATAGGGTATTCCGCTGAAATTGAAGTTCAGGATGAACACATGAGAAAAAAATATGGCCTGCCTCCAAAAGAAAGGATGGCTTCGATTGATGATCAGTTTGAAAGAAACAGGAATTATGTAGGCAATGCCTCGTGGACAAAATTTGAAGCAGTAATCAGCACATCGTACGATCAGGTCGCGATCGCTCCGGGCAGGCTTGTCAATAAATGGACTGAAGCCGGAAGGAAATACTTCCATTATAAGTCAGATGCCGAGATACTGAATTTCTTCTGCATAAATTCAGGTAGATATGAGATCAAAAAAGATAAATGGAATGACGTCGAACTTGAAATTTATTATTACAAGTCTCACGCTTATAATATTGACCACATGATGAAGATGATGAAAAAATCTCTTGATGTCTATACAAGGGATTTCGGACCATATCAGTTCAAAAACCTCAGGATAATTGAATTCCCGTACGGCGGATTTGCTCAGTCATTCGCTACAACTATACCGTTTTCCGAAAATCTCGGTTTCATTATAGATTATAAGTCCAAAAGTGACATGGGAGTTGATTACCTAGCATATATCACTGCTCACGAGATCGGGCATCAGTGGTGGGCTCATCAGGTAAGTTCCGCCAATGTAAAAGGCGCAACTCTTCTGACTGAGGTTCTGTCCCAGTATTCATGCTATATCGTGCTTAAAGATACAAATGATCCGAAAGAGGTCAGAACTTTTGTAAAATACAGCCTTGACAGTTATTTGAAAGGCAGAAGCAGAGAGGTAAAAAAGGAGCTTCCGCTTCTTTATAATGAAAATCAGGGTTACATACATTATGATAAAGGTCTTGTTGTGTTTGCAGCTTTTGAAGATTATATCGGCAGGGACAGCCTGAACTCAGCCTTGAAGAAATTTGTTGCTGACTGGAAATTCAAAAGCGATCCTTATCCTGTCTCGACCGATATTCTGCCTTATCTGAACGCGGTCACTCCTGACAGCCTTAAATACATGCTCGACGACATGCTCGGTAAGATCGTACTCTACGACAATAAAGCTTTGTCGTCAGAATACTCAATTCTTGAAAATGGAAAGTATTCAACTAAACTGACGGTCATTTCAGACAAGTTTGAGGCTGACAGTCTCGGAGCTGAAAATAAAGTCGCAATAAATGATTACATAAATATCGGGCTGCTCGATAAAAATGACGAACCTGTATTTATGAAAAAATTCAGAATTGATAAGGATACGATGTCATTTGTGATAGAGACTGACAGTCTCCCTGTAAAAGCAGGTATAGATCCTTATGCTCTCCTTATAGACAGGGATATAAAGGATAATGTTATTGACATTATGAAAAAATAAAAATGAAACAGCCGGAAAAATCCGGCTGTTTTTTCTATTTTACCGGCGTCGTAAAAGTTTTTGTTATTAAATAACCTTCTTTTAAAGTATCTGGTACTGCCGGACTGCCTGATTTAAAAATAAAGCCCTCAAACTCCGCTTCGATTATTTCGTTGGGAACAAGTCTTATAAGTCTGATAACAGTTTGATCCGCGTTGTCAGATGAAGCATCAATATAGTAATCTCCGATATCTGAGTCTTCCGGAGAATTCAATTGTATCATGTTGGATGAGTTCTCGTCCAGATAAACAAGCGAATCGTCAGTATCTTGGTCATATCTGAATTTTACTATCCATTCTTCATCGCCTGATGTTTTAGCAGAGAACGTATAAAGGTTTCCGAATTCGTATTTACAATTTACATAGCTTCTAGCAGTAAAATCCTTTTGTGACGCTATCCCGCCCGAGTTGATCGGATTTTGCCCCAGAGTCACCATAAGACCGTTATCAAAAACCGGCGGATCTTCGCTTTCGGGTTCGCATGATATTAGGATCAGCGAAATGATTACTGCTAAAGCACATACTGGATATTTCTTCATGTCAGACTCCTTATAAATAAATTAGTTATTCCTTCTGTCCATCTGATACCACTTTTCTGTTTCAGGTATCTTTTCCTGTACTTTCTGGGTTTTATCTGCCTTTTCTCCATCCGCACGCAGTTTCAAAGCGGCAAATTTTCCTGAAGCGGATCCCGGATGCTTTTCTTTGAGGATACCGTATATCTCGGCAGCTTTACCGTAATCTTTCAAATAATTCTCAGCGATCATTCCCGCAGCCTGTAAAACCTTAGGCGACACGGGACTCTTTTCATATTTTGTTCCGATCTCTATATACTCATTCATAGCCTCTGCGTATAATGAATCAATGAATTTTTGGGATGAAATATTAAAAAAATATTTAGCCGAATCCTCGATAACATTTACCGGTTCGATGCCTCGTTTCAGTCTTATATAATTGGCTCCGGTAGTATTCGGATAGTTATAGAGCAGAGAATCTTCATAACCGGTGTACTGCACGCTGTCCGAGAGTATAAGGCTAAGCATGGCTTTTGACGCCTTATGCGGAAACATGGTTTCCTTAGAAACTTCTTTGAATAACACTTTAGCCGTATCTTTCATATCAAGTTCATAATAAAGCAGCTCTGCATAGGTCATTTTATCCGCAACATTTGAAGAGATCAGTGTTTTAAGCTGTTTCTGCGCCTGATCAAAATCCTTTGACAGGCTTTTATATCCCTCATCGGATTCGTCTTTTAATTTCCGTTTAACCTCGAGTCTTGATATTTTTGATTCCAGACTGTCTTTCTGGATTAAAAACGCTTCGGTCTTTCTTCTAAGGTTTCTATAGTTTCTTATTAGATTGATCTTGTCTGAAGCCTTTTGAAAAAAATTATTTTGGCGGTCATAATAGCCGCTTGAGTCATACATATTTTCAGCTGAGTTAAAATCTTTTTTCAGATTGAAATAATATTCACCGAAGTAATATGCGGTTTCAGATAACGCGGCACCGTTGTTCTTGTCTTTGGGATTCGTCCTTAATATCTCATCAAGTTTTTCGTAGCTTTTTACTGTATCTTTCTTAGCCAGATAAAATCCCGCCAGCTTCACGTCGCCTGCCAGAGAATATTGAGCGTATTCTTCATTTGCGGTCAGTTCTTCAAGAAGACTGACGGCTTCAGCGTTCTTATTCATCTTATCGAGAGATTCCGCGTATTTGACCATAGCTTTGAATTTTTTTTCTCTCTCGATATAAAGTTCGAACAGTTTCCTGTATAGTTCTGCAGATATCTCGTAAGATCCAAGCTTTTCAGCCAGTAACGATGCGGTTTCAAGCAGTGAAAGAGTAACGGCCGGACCTTTAGCCGATTCTGAAGCTTTCACATAAAGTTCCAGTGCTGTTAAGCTGTCTCCCATTGAAAGGTTCATTTCCGCATTTAGTTTTAAAAGTTCATGCTGCTCGATCTCGATATCTTCAGTCCGGATGCCTTCCATCAGAATTCGTGCTTCGTCGTAATTTTTTAAAGCTATTTCAACTTCAGCCATATGCAATTTGGCCTTGTCAGTCAGATCAGTTCCCGGATAATTTGTGATCAGCTCATTAAATTTTCTTTTGGCTTTATCATATTCTTCCTGCCGCAGATAGCAAAGCCCCATCATCAGAAGCGCATCATCCACCCATTTGCTCTCAGGGTAGAATTCAAGTATCTTCGAAAGTTCTTTTAAACTGTTATCGTACAATGCCTTGTCTTTCATATTTGTTTCTTTTCTTTTCTTCTCGGCTTCATTATAGCTTTCTCTGGCATTGAAGTACATATTATAATAAGCGCAACTGAGCATAGACATCAGAATTAGTGAAGAGATCATCAGCTTAGAAATATTCTTAAATTTTGATAAAAGTTTCATCGGTTCTGCCGTAATTTATTTATAGTATCTGTCGAGGAACGTCCGGGAACCAGTTCAACAGCGACCACCTTACCACCCGATGCCTTAACAATATCTGATCCGACTATGTATCTTTTATCACGGTTATCGGTTATCAGAGGATCATAATCTGCGCCTTTAACCAGTATGTCAGGGATCAGACTTTTGATCATATCATAGGGAGTATCTGTATCGAAAAGAACTGTGTAATCAACCGGTTTTAGGCAATCTACAACTATGAGACGGTCAGATTCGCAGTTTATCGGTCTCGTGTCTCCTTTCAGTCTTTTTACAGAGCTGTCTGAATTAACTCCGACTATTAGAATATCTCCGTAATCCTTGGCCTTATTCAGGTATTCTATATGCCCTCTGTGTATCACATCAAAAACGCCGTTAGTAAAAACAACGGTTAGACCTTCTTTTTTCAGATCTTCTCTGATAACTGACATGCCTGACAATGATACTATCATTTTATTTACCGTTTATTACATTTGAATCGGTCAGTCTTTCGTAAAGCTGCTTGGGATCAACAGGGATAATGCTTACATCCTCAACGACTATCGAAGCGGCGTAATTAGCGATCGTGCACGCCTCTTCAAAGGATGCACCTGCGCACATGTAGCTGACCAGAGTTGCGATAACAGTGTCTCCTGCGCCTGAAACATTGGCTATCCGCGTCGATCTCGCCGGAATTATTGACATGGTAGCGTTCTCGTCAAAAACCGCCATTCCTCTGTCGCTTAGGGTAATGACAAGATTTTTCAGTTCAAGTTTATCCATCAGATCAATACCTGCTTTTTCTATCTCGCTCTCAGTTTTGATCCTGCGCTTAAGTATTTCTTCGGTTTCTCTCAGATTAGGCTTAAAAAGAGTAACTCCTTTATAGCACTGGAAATTCTTGATCTTTGGATCTACTGCGGTCATTATTTTTCTTTCTTCAGCCATTTTTATTACCGACTTTATAACATTCGGCGTAAGCATTCCCTTATTATAGTCTTCGAAAATAACCGCGTCAGTTGTCGCAAGTTTTTTCTCTATTTGTGACAAAAGCTTCTGCTCTGTTTTTTTGTCTATATCCGCAGAACTTTCTTTATCGAACCTTACCACATGCTGGTTTGAAGCCAGAATCCTCGTCTTTACCGTTGTAGGTCTTTTTTTATCTACAATAATGTTTTCCACATTTATCCTGTGTTCTGTCAGATTGTCGATAAAATTAAGCCCGTAAAGGTCACTGCCTATTATTCCAAACATTACCGGAACAGCGCCCAGAGACTTTATGTTAAGTCCGACATTGGCCGCTCCGCCGGGTTTGATCTCCTCGTCAGTCACATTCACGACCGGCACAGGCGCTTCGGGAGATATCCTTTCAGTTCTGCCCCAGTAATAAATATCAAGCATTACATCACCGATCACAGCAATTCTGACCTTTTTCATATTGTTCTGAAATTTTGCGAATTCGGCTGAGCTTATTTTTACCATGGTGTTCTGCCTTTTTTTAAATTTCCGCTTTTATCAACAAAATAGAACTCGGTTGATATTTTAAACATTTCTTCGTCCCCTTTTGAATTGCCGAAAACTATTATCTGAGCATCTTTATCATAGTATTTTGATTTTTTTATACGCGAAACTTTTTCTGAATAGTTGCAGTTATTCCCCACCAGCCTGCCGGTTAAAACAGGTCCGTTCTTTTCAGTTTCAGTGCATATACATTCATCAAAGCCGAATTTATCAGCCATGAAATTCATGTATATATCCGGCGATGCCGTAACCACGATTATTTTACATCCTACATCTTTAAGTTCGCTTATCTTTTTTTTTACTTTCGGAAAAACATGCATCTGATTGTAAAAATCATTCAGTTTTCGTTCAATAAGTTCAGTCTCCATGCCTCTATAAATAAGCCTGAAACTGCGTTTTTTTGCTTCATCTCTCGAGACAGCTTTAAAAAAATATCCTATAACAGTGATTAAAAGTTCCGGAAGAGATACTAAGAATCTTGTATATCCGGCGAAAAAAAGCAGCGATCTTAAATAGGAATCCCCTTTAACAAATGTGCCGTCAAAATCGGTATATACTACTTTGGTGTTCAATTCATCTCCGGAATTATTTGTTTTCTACAAATATTTTCTTGCTTCTGTTCCCGTAAGAAACGATACTGCCGTTCACAAGGCTGATTCCGATCTGGTCAGTATCCGGAGCTTTAATAATTTTCACTATTCCGCTCTGAATGTTTCCGCCGAACACAGCTCTCTCGGCAGCCACCTGGTAAATAAGATCCCTTCCTATCTTATTTGTCAGTACATACAGATAACCGTCCTTACTGAAAAGATTTTTGATGTAAAATTCGCTTTTGATCTTGAAGTTCGTCTGAACAATAAGATCGCTTTTCTGGCTTAAACCGTCGATCAGGCAAAAATAAAGATTGCCTGAAAAAATATAATCGTTTATTACCAGATAATTCATCGAATTGAATTGAACAGCGCACAATGTTGCGGAAGAAGTGAAACCGGTGTAAAATTCTTTTGTTATTTTTACATTTCTGTTCTGCATAAGCTCATTTTTATCAAGTTCAATAACTGTGTTAATATTGTCATCTATCAGATAAATGTAATCCCCTATCTGCTCGATATCCTTGACATTCGTTATCGGATGAGGAAGGTCAACATAGAATTCAGCTTCGATGCTCTCCATGCCGCTGAATATATACAGTCTGGAAAGATCATTGACCCTGGAGGCAGCGATTATTATTTTATCATCTACGTTGATCACGCCTCTGATCTTTAGGCCGTCCGTTTTTTCTATGTCAGGGATATCGTAGCTTTTCCAGCTGACTTCTACGGCATCGCTCTCTATCTTATTTTTTACCAGATCGAGAAAATACGGAGAGATTAAAAACATCATTATTATAAGTGATATTCCGGTAATAACATTATATCTCTTTTTTATATCCTTATCCAAGCTGAACAGATAATCAACGAGAGAATAAAGAGTTACGCTTATTACTATGAATGAGATAGTGAAAGTGGCCAGATAGTTTACCGTAAAATTCACATAATTTAGTGAGTACAGCATCATGCCGAGTACGGACATCAGTATCAGGATCGTAGCAAGAAGCCCACCTTTGATCCTGAAATAAACAACTACAAGGATATTTATTCCCACACCGATCACTGTAGCCCAGAACAGGAATGACGGAGATAATTTTGTACCCTGCTGTACAGTGTTTATCATAAGAGCGTACATCAGAAGATACTGACCTGCGAACTGGACTCCACCTTTTATCTTTCCGGAAAATCTTGCGCCCATGACCGTGCCGGAAAAAGAGGCGAATATTCGGATGTAAGCTACGATTATATCCCTGAAGAAGAAAAATACCATGAACCATATCGGAAACAAACCGTGGTAGGCAAGAGCGAAGAAATAGAAAAATCTTGAGATGGAATCAGAAAGGGGATCGAGTATTTTTCCCAGATCTGTTACAAGCTTGTCCCTTCTGGCTACATAGCCGTCAATTATATCCGAGACCTCCGAAAGGCTCATTATAATATAAGCGACAACAAGAAGTTTGATATTTCCGCTGAATATAAGAAGCACGCCCACCAGCGTAAGTATTACCCTCGAAAGAGTTATCGCATTCACTATATTAAAATATTTACTGTTCAACTCATCTCCTCTTTAACTTTGCATATCATTATTACGTGTAGAATATAATTATATTTTATCATCTTGTCATTAAAAAAGTGAATAATTACGAGCAGAACCTTATCATATCCGATTCGATGTTCTCCCATACAAGCTCCTCTGATGCTCTGATACAGTTCGTTTTGTATTTTCTATATCCGGAAACATCTTCCAGCAGTTTGTTTATCGTTCCTGATATAAGTTCGGCATTTTCGGGATCAATAACTTCGCCTACTTCGTATCCTTTTACAAATCTGCTCATTTCCGGGAAGTCAGAAGATACCTGAGGTATATGAGCCTGTATGAACTCGAACATTTTATTCGGGGTCGAGTAATAATAACTTTTCCCGAAATTTCTGATCAGGCACAAACCCAGGTAGGCGCATGCAGTATATTTTATAAGTTCATCATGCGGGAAAGGACCGGTGAAAAATATTCTGTCCTGCAATTTCAACTCAACGCAGAGATCCTGAAGTTTTTCCTTTTCAGAACCACTGCCTATCAGTACAAGAACAGCGCTTTCATTTACCTGCCTGAAAGCTTTTATTACTGTATCAAGTCCGTTATTCACGAGAAAATGCCCCTGGTATAAAACGATCTTTTTAGATTTATTTATTCCAAGTGAATTATGAAGGATTTCAATATCGGACGGAATATTTTTTTTTAAGGGAAGATTTGTAAATACGCCGACCTCTTTTATTGAGTATATCCTCTCCAGCTCTCTGGCTATCGGTTCAGAAACGGTTATGACGCTTCTGGCGGGCTTTATGAACAGCTTTTCATAAGTTGTCCAGAAATATTTGGTTATGGGCCTGTTCTCCACCTGAGAATTACCGTGCCAAAATTCATGGGCATCATAAATATAAGGCAGTCCTTTCAGTTTTGAAGCCAGATATACGGGAAACAGCGGGAAAATATCATGGCAGTAGATCAGATCGCAATTATTTTTCATTAGCATGAAGAACAGCCTGAACCAGAACAGGATCATATTCAAGCCTAACGGAAAATTCTTCACAATACGGATCCTTATGTTGTGAATTTCATCCCATCCCATCAGTTTTACATTATCATACCTGATGCCGAATACCATGACATCGCAGCCGGCTTTTGAAAATGAACCTGCCGTTTTAAATCCCCTGTACTCATGGTGAAGGTCATCATAAACGGCAAATATTACTCTTTTAATTTTCAATTTAATATTTCTTTTTCCGCCCTGTAATATCCCTTGAACTTTTCAGGCTTCAGCCAGTAATTTTTCATCGTTTTCAGATCGATCTTTACCACCTTGTTTTTCTCGCCGGATGCGTAGATCAGCTCATAATTCTCAGGACTTTTAAAATCTGTTATCATTCCGAACATGCCGTCCTTGAGAACCATCAGATCTCCCTCTCTGATATCGTTTATCCCTATCTTATAAATACCCTCCAGTATCTTGTCTGAAGGCATGTAGCCTCTAAACTTCATTTTGTTCTCTTTTGCAGCATTTTCCCATATCGAACATATAAGATGCGAATTGTCTGTTGTACCGTTCTCATCGGGGTCAGTATTGTTTTTAACTTTTAGATCCACATATTCTGCAGCCCACTTATTCACGGATCTATAAAATCCGTTCATGCCGGATCCTTTTCCGCTATCTTCGTCTGAAGCGTAATTTGAAGCCAGTTCGGAATCGTACTGATCTGTCATTTCGTCATCGCCGCCTATAATGTCTTTGTCAACGCTTTCCATATAATCGTCATCGGCATCTTCATCAATAACTGGCAATTCTGTTTTTTCTGTACGCTTAACTGTGTTTCTATTTTCAGCATCGCTGTCTTTTTCGTACAATCCTTTTATCGCTTTTTTTATTGAGCCGCCGCCGTTCTTTTCGCTATAAAAGAACCAGTACCAGACTGCCGCGCTGATCAGCGCTATGATTATCAAAGCAGTAAAAACATCGAAAACACGGGCGAAAAATCCGCCTGACTTGCCTCTTTTTTTTGGTTTGTTTTTTGCCATTTTTTTTAGCTCTTCTATTTAAATTAAGTATGTTAAAAACTGTGCGCATCCGATCACAAACCCGAGAACTCCTCCGAAATATGTCACATAAGCCAGCTGGGTTTTAGTAACGCTCAGAATAAGGGTTTCCAGCTTTTCTAAGGAAAAATCCTTTACTTTTTCTTCTACTGTCGCCTTTATATCCAGTTCACTTATAACTGCGGGTAGTTCGCTGTCCATCATTTCGATCACTTTTTCAGAGATCATTTTTCTAATATCTGCGGTAATGAAAGCCGAAAGCATTCCGAACTGTCCGTACATATTATCAAGAGCTTCAGATATCTTTTTTCTGACCGCTTCCTTTTTGAACAGCTCGTGGAGAGATTCGTTCGAAAGAAGGTGATCTCCGACTGTAGCGCCGATCTTCTCTGCGAGTTTCTGATGCTCTTTGGGAATTACCCCGGGAGTGAAAGGTATTCTTATTCCGAATATGTATTTCGGTTTAAAAGGCCTGAAAAGCATCTTTATTGCAAGATAATTTGTAAACAATCCTATGACCGCGCCCAGAACAGGGGGAAGAACGAATTTTATTATAAAAGAACCTGGATCCATTTAAATCTCCCTTGTTTTTCTGGCTACGATCTGATATCTGTCAAGCTGACTGTTCCGGGTCTGCTTTCTGCTTAAGAAAGGAAGAAGTTTTTCAAGCTTGAACCCGTTCGCTTCCAACAGTTTTTTCATTTCTTCGGGAGAATAACCTCTTTCGTAGTGTGTTTCATCGAATGAAATATATTTTCCTGTCTTTTCCCTTATGAAGAATTTCATCCTGCACTTCAGGATCATGCTGTTTAGATCAAATTTGGAATCGTAAGAAATGAAAAAGTCATCTGTTTCTTCTGTCCTGATACCGTCCCATTCGTTTACCATCCCATAGATGGAATTGAAATCGAACAAAAACAGCCCACCATTATTCAAGGCTTTATTTACAGAGCTGAAACATCCTGAAAGCTCATTCAGGTCAGTCAGATAATTTACAGTATCGAACGCGGAGATTACATTATCGTATTTTCTCTTTGTTTTGAAATTAATCATATTCCCTACTTTAAAATCTCCGCTGATCAGCTTCTCTTTTGATATATCGATCATTTTTTCCGAAATATCTATCCCGCTCACCTTATAGCCGAGCTGTATGAAATAAATAAGCTCTTCAGAAGTCCCGCATCCCAGATCCAGAACATCCGTCCTTTTGCCTCCGCATGATATTATCAGGTCATCGAGACAATCCACAAGCTCCTGATAGTCGAACGGACTCATAATAAGGTCATAATACTGTGCTATTTTTTCATACATTACTGCTCATCCTTTAAAATATTAACTACGATCTGAGAGAACACGGGATCTATTCCCGGTGCTGAGGCTATGATACAACCGTTGTCAAGGCAGTTTCTCATTTTTTTAAAATCAGTTACTTTTCCACCGGCTTCTTCTACAATGAGTATCCCTGCTGCGACATCCCAGGGCGAAAGCCAGCCTTCAAAAAATCCTTCGAATCGTCCGCATGCCGTATAGGCAAGATCCAGAGAAGCGCACCCCATCCTGCGGATACCTGAGGAATATCTTAATACTTCGGCCAGGCATTCAAAATATTTTGGAATTTTTTCATGCCTTCTGAAGGGCATTCCCGTAGCAATAATGCTTTTTTTCATATCAGTTTCTAAAGAAACCGATATTTTTTCCCCGTTGAGAAAAGCCCCTTTTCCTTTAACTGCAGTAAAAGTCTCATCGGTGTACGGATCGTAAATAACGCCCGCTTTCACTTCGTTTTCTGAGTAAAAAGCTATAGAAACCGCGCTGTGTTTCAGCCCGTGAATGAAATTGGTCGTTCCGTCTATCGGATCAATAATCCAAACGTCACCTGCTTCAATAAAAGTGCGACCGTCCTCTTCCGCCAGAAATTTATGCTCGGGAAAACTGCCTTTAATAACAGCTATAATTTTATCCTGACAAATAATATCAACATCGGTAACATAATCGCAGGGGGATTTGGTTTTTACTGACACGGGAGTTCCAGTCAAGATCAGTTTTCCGGCTTCGACAGCGGCTTTTTTTGCAGTCAGGAGTATATCGTCATAATTTACCATTGTATTTGCTTCTTCTTAAGATAATGCTGCGCATCTTTATTGCCTAGTTTGGCTGCCTTTTTTGTGTGTGTAAGGTTTAATTCCCTCTTGCCTAAAGCCTCATATGCGATGCCAAGATTATTGTGTGCGTCCGCATGGTTTTTATCTATTTCAATTGCCTTTTTATAATATTCGACCGCCATTTCAAGAAGTCCTTTTGTATAAAGAGATGTTCCGAGATTGTTGCATGCGCCCGCATTTTTCGGATCGAGCTCAAGTGCTTTCTGATAATAGTAGATAGCCTCATCATAGTCTTCAGTTTTCTGGAATGCGTAACCCAGATTTATATAAGCCGCCACTAATTTAGGATCCGCCTCAATAGCTTTCAGATAAAATTCGATAGCCTGATTAAGATCGCCTTTTTTTCTTAATGCCATTCCCTTGTTATTATAAGCCTCGGCATACTTTGGTTTTAAAGTAAGTGCTTTGTTGTAATAGAGTATGCCTTTATCTATATCGCCTAGTTTTACATAACATATTCCAAGGTTATAATACCCTTCCGCAAAATCCTCATTCTTGGTTATTGAATAATTAAAATATTCGATCGCTTCTTTTATAAAACCCCTGTTATATGCATCAATACCCTTTGCGAACCAATTCTCGGCATGAAGGATAAAAACAAAGAATATTATTGATAAGTTCACCAGCTTTTTCATAAAGAAACACCTTCCATGCTCTCCATACAGTAATAAAAATACTTCAGCGTTTCTATATTTCTCTCATCTTTAATGAAATCTTTTTTATGAAGCGGCTTGATATGCTCAGATACTTCTTTCGCAGTCTTAAAATACCCTTCCCTGAGTTTTTCGATTTCTGCATGTTTAATACTTTCAATATTGAAATCTGTTTCAATGCTTACTTCTTTCAGTGAGTGAACATAATTTTTATGTTTCCAGTCGGCAGTATGCGGATTAAATCCGTATATCTTCAAAAATCTCTCGCCGTATTCTGCTATGAACTCGATCGCTTTTATCAAAAACTGAATGTCTTTTTCAGTGAATACATAGTGCAGGTTTACTCTTACCCAGCCGGGTTTTACTCCTGAAATACCCTCATTTATAACCGCTTTTCTGAATTTCTGTGACATATCGTTCGTTATTCCGAGCAGTCTGTGCCCGTAGGGTCCGGCGCATGAACACCCCGCTCTCGACTGAATACCGAACAGGTCGCTTAATAACCTTGTTACAAATCTCGGATGAAGATATTTGTCAAGGTGCCTTATATTGAAAGAAATTATCGGTATTCTTTTTTTCGGATCTTTATTTCCAATAATTTCAACTTTTTTATGCTTCTTAAAATGATCAAAAAATAATTTTTTATTTCTGTTCTCGATACTTTCTATAACTTTTATGCCTATCTTTTCTTTTAAGTCTGACGCAAGCGCTGTCTTAATCGTCTGAAGAATAGGCGGAGTTCCCGCTTTTTCTCTTGTTTCGATATCCTTTGTATAATCCTGATCGAAAAATCCGACATAATCTACTGTCCCGCCTCCGGCGGTAGTGGGAGCGAGATCAGTTCTGTAGAGCTTCTCATGGAAGATCAGTATTCCCGAGCTGCCCGGCCCTCCCAGAAACTTGTGAGGTGAATAAAAAATTGCGTCATAATAGCTTAAGCTGTCTTTTGAAATATTTATCTCCACATAAGGAGCTACAGCGGCAAAATCGAAGAAAATATAAGCTCCGTTCTCATGAGCTATTTTTGCCAGTTGATATGTATCTGTTATAAGCCCGGTAATGTTCGATCCGGCGGAGAAAGAGCAGTATTTAACTCTGTCCTTATATCTTTCTTTTTTTAATTCTCTTTTAAGCATCTCGGCATCTATGTCTCCGTCATCATTAAGCTCGATCACAACTATTTCTGCGAATGCTTCGCGCCACATAAGTTCGTTCGTATGGTGCTCATAAGGGCCTATGAAAACCACAGGTCTGTCAATTTTTATCTTATCCAAAACGCTGCATGTGCCGCAGCTGAGTCCTTCAATAGATGAAAATATTCTGTCTCTGGTATGAGGCGGAATATAAATACCGAGTATTTCCTGAAGTCTTTTTAATCCCCCTGTCGAACCTGAACCAGTCGCTATGATTTTATATTCTTTACACGCATTTACAGATTTTTTTATCATTTTCTCAGCAGAATGAAGCAGCTCTGTGAGATATTCACCGGTATAATCATCCGTAGTATGCGTATTTGCGTAAGACTTCGCTATGTCGAATAATTTTTCTTCGATGAATTTCAGGCTTCTACCCGATGCTGTATAATCAGCATAAAAAAGATTTCTCTTACCGTACGGAGTCTCGAAAACGCTGTCGTTCCCTATTATTTCGCTTCTGACAAAATCCAGATCTATTTTTTTCATATAGTAAAGCCCTTTATTACTAATCAAAACTAAATATAAACAATGCCGTACTGAAATTCTATATAAAAAAAGCGATTTTTTAAATAATATTCAATATCTTCATTTCGCATTTGCCGCAGTCAAAATCTAGCCTGTATTTATTGCCGTTCAAAACAAGAAACAACGGTTCTTTAAACTTCTTCGCGCCACCGAATTTCTGGCAGGCTCCCAGATGATATTTCAGACAGTGCTTTGTGGTCATAAGTGTTTTTATCTCGTATTTGTCCAAGGTCTCAAAAGATTTTTCGATCACTTCGGCGCCTGTCTCTTCAAAGAACTTCTCGGCGTACTTGTTAGATACGTTATATGATGAATCAATATTTTTAGTATAAAATTCGGGAATTTTACTATTGTGCTCCACAAGTTTTCTCGGATAATTCTTTATTCTCTCCCCGTATAACTTTGCCAGAGTTTCCCTTCTCCACTGATTTATAGCCGATACCGGCACAAAATAAGGATCGCTCACTCTGTAAATAAGATCCTGCAGATAAAATATTGTATCGCCGGTTTTTGAGAACTGCTTTTTCCAGTTCGCTGAAACCTGATCGGGATTTTGAGCCGGTGTTTTCTCGTGATCAAAATTCATCTCAACTGAATTTCCGTCTTCGTCAGATGCTTTTATTTTAAATTGTCCGTCTGATTCTGTGATTTCGAACAAAACTCCTATTCTCCTTTCCGCGCCTGAAGTGACCGCTTTTTCAAAAGTAGGATTTTCATTCCTGAAAATTTCTATTCCTGCGCTATACGGAAATTTTCTATTCGGGAATATTTTTTCTCCTTCGACGGTGTTGATATTTATCCCGTCAAGCTCTCCTGATACATTGGTCCAGCATATCCCGTCGCCATTTTTAAGATCGTGCTTACGGTCAAGCGTAAAGTGATCATGTTTAAGTTCCTTAACTTTACCTATGAACTCGCCTATAGATTTCTGCCCCGATTCTGAAATCACCGTCTCTTTTCTTCCGTTTATGAAATACTTTGTAAATCCTCTGTTGAATGATTTGCTCAGATCAGGTTCATAGCTTAATTTTTCTCTGCCTGAAGATGCCCGTTTGAATTTTCCCGCGCTGTCAGAAATAATTTTATCCAGTTCTTTTCTGTAAAATGCCGTTACATTTCCCACATAGGAAGCATCTTTGAGTCTGCCCTCGATCTTGAACGAAGTTATTCCCGCTTCTATAAGTTTTTCGAGTTCGCCTGAAAGATTGAAGTCCCTTGGTGAAAGAAGATACTTATTTTTTTCGATCGTATTCTCTTCTGAATCCATCAGATCGAAGGGAAGTCTGCACACCTGCATACATTTTCCCCTGTTCGCGCTTCTTCCGGAAAGAGCCAGTGAGAAATAGCAGCGCCCCGAATATGAAACACAAAGCGCTCCATGGATGAAAGCTTCAAGCTCGATACTTTCAGTATTCTTTTTGATCTCTCTTATCTGATCTATTGAAAGTTCTCTTGCAAGTATAGCCCTTGAAAATCCGGCTCTTTCAAGATACTTTACCTGTTCGGCAGAAATATTATGACACTGGGTTGAAGCAATAATAGGTATCGGAGGCAAACTGAGCTTTAAGATACCCATGTCCTGAATTATAACCGCATCGGCTCCGGCCTTGTAGGCTTTATCAAGTGAATTCTGGACTCTGCCTTCTTCCCCGTTAAAAAATACCGTATTCACTGCTACATATACTTTTGCATAAAACTGATGCGCAAAATCGCATAGCTTTTTTATGTCTTCCCATGAATTACCGGCCGCTGCTCTTGCCGAAAAATCCGGTCCGCCGATATAAACCGCATCAGCTCCGGACAGTATTGCGGTTACTCCCGTCGAATGATCTTTTGCGGGAGAAAGCAGTTCAAGATGTATATTTTCTCTGTTCATTTCCAATCTCAAGAATATTAAAGCGAAATCATATGAAAAGCAATTTTAAAATATATAGTTTGATAAAACCGAAATAAAAAAATATATTACAGCCGTTACATTAAATAAGGAGAAAAAGTGAAAATACCCTTCGTTGATCTTAAAGCAAACTACCTTTCGATAAAAACCGAAGTTGACGCGGCAATTATGAAAGTCCTTGATGAAACAGCTTTCATAAAAGGCGCAGATCTTGATATATTTGAAAAGAACTGGGCTCTTATGAGCGGAGCGGAATACTGTGTAGGGATTTCAAACGGAACAACTTCGTTAGAACTGATACTTAAAGCGCTCGGCGTCGGGAACGGTGATGAGGTGATCCTTCCTTCGCACACTTTTATCGCTACGGCTGAAGCGGTTGTGAACTGCGGTGCAAAACCGGTTTTTGTTGACTCCCATGATCATACAACGCTGATAGATGCCAATGAGGTTGAAAAAGCGATCACGGCTAAAACAAAGGCAGTTATAATCGTTGACCTCTACGGGCAGCCTGCCGATTATGATGCCGTCAAAACTGCCGTAGGAGACCGGAATATCGAGATCATTCAGGATGCGGCGCAGTCTCATCTTGCACTGTATAAAAATAAAGTCACGGGCAGTTACTCAAGAGTGACATCGTTCAGTTTTTATCCGGGAAAAAACATGGGAGCTTACGGCGATGCGGGAGCAGTAGTAACAAATGATAAAGAACTCTATACAAAGATAAAGATGATGTCCGACCACGGCAGGATCACAAAATACGAACATCAGATATCCGGAACCAATGCCCGGATGGATAATTTACAGGCTGCTGTACTTAATGTTAAAATGAAATATGTAAGCGAATGGAATGAAAAGCGCAGAACCGTCGCCGCAAGATATAAAAATGCGCTTGAAAACTACCTCAGTTTTGTTGAAGAAGAACCTTTCGTTAAATCTGTCTATCATCTTCTTGTCGTGCGGACATTATTCCGCAAAGATATGATAAAATTTCTTGGCGAGCACGGGATCGCGACCGGGATACATTACCCTATTCCGCTTCATCTTCAGCCGGCTTACAAACATCTGGGGTACAGTTATGGCGATCTGCCGAGATGCGAGCGTATTGCCGAAGAAATTATTTCTCTGCCTGTTTTTCCGGAAATGACTGACGCACAAATAGACTTTGTTGTTCAGACTGTAAAAGAATATGTTAAATAACGGATATGATCATGATAAACAAATCAGTTTCATTAATAATCCCTGCGTATAACGAAGAAAAGGCCATAGCAGGTTCGCTTGAGAATATTTCTTCATTTATGAAGTCCAATTTCTCTGATTTTGAGATCTTAGTGGTAAATGATGCGTCAAGCGATAGAACTGCCGAAGAAGTTTCTAAATTCGCAGAAGTTAAACTAATTTCCCACCCTTACAATAAAGGCAACGGAGCGACTGTGCGCACAGGCATAAGAAACGCATCAAAGGAATTTGTTGTAATGATGGATGCGGACGGCCAGCACGACATAAAAGATATTCTGGGAATTACCGACCTGCTTGGAGTTTATGATTGCGTTGTAGGCGCGAGAACCGAAACTTCCGAAGGTTCGTTTCACAGAAATCTGGCAAACAAATTCTACAATTATCTGGCTAGCTATGTGACCAATCTTAAAATAGAGGATCTGACAAGCGGATATAGAGGTTTTAAGACTTCCGTGATTAAAAAATTTCTTTATCTTTTCCCGAACGGCTTCTCATACCCCACAACATCGACTCTTGCAATAATCAAAGGCGGTTATAATCTTAAATATTACCCTATTCACGCTAAAAAAAGAATAGGTAAAAGCAAGATCCGGCTTTTCAGAGACGGTTTCAGATTTTTACTTATAATTGTAAAAATATCAATACTTTTCTCTCCTCTGAAGATTTTTCTGCCTGTAAGTATGCTTTTCGCCGCCGGCGGGGTGATCCACATGTTCTACAAAATAATTCTGCTTGGTGCAAGATATACGCAGTTCTCCATCTTTCTGATCAGCGTAGGCGTCATAATCTTTCTGATAGGGTTGTTATCAGAACAGATAGCAACATTAAGATTCGATAAAGTCGAAGAGGATTAAATAAAAATGATCCACATTATTCTCGGCACAAAGGCGCAGCTTATAAAAATGGCGCCGATAATGAAAAAACTGACTATGAAAGGTGTTGAATATAATTTTATTTCAACAGGGCAGCATAAAGAGACAATTGATGACATACTTTCCAATTTCGAAATAAAGAAACCTGACCGCCAGCTTTATGACGGCAAGGATATTACATCAATTTTTTCGATGCTGATCTGGTCTTCAAAAATTCTCCTCGGTTCATTTTTCAAACGGAAAGAACTTTTCAGGAACGACAATAACGGAATAATTCTTGTTCATGGAGATACTCTCAGCACAGTTCTGGGAGCTCTTATGGGAAAATTCACCGGTCTCAAGGTCGGTCATGTGGAATCCGGACTCCGTTCCTTCAATATTTTTCAGCCTTTCCCTGAAGAGATATTCCGTAAGATCACTTTCCGTCTTTCAGATGTAATGTTCTGTCCGGGAGACTGGGCTGTAAATAACCTCAAAAAATATAAAGGGGTAAAGATCAATACAGAAATCAACACACTTTATGATTCATTAAGCTTCGCAAGACCTTCGATCGATAAAATTGACGATGTCGAAATCCCTTCAGAAAAATTTGCAATAGTCACTCTTCACCGGTTCGAGAATGTAAAAAGTAAAGATAATCTTGAAAAGATAATTGATCTGATTGCAATGATATCTGTAGAGATTAACCTGATTTTTATACTTCACCGGCTGACGGAGAAAAAACTGATTAGATACGGTCTTATGGACCGCTTGAAGTCAAACCCGAAAATTGAACTGCGGAAAAGATATGATTATTTCCGCTTTATAAAGCTGATAACATTTTCTGAGTTCGTTATTTCGGACGGCGGAAGTAACCAGGAAGAATGCTCTTACCTGGACAAGCCTGTATTACTTTTCAGAAATGTGACTGAAAGAAATGAGGGTCTCGGGTCAAATGCAGTACTGTCTAAATTCGACAGAAATATAATCATGGAATTCGTAGCGAACTATAGCCAGAGAAAGAGTGCACGGCTGAATGTGATCAAGAGCCCCTCCGACATTATACTCGATTATTGCATTCACAATAATTACCATATTCTCAATGAAAGTGAAAAAATAAAGGCGAAATGAAGATATTGATCTCACTATATCTGAAAGACCTTCTCAGGAATAAAATGCTGGGTATAATGGTTATTCTTGTACCGATCATTTTTTATCCGCTTATTTACTGGGGGATCACTCAGTTCCTGATGGTTAAATCCGGATTCGAAGAGAGCAGAAAAGTAAACTTGTATTACAGAATTGTTGACCCCGGATTCTCTGATCTTAAAGATTCGATCGCCGCAATCAGAAGTTTAGTGCCGGTTGAAACAGCTGAACCTGAGACTGAGAAGAACGGAATTTCCCTTATAGTAACAAGGCTGAACGAACTACCGAGATATGAAGTTTTACTGGACAGTTCAAATGCTGTTCATAAAAGTTTTTACGGCGGACTTGAGGAAAAACTTACCGCATATTACCAGACTGAGCTAGAAAAGCTGATGACCGATAAAAATTACCAGAAAGAATATTTCAGGGTTTATAATATCGAGTCGGTAAATATCGAAGGTCAGAATGAGATCATCACGAAGATACTGTCTTTCATAATACCTCTTATGGCTGTTATCTCAATCATTTCTTCAGTCGCGGCGGCTTCAGTAGAACTGGGATCAGGGCATTCAGAGGATAAAACAACTGAAACGACCCTCACGATACCTGCAGACAGAAAGGATGTTATACTGTCAAAGTTTTTCACTGTCGTTATTTACGGTATGCTGGCAGGTCTGGTAAATTTTATACTTCTTGTCACGATGATCATCGTAATATTCAAAAACATGATCGGCCAGGTTGAAGCCGGACTTGCCGATTTCGATTGGGGACTGATAATAAATTTCAAAAATCTCTCAATATCGTTCGTTTCTCTGGTACTTATAGCATTTTTTGTATCTCTCATATTCGTGACAGCCGCAGGTTTTGCCTCAAAAAGAAAAGACGGAAACATCATGGTATCACCTTTTACGGCTATTATAACCTACCTCCCGCTTGTTATAGTAATACCGGCGATCGAACCGAATATTCTGATAGCTATGACCCCGGTACTTAATATAGCTTTTGCGCTCAAGCTAATTATTTCGAATGATCTGAACATAGCCTTTATTGCGGAAGCAGTGGCTTTCTCTTTCATCTGGGTTATTGTGATGTACAGATTCTTATTCCCTTTTCTGCTTGAAGAAGAAGTACTTCTCGGATATTCAAATACTTCACTTATCAGGAAAATTAAAATAAAGATGGGCAAATGGAAGAAAAAATAATAATAAAGAACTTATGTAAAGAATTTTATGATCCTCAGAGAGGAATAGTCAAAGCAGTTGACAATGTCAGCTTCTCAGCGTATAAAGGCGAAGTTTTCGGGCTTTTAGGGCCTAACGGGGCCGGAAAAACTACAACTCTCAGAATGATGGCCACTTTAATGAAGCCGAATTCCGGTTCGATACAGATCGCTGGCTATGATACCGAAAATGACCCTAGAAATGTAAGGAGATCGATCGGTTATATGTCATCAAGCACAGCTTTATACCCGCGATTATCCCCGCGGGAGATAATTACTTATTTTGCCGAGCTGAATGATTATCCTAAAAATGAAATACCTATGAGGGTCGAAAAAATAATCAGATACTTCGGAATCGGAGATTACGCAGATACTTACTCGGAGAAACTGTCAACAGGTATGAAACAGATAACTTCTATAGCCAGAACAATTGTTCACGATCCGCCCGTTCTGATACTCGATGAACCGAGCAGCGGACTCGATGTTATTGTTGCTCAGAAGATACATAATTATATTAATGATTTGAAAAATGAGGGCAAGACAATAATATTTTCATCACATAACATGGGTGAAGTTGAAAAAATTTGCGACAGGATAGGAATAATCAATAACGGTAAACTTCTAACTGTGGGTACAATTAATGAACTGAGAACGATATCATCCAAATATTACCTGGAAGAAATATTCATATACTTCGTAAATGAATTTGAAAAAAGAGTTGAAAATGCTTATTAGAACAAAAAAGATCCAAAAAATATCCATCAGGAAAAATATAACGCCTCTGTCCTTCGTGAAGGGAACTCCGGTTTTGCCTGTTGTTACAAAAAAAGATGTAACGGACATTATTGATCTTCTGGAAGAATTGAAAGACGAAGCGGAATTCTACGACAATGAGGATGCCAGCGACACATAAATCTAACGGATGATCTTTTTATGAAATGTGAAAACTTTGACAATATTGTTCTTCTTGATAAAATCGATTCGACAAACAGCTATCTGAAAAAGAATTCAGCTTTACTTCCCCAGGGGACGGTTGTGTTTGCCCTAGAACAGACATCCGGAAAAGGGCGCTTGTCAAGAAAATGGTTCGGCGAGAAAGGCAAAAGCATTGCATGCTCATTTCTTATAAAAGATATCTTTGATAATGTTGACGCTGTAAGGTTGTCATTCCTCTTTTCGATCGCTGTAAGAGATGCTTTAACAAAATACATAGACTACGGCATGATATCGTTAAAATGGCCGAATGACATTCTTGTTTCAGGAAAAAAGATCTGCGGGATCTTGTCGGAGTACTCCAAAGGATGTGTAATAATCGGAATAGGCATCAATGCTGCTGATTTTATTCCTCCTCAGAAGATCGGTCAGCCATGGACATCAGTAGAATCCGAATCCGGACATAAGGTCAGTATAGCTGAACTTCAGAAAGAACTGGTTGAAACTGTTAACACCGTTTTCAGCCGCTACTGCACAAACGAACTCAGCGATGTACCTTTTATCTGGTTCAGGGAAGCGGATATAATAAACAAAACCGTTACTGTTCTTTCAGGCAGTATGACCGTCACGGGTGAAGTTAAATCTATAGACGACAAAGGTATCCTCAATATCCTTGATAATATAAACGGTGAAATAAAAAGCATATCCTTCGGAGACATAACATATAATGATTAATTTTGACATGGCCAGAAAAGAAATGATCGAAAATCAGATAAAGAACAGAGGTATAATAGATAAAAGAATACTCTCTGCGCTAAATGATATCCCCCGTCACATGTTCGTACCTGATGACAACATTGACCAATCATACGACGACTCTGCTTTGTCCATCGGTTATGACCAGACAATCTCTCAGCCTTATATCGTGGCCCTGATGACCCAGCTGCTTCATCCGATGGAATGCGATGTGATATTAGAGATCGGTACCGGATCGGGATACCAGGCTGCTGTGCTTAGCAGGCTGTGCAAACATGTTATTACCGTAGAAAAGATCAGCGAACTTGTTTCAGCCGCAAGGCAGAATCTGGCGAAACTCGATATAAAAAACGCTCAGATATACATGGCTGACGGTACTCTCGGATGGAAAACAAATGCGCCGTATGACGGAATAATAGTCACTGCTGGAGCAAAGAAAATTCCTTCAGCTCTTCTCTCCCAGCTTAAGTCAGGCGGCCGTATGATAATTCCTCTTTCTAAAGAAACGCATCATGTTCTGACAGTTGTCCGAATGGAAGAGGATCATTTTATTAAAGAAGAAATCATTGACTGCATATTCGTTCCGCTGATTGGGAGAGGCGCATAATGGAAAAACCTAATATAATAAGAAGAATGTACGACTGGGTGCTTCACTGGGCAAATACAAAGTATGCATTGCCCGCACTGTTTATTTTAGCTTTTGCTGAAAGTTCATTTTTTCCCGTTCCTCCGGATGTTCTGCTTATAGCTATGGCAGTATCAGTTCCGTCAAAAGCGTTCAGATACGCTTTAGTTTGTACTTTAGGCTCTGTAACTGGCGGAATGTTCGGCTATCTGATTGGTTATGAATTGTGGTACAGCAATTCCGGAGACTTTTCAGGCTTTGCAAATGTATTCTTTCATTATATTCCCGGTTTTACCGAAGAATTGTTTTTTAAAGTGAGTAAGATGTACGAAGAAAACGCATTCCTTGCGGTATTTACTGCAGGTTTTACTCCTATACCCTACAAAGTTTTTACGATAACCGGCGGAGTTTGTAAGATCAACTTTCTTACTTTTATTTTAGCGTCATCCATTGGCCGCGCAATGCGTTTTTTCCTTGTATCAGCAATAATCTTTAAGTTCGGCGCACCTATAAAGTCATGGATAGAAAAGTATTTTAATCTGGTAGCGATTGTATTCACGGTTTTGCTAATAGCGGGATTCGCAGTTGTAAAATACCTGCTTTGAAATTAGTATCAAAGCAGTTTCAGAACTTTCTCAAATGAATTAATAAATCTATATATTTCTTCTTCCGTAATAATCAGCGGAGGGAGAAGTCTTAATATATTTCCCTGAGTCATGTTTACAAAAATGTGCTCATTTTCAAAAAGTTCCCGGACTTTACCTTCATTCTTTAATATTTCTGTTCCTATCATCAACCCCATACCCGAAATTCTACCTATTTTATCGGGGTGTTTTTTCTTAAGCTGTCTAATCCCGTCTTTCAGCATCTCCCCCTTCTTTTGTACGCTGATCAAGAACTTTTCCTGACCGATCTGTTTTATTGCTGCAAGACCTGCTGCGCACGATACCGGATTTCCCCCGAATGTCGAGCCGTGCTCTCCGATTCCCAGATAATCGCAGAATTCTTTGTTCGCAAGAAGAGCACCCAGCGGAAGACCGCCCCCGATAGCTTTGGCTATAACGGCCAGATCAGGTTCGATCCCGTAATTCTCAAATGAGAGTAATTTCCCCGTTCTTCCCATTCCGGACTGGATTTCATCTATCATTAAGATGACTTTAAATTTATCAGTCCTTTTCTTAAGCTCTCTTACGAAGTCATTCTCAGCCACATTTATTCCGCCCTGTCCCTGAATAAGTTCTATAAATACGCCTGCCGCGTCAGAATTGATCTTATCCAGATCTTTCATATTATTAAATTCAAGCGTGAGAACACCTGTCATTCCGGAATTGTTATAAAACGACGACTTGTCCGGAGCTGTAATTGAAGCTGACCCCAAAGTCCTGCCGTGAAAAGCGTTGGTAAATGTAATGATATTTTTCCTTCCGTTATTTTTTCCGTACTTCCTTATGATCTTAAGTCCCGCTTCAACGGCCTCGGTTCCCGAATTTGAGAAAAACACTTTTTCAGCAAAACTGTGTTCAATCAGATATTTTGCCAGCTTCCCTACAGATTCAGCCTCAAAATAGTTGGAAAGATGATAGTGCTTTCTCAATTGTTCTTCAATGGCTTTATTTACCTTTTTATTCCCGTAACCTAATATATTTACACCGAGTCCGCTGAACATATCAAGATATTCGCCGTCTTTCGCGTGCAGTGTTGAACCTTCGCCTCCGGTAATCTCCTTATCAATTCTTTTATATACCGGAATAAAATATTTTTCGTATCTGGTCATGTCTTAATCCGCTTTAATTATGTGAATGATAAGCAAAAAAAATGATTATATCAAAAATAATTTAAAATAAATCAAACTACATAGCGTTTACACTATCAAATGAAAAACAACCAAAAGGAGAAAATCATGAAAAAACTAATTACGGCACTCGCACTAACTGCAGCCTTAGGATTGAGCATTTTCGCTCAGCCCGCATCTGCTCCGGCAGACAAAAACTTCAAACCCGGCTTCGGCCCCGGAATAGGAATGGAAAACTGTGACGGAATGGGACCTATGCATAAAGGAAAGGGCGGAATGGAAGGAAAAAGGGACAGGGAACGCTGCGGCAATGATTTCGAAGGAAGAGGTCAGCATTTCGGACCTATGATGATCGAAAATCTCGATCTTTCAAAAGATCAGATGGACAAAATTCATCAGATCAAAGTAAAATACGACAAAGCTGATATTGATCTTAGCGCAGAATTGAAAAAATTAAAGATCGACAAACATGAAGCAATGATGGAATTGAATTTTGATAAAGCTAAAGAAGTGACGAAAAAAATGGCTGAAGTAAGAACGAAAACACAGATGGGGAACATTGACGAAATGAGCGAACTGACTAAAGTTCTTTCTAAAGAACAGCTTGAAAAATTCAAAGACATGCACAAGAATCCGGGAATGATGAAACACAAAATGATGAAAAAAGACAAATAAATTCTCTCTCACCTCCCGCATCGAAAAAAGGGCAGAAATTTCTGCTCTTTTTTATTTTATTAAATTGATTATGATGGTGCCGAGGAGTACTAACAGATAACGGTAATCAGGCTTTTCGTAAGATCTGTTTTCAAAATAGGTCATGGCTGCAAATACTGCTGTTAAGGAACTTAACTTTGCAAAATTCATAAGTGTGAGTGTATCACAAAATGTTTTCAGTGAAAGAATAATTGCGATCGGATAAATGACAATATTCATTCTGTTTATGTTCGGATTTCTGAAAATTATATACAGGATATCGAGTGACAGTGCTGTAAAAAGCAGCCATAAAATTACATTATTCATCATTTAAGAAAATCGGTTATTGTCTTATAAACTGATTCGGGAGTTATGTTTCTCATGCATTTGAAATGTCCTTTCGGGCATTTCTTTCTTCCGAAATGGGTACACGGCCTGCACTTCAGACCTTTCATTTCTACAACTTTGAAATCAGTAGAATAAGGGAAAAAACCGAGCTCTTCGGTTGTGCATCCGAATATTGCGACTGTTTTCTTTTTAAAACATTCTGCAAGATGCATCGGGCCGTTATCGTTAGATATAATAATATCAGCGTACTTCAGGACTGCGGCAGTTTCGTCAAGATTTAGCTTGCCTGTCAGATTTACGCGCTTTTCGTTACTTTCCCCGCAAATAAATCTGCCGGTCATTTCCTCATTTTTTCCTTTTCCGACTACAATTATTTTCTTGAATTTATCTTCAAGAAACATCATTTCTGCAAGTTTTTTAAAATATTCTTCAGGCCATATTTTTGTAAAATAGCTTGCTCCAGGAATAAAAACGGCATAAGGTTCTTTTTCCAAACCGTATTTTCTTACAGTTGCTGTTTCTGAATCCGGATCGGGATAAAAACCAAGATCCCACTTGTCAGGAGTTTTGATTCCGGCTTTATTCAATGCCGCAAAATACATTTTTGTTGCAGGTATTATGTTGTATTTCCTTTTAAAGAAAACAAGCAGAAATCTTTCTATCAGACGTTTATTGTACCGGAATACATTTTTCAGATTACTTGTAAGGAAATAAGTTTTAGAATTTTTATGGAGATCAAATATCAGATCATATTCTGACGATCTTATAAACTTACTTATGCCTGTAAGGTCATCTGCTTTTTCAATAGCTATAATTTTATCGATGTTCGGATTGTTCCTTATTGAATCTTCAAAATTTTTATACACTACCCAGTGTATCTCAGATCCGGGATAGATTTTTTTTAGAAATTCTGGCACCGGAGTGGCCAGAAGAATGTCACCCATCGAAGATAGTCTCAGTAAAAGAATTTTCAAATTACGCTCCGATATTCTTTAAATAAAAATGCGACGGAATCCGTCGCATTAATACTATATTCGATACATATATCTATATAGTTTTTACATCCTGTGCTTGAGGACCCTTGTCGTTTTCGATTACGCTGAATTCTACTTTCTGACCGTCTTGAAGTGTCTTAAAACCGTCATTTTTAATTGCAGAATAATGGACGAAAATGTCTCTTCCGCCGTCAGTTGTGATGAATCCGTATCCTTTGGAAGAATCGAACCATTTCACAGAACCAGTTTCACGCTCTGTCATTTTTGCTACCTCCTAATTAAAAAATTTGCATTTGGATCAGATAGCTGACGGGAGTTTTAACCTTCCGTAAGCACTCAGTCCACACATGGAAAACCATGATGAGTCAATTTAATACAATATTATTATTTGCGCAACACAAATATTCATTTTTGTTCAATAAACTTTTATTTGTATATTTTAACATTGATTTTTACAAAAAATTTCACTAATTTATTGATAAAGGTCAAATCCTTTTTTAAAAAAAGCGAAAATTACATAGGAGCTTTTCATGAGAAAATATTTGCTGACTTTGTTAACGCTTGTTCTTTGTGCTTCCGGAATTGCTCAGGAATCAGAACTTGAAAAATACAAAAAAATGCAGCAGAAAGATATAAATCAGTGGAAACAGGAACGCGACGCTGAACTTGATGCATACAAAGCAAGAGTCGAAAAAGAGAGAAAAGAATGGCAGGAATACGTAAAAAGCGTAAGAGGAAAATGGGGGGAATTCTCAGATACGACCCCTAAAACATGGTCGAATTACGGAAATGATCTTAATTCTCTTGGAAAAGTGGATTTTGATAATAATAAAGTAGAGATCGCCGCTCTTGTCGAAACAGATGACCCAAAAAAAGCAGAAGCTCTTATTCAGAAACAGCTTGAAATCCTCTTAAATGAAAAAGAACAGGGTACGAATAAGAAATTCATGGAAAATCAGATAGCCTTTGATAAAGCAAAAGCTGAAGACGAGAAAAAGTTTTTAGAAAAACAAAAAGAGTTCGATGAGATGAGGATTATTATCGAAAAAAAGGCTACCGAAGATAAAAGGATCCTTGAAGAAAAAAGAAATGCCGAAATGAAAAAGCTTGAATTGGAAAAAATTGCCTTAGAAAAGAAAAAAGCCGACGATCAGGCAAAACTTGAAGAACAAAAGAAATTACAGGAACAAAAAGCACTTCTGGAAAAAAAGGAACTTGAGCTGAAAAAAAGGATGGATGAAGAAAAAGCGCTAATAGAAAAGATCGAAAGCGAAAAAAAGAAAGAGCTTAAAGCGAAAAAAGACAAGGAAGAAGAAAAACAGATCAAAGCTGTGAACGACTCTAACAGCAAAGAATTCATCAAAGAAAAATTGAAAGATAATGTTACAAAAGAAGTGGTTGTCGGTGAAGATGGAAAAGCCAGAACCAAATATACTGTCACGCTAGAAATGGTTCCGAACAGCGTTCAGAAAAGGGCGGAAAATTATCTTGACATGGTGCAGAAATACAGTGAAAAGAACGGACTTGATCCGTCTTTGGTCCTCGCGCTTATCCATACCGAATCGGCCTTCAATCCGAAAGCTTTTTCGAGAAGACCTGACGGAACTCCAATGGCCTGCGGACTAATGCAGATAATTCCGTCACAGGCAGGTAGGGATGCCCACAAAGCTCTTTTCGGATCAGATAAGATCGTTGAATCAGATTACCTTTTCGATCCGGAAAACAATCTGAACATGGGTACTTGGTATCTTAAAAATCTGACTAAATGGTGGAACAATTACGAAAAGAAAAATTTCGGAAAAATCAGCAGCGTCGAAAAAAATGAATTCTATGCGATCTCTTCATATAATCAGGGTATGGGTACGATATTGAACAAGGCTTACAAAAAACATCAGCTGATAGATAAATCGGAAGAAGAGACATACCAGATACTGATCACCGAGAACAATGTGCCTAAAGAAGGTAGGGATTATTTAAAAAGAGTAGCTGAAAGAAAAAAGCTGTATAAGAAAGGATTAATCAAACAACAAATATTACTGATTTGAACCTAAAAAAACGGGCTGGAAATGAATTATCTGACAGAAGAAGGAATGAAAAGAATAGTTGAAAAGCTATACAATTTTAAACATGTTGAAAGAGATATTCTTTTAAAAAGAGTTAATGAGGCGAGAAAACTTGGGGATCTGAGAGAAAACGGTGATTATAAAGCCGCAAAAGAAGACCTAACTACACTGGATATCAGGATCAATGAGCTTGAACAGTATATTGCCGAGAGCCAGATCATAAAAAAATCTGCAAAATCAAAAGATCATTCCGTAAGAATAATGAGCAGAGTAAGAATAAAAGATCACACTAGGAACAAAGAGCTTGAATTTACACTCGTTTCACAGGCTGAAGCCGACCCGACTGAGGGTAAAATATCCGCCGATTCTCCTATCGGAAAAGGTCTTCTCGGCAAAAAGTTAGGCGAACGGTTCAATATAAAAATACCCATAGGCGATATCGATGTCGAAATTCTCGAAATTAATTCAGACTATTAAATTTTAGGAGTATATACAATGTCCGGACATTCCAAATGGGCTACCATTAAAAGAAAAAAAGAAAAAACAGATGCGGCAAGAGGAAAAATTTTCACAAAATATTTGAAAGAGGTGATGACAGCCTCAAAAATGGGCGGAAGTAACGAGAGCGCTAATCCGAGATTGAAAACAGCCATCATGAAAGCTAAATCGGCAAATGTTCCGCTTGAAAGTATCACGAAAGCTAAACTTAAAGGCGCAGGCGAACTGCCGGGAGTTTCTTACGAAGACATAAATTACGAAGGTTACGGACCTGGGGGCGTAGCTATTATTGTTGAAACCATGACCGATAACAAAGTCAGAACGGTCGGAGAGGTCAGGCACATTTTTACGAGATTCGGCGGAAATCTGGGCGAGAATGGATCTGTAGGATGGATGTTCAAGAGGATCGGGCAGATCGTAATTGACGCAGAGGGAAAAAACGAAGACCAGGTGATGGAGGATGTTCTTGAGGCAGGCGCAGAGGATATGAGAAAAGAAGATGATAAATTTATAATAACTACTGCTTACGAAGACTACCTTAGTGTATGCGACAAGCTGGAAAAGAAATACGAATTTGAATCTAACGAAGTAACGATGATTTCTGAAAACAGCGTCAAAGTCACATCTGACAAAGTAAAAAACCTGATATCTCTTCTTGATAATCTTGAAGACCTTGACGATGTCGAAGGCGTTTATAATAACGCAGACATTGACGATGCGGATATCGAAGCGATGGATAAATAATTTATATGAGAATACTTGGTATTGACCCTGGAATATCCTGCACCGGATACGCTGTTTTAGAATCGGATCCTGTTGGAAAGATTTCTCTTATTGAATTGGGTGTGATCAGAACTTTACCATCTTCAAGCATGCCTGAAAGATTAAAAACTATTTTTGACGGTGTCAATGAAGTTATAGCCTCGCTGGAACCTGACTATTTTGCTATAGAATCAGTTTTTGTCGGAAAAAACATACAGTCTGCGCTCAAGCTTGGTCACGCCCGCGGAGCGGCGATCGTTGCTGCTGCAAAATCTGGTCTCGATGTAAGCGAATTCTCTCCCCGCGAAGTTAAACAAAATATCACAGGCAACGGTAATGCAGACAAAGAACAGGTGCAGTTCATGGTCACTTCTATTCTAAAGCTAACCCAGGTGCCAAAACCTAACGACGCGGCGGACGCGGTGGCAATTGCTTTATCGTTTCTTCAGACTTACAAATATAAACAAAAAATAAAAGAGCTTAAATAAAATGATCGAAATGCTTATCGGTGAAATACTTTACAAAGAACCGGGAAAAGTTATTATAAACTGTTCGGGAGTAGGGTATTCAGTCAACATCTCTTCATTTACTTATTCTGCCCTGTCTGACCTTGGAAAAAATCAGACACTTCACGCTTTTCTGAAAGTAAGGGAAGATGAAATGACATTGTTCGGTTTCGCCGATAAAAAAGAAAAAGAGCTTTTTCTTATCCTCGGTTCAATAAACGGTATAGGTCCAAAGACGGCGATGCAGCTTCTCTCTGATATAAAGTTCGACAGATTATACAGCGCTATCGCAACAGGCGATGTTACTCTGATATCACAGGCTCACGGTATCGGCAAAAAAACCGCTCAGAAGATAGTGTTCGAACTTAAGGATAAGATCGGCAAATTTGAGGATCTGAACGCTTTAAATATTGCGATGGGACTTACAAGCGATAATTCAGAGGCTGTAACGGCATTGGTCAGGCTCGGATACAAGAACTCAGATGCAAATTCAGTAGTAGCTAAGATAATAAAAGAAAAAGGCAAAACGATATCTACACAGGAAATTGTTAAGCTGGCACTTCAGGAAAGAATGAAAAAATAGAACATTTGTCATTTTTGTTTATTGATATGTTGGTTATATTAATATGGCGGACAAATGGAGTCTAAATTGAAAAAAGAATTGAATTTTAATATATACGGAATGCACTGCGCCAGCTGCTCGGCTCTGATTGAAATTTCTCTAAAAAATAAAAATGGAATAGAAAATGTTTCGGTAAATCTTTTAACAAACACCGCTACAATGACAGTTGATGAGAACGAAATTAAAACGGCTGACATAATTCAGATCATTGAAAATTTGGGATACAAAGCGGAGCTTGCAGAGGAAGGCGAAAAAAAAAAGCCTTGACAGATGAAAGTTTAAAGATGAGACGGTTATTCTTTCTCTCCTTAATTTTCGCCTTCCCTGCTCTAATATTGGGGATGTTCTTTATGGATCATCCCCTTTTTGTTTTTCAGAATTATTTTTTATGGTTCCTTGCGACTCCTGTTCAGTTCTATTTCGCAAAAGAAATGTATGTAAGCGCTTATAAAGCCCTGATGAACAGGTCGGCGAATATGGATTCACTTGTCATCCTTGGAACGGGCTCTGCTTATTTTTACAGCGTATTTCTCGTTTTGACTCACAATCATCATAATTATTTTGAAACCGGAACCGTTCTGATCACGGTTGTAATTCTTGGCAGGTATCTTGAGGCTATTGCAAAGAAAAGAACCGGTCAGGCGATCGAAAAACTTATGAAATTGTCGCCGAACTCTGCAACAGTGATAAGAGCCGGGCGGGAATACGCATTAGGTATAGATGATATTGCTGCCGGTGACATTATAATCGTAAAACCCGGTGAAAAAATACCGGTTGACGGTACGGTCACTGAAGGTAATTCAAGCGTCGATGAGAGTATGATAACGGGAGAATCGAAACCGGTTTCAAAACGATCGGGAGATCAGGTGATAGGCGCTACGATCAATCAGTCGGGAGTATTCCGGTTCAGGGCGGAAAGGATCGGTAAAGACACAGTTCTTTCAAGGATAATCAAACTGGTCGAAGATGCGCAGATCAAAAAAGCGCCGATCCAGAGATATGCAGATAAAATATCTTCTCATTTCGTACCTTCTGTAATTCTTATTGCAGCCGTAACATTTATAGCTTGGCTGAGTGTCGGATCAGGGTTCAATTTCGCTCTTATGACAGCTGTTTCCGTTCTTGTTGTCGCATGCCCGTGCGCTCTTGGACTTGCAACTCCGACAGCGATAATGGTCGGGTCGGGTCTTGGAGCTAAATACGGTATCCTGTTTAAGGGCGGAGATTCTCTTGAAACCACACACAGGCTCAAAAATATTGTTTTTGACAAGACCGGCACACTGACCGTCGGCCACCCGGTATTGACTGACATAGTCAACTTGAACGACTCGGTAAATATTCTCGTAATTGCCGCCTCGCTCGAAAAATACAGCGAACACAGTCTCGCGAAGGCGATTCTTGACCGTGCGCAGGCAGAGATACTTTACACGTCGAAAGATGTCATAGCTGTATCGGGACATGGAATTACCGGAGAGATCGAAGGAAAGCAATATTTTTTGGGGAACAGAGCTCTCATGAAACTTAACGGCATTGACATAAGCGAACATCAGAATAAGATCGCTGAACTTGAGAACGAGGGGAAAACAGTTGTCACTCTGGCTGATAAGAGCGGTCCTATTGGAATTTTAGCCATAGCCGATGATGTTAAAGAATCAGCAGCCGGAGCAGTGAAAGATCTCAAAAATGCCGGCCTAAAAGTCATTATGATAACAGGCGACAATAAAAAAACTGCGGATCATATAGCCGAATTACTCGGAATTGATGAAGTTTACGCGAATACTCTGCCAGAAAACAAAGCTAAACTGATAAATGAGATCAGACTGACCGGATTGACAGCAATGGTCGGGGACGGAATCAACGACTCTCCCGCCTTAGCTTCAGCTGATATCGGTATAGCTTTGGGATCGGGAACCGATGTTGCAATAGAAACCGGTGATGTCGTTCTGATGAAAAACGACCTGAATGATATTGTAAGAGCGATAAAGCTGAGCAGGATCACTATGAATAAGATCAGAATGAATATGTTCTGGGCTTTATTTTACAATGTACTCGGAATACCTGTCGCAGCAGGCATACTTTACGCTTCTACCGGCTGGCTTTTGAATCCGATGCTCGCAGGAACAGCTATGGCGCTGAGTTCTGTCAGCGTTGTCACCAATTCGCTTCTGTTAAGATATAAAAAACTATAATTAATTCTTTTTTCATGTCCGGTCTGATTTCATAATAACATCCTTATACCAGTCTTTTTCCTATTTCCTGAGCTTGTGTTAGTAACTCAGCGGGAATTTCCTGACCGTACTCCATTTGACCTCCGCAGCTGATCTTGCCAGCGATCTCCATTTTGAAAAATTCGGATAAAGTGCCGCAGATGCTTTCTGTAACAGCT
>Ga0209417_1001672_pt1 | contig 39431 bp, 43 predicted proteins | sample RifGroF2_FD_184002 | JGI IMG/M metagenome (GOLD analysis project Ga0209417, IMG submission 184002) | Groundwater microbial communities from Rifle, Colorado, USA - Groundwater F2 (SPAdes) (version 2) | ecosystem: Environmental > Aquatic > Deep subsurface > Groundwater | place: Rifle, Colorado... | reverse complement strand
CTTCGTTGCGGCATTCGGTAATGCAGATTCAGTGAAGCGTCAGGATTTTAACTGATACCAGAGCATCCCGATCAACTCATGCAGGAATGTCCTGCTGTCGTGCAGGGCATTTGCATTCGGGACGAAAGCCAGCAGGTCGACCCGGTAGCGGGTAGTGTAGGCGGTAGGGGCGGGAACGACCCTGAACCCCGCAGTCTGGAATGCCTGAACCGCCCGTGCCATGTGCCAGGCATGGGTGACCAGATAGATGCGGTCGATGCCGGCCTGTTTGAGCATCTCGCGACTGAGGCGGGCATTCTCGAAGGTGTTGTTCGATGCTCCCTCGGTCCATTGCACCGGCACGACGAATTCCTGTTCCAGAACCTCTTTCATCTGGGCCGCTTCGGAGGAGTCATTCCCCAACGGTTTGCCGCCGGTGGTCAGGATTGGCTTGCCCGTTTCGCGTTGCAATTTGGCCGCGAAACGCAGGCGTTCCAGCGTGTATATGCTCACTGTGTCGCCGCCATACTCCGGCGCATGGAAATATGTGCCGCCGCCCAGCACCACGATGGCATCCGCCAGCGGTTTTTTCGTGTCAGTGACATAGGGTTCGCCCTCAAGCTCGCGCAGCAATGCCTCGGCCACGAAAGGGGTGGAAAGCAGCCACAGCAGAACGACCGCAGTGGTGAGTAGCGCGCGCGCGAGCAGCGGACGCTTGTGCCATAGCCATAACCCCACTACGGCAAGCAGCAGCAGGTTGAGCGGCGGCAACAGAAAAGCGCCGATGAGATTGGTGAAGAACCAGGACATGGTCGGGATCCGAGAATCTTTGCGCCGACATTATCGCAGAAGGCGGCTACGCTCGGCGGTCCCGCGGCAGGATCATCAGCATGCGCCGTTGCGGGACTTTTCAGCGGGTAGAATGGCAGACATGAATCCCTGCCAAGGGAAAGGGCGTGCGGGCGTGGCGCCGATATGACGGAGAGATGATGGAACTACTTGGTTTGCGGCACCGGCCATCCGGCGAGAATTCGCACTTCACGGGCGCGGGGCTGCCGTTCGCGGACTATGTGCAGCGGACGCGGGAGATGCTGTGGAGGATCCATGGCGGCAAGAATGAGCAGGAAAAGATCGCCGCGGGCAACGCACCATTCGAATTGTTCCCATCCGGGGATCATCCGAAAGGGCAGGGCAAACCCTATCAGCGCGGCGTGTTGCTGGTGCACGGCCTGGTCGATTCTCCCTATCACGTGCGCCATTTGGCCGCGTTCTTCCAGCGCAACGGCTTTCGCGTGATGGCGGTGCTGCTGCCGGGGCACGGCACCCAGCCCGGCGATCTGCTGCATATGCACTGGCAGGAGTGGGCCAAGGCGGTGGCCTACGGGGCGGACAGATTGTCAGAGGAAGTCGACGAACTTTATCTGGGCGGGTTCTCCGCCGGTGCCGCCTTGAGTGTGCTGCAGGCGTCACACGATGAACGGGTGCGCGGCCTGTTCCTGTTCTCTCCCGCCTTCGAGATCACCGCGCGCGCGCGATGGGCGAACCTGCACAAGCTCTATAGTTGGCTGTTGCCCAAGGCCGCCTGGGTGAGCAGGATGCAGGACAGGGATCTCTATAAATATGAGTCGTTCTGCAAGAATGCCGCAGCGCAGATGTATGCGCTGACGCAAGTCTTGCCGCAGCGCGAAGTGGATATCCCGGTGTTCGCCGTCGCCAGTGCCGACGATGTCACAGTGAACTCGGCGGCGACCCTGCGCTTCATGCAGCGGGCAACGCATCCCTGCAGCAAACTGGTGTGGTACGCGACGGAAAAGGCCGAACTGCCGAAAGTGGAATGGGTGAACAGCGCGGTGCCGGAGCAGCGCATCCTCTCCAGCGCGCACACCGCCATCGTCATCCCGCCCGATGACGAGCAATACGGAGCAGCGGGCGGGTACGAGAACTGCCTGCACTATCTGCCGCACGACAAGGCGGGCTACAACGCCTGCCGCGCGCGGGCGGCGGAAGTATGGCACGGCGAAGTACACGAAAAGAACCTGCAGCGCGGATTGCTGCGCCGCCTGATGTATAACCCGCACTACGCGGAGATGGAGGCTTCGATGGGGAAATTCATAGAGTGTCTGCCATGAGCAAGACACTGATCTTCGCCCATCGCGGCGCCAACCGGGAAGCGGCGGAAAATACGCGCAGCGCTTTCGACAAGGCGCTCGCCTACCCCATCGACGGCATCGAGACCGATGTGCAATTGAGCCACGACGAGGTCGCGGTGCTGTGGCACGACCGCGACCTGAAGAAGCTCAAGTTGCCCGGGCGACACATCGACGATTACGACTACATGCAATTGCGCGAGATGGACTTTGCCGCCCACTTCGCCGGTGCGCAGAAAGAAGGCGTGATGAGCCTGCAGGAATTTGTCGCCGCCTACCGTAGCCGCTGCCGCCTGTTGCTGGAGATCAAGAATCGCGACTGGGAGCAGGTCGAGCGCCACCAGCTCAAGGTGCAACAGACGCTGGCGCTGGCCGGCGAGCAGACCGACGGCCGCGTCATGATCTCCTCATTCAACCTCGACAGCCTGATCTACGCGCAGCAGGTCGTGCCCTCGTTCCCGCTGGTGTACAACCTGGAGCCGGAGCAGAGCGTGAACGATGCGCGCTATGCGCTGGACGAGCAACCGTTCCTGCACGGTCTGTGCGTGCACATCTCCACGCTGGATGCAGACATGATGGAGCTGGTGCGCGAGCGCGGCAAGTTCATCGCCGTCTACACCTGCGACACCGATGCCGAGATCACCCGTGCGCTGAAGCTGGGGGTGGACGTGCTGATCAGCGACGTGCCGGACAAGGCATTGCAGATGAGAGACAGATGAAACGCGACTTTGCGGGGCTGCGCGGCGAATTCGATCTGCTGGTCTGCGGTGGAGGCATCTACGGTGCGTGGACGGCCTACGACGCGGCGTTGCGCGGACTGAAGGTCGCGCTGGTGGAGCAGGGCGACTGGGCGGGTGCGACCTCGTCCTCCTCCAGCAAGCTGATCCACGGCGGCTTGCGCTATCTGGAGACCTACGATTTCAAACTGGTGCGCAAGGCGCTGAAGGAGCGCCGTTTGCTGTTGCGGATCGCACCGCATCGCGTGTGGCCGCTGCGCTTCGGCGTGCCGGTGTATGCGGACAGTCGCAACGGCACGCTGCTGCTGAAAGCGGGGCTGACGTTGTACGACACGCTGGCCGGATTCCCCGGCGAGCCGATGCGGCATCACCATTTCTGGAAGCGGGAGTTTGCCGTCCACTTTCCTTTTTTGAACGAGGGCGGTCTGCACGGCGGTTTCACCTACGGCGATGCGCAGACCGACGATGCGCGGCTGGTGCTGGAACTGGTGGCTGGCGCACTGGCGCATGGCGCAGTGTGCGTGAACTATGCGCGGCTGCTCGCGTGGAACGAACAAGACGGCAAGGTGTGCGGCGCAGCCGTGCAGGACAAGGTGAGTGGCGAGACGCTGCAAGTGCGTGCCGGACAATGCGTGAGCACCGCCGGGCAATGGACAACGGCGACCGCGCAGGGCCGCGCCTGGTGCCGTTTGAGCAAAGGTATCCATCTGGTGCTGCCCGCCTTGCCGACCGGCGAGGCCATCCTGCTCACGTCGAAGAAGGACGGCCGTGTGTTCTTCATCATCCCGTGGTACGGGCGCACGCTGCTGGGTACCACCGACACCGACTATCGCGGCGACATCGACAACGTGACCGTCGAGGAAGCGGATATCGAATATCTGCTGGATGCGGCCAACGGTTATCTGAAGCAGGCATGGACGAAGGCGGACGTGATCGGCAGCTATGCCGGGGTGCGCGTGATGAAACAGAGTGATGCCGCGCATCCTTCCGCCGCCAGCCGCGACTGGGAATTGAAGACGGCGGGCAACGGTCTGCATCACGCCATCGGCGGCAAGCTCACGTCGGCGCGCGAGGATGCGGCTGTCATCGTCGATACGGTGTGTGCGCAATTGGGAGTGGACGTTGCCTGTGCGAGCAAGAAGCAACGTTTGCCCTGGGCGCCGCAGCAGCAGTTTGCCGCATGGACGACGGACACGATCTCCAAAGCGCAGCGACTCGGCATAGACGCCGACAGCGCGATGTGGCTGATGCGCCGGCACGGGATGCGCGTCGAACGGGTGTTCGATATTGTCGCGGAGGCGCCGCAACTCGCGGTGCGCATCGTCGCCGGGCTGCCTTTCATCTACGCCGATCTGCTGCTGTGCGCGCGCGAGGAGATGGTGGTGCACCTGTCCGACTTGTTGCGCCGCCGTCTGCCATTGCTGATTCTGGCGAGGCCGGATGCCGTTGAGCTGCGCCATTTCGCCGAACTGCTGGCGCCGGCGCTGGGCTGGGACGAGCGCCGGGTCGCGCAAGAGGTGGAGGGCTGCATCTCATGATCGCCGCCGTCGGACTCGATCTGGGTACGACGGCGATCAAGGCCGGCTTGCTGTCCGCGGGCGGTGAACTGGGCGGCATCGTGTCGCAACATGCACCCGTCATCAATGCGCAGGGCGGGCGTTACGAGAGCGATGCCATCGCCTATGCGGAAGCGGCGGAGGCCGTATTGGCAGTGTGTCTGGCGCAGACAGATGCGCATCCTCCGCTGGGCCTGTGCAGTCAGCGCTCCTCTTTTCTTATCTGGGAACGTGCCAGCGGCCAGCCGGTCACGCCGCTCATCTCCTGGCAGGACGACAGGGGCGCGGCGAGTTGCGATGCCTTGCGTGAAAAAGAACCCACCATTCGCAACCTTACCGGTCTGCCGCTCTCTCCTTATTATCTGGCGCCCAAACTGCGCGTGCTGTTGCGCGACAATCCGGCATGGCGTGAACGGTTGCTGAGCGGTGAATGGCTGCTGGGTACGCTCGATACGTTCCTCATCTGGCGCTGGACAGGCGGCAAGCGGCACCTCAGCGATGTGTCGATGGCCGCACGCACCCTGCTGATGGATGTGCACACGCAACAGTGGTCGCCGGCCTTGTGCGAACTGTTCGGAGTTCCGCTGCAGGCTTTGCCGCAGATAGTGCCGTCCGCGGGGCTGGGGCTACAGCTCGATAACGGTCTGATCCTGCAGGCCAGCATGGGCGACCAGTCGGCCGCGCTTGTCGCCGGCATCGGCAGCGGGCAGGCGGAAGCGCTGGTCAATCTCGGTACGGGCGGGTTCGTGGTCTGTTATCTGCCGCAAGGGAAGGAAGCGCCGGACGGCTATCTGCAAACGCTGGTCTGGCAGGACGCGGCAGGGCAGGTGCATCTGGCCGGCGAAGGCACGCTCAATTCCATCGCGGCCGCACTGGCGCCCTGGCCGGCCACGGCGTGCCGTGTCGAGGACCTGGCCGGCGACGACATCTTCTGCCTGGCCGAACCGAGTGGATTGGGCGCGCCGTATTTCAGCAGCCATCTGGGTCTTGCCTTCTCCGAACCGGTGGAGGGCTTGCCGGCGCTGCACATCGCGTTGTTGCTGCAGGAAGGCATCATCTTCCGTGTGGCGCGGATACTGGAAGACTTCCGGCGCGAGTTCGCCATCGAACGCGTCTATCTTTCCGGCGGGCTGTCGGCCTTGCCCTGTCTGCAACAAGGCATTGCGCAATGCGTGCCGCTCGCTGTCTATCGCTTGTCGCAAGCGGACAGCAGCCTGCTCGGCGCAGCGCGGCTTGCGGCAGGGATGCCGCCCGGCGGTGCCGCAATGGCCGAACGTATCGAGATAGTGCGAGAAGAGCAAAGACTGTCCGGGAAATACCAGCGCTGGAAAGCCTGGCTGGACGGCCTGTTGCGCGATCATCCCGCCTGAATTCCCGGCGAGTACTAGGCCGTATCTAGTCCGTTTGGCATATTGACGGTTAATGTGCGCCAGATTACGTTGCGCACCTCTTTCGTTCCGGCAGCGCGTCCATGAAACTCATCCACCTCAGCGACACACACATCGGAAGCAATGACAACGCATTGCGCTTCGAGCGCGTGGTCGACGATCTGCTGGCGAACCCGCCCTGCGCACCGGAAGAGTGTCTGATCGTGCATACCGGCGACCTGATCGACAGTGCAACGGATACCCACAGGCGCGCGGCGCGCGTGCTGCTCGACCGGCTGGCCACGCGTTATCGTGTGCTGCTGTGCCCCGGCAACCACGATTACGGCAATGCACTGTCGGTGGACGAGGAAGCGGCGGAATCCTTCCAGCAGACTTTCCGCGACTTCATCTTTCAGGGCAAGCCGGCGAAATTCCCGGTGTTGACCGAAGTCGGCGCGAATCTGGTCCTCATCGGGCTGGATTCGAACGCGGAAGAATTGAACCTGTGGCAACGCTGGTTCGCCGAGGGCCACCTCGGCGATGCGCAATTGTCGGCGCTGGACAGGCTGCTGGACAGCCCTTTGGTCGCGGGCAAGCAGGTCGTCATCTACCTGCACCACCATCCCTTCTCCTTCGGCTACAGCGTGATGCCCGACGTGGGCGACCGCTACCCCTTTTACAACTTCCTCATGCATCTGAGCCGCCCGTTCCTGCGCCTCAAGGATGCCTATTCCTTCAGCCAGATAGTGCGCGACCGCGCGCAGGTGCTGCTGTTCGGGCACATGCACTACGGGCTGGATTGCAGCGGAGAGAGCCGCAAGTACGGCATCGGGATGGCGCTGGATGGCGGCTCCACGACCTGCGCCGAGGACGAGTCCGACCGCATGCGCTACCGCGTGATCGAGCTGGCGGACATGTCCTATGCGGTGCGCACGCTCAGGCTCCACGCTACTGGTTTGGATTTTAATTCAACAAAAACATACAGTTGATTCAATGGGGGCGCTCCCGGAAGGCTTGCGGCAGTGCTCGGCGACAGCCACCCGGGGTTCCTGGCCGGTCAAGACTTTCGTTTGACAGGGTTGGACACCTGACATAGAATGCGCGCCCTTCGCAGTCTGTTATCCATTTTTAGTTTTAGGAAATGCCATGAAAACATTTTCCGCAAAGTCCCACGAAGTCCAGCACGACTGGCTGCTGGTTGATGCTGCCGACAAGATCCTGGGCCGTTTGGCCAGCCAGATCGCTATCCGCTTGCGCGGCAAGCATAAGGCCATCTACACACCGCACGTCGACACCGGCGATTTCGTCGTGGTCGTCAACGCAGACAAGCTGCGCGTGACCGGTAACAAGGCACAGGACAAGATCTACTACCGCCACACGGGCTATCCCGGCGGTATCTACGAGACCAACTTCCTCAAGCTGCAACAGCGCCATCCGCAGCGCGTGCTGCAAAAGGCCGTGCGCGGCATGTTGCCGAAGGGTCCGCTGGGCTACGCGATGTTGAGCAAGCTCAAAGTCTACGGCGGTGCGACACACCCGCACAGCGCGCAGCAACCGAAACCTATCGATTTGTTGAAAGCTTAATCATGAGCGTAACTTATAACTACGGAACAGGCCGTCGCAAGAGCGCGGTGGCACGTGTGTTCATCAAGCCGGGCAAGGGCGACATCACCGTCAACGACAAGCCTATCGACGAGTTCTTCTCGCGCGAGACAGGCCGCATGGTCGTGCGCCAACCGCTGGAACTGACCGAGATGGTCGGCAAGTTCGACATCATGGTGAACGTCTCCGGCGGCGGAGAATCCGGCCAGGCCGGTGCAGTGCGCCACGGTATCACCCGCGCATTGATCGAATATGATGCAAACCTGAAACCCACCCTGAGCAAGGCTGGTCTGGTTACCCGCGATGCACGCGAAGTCGAACGTAAGAAAGTCGGCTTGCGCAAGGCGCGTCGCAGGAAGCAATTCTCCAAGCGTTAAGCTTGTTGCAGTACCGGAAAGGCCGCCAAAGGGCGGCCTTTTCATTTATCATTCGCAGGCTATTTTTCGAAGGATAGATCGTGCTGAAGATCGGAATCGTAGGCGGTACCGGATATACCGGAGTCGAATTGCTGAGACTGCTGGCGGGTCACCCGCAAGCGCAGTTGCACGCGATCACCTCGCGTGCCGACGCGGGCATGCCGGTCAGCCAGATGTTCCCCAGCCTGCGCGGCTATGTCGACCTGAAATTCACCCATCCCGACGAAGCGCACCTCGATCAATGCGACGTGGTGTTCTTCGCCACGCCCAACGGCATCGCCATGCAGCAGACGCGCGCGCTGCTCGATGCGGGTGTCAAGGTCATCGACCTCGCGGCGGACTTCCGTATCAAAGACATCGCGGTGTGGGAAAAGTGGTACGGCATGACCCACGCCTGTCCCGACCTCGTGGCCGAGGCCGTGTACGGCCTGCCCGAGATCAACCGCGCGCAGATCAAACAGGCGCGGCTGGTGGCGAATCCCGGCTGCTATCCGACCGCGGTACAACTGGGCTTCATCCCCCTGGTGGAAGCGGGTATCGTCGAGGAAGGTTCGCTGATTGCCGACTCCAAATCCGGCGTCTCCGGCGCGGGACGCAAGGCCGAGGTGCATACCCTGTTCGCCGAAGCGACCGACAATTTCAAGGCCTACGGCGTGGCCGGGCACCGGCATCTGCCGGAGATCAAACAGGGGCTCGCGAACATCGCCGGCAAACCGGTCGGACTGACCTTCGTGCCGCATCTCACGCCGATGATCCGGGGCATCCATGCCACGCTGTACGGGCGCATCAAGAAGGATGTCGACCTGCAGGCGCTATTCGAACAACGTTATGCCGGCGAAGCCTTCGTCGACGTGCTGCCCGCTGGCAGCATGCCGGAGACGCGTTCGGTGCGCGGCGCAAACCTGTGCCGCATCGCTGTACACCGGCCGCAGGGCGGCGACACCGTGGTGGTGTTGTCGGTGATCGATAATCTGGTCAAGGGTGCGGCAGGCCAGGCGGTGCAGAACATGAACATCATGTTCGGACTGCCGGAAGCGGCCGGCCTGAACGTGGTCCCATTGCTACCTTGATGCCCCCGATGATCCGCAGATTCCGTCGCAAGTTCAGCATCTCTGCGCCGCGTTTGTCGGTACGTCCGCATGTGCCCTGGTATGTGCGCTGGGCGGTTGCCCTGCCGTTCCTGTTGCTGATCGGGTTTGCGATCTGGTGGGCGTACGGTTCCGGTCTGGAGCTGGCCGGTTTCAAACGCGGCCAGGCCGAGCAGGAATTGAGCGAGCTGCGCGAGCGAGTGCTTTCTCTCGAGTCCGAGAACGCCCAGCAGGCCAACCAGCTTGCCGCCTATGAACGGCAGGGACAGATCGAGCAGGCGCTCGATCTCGAAGTCGATGCGCAGGTGAAGGCGCTGAACGAGGAGAATGCACGGCTGAAGGAAGACCTGCTGTTCTTCCAGAACCTGCCGCTGACCGGTGCGCGCGAGGCCGAGCTTTCCATCCACAGACTGAAGATCGAACCGGATGCGCTGCCCGGCGAATATCACTGCCGCATGTTGCTGGTGCAGAGCGTGCAACAGCGCGGCAGACAGTTCGAGGGCAAAATGCAGCTGGTGGTCAACGGCGAACAAGACGGTCAGAAAGTAGTGCTACAATTCCCGCAAGAGAATTCCCCGACGGATGTCGCCGCCCACCAGTTGAGCTTCAAGTATTACCAGCGCGTGGATAAGGTCTTTAAACTGCCGCCGGAGATGCGCGTCGAAAGTGTGCAGGTGAGGGTGTTCGAAAGAGGGATGCAGGAGCCGAAGATCAAGCAGACGGTCGAGATGCCCCCTCAGTTCTAAAGGAGAAGCAAGCATGTTCAGCAGCAATCAAAGCAAACCGCAGAATCGCATCGACTCTCTGGTCGGGTTCGGAACCCGGATCGATGGCGATGTGAGTTTCAGCGGCGGCCTGCGTGTGGACGGCGAGATCATCGGCAAAGTCATCGCCGATCCCAGCAAACCGAGCACCCTGGTCCTGAGCGAGCATGCGCGTGTGCAGGGCGAGATCAATGTCACCCACCTGGTCGTCAACGGCTCCATCGTCGGACCGGTGCATGTGGCGGAATATCTGGAACTGCAGAGCAAAGCCAAGGTCATAGGCGACGTGCACTACAAGACCCTGGAAATACAGTTGGGGGCGATCGTCGAGGGCAAACTGATCCATTTGGCAGAAGCAACAGACAAAGTAGTGGCATTCAAGCTTGGTACAGCCGAGTCATAATCAAACCAGTTTAGGAGGCAATATGAATACCGTGACCGAAATGCAGGACCCGTTGCTGTTCACCGACAGCGCGGCCAACAAAGTGAAGCAACTGATCGAAGAAGAAGGCAATACCGAGCTGAAACTGCGCGTGTTCGTCAGCGGCGGCGGCTGCTCCGGCTTCCAGTACGGCTTCACTTTCGATGAAGTGGCCAACGAAGACGACACCGTGATGAGCAAGAACGGCGTGCAACTGCTGATCGATCCGATGAGCTTCCAGTATCTGGTTGGCGCGGAGATCGACTACACCGAAGGTCTGGAAGGTTCGCAGTTCGTCATCAAGAACCCGAACGCCACCACCACCTGCGGTTGCGGTTCCTCGTTCTCGGCATAAGCGGGAAAAAAGTTGTTGCAAGGATGGGGCGCGAAAGCGCCCCATTTTGTTTCTCAGGCCGGATAGATCGCGCCTAGCACACAGGGATGCGCCGCCCCGGTCACCGCGGGCAGATTCCCCGGCCTTAGCTGCATGGTCTGCTGTGCCAGCCAGGCGAAGGCGACGGCCTCCATCCAGTCGGCGGCGATGCCCAGTTCTTCGGTCTTCTGGATGCGGCGTTGCGGCAACGCCTGTTGCAGATGTCTCACCAGCGCGGCGTTATGCGCACCGCCGCCGCACAGATAGATCTCTTTGGTCCCCACGCAGAAGCTCTGCACCGCGGCGGCGATGCTGTCGCCGGTCAGCGCGAGCAGGGTCGCCTGCACGTCGGCGGGCGCTTCGCTGCCACCCAGTTGTCTTTCCAGCCAGCGCAGATTGAACAGGTCGCGTCCGGTGCTCTTGGGCGGAGCGGCGGCGAAGAACGCTTCGTCCAGCAGTCTTTGCAGCAGGGCGGGAATGACCTTGCCGCTGGCCGCCCAGGCGCCGTCCTTGTCGTAGGCCTTGCCCTGATGTTTCGCTATCCATGCATCCATCAGCAGGTTGCCGGGGCCGCTGTCGAAGCCGGTCGTGGTCTTGTTGGGGGCGAGATCGGTCAGGTTGGCGATGCCGCCGATGTTGAGGATCACGCGGTGGATGTTGGGGTGGCGCAGCACACGGTCATGGAAGGCCGGCACCAGCGGTGCCCCCTGGCCGCCCGCAGCGATATCGCGGCTGCGGAAATCGCCCACCACATTGATGCCGCACAGTTCGGCCAGCAATGCGCCGTTGTTGAGCTGGATGGTATAGCCGTGCTCGGGCCGGTGGCGCACGGTCTGGCCATGGCAGCCGATGGCCTGCACCTGTGTGGCGTCCACGCCCGCTTTCTTCAGCAGGGACTGTGTCGCGTTGGCGTATTCGCGCGCCAGAATATTGGCGATGAGGTGCGACTGGTGCAATTCGTCATGCGCGGAGTGATGCAGCGCGAGCAACGCTTCTTTCAGCGGCTCGGCATAAGGCTGGTAATGCGTGGCGACGAGGCGGGGAATGTCCTGCGAGAGATCGACCAGCGCGGCATCGACACCGTCCAGACTGGTGCCGGACATGATGCCGATGTAGAGGTCTGCAGGTTTGCTCAAACTAGTCCAGCTTGGCGATGCGTGTGTCGCGCAAGGTATCCAGACGCGCGAACAGTTCACCGGTCTTTTCGGTGAAAGCATCCATCTGCGCTTCGCTGACCGGCTTGCCGTCGGGCAAAGCCACCTTCAGCGGATCGCGCTGGACACCGCTCTGCTTGAATTCGTAATGCAGGTGCGGGCCGCTGGCCAGGCCGGTCATGCCGACGTAGCCGACGATCTGGCCTTGTCCCAGACGCTGGCCTTTCTTGATGCCGCCGGCGAAGCGCGACAGGTGGCCGTACACCGTGGTGAAGTTGCCCTGATGGTTCACCATCACCACGTTGCCGTAACCGCCCTGCTTGCCGACGAAAGAGACCACGCCGTCGGAAGTGACCTTGACCTTGGTGCCGATGGGCGCGGCGTAATCCACACCCTTGTGCGCGCGCCACTTGTTCAGCACCGGGTGGAAACGCGACTTGCTGAAACCGGAACTCACGCGCGAGAACTCGATGGGAGAGCGCAGGAAAGCCTTGCGCATGCTCTTGCCCTCGGGGTTGTAGTAATCGCCGGTGAATTCGGTGGTCTGGAAATAGGCCGCGCGATACGCCTTGCCGTGATTGACGAACTCGGCGGAGATGATGCGGCCGGTGCGGGCCGGTTCGCCGTTGATGTAGCTCATCTCGTAGACCACGGCGAACTTGTCGCCCTTGCGCAGATCGCGGTGGAAGTCGATGTCGCCGCCGAAGATATCGGCCATCTGGTTTGCGGCCGCATCGGGCAGGCCGGCTTCGTCGGTTGCGGCGTACAGGGTGCTGGTGATCTCGCCGGTGCGGACCTGCACGCGTTGCTCGATCTGTGCGGGCAGGATGCGTGTCTTGAAGCTGTCGCCGCTCTTCTCGATGATGACCTGGTTCGCCTCGTTGTTGATGAAGCGCAGCGCCAGCAGCGCGCCGTTGATGTCGGTCTCGGCCTGCACCTGCTTGCCCACCGACAGCCTGCGCAGCGCTTCGGCGGAACGGTGCTTGCGCAGATAGTCGCTGGCGGCTTGGTCGTCCACATTCAGGCGGCGCAGCAGCTCGACGATGGTGTCGCCGCGCTGGACCGGTTCGCTATGCCAGAAAGTCGTGGCGTTGCCGACCACGGGGGAGGAAGCGGGCAGCGCAATGTCTTCGATCAGCGTCTGTTGTGCGCGGGTGAGGGCGTCGGTCTGCGGCATGATGCCGAAGGCTGTCACCACGCCCAGCAAGGGCAGAGTGGACAGGGTGACGAACCAGCGCAGCTTCATTTTGTGCGCGTGTGACATGGTGTTTTGCGGTAACATTCGCGCCTCCCAAGGCGGCAGTGCTTGTGAATGACCGTGAATCTTTATCGGCAAACACAATGACTTACTGAATTTTTAGGGCGCCACTGTAACAGAAAGCAGGCAGCCCTCAAAATCCGCCCGGGCATCAGGCGTGATACGGACAAGCGGTCTTTCGATATGAGCCAACAAGAAATCCTCAATCAAATCAAGCGCGGCAGCGACGAGCTGCTGCTCGAATCCGAACTGGTCAAAAAGCTGGAGCTGGGTCGGCCCCTGCGAATCAAGGCAGGCTTCGATCCCACCGCGCCCGACCTGCACCTCGGCCACACTGTGCTGCTCAACAAGATGCGCCAACTGCAGGACCTCGGCCACCACGCCCTGTTCCTGATCGGCGACTTCACCGGCATGATCGGCGACCCCACCGGCAAGAACGCAACCCGCCCGCCGCTGACGCGTGAGCAGGTGCTCGCCAATGCGCAGAGTTATAAAGAGCAGGTGTTCAAGGTGCTCGATCCGGCCAGGACTGAAGTTGTGTTCAACTCCACCTGGATGGACAAATTCAGCGCCGTCGACCTGATCCGCCTGGCCGCCACCCACACCGTGGCGCAGATGCTGGAACGCGACGACTTCTCCAAGCGTTACAAGGGCAATCAGCCCATCGCCATCCACGAATTCATCTATCCGCTGGTGCAGGGCTACGACTCCGTCGCGCTCAAGGCCGACATCGAACTCGGCGGCACCGACCAGAAATTCAACCTGCTGATGGGCCGCGAGTTGCAAAAGCATCACGGTCAGCCGCAACAGTGCGTGCTCACCATGCCGCTGCTCGAAGGTCTGGACGGCGTCAACAAGATGTCCAAATCGCTGGGCAACTATGTCGGCATCACCGACACCCCGACCGAGATGTTCGGCAAACTCATGTCCGTCTCCGACGACCTGATGTGGCGCTACCTCGAATTGCTCTCCTTCCGCAGCCTGGCGCAGATCGCCAACTTCAAGGAAGAAGTGAACGGAGGCCGCAATCCGCGCGACATCAAAGTGCTGCTCGCGCAGGAGATCGTCACCCGTTTCCACTCGCAGAAGGCCGCCGAAGATGCGCTGGCCGAATTCGAAGCCCGTTTCCAGAAAGGTCTGTTGCCCGACGACATGCCCGAGATATCGGTTGCCAGCAGCGGTGGAAACATCGGCATCGCCAACCTGCTAAAACAGGCAGGCCTCGTCGCCAGCACCTCCGAAGCCCTGCGCATGATCGAGCAGGGCGGGGTGAAACTGGATGGCGAAAAGGTCAGCGACAAAGCGCTGCAGCTCAAAACAGGTGCGGTGGTGGTGGCTCAGGTCGGCAAACGCAAGTTCGGTCGCGTCACCGTCGGTTGAAAAAGGGCAGCCGAGAGGCTGCCCTTGCAGTTTTACTGGCTTTCTTCCCCGTAATTTTCATACTCTCGCGGTAGCAAGTGAGCGATGCCCTTGTGGCAATCGATGCAGGTCTTGCCTTCTTCTTTCGCCTGCATGTGCTTGTTGTACACCGGCAGCTTGTCCACCTGTTTGCGCATCGCGTCGAATGAGTGGCAGTTGCGGCACTCGCGCGAATCCGATGCTTTCATGCGCGCCCACTCGCGGGTCGCCATCTCCATACGGTGCTCTTCGAACTTCTCCGGCGTATCGACCGATCCGGTGAGCTTGGCCACCAGCTCGCGGCTGGCTTCGATCTTGCGCACCAGCTTGTAGCCCCAGCTCTTCGGCACATGGCAGTCCGAGCAGATCGCGCGCACGCCGACGCGGTTGGAATAGTGCAGGGTCTTCTTGTATTCGGGATAGACGTTGTCGCGCATCTCATGGCAAGAGATGCAGAACTCCAGATCGTTGGTGTGTTCCATGGCGGTGTTGAAACCGCCCCACAGGATCACGCCGGCCAATATGCTGCCCGCAGCGATCACCAGCACCGGGATCCTGGTATTGGGATGGCAGAGGAAATCACATGCCTGTTTCAAAACGCCTGTCTTGTTACCCATAAATCACTCCGCTTCAATTGATGAAACTACTTGATTATTGTGGTTATAAACGGCTTATCCTCCCGGGCGGCATCATATATCAAGGCTGGGCAGCGATCCTCTAACTTTGGGAGGAGGTGTCCCTACCCCTTTCGGGGTGGCCGGGCGGGCTTTTCAGCCAGATCCGGCCGGAAAATATCGGTTGTGTAATAAACCGTTGTTTTGTAGAATCGCGCCCTCGAATTTTTGGTAGAAGGTAGTTTGTTCATGACAACAGTACGTGTTAAAGAGAATGAGCCGTTCGAAGTAGCGATGCGCCGCTTCAAGCGTTCCGTGGAAAAGACCGGTCTGCTGACCGAACTCCGCGCCCGCGAATTTTACGAGAAGCCCACAGCAGAGCGTAAACGCAAGCTGGCCGCTGCCGTCAAGCGCCACTACAAGCGCCTGCGCAGCCAGACTCTCCCGCCGAAGCTGTATTGATCTGCCTCGCCGTACCGGCGAAAGGTAGTTTGATATGAGTCTCAAGCAGCAAATCACCGAAGATATGAAAGCCGCGATGCGCGCCAAGGAAACGGCGCGTCTCGGGGCGATTCGTCTTTTGCTCGCCGCGATGAAGCAGCGCGAAGTCGACGAGCGCATCGAGCTGACCGACGCCGACGTCGTGAGCATCATCGAAAAGATGCTGAAGCAGCGCCGCGACTCCATCACCCAGTACAAGGCGGCCAACCGCCAGGACCTGGTTGACGTCGAAGAGTTCGAAGTCACCGTGTTGCAAGGCTATATGCCGCAGCAGCTCAGCGAAGCCGAGATCGTCTCGGCCATCGCCGAAGCCATCGCCGCGACGGGCGCTGCCGGTCCGCAAGACATGGGCAAGGTGATGGGCGTGGTCAAACCCAAGCTGGCAGGACGTGCCGACATGGGCAAGGTGTCCGGCCTGATCAAGGCGCAGCTCACCAAGTAATACGCAGTTCCCGCAGTACCCAGTCAATTTCACCATTTTGTTGATGCGGCGTATCCAGGCCGCGAAAGCGCGAGGGCGGAGTGATTCCAAAAAGTTTCATTCAGGATCTGCTCAACCGCCTCGACATCGTCGATGTCATCGAGCGCTACGTCCCGCTCAAAAAAGCCGGCGCCAACTACGTCGCCTGCTGCCCCTTCCACACCGAGAAATCCCCGTCGTTCACCGTCAGTCAGACCAAGCAGTTCTATCACTGCTTCGGCTGCGGCGCGCACGGCACCGCCATCGGCTTCGTCATGGAGCACACCGGCATGGGCTTCGTCGAGGCGGTGGAGGATCTGGCCAAGGGCATCGGCGTCACCGTGCCGCAAGAAGCCAGCAATGTCCCGCAGCACAAGGTCGCGCCCGATCTCTATGACCTCATGCAATCCGCGACGCGCTACTACCGCGAACAGCTCAAGATCACCCCGCGCGCCATCGACTACCTCAAACGCCGCGGTCTCTCCGGCGAAGTCGCCGCGCGCTTCGGCATCGGCTACGCGCCGGACGACTGGCAGAACCTCAAAGCCGCCGTGCCCAACTATCAGGACGCCGCGCTGGTCGAGACCGGCATGGTGATCGCGGGCGAAGAGGGCAAACGTTACGACCGCTTCCGCGACCGCATCATGTTCCCCATCGTCAACGTGCGCGGCAACGTCATCGGCTTCGGCGGGCGTGTGCTCGACAAGGGCGAACCCAAATACCTCAACTCGCCCGAGACCCCGCTGTTCGAAAAAGGCCACGAACTTTACGGCCTGTTCCAGGCACAGAAAGCCATCCGCGCGCACCAGCGCGTCATCGTGGTTGAAGGCTATATGGACGTGGTGGCGCTGGCGCAGAACGGCGTCGAATATGCCGTCGCCACACTCGGCACCGCCACCACACCGTTCCATGTGCAGAAACTGCTGCGCCTGTGCGACCAGGTGGTGTTCTGTTTCGACGGCGACCGCGCCGGCCAGAAGGCCGCCTGGCGCGCGCTGGAGAACGCGCTGCCGCAACTGCAGGACGGCAAGCGCCTCGGCTTTTTGTTCCTGCCGGAAGAGCACGACCCCGACACCTACATCCGCGAATTCGGCACTGAAGCTTTCGAGCACGAGCTGGACAACTCGCTGCCGCTCTCCGGCTATCTGCTGCGCGAACTGACATCGCAAGTCGACCTTAAGACCCAGGAAGGCCGCAGTGCCCTGATGCAAAAAGCGCAGCCGCTGCTCACCGCCATCACCGCGCCGACCACCGCCTTGCTGCTGCGCAAGGAAGTGGCCGCGCTGGCCGGGGTGACCCAGGCGGAGCTGGAAGCGCTCTGGTCCATCAAACCGGTCGCCGCGCCGCAGCGCCCCGCGCCGCCCAAGTCCAAGCGCGCCGCGCCTGCCGGCGGCTTGCGCCTCATGCTGCGCTGCCTGGTGATGAAGCCGGAACTGGTGCGCGAGTTGCCGAAGGACTTTCAGGCTGAAGGCGGCGAAGGGGCCGCCATCCACGCGTTGGCCGATTGGCTGAACGAATCGGCCGACGAGACCAGCACTGCCGCGCTGATCCAGCATTTCCAGGGATCGCTGCACGAGGCTGCCTTCACGGTCGCACAGGGCGAAGTCATGCATCTGGGCGAGGATTTCGATATCCAGGCCGAATTCACCGGCCTGTTGCGCAAGATGCAGCGCGAGTCGATAGAGAGCGAGATGTCGGCTTTGCTGGCCAAGGGGCTGGGCGGCATGAGCCAGGTGGAACGCGACCGGCACGAACAACTCAAACAGGCATTGCAGCAACTGAAGGCCCAGCCCGGCTGAAAAAACAGGCGGCAGGCACGTAAATTGCAGGTGCCGCCAAACCGGGGAAGTGAAGCTAAGCCTCGGAAAAGTTATAGGAATCGGGTATAATCCGCGCCCTTTTAGGGCACCGCTTTTTTATGTGCGCCCGGTATTAGAGTACGAATCAACTTTGGGAATCCTCAAAATGGCGACTCCGCAGCAAAAGAAAAAACCCGCAGCAGTCAAACAAACCGCAGCCAGCATCAAACAGGCCGCCAAAGACAAAGCAGTGGCAGCCGCCGCACCGGTCGACCAAAGCCAGGACATCGAAGCCCGCCGCACGCGCCTGAAGGCGCTGATCATGCTCGGCAAGGAACGCGGTTACCTGACCTACGCCGAGATCAACGACCACCTGCCCGAGATGCTCGAAGTCGAGCAGATCGAAGGCGTGGTCAGCATGATCAACGACATGGGCATCACCGTGTGCGACGTCGCACCGGATAGCGAATCGCTCATCATGACCGAAGCCGCTCCCGTGGTCGCCGACGAAGACGCCGCCGAAGAAGCCGAAGCCGCCATCTCCACCGTCGATTCCGAGTTCGGCCGCACCACCGACCCTGTGCGTATGTACATGCGCGAGATGGGCGTGGTCAACCTGCTCACCCGCCAGGACGAGATCGAGATCGCCAAGCGCATTGAAGACGGCCTCAAGCACATGATCATGGCCATCTCCGCCTGCCCGGCCACCATCGCCGAGATCCTCATGCTGGCCGACAAGGTCGCCAAGGAAGAACTGCGCATCGACGAAGTGATCGACGGTTTTATCGATGTCGATGACGGCATCGTCGTCAACGAGCCGGTCGACGAAGATGCAGAAGAAGACGAAGAAGCCGAAGAAGAGGAAGAAGAGTCCGAAGAGGACGGCGAAGCCGCCGCTGCCGCCAACCTGGCGCAGCTCAAGGTGGACGCGCTGGAACGCTTCGCCCTCATCAGCGAACTCTTCACCAAGCTGGGCAAGGCCTACGAGAAATACGGCTACCGCAGCAAGCAATACGACAAGCTGCAACAGCAGATCTCCGACGAACTCATGCAATTCCGCTTCTCCGCCAAGCAAGTGGACGCCCTGTGCGAAACCATGCGCGGTCTGGTGGAAGAAGTGCGCACCTGCGAGCGTAGCATCCAGGAACTGTGCGTCACCAAGGCACACATGCCACGTCCGCACTTCATCAAGGTGTTCCCGCTCAACGAAGGCAACCTCGACTGGGTCAAGCACGAGATCGCATCCAAGAAGCCCTACAGCGAAACGCTGAACCGCTTCCAGGCCGCCATCATCGACCAGCAGAAGAAGATGCTGGCGCTGCAACAACGCGTGGGTATCCCCATCCTTGATCTGAAAGAGATCAACAAGCAGATGACCAACGGCGAAGCCAAGGCACGCCGCGCCAAGCGCGACATGATCGAGGCCAACCTGCGTCTGGTCATCTCCATCGCCAAGAAATACACCAACCGCGGCCTGCAGTTCCTCGACCTCATCCAGGAAGGCAACATCGGCCTGATGAAGGCCGTGGACAAATTCGAATACCGTCGCGGTTACAAGTTCTCGACCTATGCCACATGGTGGATCCGCCAGGCCATCACGCGCTCGATTGCCGACCAGGCGCGCACCATCCGTATCCCGGTGCACATGATCGAGACCATCAACAAGATGAACCGCATCTCGCGCCAGATCCTGCAAGAGACCGGACAGGAAGCCGATGCCGCCACCCTGGCCATCAAGATGGAAATGCCGGAAGACAAGATCCGCAAGATCCTCAAGATCGCCAAGGAACCCATCTCCATGGAAACCCCGGTGGGCGACGACGACGACTCGCACCTGGGCGACTTCATCGAAGATGCCAACAGCCTGGCGCCTATCGATGCAGCGGTGTACGACAGCCTGCGCAACGTGACAAAAGACATCCTCGACAGCCTCACCGCCCGCGAAGCCAAAGTGCTGCGCATGCGCTTCGGCATCGAGATGAACACCGACCACACCCTGGAAGAAGTCGGCAAACAGTTCGACGTCACCCGCGAGCGTATCCGCCAGATAGAAGCCAAGGCCCTGCGCAAACTGCGTCACCCCTCGCGTTCGGAAAAGCTCAAGAGCTTCCTCGACGGCGAAAACTAAGACTTACGGGCCCTTAGCTCAGTTGGTTAGAGCAGAGGACTCATAATCCTTTGGTCCCCGGTTCAAGTCCGGGAGGGCCCACCAAAAAACGAAAGCCTCGCAGCGATGCGGGGCTTTTTGTTTGCCGGCTTGACTCATAACTTGACTTTTACTTGACCCATTGCAAAAACGAAGCCTTTAAAGCTACAATCGTAGCCAAATGAGCAACAATACAAATCTGCTGGATATGCTGTTCGGCGCCTATCGTCAGCGCGTGTTGAGCCTGCTGCTGTTGCAGCCGGAGCAGCGCTTTCATGTGCGCGAGCTGGCACGGCGAACGGAAACAGCGCCGGGCACCTTGCACCGCGAGTTGGCGAAGCTGGCCGTGGCGGGCTTGCTGGTGCGCGAGCAGCAAGGCAACCAGGTGTTGTACCGGGCTAACCGTGCCTGCCCGGTGTTTGAGGAATTGGCGGGGCTATTCCGCAAGACCAGCGGCGCGGTGAGCGTGTTGCAGCAGGCTTTGCAGGGCTTGTCGCCACAGATCCGGTTTGCTCTATTGTTCGGCTCGCTGGCGCGCGGGACGGAAACGCCGGGCAGCGATGTGGATGTGATGATCGTGGGCGATGCAGGTTTTGCCGAGGTGGTGAAGGCGCTGTACCCGGCGCAGGAATTGTTGCGGCGCGAGATCAATCCGGTGGTGTATTCGGCCAGCGAGTTCCTGTTGCGCTTGCAGAACAAGGAGCCGCTGCTGTTGGGGGTATTATCCAAACCCCGGTTATTCTTGCTAGGGAGCGAATATGACTTTGCAGAATTTGCTGTCCATCAATAGGCTGCAATCTTTCACGCCGGATCGCGGCGCAGTGCAGAAGCTGCTGCGGGCGGCGCAACGCAATCTGGAAGATGCGCGGCTAACGGCACTGAGCTCAGACAACCGCTTCGACGCGGCATACAAGACCATCATGCAGTGCGCGATGCTGGGCCTGTGGGCAAACGGCTATCGCACTTCCACCAACCAGCCCGGCCATCACCTGACCGCCATTCAAAGCCTGCCGTTGACTATGCAGGTATCCGGAGAGTCGGTCATCGTTCTGGATGCATTGCGCAAACAACGCAACCTCAATGACTACGAGGGCGATCCTATAGCCGATAGCGCCCTGAGCGCCTGCCTGGATGAAGCCGACATGCTGTTGGCGCATACGCAACAATGGTTACGCAAGCATCATCCAGAACTCGCAAGTGAAAAATGAGCCTCGGACAACCCAAGGTTATGGCGAAATAGAGTGTGCAACCGACAACAATGATCCGCCTTGCCAAGCAACCGCCCGCAAATTCACCGCCATCAAAAATCGTATATACCGTTTAGTGTTTGCGTTGCAGAAGCGAAGTTATCCGGCTACTTATCCACAAAAACTGTGAATAACTAAATTACAAAAAACTGCGGGGGCGCACAGGCCCCCGCAGTTTTAATAAAGACAGCCGGAAATATTACTTCTTCGGATCGTACTTGAAAGACAAAGCCACGCGCGCCCGGTAAGAAGTCACCTTGCCGTTCTCAACCACCATATCCAGCTTCACAACCTCGGCCACCCGCAAATCCCGCAGGGTTTTGGAAGCCGCAGCCACCGCATTGGCCGCTGCATCCTCCCACGACTTCTTGCTGGTACCCACGATCTCGGTAATACGGTAAACACTGTCTTTAGCCATGATCTTCTCCCTCGTATATTGAACTGCAATGGATAAGCGGTCTTGCAGGCACATAAATTACGCCTAAGTACGAATCTTGGCTCTCTTTTTTACTCGGGTATTTTGTTTCAAGAAATATCTCCGTTCGCCATCTTATCCATCTCCCGTTCGTGGTGCACCCGCAAGGAGTAGGCCGTGGCTGTAAGGGGGCATCCGCCCCCAACAGCACACGCACAGCCTGTCGAACCATGAACTGAAAATATCCCGTTCGCCCTGAGCCTGTCGAAGGGTCTCCCGAACGGACATCCAAGTTTGACACCACCCACCCCCAAGCGCAGACTCCCCCGCAGTCGCCAAACCGCACCAGCAAAGGAGAAGTGAATGTCCAAGAAACGTTTTCACTGCCAGGCCGCCAACCATCTGGGCAACAAATGCATCAGCATCACCGACGAAGGCCATGCCTTCCTGCTCTCGATAGAAGACGCCACCAACCGCTTCAACCACCTGAAAGAAACCATCGCCACCGGCAAATACCCCATCGCCATCGACCTGGTGAACTCCGTCCCCAAAATGATGACCGGCGCGACTGTCAAATTCCAGATCGCCCAGCACGACGCAGAGAAGTTTCTGCATTCGCTGGATAAGGCCCTGCATCATTGATATTGCAGGCCACCACAAGACAAAAGCCTCGCACTGCTGCGAGGCTTTTTGCTTCCATGCAGCAGGCCGGGATATAGGCCAAATGGCATATACCCACCGCCAGACATAACAGTTACTATTCGCGCTCCAAAAGGGAGAAAACAGAGGTGCTCGCAAATCGCGACCACCTTTAAGCACACGATTTGTGGCCTCGACCTCGACAGGCTTCGCACCACAAAATAAAAGCATACTGAATGAGCGAACTCATCCTATACCAGACAGAAGACGGCAAAGCCCAAGTGCGCCTGCGCGCCGAAGAAGGCAGCGTCTGGCTCACCCAGGGAGAGATCGCCGAACTGTTCGCCACCACCGTACCCAACGCAAACATACACATACGCAACATCCTCAAAGAAGGCGAGTTGGCAGAGGATTCAGTTATTAAAGAATCCTTAATAACTGCCGCCGACGGCAAGAACTACCGCACCAAACTCTACCGGCTGGAAATGATCCTTGCCGTGGGCTACCGGGTTAAGGGCGCTCGCGGTACCCAGTTCCGCCAATGGGCCACCGCCCACCTCGCCGAATACCTCGTCAAAGGCTTCGTCATGGACGACGAACGCCTGAAGAACCCCAAAGGCTGGGACTACTTCGACGAACTGCTGGCGCGCATCCGCGAGATACGCGCCTCGGAAAAACGCTTCTACCAAAAGGTGCGCGACCTGTTCGCCCTCAGCGCCGACTACCAAGCCGACGACAGCGCCGCCCAACTCTTTTTTGCCGAAGTGCAAAACAAACTGCTCTTCGCAGTCACCAAACAAACCGCCGCCGAACTCATCGTCTCGCGCGCCGATGCCAAAGCCCCCAACATGGCGCTCACCACCTGGAGCGGCTCACGTGTGCGCAAGCAAGACGTCGTCGTCGCCAAGAACTACCTCAACGCCGAAGAAGTGGACACACTCAACCGGCTCGTCGTCATCTTTTTGGAAACCGCCGAACTGCGCGCCCAGGATCGCAAACAACTCACGCTCGATTTTTGGCGGCAGAACGTAGACCGCCTGCTCGAATTCAGCGACCGCCCCGTGCTGAAGAATGCAGGCAACATCAGCAACGAACAGATGAAAAGCATTGCCCACGAACGCTACGAGACCTTTGATGCCAAACGTCGCAATGCAGAAGCCATTGCGGCTGATGCCGATGATATTCAGGCGTTGGAAGAGATTGAGAAGCAGGCGAAGGGTAAGAGATCGAAAACGAAGTAATTAGCAAGGGATAGATTATGGGCGACGGAAGTCTGGATCAGATAAAGGAGCAGCTGCGCAGGTTTGCAGCTGATCGGGATTGGGATCAATTCCACTCCCCAAAGAATTTATCAATGGCGCTAATTGCTGAGGCGGCAGAACTTGTCGAGCATTTTCAATGGGTGACTGAAGAACAGAGCAAAAGCCTTCCTTCGGAAAAACTTGCCGAGATCGAAATGGAACTCGCCGATGTGCAAATCTATCTGGTTAGGTTGGCGGACAAGTTACAGTTAGATTTGTTGGCCGCAGTTGAAAAGAAACTGGCGATCAACGAAAAAAAATATCCAGCAAGCAAAGTTCGAGGCAGCTCCAAGAAATACACTGAATACAAATAGCGGATCATAGGGAGCTCAAGTGCTGGTATACACGTCCACAAAAGCAGAGTTTCTTGATGATGTCCGTTCTAACATCATTGACAATAAAATCCTCTCCTCGTTTCAACGCCATCTTGGGCGTACCACAAATAAGAACGAAATCACCTCTTGGCGCAACTCCATGCTCTATATGAGCCAAGTGCTTGCAGATGATGAAATTCCGGGAAACTCCGGCGTAGCAATCGAATATACGCTTCCACAAACTACCAAGCGCATAGACTTCATCCTCACTGGTAAGGGGGCGGATCAACAATCCACTGCCATCATTATTGAGCTCAAGCAGTGGGAGAGCGTTCTGGCAACTTCCATGGATGGTGTTGTTAGAACATTTGTCGGCGGCGCGGAGCGAGAAGTTAGTCATCCCTCGTATCAAGCATGGACTTATGCCGCGCTTCTGGAAGACTTTAACGAAACAGTGCAGCAGGAAAACATCGGTCTGCAGCCCTGCGCCTATTTACACAATTGTGTATCAGACGAAGTAATCAATGCACCTTTCTATGCTGACCATACCCGAAAGGCGCCAGCATTCCTTCGCAAAGACGCCCAAAAACTAGCTGAGTTCATCAAGCACCACGTTAAATACGGTGACTCCTGCGAAGTAATGTATCGAATCGATAAAGGCAGAATCCGGCCATCCAAAAGTCTTGCTGACAAGCTGGCATCGTTATTGAAAGGCAACCAGGAATTCTTGATGATCGACGATCAGAAGATCGTCTATGAAACAGCTCTGTCCTTGACGAGGAGGGCGACAGTCAAAGACAAACATGTGCTTATTGTTGAGGGTGGCCCCGGTACGGGAAAGTCAGTGGTGGCGGTGAATCTATTGGTGGCGTTAACTAAGGACCAACTGCTCACACAGTATGTCACCAAGAATGCCGCGCCCCGGACTGTTTATGCCTCGCTACTAACAGGTTCATTTCGAAAAAGTCACATTGATAATCTATTCAAGGGCTCGGGCGTATATACAGATACAGCGGCCAATGTGTTTGATGCACTGATTGTTGATGAAGCACACCGGCTTAACGAGAAGTCCGGTATGTTCCAAAATTTGGGTGAAAACCAGATCAAGGAAATTATCAATGCTGCAAAGTTCAGTGTTTTCTTCATCGATGAAGATCAGAAAGTCACCTTCAAGGATATTGGTGAGACAGGCACAATCAAGGATTGGGCCAAACGACTGGGCGCTTCTGTCCATCAACTGGAATTGCAATCCCAATTCCGTTGTAACGGATCGGATGGTTATCTTGCTTGGATAGATAACACATTGGAAGTTAGAGAAACCGCCAATGAAACCCTAGAGGGGATCAACTATGACTTTCAGGTTTTTGATTCTCCAAGCGAGCTGCGTGATGCAATCTATGCGAAGAATCGCATTAACAACAAGGCTCGAATAGTTGCGGGATATTGCTGGGATTGGATCAGCAAGAACGATGCGAGATTGAAAGATATATCCATCGAAGAGCATAGCTTTGCGATGAAATGGAATCTCGCTAGCGATGGCAATCTATGGATACTTAAGCCGGACTCGGTGAATGAAGTAGGTTGTATTCATACCTGCCAAGGTCTTGAAACTGATTACATCGGCGTGATTATTGGTTCGGATTTTGTTTTTCGTGATGGTTTGGCTGTAACTGACGCAAGCAAGCGGGCCAAAACGGATGCATCAATTAAAGGGTACAAGTCACTGCTCAGGGAAAACCCAAGTGCGGCTAAACAAAAGGCAGATGCAATCATCAAGAATACTTACCGTACCCTTATGACCCGCGGTATGAAAGGGTGTTACATCTATTGCACAGATAAAGAAACGAATGCCTGGTTTAAACAGGCGATGGGTAGAGCTGCGCAGGATTATCAAGAAGCTGCTGAAACTGAAAGGCAGATGATTGAGAGAAGTCAGGCAAGTAATGACAATCAATATGAGGGATTAACTCTCCGGTTGCTCAAGACCGATGAAGTCAAACCCTATCAAAATTCTGTACCTATTTATGACCTAGCCATTGCTGCCGGGCTGTTTAGTGAGCTGCAAGTGGTGGATGAGGTGCCGCTGGTTGGCGATGCAAACCTTGAGCAGTACCAGTGGGTGGAACTGCCAGATAGCTTCCGAATTCACTCTGGTCAGTTTGTTGCGAGAGTTGTCGGTGAGTCGATGAACAAACGCATTCCAAATGGGGCGTGGTGTCTTTTTAGCTTAAACCCGGTTGGATCAAGGCAAGGGAAAATCGTCTTGGTGCAGCACCGTAGCATTGATGATCCAGACACGGGCGGGCACTACACGATCAAGATTTATCAGAGTGAGAAAGTTGTTGATGGGGTAGGTGGTTGGAAGCACACTCGAATAACTCTCAGCCCTTCTTCAGTTGATCCAAGTTACAAGCCGATTGTTTTTGATGCTGAAAGTGATAACGATCTGGTCGTTATTGCAGAGCTAATTGCGGTCTTGGGGTAGGTTGGTTTGCAGCACGCCGAGTTTTTGGTCAGATAACTTCTGGGGAATGCTAAATGGCAAGAAAAAGAAAGCAGGGCGTATTCGAAGCCTTGATAGATATTGCAGCCATGCTTCCGTGGTGGGTGGGTGTTCTTCTCGCGCTCATCGCGTATATCGTCTTGCATCACTATGCGACAGCGGTGATCGCGCAGCCAACTTCGGTCGCGCAACTTGGCGCTAACGTCGGGAGTCAACTCGGCAAGTCGCTTGCCACGATTGGGCAATATCTATTGCCTTTAGCCTTCGTTATTGGCGCTGGCATCTCGGCATATGGGCAGCAAAAGCGTTCAAGGTTGTTTGCTGACGTTCAGGCAGGCTCGGGAGCTTCTGTTTTGAACGGTATGACCTGGCAGGAATTCGAGATGCTGGTGGGCGAAGCGTTTCGACGCGGCGGCTATTCGGTGGGTGAGACTGGCGGTGGTGGGGCGGATGGCGGCATTGATCTGGTCCTGCGCAAGGACGGCGAGAAATATCTGGTGCAATGCAAACAGTGGCGTGCATACAAAGTTGGCGTTCCCATCATCCGCGAGTTGTACGGGGCGATGGCGGCAGCGGGTGCGGCTGGCGGTTTTGTGGTGACCTCAGGCGTCTATACACAGGAAGCAAAAGATTTTGCAGCGGGGCGCAATATCGATTTGATAGACGGTGTCGAGTTGCACGAGATTATCAAGCAAGTGCAGCCTGTCAGTTCACATGAAGAAAAAATACTGTCAATGACCGGGCAGCTATGCCCCAAGTGCGGCAGCCTGATGGTTATGCGAACTGCCAAGCAGGGGATGAACATCGGCAAGAACTTCTGGGGCTGTCCCAATTATCCGCAATGCCGGGGGACAGTGCCGATTGATTGAATGCGGCTTCTAATAATGCGGCGGCCTCTCATTCGCCGCTGACTTGCCGTCATTCCCCGCTTCAGCCAGCGACCGCATTTGTCCCGCGAGCGCTTCGCAGACCGCTTCAAGCCGTTCGATCTTTTGTTGCTGCATATAGACCGTCTTGTTCAGTTCGTCGATCTGGTCTTCCTGGAAGCTGATCTTGGCTTCGATGTTCTCTAGTCGTTCTTCAGTCATGGGGTGGTCCTGGGTTCGGCGAGGGGCCGGTGAGGGTGGGCATTCTAGCGCGGGGAGGAGGGTTCATGCTTTGACTTGGAGCGGTCGTTCATACTTCGACAGGCTCAGTACGAACGACCTATTTGGTTTGACAAGCCTGTCCTGAGTTTATCGAAGGGCTCAGTACGAACGGGTTTTTGGGTGGTGTTCATACTTCGACAAGCTCAGTACGAACGGATTTTTTGGTTCGACAAGCTCTGATGGAACTACTAAGTATTGTCTAAGCACGATCCCCCCGTGCTAAGTCACTACTTAACCACGAACGGGTTTTTGGCTGGTCATTCACCCTTCGGCAAGCCTGTCCTGTGTCTATCGAATGGCTCAGGGCAAGCGGGCTTGATGCACATCCGATTGACAGCAGAACGTTCGTTCTCTACGATGGCGCTGTTGTTCAGCATGTTCTTCCCACTACTTGGTTGGGAATAAAACAGAGCAGGAAGGAAATATCCATGAGCAATAAGACCTCAGCCCCAGACGATTCTCAAAACCATCTTGTGGTTTTTCAGGAGAAGGCAATCCGCCGCTCTTGGCACAATGAGGAGTGGTGGTTCTCGGTTATCGATGTAGTGGGGGTACTTTCCGAGAGCAACAACCCTAATCGCTATTGGTCCGACTTGAAGCGGAAACTGGCTCAGGAAGCCGGATCCGTGCAACCTTACGAAAAAATCGTAAGGTTGAAACTCTCTGCTCCAGATGGTAAGCAAAGAGAGACCGATTGTGGCAATACTGAAACCTTGTTCCGCATCATCCAAGCTATCCCTTCGCCCAATGCCGAGCCGTTCAAGCGCTGGCTGGCACAGGTTGGGTATGAGCGGGTGAGGGAGATCGAGAATCCGGAATTGGCCGGTGCTCGCGCCCGCGAACTTTACCAAGCCAAGGGTTATCCGCAGGCGTGGATCGAGAAACGGTTACGCTCGATCTCCATTCGCGGCGAACTGACAGATGAATGGAAAACGCGCGGTGTTCAAGAGGGGAGGGAATATTCCATCCTCACAGCCGAGATCGCTCGCGCTACCTTCGGAGTCACGCCGGATGCGCACAGTCGGCTGAAAGGGTTGGATAGGGTCAAGACGGGCAACAATCTGCGTGACCACATGACCGATCTGGAGTTGATCTTTACCATGCTGGGCGAGGCAGGTACCACAGAGATCGCCCGCCGCAAAGATGCTGTTGGTTTTATCGATAACCGTACAGCGGCGAAAGAGGGAGGTACGATCGCCGGTGATGCGCGCAAGGCGCTGGAAGCAAAAACGGGTAAGAAGGTGGTGAGTGGTGAGAATTATCTGCCGCCCGGCAAGCGGAAAGGTGTGGCGAAGAAGTAATTCGACTGAGTGATCTTCCTCTGCGAATCGTTCACTGAAAGCCTCGCCACCCCGCGGGGCTTTTTCATTTTCTTTACGCTGTCTTCACGTGTTCTTCACGCAGAATTTACATTCAACACCAGTCACTTGCGCCGTCTCCACAATCAAATTGTGGACATGCTCTTTCCATTCAAAACGAATTAGCGGGCGATTCCGACTCGTTCCCAAAAAATAGCCATTCATCCCGAATCCCTCTGCAAAGCCCTTCCCATAAGGCTTTGAGAGCCGCCGGTTTCTGTGGCACAGAACTTGTTATGTATCCGGTGCAAGGATGATTTCCGTTGGGGCTAACGGAAGATCGTGCAGAGAGAGCCTGAGCCGATAGACAAGGGAGAGAGAAATGTCCACAGAAACATTTTACGAAGTGATGCGGAGGCAGGGGATTTCGCGTCGCAGTTTTTTGAAATTCTGCAGCCTGACTGCAGCATCGCTGGGTCTGGCGCCGACGATGGCACCGCAGATCGCGCATGCGATGGAAACCAAACCGCGCACACCGGTGATCTGGCTGCACGGTCTGGAATGCACCTGCTGTTCCGAATCTTTCATCCGCTCCGCGCACCCGCTGGCTAAGGACGTGGTGCTGTCCATGCTCTCGCTGGACTACGACGACACGCTGATGGCCGCGGCCGGACACCAGGCCGAAGAGATCATTGCCGAGATACGCAAGAAGTACAAAGGCAACTTCATTCTGGCGGTGGAAGGCAATCCGCCGCTGAACGAAGACGGCATGTTCTGTATCCACGGCGGCCGTCCCTTCGTCGAGGTGCTGAAAGAAACGGCGGCTGATGCGAAAGCGATCATCTCCTGGGGCGCATGCGCCTCTTGGGGTTGCGTGCAGGCGGCGAAGCCGAATCCCACGCGTGCCACACCGGTACACAAAGTCATCACCGACAAACCCATCATCAAAGTGCCGGGCTGCCCGCCCATCGCCGAGGTGATGACGGCCGTGGTGACCTACATGCTGACCTTCGACCGCATCCCCGAGCTGGATCGCCAGGGTCGTCCGAAGATGTTCTACGGCCAGCGCATCCACGACAAATGCTATCGCCGTCCGCACTTCGATGCCGGCCAGTTCGTCGAAGAGTGGGATGACGAAGCCGCTCGCAAAGGTTACTGCCTTTACAAGATGGGCTGCAAAGGCCCCACCACCTACAACGCCTGTTCGACAGTGCGCTGGAACGGCGGCGTGTCCTTCCCCATCCAGTCCGGTCACGGTTGCATCGGTTGTTCCGAAGATGGCTTCTGGGACAAGGGCGGTTTCTACGACCGCGTCACCGACATCAAGCAGTTCGGCGTGGAATCGAATGCGGATGCGGTGGGCGGCACCGTGGCCGGTATCGCGGGTGCGGCAGTGGTCGCACACGCGGCAGTCAGCGCGCTCACCAAGGCGCGCGGCGGTAAAGATGATCAGAACAAGGGAGGCAAATAATCATGTCAGCTTACGAAACCCAGGGCTTCAAGCTCGACAATAGCGGCAAGCGCGTCGTCGTCGATCCGGTGTGCCGCATCGAAGGCCACCTGCGCGTCGAAGTGAACCTCGACAGCAACAACGTCATCCGCAACGCGGTGTCCACCGGCACCATGTGGCGCGGTCTGGAAGTGATCCTGAAAGGCCGCGATCCGCGCGATGCCTGGGCCTTCACCGAGCGTATCTGCGGTGTGTGTACCGGCACGCATGCGCTGACCTCGGTGCGCGCGGTGGAAGACGCGCTCGACATCCAGATCCCCGAGAACGCCAACACCATTCGCAACCTGATGCAGTTGAACCTGTATGTGCACGACCACCTGGTGCACTTCTACCACCTGCACGCGCTGGACTGGGTGGACGTGGTGTCTGCACTCAAGGCCGATCCGAAGAAGACTTCGGAACTGGCGCAGAGCATCTCGTCCTGGCCGCTGTCTTCGCCCGGCTATTTCCGCGATGTGCAAAATCGTTTGAAGAAGTTCGTTGAGTCCGGCCAGCTCGGCCCGTTCAGCAACGGCTACTGGGGCAGCCCGGCTTACAAGCTGCCGCCGGAAGCCAACCTGATGGCGGTGACGCACTATCTCGAAGCACTCGATTTCCAGAAGGAGATCGTCAAGGTCCACACCATCTTCGGCGGCAAGAACCCGCACCCGAACTGGCTGGTGGGTGGCGTGCCCTGCGCGATCAACGTCAACGACACCGGTGCCGTGGGCGCGATCAATATGGAACGCCTGAATCTGGTGAAGAGCATCATCGACCGCAGCAAGGAGTTCGTCGAGAAGGTGTACATCCCCGACCTGCTCGCCATCGCCTCGTTCTACAAGGGCTGGGGTTACGGCGGCGGCCTGTCGTCGAAGAACATCCTCTCCTACGGCGATATCCCGCAGCGCGCCAACGATTACGAAGCGCCCAACCTGTTGCTGCCGCGCGGCGCGATCATCAACGGCGACCTGTCCAAGATCCACGCGGTGGATCTGCGCGATCCCGAGGAGATTCAGGAATTCGTGAATCACTCCTGGTACAAATACGCGGACGAGAGCAAGGGCCTGCACCCCTGGGACGGCGTCACCGAGCCGAACTATCAACCCGAAGGCCCCAACTTCAAGGGCACGCGCACCAAGATCGAGGCGCTGGACGAGAGCGGCAAGTATTCCTGGATAAAGGCGCCGCGCTGGAAGGGCAATGCCATGGAAGTCGGCTGCCTCTCGCGCATGGTGCTGGGTTATGTGCAGCCCAAGCAGTATCCGTTCATCAAGGACACCATCGACAGCGTGCTGCACAAGCTCGACCTGCCGGTGACCGCGCTGTTCTCCACACTGGGACGCACGGCCGCGCGCGGCATCGAGACGCTGTATTGCGCCGACCTGCAGGTGCAGCAGTTCGACAAGCTGATGGCGAACCTGAAAGCGGGCGATACCGCCACCGCCAACGTCGAGAAGTGGGAGCCATCCAAGTGGCCGAAAGAGGCGAAGGGCGTGGGCTTCACCGAAGCACCGCGCGGCGCGCTGGGTCACTGGATCAAGATCAAGGACACCAAGATCGACAACTACCAGTGCGTGGTGCCCACGACCTGGAACGGCAGTCCGCGCGATGCCAAGGGACAGATCGGTGCGTTCGAGGCTTCGCTGATGAACACGCCGCTGGCCAAAGCCGATCAACCGCTGGAGATCCTGCGCACCCTGCACAGCTTCGACCCCTGCCTCGCGTGTTCCACACATGTGATGTCGCCGGACGGTCAGGAGATGAGCAAGGTCACGGTTCGCTAACGAAACGACGATTTAACCTTCCGTTCGTGGTGAGCCTGTCGAACCATGAATGGAGGGTTAAATCGGTCAAGGAGTTAACAAAGAGCCCTTCGACAGGCTCAGGGCGAACGGAATAAATCAGCGCCTTATTAGGTGCACGAAAGGAGACTGTCATGTCTGTAAAAACTGAAGTCGACGAAGCGGCGATCACCGCGGCGGGCAACTCGGTGTATGTGTACGAGGCGCCGGTGCGCGCATGGCACTGGATCAACGTGCTGTGCATCATCACGCTGTCCATCACCGGCTGGTTCATCGCCAGCCCGTTGCCCAGCGTGAGCGGCGAGGCGAGCGATAACTTCCTCATGGGCTATATCCGCTTCGCGCATTTTGCGGCGGGTTATGTGTTCGCCATCGGCTTGCTGGTGCGGCTGTACTGGGCGTTTGTGGGCAACCACCATGCGCGCCAGTTGTTCATGCTGCCGGTGACCGACAAGAAGTGGTGGGCCGGGATGGCCAAGGAGATACGCTGGTACCTGTATCTGGAGAAACAGCCGAACAAATACATCGGCCACAATCCGCTCGGTCACCTGTTCATGTTCGTGGCCATCACGCTGGGCGGCACCTTCATGCTGGTCACCGGCTTCGCGCTGTACGGCGAAGGCGCGCAGGAAGGCCATTGGTCGCACTGGCTGTTCACCAGCTGGGTCATCCCGCTGTTCGGGCAGAGCCAGGACGTGCACACCTGGCATCACCTGGTGGCATGGGGCATCGTGGTGTTCGTGATCCTGCACGTGTACACCGCCATCCGCGAAGACATCATGTCGCGGCAGACCATGATCAGCGCCATGATCGACGGTAAGCGCACTTTCCGCGAATGAGGGTGACGCCAATGTTCATTGATCAACACACCCGTCATTCCGGCGCAGGCCGGAATCCAGTCGAAGAAACAACTCCCGCGCAAGCGGGACAAGATCGTCGTCCAGGTCTGCTTCGCAGGATGTGGATATTTTGCTGGATACCGGCCTTCGCCGGTATGACGGGCTAATGAACGATCAGGTTCCAAGTCTTCCCTTGCGGCAACCTTCCCCCGATGATCGAGCAATGTCGCAAGAGTTGAGAGCAAACGCGGGCAAAAGCCCGCGTTTCTTTTGGGTGGCGCCGCGTGCGCCGCTCCATCCCGGACAGTTCCTGGATACGCGTTTTCTGCAGCCCGGCCGCATCTCGCAAGAGGCGCTGGCCGCGGCCCTCGGCATCTCCCGCCGCCGCATCAACGAACTGGTATGTGGTAAGCGCGCTGTCACCCCCGACACGGCGGTAAGGCTGGCCCTGCATTTCGGCACGGATGTGGCGTTCTGGCTGGAGATGCAGTTCGCCTGGGACCTCCATCAGGCACAACAACTTTACTATCGTAAGGTTAAGATTCAGGTGTAGTGTTTCGAAAGCGGTAAGGCAATGTCCACACTAAATCAGTCGGACTTTGCCTTTCGCCTTCAACGCTATCATTTTTAACGATAAATTATGCTTTATGCGAATGGCATGAGTCGTGCTGTTACACAGCTCGTAACAGGGAGGAGAAAAGTGAAAAAAACAGAATTGTTGGTGTTGGGCATCGGCAACATCCTGTGGGCGGACGAGGGTTTCGGCGTGCGCTGCGTCGAGGCGTTGAACGCCGCTTACCAGTTTGATGACAACGTGACCGTGCTGGACGGCGGCACCCAGGGCTTGTATCTGCTGCCATTCCTGGAAGAGGCGCGCTATCTGATCGTGTTCGACGCCGTGGACTACGGCAAGACGCCGGGCGAGATGGTGATCGCGAAAGACAACGAAGTGCCGCGCTTCATGGGCGCGAAGAAGATGAGCCTGCACCAGACCGGCTTCCAGGAAGTCATCGCCTGCGCCGCACTGGCCGACCGCCTGCCCGAATCCATGATGCTCATCGGTGTGCAACCCGAACAACTGGAAGACTTCGGCGGCAGTCTGCGCGACATCGTCAAGGCGCAGATCCCGCGCGCGCTGGAAGTGGCGCTGCTGCAGATGCGGCAATGGGGCATCACCTACCGGACCCGTCAATCGCGCGTGGTCGATGAACACCAGCATGTGTTGGGGATGGACGAGTACGAAGCGGGGCGTCCTTCCGAGGAACTCGCATGCCGCTTCGGCGACGATAGGTTCCTTGCGGGGCAGGTTTAGTTAAAGACGCCGTTCGCCCTGAGCCTGTCGAAGGGTGAATGTCGAAATAGTCATTTGCGGATTTTTCCGTTCATGGTTCGACAGGCTCACCACGAACGGAAAAATGGAGTTTCAACAGGAGAAAATATGTGCCTCGGGATCCCCATGCAGGTCATGGAAGTACACGAGAACACCGCAGTCTGCGAGGGTCGCAACGGCCGTCAGCTGATCAACACCATGCTGGTGGGCAAGGTCGAAGTCGGCCAGTGGCTGCTCACTTTTCTGGATGCGGGGCGCGAAGTGATCGATGCCGAACAGGCCGCGCTGGTGAACGACGCGCTGGACGGATTGCAGGAGGTGGCCAACGGCGGCGAGATGGATATGGATAGATTCTTTGGTGATCTGGTGAACCGCGAGCCGCAATTGCCGGAATTTTTGAGAAAGGAAAACGCATGAGCGAGACAGTGGAATTTGCAGCGGTACGCGCCGAGGAGATGAAAGCGAGTTTCAACAAGCTGCTGGAGCGCTTGCGCGCGCAGAGCAAGATCACGCTGCTGGACGAGGAAGGGCTGGAGTCCTTTGTTATGGCGGGCGGCGACGGCATGGTGCTGTTCACCCAGGAGCCGGACCAGCAGCCCGAGACCTGGGATGTGGCGGTGATCCTGCCCGAAGTGCTCAAGCTGACCGGCGACCGCCTGCGTGCCGCGATCATCACGCCCGAACTGGCGCGCAAGGAAAAAGCGCGTTTCGGCATCACACGCTGGCCGTCGCTGGTGTTCGTGCGCGACGGCGAGTATGTCGGTGTGATCGACGGCATGCGCAACTGGGAAGAATACACGCGCGAGATTGCCGGCATGCTGAACAAACCGGTGAGCCGCGCGCCGTCGGTGGGGATTCCGGTGATGGCCGCCGGTGCGTCACCTTCCTGTCACTAACCCGAATCCAGGAGCAGAACATGATGAAAGAATTCCCCCTTCCCGTCGTCGCCATCGGTCCCGGTTCGCAACCTGAAGACGAGGCCCTGCAATACATGCCGCTGCCCAGCGCGATGATGACTTTCGCCTTGCCGGTCATCGACGAGGCCGATCCCGCATTGATGGCGGCAGCGTGCGCGGTGGTGGAGCGCTTGCGCGATGAGATGCAGGCCACGCCGCTGGATTCGGCGACCATTCCGACCGTTGAGTTGCAGGATATGGATACCGAGGTGGTGCGCCTGCTCAACCAGACGATGGGCGAGGGCGAGGTGAGCATCGCGGTGCGCGGTTCCGGCCAGTACCGCATCCAGGAGACGGTGTTCGCCAGCGTGTGGCGCGTGCATGAGTTCGCCACCGACGGCCGTTTGATCGGCGATACCATCATGGCCTGTGCGATCCCGCCCATGGTGGCGCAATGGGCGCAGGACGGTGTGTCACTGGATTGCAAGATCCCGGAAAAGGATGCCGGGCTGATGAACGCGCCCGCCGTGCTCACCGAGATCGTCGGCAAGGCCAAAGCCTACAAGGCGGGCGACGGCGCGCATGTGATCAACCTGACCCTGCTGCCGATGTCGCCGGAAGATCTGGAATGCCTGACGCAGACGCTGGGCGTGGGCGCTGTGACCATCCTGTCGCGCGGTTACGGCAATTGCCGCATCACCAGCACCAAACTGCCGAACGTGTGGTGGGTACAATACTTCAACAGCATGGACACGCTGATCCTCAACACCATCGAGGTCAGCGAAGTGCCGGAAGTGGCGCTGGCCTCGTCGGAAGACTACGAGGACAGCATAGACCGTCTGGGCGAATGGCTGCAGGTGATGCAGGCGCCGGAGAGCGTGGACTGAGATGGCCATGTTCGAAGGTTCGTTCCTCGGCGACAACGATAAACTGTCCGACGATTCGGTGCGGATGGAGTGCGGGATCTGCTGGGAGGTGTACGATCCTGCCTTGGGCGATCCGGTGTGGCAGATCGATCCGAATACACCGTTCTCGCAGTTGCCGGAGCACTGGACCTGCCCGAACTGCGATGCGCCCAAACACAAATTCATGGTGCATAACGAATGAACGCGGTCGAACAGAAACTGGAAGCGGTATTCAGGGACATCGCCGAGACGCGCATGGCCGGGCTGCCGATCTGCAACACGGCGTTGCGCGTGCAGGCGGTGGGATTCCGCGAGTGGAATGATCATTGGGTGGGCGTGCTGGTCACGCCGTGGACCATCAGCCTGGCGCTGATGCCGGGCGACAAGGGCCCGCTCGGGACATTGGGTGCGGACGAGAAGATGAGCTGGGAATTCCCTTCCGGCAAATACGAGTTCATGGGCCTGAACGAACCGGCGCTGGGCACCTGCCAGACCTGTTCGCTGATCTCGCCGGTGGTCGACTTCGAGCGCCACGAGGATGCGGTGAGCGTCGCCGAGCAGGTGATGGAGGCTTTGTTCTTGAAGGACGACTCCGATGCGAAACGCGATGCCGACCGCAAGCAGATGGTGGAAGCGGCGCGTCTCAAGGGCGAGCCGGTGATGGATAAACCGCTGTCGCGGCGCGATTTCCTGCGCGGCAGCTTTTTGGGGACTTAGATTTGTTCGATGTAGGCAAGGTGACGCTGGGTGTGGTGTGGGACGGTGAATCGGTCGCCGCGACGGATATCAGCTCGACGCGGCCGATGGCGGCGCGGGTACTGAAGGACAAGACGCCGACTCAGGTGGTGCAGATCGTGCCGCTGCTTTACAGCGTGTGCGGTCGGGCGCAGGGCGCGGCAGCCAGTGTCGCGCTGCTGGCCGCGATGCGAGAGGAAAGCCCTGCGGTCGCGACGATGGAACGCAGCATCGTGTGCGAGGCCATACAGGAGCATCTGTGGCGTCTGATGCTGGATTGGCCGGATCTGCTCGGCATGCCGCAGGAGGACAAGCTGTTTTCCGGCTGGTATTCGATGTTGCGCAAGATCGGCGCCGGCGAGGCGGAGATGGCGGCCTTCCTGCAAGAGTTCGAACGCGATGCGCTGGGCATGACTGCGGCGGAATGGCTGGCGCTGGACAGTTACGCCGCGATGCAGACATGGTGGCGCAAGCCGGACAACGCGCTGGTGCGACCGCTGGCCAAGCTGGACGAATCGGCGCAGAGCCGCTGCAATCGCAACGAAACCAGATTGTTGCCGCCCTGGTCGGCGGCGGAAGTGCAGCAGGTCTGCGCCGGAAGATGGGACGCCGCCTTCGCTGCGCGTCCGGAGTGGCTGGGTGCCGCGGCGGAAACGGGCGCATGGAGCTATTACGCCGACAGTCCGCTGTTGCGCGATGTGTGGCAGCAGAGCGGATCGAGGGCGCTGACGCGTCTGCTGGCCAGACTGGTCGATATGGTCTGTCTGGCGAGCGGCAAGGCTGAGCCGAGATTGAGCATGACCAGCCCGGCGGCAGACGAAGGTATCGCCGTGGTGCGCACCGCGCGCGGTCTGTTGCTGCACCGGGTGTTGCTGGATGGAGACAAGGTGGCGGACTATTCAATCGTCGCGCCGACCGAGTGGAACTTCCATCCGGCCGGATCGTTCGCGCAGGACCTGTGCGGTCTGGCGGAACACGATGGCGGACTGCTGGAGTACCGCGCGCAGATCGAAGTGATGTCGCTGGACCCCTGCGTTGCATATGAGGTCGAGATAAGGAGTTCAGATGCATGAGATGTCGCTGGCTGAGGGCGTGCTTCAGCTCATTGAAGATTCAGCCAAGACGCAGAACTTCAGCCGGGTCAGGACAGTGTGGCTGGAGATCGGCCAGTTGGCCGGTGTGGAAGTCGAGGCGATGAAGTTCTGCTTCGATGCGGTGGTGAACGACAGCATCGCCCAGGGGGCGGAACTGGTGATCATCGAGACGCCGGGTCAGGCCTGGTGCCTGCACTGCGCCGAAGTGGTGAATGTGAAAGCCCTGTACGATGCCTGTCCCCAGTGCGGCAGCCATCAGGTGCAGGTGACGGGCGGTAACGAGATGAGAGTCAAAGAACTCGATGTGGAATAGGAGATAGAGAGATGTGTAACGTATGCGGTTGCGGCGCGGGCGAGACGACCATCGACGGCAAGGCGGTCGAACACGGTCACGGCGGACATTTCCATGTGCATGCCGACGGCACGGCACACGATCACGATCATTCGCACGACCATGACCATGATCACGAGCATGCCGAGGCGAAGCACATGCACTACCACCTGCACGAGGACGGCAGCTCGCACGACCATGTGCATGATCATCTGCACGGCCACGATCATCAACACAGTCACGATCACAGTCACACGCATGCGGACGGTTCGGTGCATTACGGCCTCGGCCCGGCAGGCGCGCATGCGCCCGGCATGAGCCAGTCGCGCATGGTGAAGATCGAGCAGGACATCCTGTCCAAGAACGACAGCTATGCCAACGAGAACCGCGCCCGCCTGGCAGAGCACGGCATCTTCGCGCTCAACCTCGTATCCAGCCCCGGCTCGGGCAAGACCACGCTGCTGGTGAAGACCATCGAGGCGCTGAACGGCCAGTTGAAACTGGCTGTGATCGAGGGCGACCAGCAGACCGACAACGACGCCGCGCGCATCCGCGCCACCGGTGCACCCGCGCTGCAGATCAATACCGGCAAGGGCTGCCATCTAGATGCGTTCATGGTGGGCAAAGCGATGACACAATTGGCGCTGGCCGAGGACAGCCTGCTGCTGATCGAGAACGTCGGAAATCTGGTGTGTCCGGCCAGCTTCGATCTGGGCGAGGCGCACAAGGTGGCCATCCTCTCGGTGACCGAGGGTGAGGACAAACCGCTCAAGTATCCCGACATGTTCCGCGCCGCCGACCTGATGCTGCTGAACAAGTGCGACCTGCTGCCTTATCTGACTTTCGATGCCGAGCTCGCCGTGGCCAATGCGCGCCGCGTCAATCCCGATATCAAAGTGATCCGCACCTCGGCGACCAGCGGTGAAGGCATGGGCGAATGGCTGGACTGGATCAAGGCGGGTTGCAAGAAAGCGATAGACAGAAAATCGATCGATGGCAGGTAGGATGGGTTGAACATGGTCCACGCGCAGATCAGAGTCTCGGGGCAGGTACAGGGCGTCGGTTTCCGGCCCTTCGTCTACCGGCTTGCCAACGAACTCGGTCTGGCCGGCTGGGTGCGCAACGACAGCGAAGGTGTGGAGATCGCGGTCGAGGGCGACAGCACGCAGGTGATGCGACTGATCGAACGGCTGCAAAGCGAACCGCCCGCCTTGGCGCGTGTGGAAAGAGTCACCCACGACCTGGCCAAGAAGACCACCGGCCTGCTCGGTTTCTGCATCGCCGAGAGCAAGAGCGGCAAGGTGCTCACCGGCATCGCGCCCGACATGGCGATCTGCCCGGACTGCCTGAACGAGTTGTTCGATC
>Ga0209417_1001669_pt1 | contig 39498 bp, 29 predicted proteins | sample RifGroF2_FD_184002 | JGI IMG/M metagenome (GOLD analysis project Ga0209417, IMG submission 184002) | Groundwater microbial communities from Rifle, Colorado, USA - Groundwater F2 (SPAdes) (version 2) | ecosystem: Environmental > Aquatic > Deep subsurface > Groundwater | place: Rifle, Colorado... | reverse complement strand
CGAATTGACCGACGTAAAATCTAACCCGAGACATATTCGTTGTCCAAAATAAGAATCTGACCTTGAAAGGATGAGAAAACCTGTGAAAGGTGGCACATATGAACAATCGTATGAGCCTTTCTTCAAGACGAGAATATTTAAAACGTTTAAAGACTCGGTATCTGAAAGCATCCCTGAAAAAGAAGACGGTAACATGCTCGACGAGGGAGAGAAAATGTCCGGTTTGAATCGGAAGTATCTCATCACAGTCTTGAGTGCCAAGACAGATCTAGAACACAAGTCGACCCGCCAACGAAAAGCCAGATGTGAGACGTATGACAAACGATTTGTGGTTGTCCTTAAAAAGATCTGGGAGATCCTCGACTACCCCTGTGGAGCACGTTTGAAACCTATGCTTCCTGAGATGGTGAACAAGCTTGTCGAGTATGGAGAACTGACGATCCCTGACCAGATGAAACAGAAACTCTTGAGGGTCTGTGCTTCAACCATCAATACGAAGCTCAAACACTCTCGGCAGCAAATCCATCGGCGCATCCAAGGGACCACCAAGCCAGGTAAGCTTCTCAAAAGTCAGATCCCCATTCGTACTTCTAGCTGGGAAGAATCACACCCTGGATTCTGTGAGCTGGACACGGTGGCCCACTGTGGAAGTTCGGCAGCCGGAGAATTCGCTAATACCTTGGATATCACAGACATTCTGACCGGTTGGACAGAGCAAGAAGTCTGTCTGGGTAAAGCAGAGAAACGTATCGTTTCAGGCTTGGATCTCATCAAACAGCGTATACCATTTCCCCTTCGAGGGATCGATCCGGACAACGGGTCTGAGTTCATTAACTGGCAGCTGTATCGGTACTGCATGCAAGGTCAGATTGAATTCACTCGCGGTCGACCATACAAGAAAAATGACAACGCACATATCGAACAGAAGAACTGGACTCATGTGCGTCAGGTGTACGGATATGAACGAATCGAGGAACAAGAGATCGTGGATCTCATGAATGATCTCAACAGAAACGAGTTGCGTCTGTACAAGAACTTCTTTCAACCGACCATGAAACTCATCGACAAGAAACGGGCTGGACAACATCATGAAAAAATCAAACGTGTGTATGACATTCCTAAACCTCCGTACCAACGAGTCTTGTTGTGCGATGAGATCTTTGACCAAACAAAACAAGAACTCAAAACGCTCTATGCCACCTTGAACCCTGCACAACTCAAACGAACCATTATCAAGAAACTCACCCTTATTAAAAAACAGATCGCTGCCTCACGGAAGAAATCTACTCTATAGGGTTAGATTATTACATCGGACAATGATAGCTAAAAGAACAGTGAGGGTTAGATTATTAAATCGGTTGACACGGAGCCTTAATCAAAAGAATTCTCTCACCACTTTTTCGTACTAGCCGTGATAGCAACCGCTAAAGCGTCTGCAGCGTCATCTGGTTTAGGAATCATAGGTAAGTTTAAAAGAATTTTTACCATCTGTTGCATAGCCGCTTTCCCAGCCTTTCCATCTCCCGTCACGGCTTTTTTCACTTGTGCAGGAGTGAATTCAAGCACAGGGACTCCTGCTTGAGCAGCCATGAGTAATGCCACGCCGCGCGCATGCGCGACATTCATAGCCGTGGTAGAGCTTTTCCCAAAAAAAAGTTTTTCAATAGCAACTATATGAGGTTGATGGTGAGTAAATAAATCCTGCAAATCATTTCCTAAACTTAAAAGACGTTGTTCAAAACAATCACCAGAAGTGGTGATCGCCACTCCATAATCAACTAATTGAATGTTTGACTCTTCGACATGAATGACTCCAAAACCCAAACGTCCATACCCAGGATCAAGACCTAAAATAAGATGTCCTTCCATATTCATATTTTTTACTTAAAGAAAGGGTAACAAAACAAAACTCTTTCATCAACCAAAAAAGTTTTTAATATCAAAAAAATGACTTATACTATTATCATCTTAAAATATCTAATCGTATGTATGAACTTACGTGCTGAAACAGTTCTTTATCCTAAAGAGATAGAGAGCTCTCAAACAGAATATAGACAAGGAAGAAGAGGAAAAGAACAAATTTACCCTATTCAAGCGAAGAGCTATGACATTAAACCCAGAGATTCTAGAATTAAACTAAGTGCCGCAGAGAGTGTGCGAACCCAGTTAGAGACAAATCCTAATATTAAAATATTGATCCAAAAAATAGAAAAAGAAATAGAGGATCTTAAGAAAGAACCTAAAATAAATATAACAAAATTTAAACTTGCACAAGCAAAACTGGAACGAGCACGACAAATACAAGATGAAAATGAAAAACGCGCTACAACCCTGCGTTTAGTAAGTACACAATATGAGAAAAGATGGACACCCAGTACGTTAAAGGTACAGGATCCTCGACGTCAAACAGAAATGTCCGCATTATCAGAAAGAGCTGCGGATATTTATGAACAACAAATTGAACGAGAAAAACAAGAACTCGAACAGGTAAAAGAGGCATTAACTCAAGCCGAAAAAGAAAAAGCATTTTTCTGGAAAATCTGGTCACTCAAGGCGAAAATAAGGAAGTTAAAAAATACTCTTAATGACCATGTACAACTCCTTGAGATGAAACGCCGGATAGATGAACAGAAAAAAGAAGGGGAACAAAAATTACAAAAAACAGGATAAAAAAACCGCCGACTTAAATCGGCGGTTTTTTCAAAAAAATCCCCGATGCGTTTCATCGGAGATTAAAAACTCAAGAATTCAATCCTCTCACAAACTCCTCAAGTTCAGTCAAACTTGTGTTTGAGCGTTCGGGGTCGAGATAATTCTGATAAAGCATTATATCTCCATATTCATCACGATCGGCCACGATTTTAAGCAGATCTCTCTGATGTTGCGCGCTCCATTGATGAGACAAAACACGATTAAACGTTCCAGAATCAATCTCTCGTTTTTCAAGGAATACCTCTAGATCAGCAGACTCTACCACAATGACATTATTGTTAACCAAAGGACTCATGCCCATCTTGGCCATCTGCGCCCATTCGACGATCACAAGCCCTTTTGCCCTGGTCAATTTTTGTCGATAAAGTCGCATCACGTGTGGTGCAGTAAGAGATTCCACCATCTTTATCATTTCACCAGAAGATGGGTGACTAAAAATTCGTGTTTTAAGAATTTGTCGGTCAACTCGAGTTCCTTCCTGGACAAGAACCTCTGGTCCAAACAGTCTCGTGAGCTCATTGCGTACTAACTGAGCCCCAGGAGTCTGTTGATCATAGAACTCACGGATGATCTCATCAAAATTAATGTAGACTCCTCCAAGTCGCTGGGTCAGCTGTGTAGCAACCCACGTTTTTCCGCTAGCAATTTCTCCAGTAATTCCCACAAAAATCTGTTCACGGAGTCTCTTCTCAAGAGCCGCCTTGATAAAAAGCGGAACATACGCAGACACGTCCACACCCTGAAGAACGAGAGCTTTCACAAGTGAACTTGAGATCTCAGAAAGTTCCTGTCTGGCAGGAAGGAAATTCACATGTTCGCTAAAACCAGGGAACAGGAGGTTATTGTATCTCATTTGCTGAAGTTCGTATTCGCGATCCTGCTCATTGCGAATTCCTCGAAAAACCACATCACATCCTTCACGCATGAATACGTCAACAAGAAGTCCATCGCTTGAAAGAACTTCTACATTTTTCAATGAAACAAGCGCACGTTTTGCCATCGATAAACGTTCTTCAAGTAAGAAAGTATATTTACCAACCTTTTCTTCATTATTGGCAATAAGCACAATAAGCGTCAGACAGTTCTGTGCAGCCCGACGAATCAGGTCAATGTGACCGTTGGTAATCGGATCTCCCGAGATGGGTACAAGTCCTCGATAAAACAGAGGTTTTTTGGCCTTTCTCAATAGAGACACCAGCCAAAGAATCCATTTTATAAACATAAGAATTCTCCCTTAATTTATCGCATTTTTGGTTTATTTCCCTAACTCAACAATGCGACGCCATAGATTCTTACGTGCTTTTTGTTCAAATGAGCAAAAAGAAGATGTGTAAAAAATCTGATCACGTTCAAGAAATTTTCGAAGAATCTGTTCACGTCGATTTCGAAAAATTTCTTCTGGAACCCAGACATACTCAGCACGAATATCACGTTCGAACTGATCAAACACTTCGTCTTGTTCTCCCAAAATTGATAAATCAATATCTAAAAATATCTGAGTATCTGCATCTTCCGTCTTATGATTTTTGGTCGCAAGAATCATTCCAGTCACATTCTCAATAGTCTCATTTGATAAACCAAGTCTGCTTCCATCACGTTGCCATGCTTGTGCGCTCATCTGTTCGTTGTCTAATCGACGTACATCATAAACCACATCGTGATAAAAAAGAGCTAACGCCACGACCAAAGGATCTTTCATTTTCGACTGACATATCTCATAGTGAATAAAACAACTCACGAGATGTTGAGTAGTATGATACTGACGTGAAGCTTCTTGATAACATAAAAGCAGATCATCAAACATATCTTTTTGTTCAAGACAATTCAAACACTCCATGGTTTGTTTCCATATCGTAAAAAGATCCATAGGATATCCTCCAAAAAAACAGGTTGATTTATGAAAGAACTGAACTTTATAATACACGGGAAAAAAATTGTTTGTGAAAAAAATAAAAACGTTCTACAGCTATACATGAATAAAAACATTTTTTCTGCTAAAATAAGATAAAAATTCTTTTTTCTAAACAAATAATCCTGACGAAAACTTTCATCGTTATCTATCAAAATCTATGTCAACTCCTGTAAAAACTCTCTTAAAACAAATGGGTCTTTCTGAAATAGAAGTGCATGTCTACCTTGCTTGTCTCCATTTGGGAGAAACCATTGTGGCTGAAATAGCTCATAAAACTAAAACTTCACGCACAACGGTTGCCAGTATTTTAGATCGTCTAAAAGCCAAAGGACTTTTAACTTCTCACTTGAGCAAAGGTAAAAAAATCTTTTGGATTGAGGATCCTCACATTCTTGTCGAACACCATAAAGCTCAACTAGAAGTCATAGAACAACTTGCAGGACGACTCCATAATGAATATCATCAAGCAGATAAAAAACCCACTGCGGAAATCTACGATACACCAGAAACTCTTGAGCATTTAATGGCAAAAGTAGTCGAAGAATTAAAAAAAGGAGATGATTTATTTACATTTGAATCTCCTAGCTCTCAACATTATCAAGCTATTCTTACAGAAGAACTCTTTCATGCTCTCTCAAAACAAAAAGCCCGTAAAGGAATTCATACCAAATCGCTTATTCCTACAGGTCAAGAATTATTTATCCGTCCAAAATTCATTGAGCACAACATAGAAGTGCGAGTTCTCCCATTGGGAGTTCTTATTGAATCCTCTTTTTGGATGTTTAAAAATTCTCTTGTTTTATTCTCAGGAACACATACTTTTGCTGTAAGAATCAATCACGGACATATGAAAGAATCTATAACCTCATTATTTCAAATGGCTTGGAAACTTTCCAAACCACTAGAACAAAAAACCACCCTTGGATAAACTCTGGGTGGTTTTTCTTTTACGATTTATTTGTGTTTAAAGTTCACGCTCAGATTCTGATCCTTCAATAACTGTTGTGTTATTCGCAAATGTTTCGTCAATTTCCTGAGCAATCTTCTTGGTTGTTGCATGTTGCAAATGGTGTTGAGTCACATCTCCAATGAGTTCGTACTGCATATCCTCAAAACCGGTTCCCGCTGGAATAAGACGCCCAATAATGACATTCTCTTTAAGTCCTTCAAGACGATCCACTTTTCCTGTCACAGCTGCGTTAATAAGAACTCGAGCTGTTTCTTGGAAGGACGCACTTGAAAGCCAGGAATCTGTTGAAAGAGAAATTTTTGTAATTCCCAAGAACAAGGATTTAGAGGTAGCTGATTTTTGTGTTTTTTCAACAAAATCATTTGCATCCTCAAACGTGGCTTTCTCAATAATCTCACCAGGCAAGAGGTCTGTGTCTCCTGGATCCACCACGCGGATACGAGAGAACATCTGACGGATGATAATCTCGATGTGTTTGTTGTTGAGTTTCTGTCCTTGGCTGGAATAAATAAACTGGATTTCTTTTGAGAGATACTTTTGAACGGCATCCTGCCCCTTGTACTTAAAAAGGACTTGCAAATCAAGGTGTCCATCTGTAAGAGCGTCGCCCGCTTGGACTTCATCGCCTTCCTTCACATAAAGGGTAAATCCAGGTGGAATGATGTACTCACGAACTTTGGTCGCCTCATACAACACCGTAACAGTTGATTCTTTTTTTATAGCAATAATTCCCGTTCCAGGAGCCAAAATTTCTTTACCGGTAGATTTGCGAGCGATAACTTGTCCTTCTTTAACCTTATCTCCTTCTTTGACAAGTAGTTCACCTGATTTTCCGTACAGCTGTGTATCTTCCTCAATTCCCTGATACGTAATTTTAACGGTCTTTTGTCCTGGACGCATATCCAGAATCTGCTTGCCTGTTCCTGCCTGAACAATCTCGCGCTGAGCAGATTCAAGGGAAGCTTTTCCTGAAACTTCTGACATGATGGCTTTCTGTTTTGGATTTCGAGCCTCAAACAATTCTTCCACACGAGGAAGCCCTTGCGTGATATCTTTTCCAGCCACACCTCCTGTATGGAAGGTACGCATAGTGAGCTGGGTACCAGGTTCTCCGATAGATTGAGCAGCCATAATTCCCACACTCGTTCCCATTTTCACGAGTTTGTTGTAGGCAAGATCATATCCATAACATTTCTGACACACACCACGACGAAGCTTGCAGGTCATCACGGAACGCACATGAGCCTCAGATAATTCTTTTCCTGTTGCTTCAATTTCACGCACATGAGATTCAGTAATCAGTTGACCTGGCTCCACAATCGCTTTGCGTCCTCCTGGTTTTTTGATCTCTGAAAGGGCTACACGTCCAAGAATACGAATGATTAATGGTTCTCCAATTTCTTCTGATTCTTCATGAGTCAATACGACTCCTGTATCGTCACCACAATCTTCCTGACGGACAATCACGTCTTGTGCTACGTCCACCAGACGTCTGGTCAGATATCCGGCGTTTGCCGTACGCAAAGCGGTATCGGTCAATCCTTTGCGCACACCGTGAGAAGAAATAAAGAACTCCAACACGTCATATCCTTCTTTAAAAGAAGATTTCACCGGCAACTCAATAATGTCTCCGGAAGGGTTTGCTACAAGTCCTTTCATACCTACCATCTGAGTCATCTGTCCCCAAGATCCGCGGGCCCCAGATTCAATCATGGTGTATGCAGGGTTATTCTTTGGGAGAGCTTTCTTTGCCTCAACAGCAATACGGTCTTTGATTTCGTTCCATGTCTTTACGATGGATGAATGACGTTCAGAAGCCGTTAACAGTCCTTGAGAAAAGTAATCTTCAATTTCTCGTACGCGCGTATCTCCTTCGGTAATCAACGCTTCTTTTTCTTTTATATCTGGAAGGTTTGACATACCCCAAGAATATCCTGCTCGCGTGGAGTATTTAAATCCGATCTCTTTTAATCGATCAAGAAAGGAAGCGGTCATCTCAGAGCCATGAAGCTCAAGATAATATTTCACAATCGTTGCCAGTTCCTTCTTTCCCATCACCTGATTTTTAAACGGAATCTCCTGTGGAAATTGTTGATTAACCAAGATACGCCCAGGAGTCGTGATGATAATTTCTTGTGTTGAGAGCCGCACAACGATCCAATCACGCAAAGCGATCTTTCCAATTTGAGACGCATACAAAGCATCTGTTTCATTGGAAAAGATAGGGAGTCCTTCTTTGGATTCTGGCATGTCTGTAACTTCCATAGTCAAAAAGAAGATACCCCAAGCAATATCTTTTCCAGGTGTAGCCACTGGACCACCAAATGCCGGCTTCAAAAGGTTTTTGGTTGAAAGCATGATTTCGCGTGCCTCTGCGCGAGCTTCTTCTGTAAGAGGAACGTGTACGGCCATCTGGTCTCCATCAAAATCAGCATTATAGGCGTCACACACAAGTGGATGAATCTTGATCGCTTTTCCTTCAATCAAGATAGGTCGGAATGCTTGAATACCCAATCGATGAAGTGTTGGAGCACGATTCAAAAGAACAAACGCATCACTGGTGACTTCCTCTAAAATATCCCATGTTTCTGGTCGATCGCTTTCAATAAAACGATTGGCAGAACGAATGTTGTGAACGTATTCGCGTTCAATAAGTTTAGAAATAACGAACGGTTTGAACAGTTCCAAAGCCATTTTTTTTGGAATACCACATTGGTCAAGTCGTAGATTTGGTCCAACCACAATGACAGATCGTCCTGAATAATCGATACGCTTACCCAACAAATTCTGACGGAATCGTCCCTGCTTTCCTTTCAACTGGTCAGCCAATGATTTCAATTGACGTTTCTTTCCTGTGGCAGCAATCACGGTTTTGCTATGTCGAGCCGAGTTATCAATAAGAGCGTCAACCGCCTCTTGCAACATGCGTTTCTCGTTTCGAGAAATGACCTCAGGAGCATGAAGATCGTACAGACGCCTCAAACGATTATTGCGATTAATAACTCGTCTATAGAGATCATTGAGATCTGACGTCGCAAAACGTCCTCCATCCAACGGAACCATCGGACGAAGATCTGGAGGAATAACTGGCAACACGTTTAATACCATCCACTCAGGTTTGAGTTTATTGATATAAAACGACTTTAATAACTTGATTCGACGCAGCAGTCTATTACGTTTGGTTTTTGTAGCTGTTTTCAGTTCCTCTTCCAAAAGGTTCATGGTCTCTCCAACATTGATACGCCCAAGCATATCCTTAACCGCTTCGGCTCCAATGTTTGCCTCAAAAACATGTCCGTATTTCAAGGACCATTCATGGTAAGTCTGTTCTGAAATAATAGACATGACCTTCATATCCTTAAGGTCTTGCATCACGGTTTCAAAATCCTCTTCAAGTTCTTCCAATTTTGTGTCTCGGATTTCCTCAAGACGTTTTGTTTCTTTTTTGATGGAAGCGGCATCTGTTCCAAACTTCTGTTCCAGACGTCCGACATCACGTTTAAATTCTCCCTCAATCATTTTCTCTTTGCTCTTTCGTTCTGTTTTTACCTGTTCAGTAGTTACCTCTTTTGCTGCTTCATTAACATCTGTGACTAAAAAGCTAGCAAAATAAATAATTTTTTCTAAGTTCTGAATAGAAACATCGAGAATCGTTCCAATTTTTGAAGGAACACCGCGCAAAAACCAAATGTGTGTAATAGGAGCGGCAAGTTCAATATGCCCCATGCGTTCACGTCGAACAACGGAATGGGTTACCTCAACACCACACTTGTCACAAACAATCCCTTTATAACGAATCTTTTTATACTTTCCACAATAACACTCCCAATCTTTTGAGGGTCCAAAAATTTCTTCCGCAAACAAACCTTGTTTTTCTGGTTTTTGTGTACGGTAATTGATGGTTTCTGGTTTGGTGATCTCCCCATGGGACCAAGAACGGATGGTCTCTGGACTGGCAAGACGAAGACGAATGGAATCGAAATCAGTGGATCTAAGAGATTCTTGTTGTTTAAACATAATTGATAACGTTAGGCTTTGCTACTCACTGTTTTTTTCTCTCCAGGAAGGTCGACCTTCTCCCCGTCTTTAAGAAGTTCTACATCCATACACAATCCTTTCAACTCTCTGACCAACACGTTAAAGGATTCTGGAATGTTTACTTTTTTAATGGGCTCACCTTTGATAATAGCCTCGTAAGCCTTTGAACGACCTGGGACATCGTCTGATTTGATGGTTAAAATTTCTTGAAGCATGTGGGCTGCTCCATAGGCTTCCAATGCCCACACTTCCATTTCTCCAAATCGCTGACCACCAAACTGAGCTTTTCCTCCAAGCGGCTGCTGCGTAATAAGAGAGTATGGACCGATAGAGCGTTGATGCATCTTGTCTTCAACCATGTGAGAAAGTTTCAAGATGTACATATATCCAACAGTCACAGGGTTTTCAAACGCGTCACCAGAGCGACCATCAAACAAAGTAAGCTGTCCGCTGCGAGGGAATCCTGCCCGTTCAAGTTCATCGTGGATCGATTTTTCAGGAACTCCGTTGAGTACCGGAGTATTCACGTTATACCCAAGAGCATTAGCAGCGAGTCCAAGGTGAACTTCCAAAATCTGTCCCAAGTTCATACGAGAAACAACTCCAAGTGGAGTCAAAATCACGTCCACTGGAGTTCCATCGGACATGAAAGGCATATCAGCCACTGGCACCACACGAGAAATAACACCCTTGTTTCCGTGTCTTCCGGCCACCTTGTCTCCTACCTGAACTTTACGCAAATCAGCAATCGTGACTTGGATAGATTTAATCACTCCCGGAGAAAGCTTATCGCCTTCTTCTCGAGAAAAAATAGTAACAGCAACCACTTTTCCGTGTTCTCCGTGTTCAAGATATAAAGAAGAATCACGCACATCACGCGCTTTTTCACCGAAAATGGCTCGGAGAAGTTTTTCTTCTGCTGAAAGTTCTGTTTCGCCTTTTGGTGTAATTTTTCCAACCAAAATGTCTCCAGATTTCACTTCAGCTCCGACACGGATAATGCCTTCAGCATCTAAATTTTTCAATTTGTCTTCAGAGACATTTGGAATATCTGAAGTAACGACTTCAGGTCCTAATTTGGTATCACGTACGTCAATGGTGTAGTGCTCAATATGCACGCTCGTAAAACGATCGTCTTGAACCATTCGCTCAGAAATAATAACCGCGTCTTCGTAGTTATATCCATCCCATGCCATAAAGGCGACAAGGCAATTTTGTCCCAGTGCTAATTCTCCTTGATCAACGGCCGAGGAATCGGCAATCACATCACCTTTAATCACCTTTTGATTTTTCTGAACTACTGGTCGTTGATTGATACAAGTGGAATTATTGGAACGTAAAAATTTCTTCAATTCGTAATCTGTTTTATTTCCATCCTTATCCGTAATCTCAACGTGATGACCTTCCACAGCGGTAATTTCTCCTGTTTGTTCTGCTACAACCACGTGTCCGGAATCACGAGCTGCTCGTCTTTCAGAACCGGTTCCACAAATAGGAGCATCAGGTTTAATCGTTGGAACGGCTTGACGTTGCATGTTAGTACCCATGAGCGCACGGGTGGCATCATCATGTTCCAAAAATGGAATAAGGGCTGTTCCAATAGAAACGATTTGTTTGGAAGAAACGTCCATGAAATCAACTTCTTCTTGACCAACGACTTTTGGTTCTCCATATTTGCGTCCGCCCACAAATTCCTCAACGAAATAACCGTCTTTATCCAAAGGAATGGTTGCCGGAACCGTCACAGAACGCTCTTCTTTAAAAGCATTGATAAATTCAATCTCATTGGTCACACGTGAGAGAATCTTTCCTTTTTTCTTTTCTTTTATGACTTTGCGATAAGGTGTTTCAATAAATCCGTAATCATTGATGATGGCATAAGAAGCTAAGTGACCGATCAATCCAATGTTTGGTCCTTCAGGAGTGGCAATAGGACAAATACGACCATAGTGAGTTGGATGAACGTCACGCACTTCAAAACCTGCACGTTCACGAGAAAGACCTCCAGGACCCATCGCAGAAAGACGACGTTTGTGTTCGAGCTCTGCCAACGGATTGGTTTGATCCATGAACTGTGAAAGTTGTGAGGACATGAAAAACTCACGAATGGCTCCGATCACAGGACGAGCGTTAATAAGACGTCCTGGAGTCAATGTATCAATATCGCGAGTAGACATACGATCGCGAACAATACGTTCCATACGAGCGAGTCCGACACGAAAACGACCTTGAATAAGCTCTCCTACAGCTCGAACGCGTCGGTTTCCTAAATGATCAACGTCATCTGGTTCACCTTGTTCAATATTCAAACGAATAATTTCGCGGATAATCATGACAAGATCTTCTTTGCTGATAATACGATTCTCTTCTTTTGCAACAAGTTCATCAGTAATTTCCTGATTAAAACGCAGGTTGAATTTATAACGTCCAACTTTTCCCAGATCATAACGGTCAAAATTAAAAAACATAGAGTGGATAAGACTCTTTGCATTGTCGGCTGTAGCGCGATCTCCTGGGCGAATACGTTTATAGACTTCAATCAATCCTTCATCTTCTGTTTTGGAAATATCCTTATTCAATGTCGCTTCAATGTAATGATTGGTAGGATGAATATCGATATCTTTAAACAATTCAATAATTGATTCGTCATCTGTTACACCAAAGGCACGAAGAAGAGCGGTTACAGCGACTTTTCGTTTACGATCAATTTTAACCCATAACACGTTCTTAGGATCGGTCTCAAATTCAAGCCAAGCTCCACGATTTGGAATAATTTTGGCTCCATAATAACGACGTCCACGATAAACATCTGCCGTAAAAAAAGCTCCAGCGGAACGAACAAGTTGGGACACAACCACTCGTTCAACACCATTGATCAAAAAAGTTCCTCGAGGAGTCATGATTGGTAAATCGCCCAAATAAATTTCCTGTTCTTTTACATCTTTTGTTCGAATATTTACCAAACGCGTTTTTACTCGAAGAGGAGCTTCAAAAGTCACGTTTTTTTCACGGGATGTTTTCTCATCAAATTTTGGTTCATCAAGATAATAATCGTCAAAATACAACTGCAAATCACGACCGATAAAATCGGTGATAGGGGTCACTTCATCAAAAAGTTCTTTAATCCCTTCATCATAAAACCAACGATAGGATCTGCGTTGAACTTCGATGAGATCAGGAACATCCATGGCATCATGAACAGCGTTGTCGAACGTTTTACGTTCTCGTGTCTTTACCGGTGTGCGGCGGTAGATAGGCATAAAATGGATTGAAAATTTTTCTGAAGGTATTCTTTAAAACTCGATGAGATTTCGTTGAACGGGCTGCTGAGCCCCGCGAACCCTATTCACAATAGGGAGAGTGGGGTCAGCGGGCGCCCGTGAAACGAAAGATCGCGAGTTTTAAAGAATACCTATTTAGAAAACAAAAAACGCTTCCCTGGTGAGGGGAAAGCTATTTATTACTGAATAATAATGGGTAAGTACGCACCATCAGAGAATAGGTGAATTACCCCAGTATCGAGGCCCCACAGCCTACGAACCAGGAGTTTCTCTTTATGTGCCCCTTGACCTGGTTGACCGTTCTGCCACAAACGAGGTGCGGGGGGTTTTAAACTTATCTAAATTTAGATAAGTTTTTTGAAAATTGCAGAAGGATTATATCACGCAAAAAATTATCGTCAAGTTCTCTAGCTAAGGCTGCGAAGAAAGGTCACGAAACCAATCCTAATCAGAACGTTTGAGCATGAGGAGAGAGATTTTGGTCACTCAATCGAGCGAACTCGATTGAGTGACCTATGCTCGCGATTTAGACCAGATTGCATCGTACCAAACTCCGCAGCCTCAGACAGAGGACTTATTAAAGTTTAGCAATAATTAAGAAAAAATCAAATTGTGCTAAAATAAAATTTATTATGGCACAAAAAAAGAAACTGTCCCCTAAAAAAGAAAGGATCCCTTTGCCAAAAATGAAGTTAAATCCTGAAACCAAAAAAGGGATCTACGTCATTTGTATCTTTGCCGCTTCAGCTCTTATTTTTCTTTCTTTTTTCCATATTGCTGGAAGTGTTGGTATTTGGATTAATAAAGGACTGACCGCTTTTTTTGGTCTGGATCGATATCTTGTTCCTTTTATACTCATCACTATTGGGGCCACGCTTGCCTATCCAGAGCGCGGTAAACTTTCGATATGGAATTACCTTGGACTCTTTTTTTTCTTTCTCTCGTTTAATGCTCTCTTAAATCTTTTTCTTGTCAATAAACCACAACCTTTTACTCAAGATATTAGTCTTGCAGGCGGATACTTGGGTCAATTCCTTGCTTCCTCATTCAATATCTTTCTAGGATATTGGGGATCTGTTGTAAGCGCTGCTTCCTTACTCTTTGTCTCTGTTCTTCTTATTTTTAATACCTCATTACAATCTCTATTAGGAATTCATACCCATTTAACAGGACGAGTCGGTTCTCTTTTTCAAAAACGAAAAACACAAATAGAAGAAAAGACAGAAGAGGACTACATAATGGAAGATGAATCAGAAAATCTTGAATTGGAGGAGACAATCGAAGAAGAAGAAGAAGAAGAAATAAAAAAGAATAAAAAAATAGACACCGTGGAACAAATTCCACAAAACTTTACGACAAAACCCGTTCAGACACTCCAACAAAAAGAGACGGCACTCGTTTCACACGAACACAGAGAAATTACCATCCCTTTTAAACTCCTTCAACGTTCCAATTCAAAAGCTCAATCAGGAGATATTGAAAAAAATAAAGAAATTATTGAAAAAACATTTCAAGAATTTGCCATTGATGTAGAAATGGGGAAAACGTCCATTGGTCCGACAGTAACACAATATACTCTTCGACCAAGCCAGGGGGTCAAACTTTCGCGTATTGTAAGCTTGCAAAATGATCTTGCCCTTGCCTTGGCAGCCCATCCATTGCGCATGGAAGCTCCCATTCCTGGTCAATCTCTGGTGGGAATTGAAGTTCCTAATAACAAAGTGGCAATCGTAACATTGCGCGATGTTATGGAAAGTAAGGAATTCCGAAGTCATCCATCTCCACTGGCTATTCCTCTTGGAAAAGATGTATCTGGAGGTACCTACACGATCGCTTTGGATAAAATGCCTCACCTGCTTGTGGCAGGAGCCACAGGATCTGGAAAATCTGTGTGTCTGAACACCATGATCATCTCCTGGCTCTACCGAAATGGACCGGATGATTTAAAACTGATTCTCATTGATCCAAAACGCGTTGAACTCACTAGTTATAATGGTATTCCTCATTTACTTGTCCCTCCTATCACAAGCGTTGATGATACGGTCAATGCTCTTAAGTGGGCTGTTCGAGAAATGGAACGACGATTAGATCTACTTTCAAAATTCGGTGTGCGCAATATTGATGGTTATAACGCCAAATCTGAAGAACACATGCCAAAAATTGTAATCGTCATCGATGAGCTGGCAGATTTGATGACCATCAGCGGTCGAGAAGTAGAAACAACGATTGTTCGCATTGCCCAAATGGCTCGAGCAATAGGAATTTATCTTGTATTGGCAACTCAAAGACCTAGCGTGGACGTTATTACTGGCTTAATTAAAGCCAATATTCCAGGTCGAATTGCTTTTGCCGTTGCTTCTCAAACCGATTCTCGAACAATTTTGGATCAATCTGGAGCTGAAAAACTTTTGGGTCGAGGGGACATGCTTTTCACCTCTGCAGAAGTATCCAAACCTAAACGTCTTCAAGGGGCTTTTGTTTCAACAGAAGAAGTCGAGGCGGTTGTCAGTTATCTGCGACGAAAAGAAAGTCCAAACTACAACATGGCTATTACAGAAATCACGAAATCAGGAACCGTTTTTGATGAGCTGGGTGACCAAGATGAAATGCTGGATGAAGCGATTCAAGTGGTTCTTGAATCTGGAAAAGCTTCCACTTCTTTCCTGCAACGGAAACTTCGACTTGGATATGCCCGAGCCGCACGAATGATCGATATGATGGAAGAGGCAGGGGTTGTAGGTCCAGGTTCTGGAGCAAAACCAAGAGAAATTCTTGTTGAGTCTTGGCCACCAGGGGGCGACCTTTCTCAACAAGTTCCAACCGCTCAAAATGATTACGATGAAGCCTATCAAGAAGAAGATCGATTCAAAACCAATGATACACAGATAAATCATGAGGAAAAAATGGAAAACGAATACAACGAAGAACAAGAAGAATCTCATGAAAGAGAATGGGAGGAAGAAACGAATTGGGAAAATCAAATAGATGATCGGTGGATTGAGAAAAAAAGTGAGAATGAACTTGATGAAAAACGATAAAGACGTAAGATGTTTAAACTATGACATTTGTCATCCGAAAATTTGATTACACACAATCTCTTGGAGAGAAACTTAAGGCGATACGACACTGTACAAACAAAACTCTTTCTGAAATGGCACAAACAACGAAAATCAATAAAAATATCCTCAAATCGTTTGAAAATGGAGATTACATTCGTTTACCTGATCCTGTGTATGCCCGTAATTTTTTAAAAATCTACGTTCAATCCTTAGGAGGAAATACGGATTATTTTTTAAAACAATTTGAATCTGAATGTGGAACGTGCGACTTTAAAAAAAATAACAACTTTCCACGAGAAAGAACACACTCTTTTCAATTTCTCGTGCCAAGTCGTTTTATAAAAATGTTTGCCATTGTGTTACTTGCTCTTGCAATGACCACCTATCTAGGATCTCAAATTCGTTCAATCGTTTCACCACCAGATCTGGTTGTCTATGAACCACCAGATGGAATTCTCACTCAAGAAGCTTTAATTACCGTAACAGGACAAGCACAAGAAGGGGCGCGGGTAAAAGTAAACGGAGTTGATATTCTTCTTTCACAAAATGGGACGTTTGAAACAGATATTGCTCTTGAACGAGGACTTAATGTGATCTCTATTGAATCCGCGAAACGTTATTCTCAACCCGCGATAGAGTATCGCAGAGTCGTCCTCCAACAAGATCACCTTTTTAGTTTAGCCCCTTAGATTTTCTTTCCTTTTTAACAACCCGCATGGGTTGTTTTCTTTTAAAAATGTCCATCTGTTATTTTTCTTTTAGATTGTCAGACAATTATTTGACAATAATCAGACACTATGGCATCGTTGATCGTAAGACGTAATCACCCTTCCTATGTCTATTGAACCTATCTCTGTTCGTGACTTTTTAAGAAATTTTGCAGGCGTCGTAAACCCCAATGGCAAAAAAAAATATCTCATTATGAAACACGGCAAACCCATCGGTATGTTTACTCCTTGGAAAATAGTCAAAAAAGAAACACTCTCTGATGAGGAAACGGACTGGTCAATGTTAAAAAAATTTTAAAATGTGCAAATCTCCCTTTTGCAGAGATCTTGGAGCTTTGTTAAACTCTGGCTGATACGACAAAAAGGTTCTATTATTTTACTTAAAACAGGGGTCTCTACACTCTATTTATGGCAAAACAAATAACAAAAGAACTTGAAACAGATGCTCGTTCACGTGCGGCACTGGATGCCATTTCTCAAATTAAACAACGTTTCGGCGAAGGCTCTATCATGCGTTTAGGTGAAGCCAAAACTATGCAGGTAGAAGCTGTTTCAACGGGTTGTCTGTCTCTTGATCTGGCTTTGGGGGTTATGGGTGTTCCCAGAGGACGTATTATTGAAATATACGGTCCAGAATCTTCAGGTAAAACCACTCTGGCTCAACATATTGTGGCTGAAGTGCAAAAAACAGGAGGATTAGCTGCCTATGTTGATGCCGAACATGCTCTTGACCCTGAATATGCACAAAAAATTGGAGTGAATATCAATGAGCTCTTTATTTCACAACCTGATAATGGCGAACAGGCGCTTGAAATTGTAGAAACCCTTGTTCGTTCAAATGCGGTAGATGTCATTGTCATTGATTCCGTGGCAGCCCTTACGCCAAAAGCAGAAATAGAAGGAGAAATGGGAGACAGTCACATGGGACTTCAAGCACGTTTGATGAGCCAAGCTTTGCGTAAACTTGCAGGAATTATCAATAAATCCAAAACAACCGTCATTTTTATAAATCAAATCCGAATGAAAATTGGTGTCATATTCGGAAATCCAGAAACAACTACAGGGGGAAATGCTCTAAAATTTTATGCGTCTATCCGTATCGAAGTGCGACGCGCAGCCCAAATCAAACAAGGAGAACAAATTATTGGAAATAGAACAAAAGCTAAAATTGTAAAAAATAAAGTCGCTCCTCCATTTCGAACCTGTGAATTCGATATTATGTACAATGAAGGAATTTCCATCTCTGGAGATCTTTTGGATATCGGTGTTCCCCAGGAAGTGATTAAAAAAAGTGGAAGCAACTATTATTTTAAAGGCGAAAAACTTGGATTAGGAAGAGAAAATGCCAAAGCAACCCTCAAAGCAAATCCGAACTTAATGAAAGAGATCCGTTCAGAAATCGAAAAATCCATTCTCACTCCAAAAGAACAAAAGGTCATTGAGGAAGAAACCATGGATACAGAAACATCGGAATCATAAAAACAGGATTTAATCCTGTTTTTTTATTTATCTAAAAGATTTTTGTTTACCCGTATACTTGCGAAGGAATAAAGAGAACGCTATGCTAGTTTTCGGTTCCTTTATTTTTCACCATCAAACAGGAGAAAGACGTGGTCTACCATCAAGCAGGTTTGCTTCTTGAGGAAATAGTATCGAAAGCTCTCACCAAGCTAGGAGTGCGTCACCGTCGTACTGAACATAACGGTTTGGAAGATACGTGTGACCAAATTGATCTTATCGTCTATCCAGACAATGGGCGTGCCCCGTTAGAGATTCAACTGACTCTCCGGTTGAAAAATATACCCAAGCTCTTTTCTTTTGCTCTGAAAGCACTCACAACACCTGTGCGTGGAATTCGGCTCTACATGGAAGTAGTCCGTAATAAACAGAGCCTCAAAATAACAGGTGCAACTGCTGCTCGGGCCATTGTGTTCATCTTAAATCGATTTAGGAACTTTGGTCCCTATAACCTGCTTGGTGTGCGTGTCCACCCCTCAGGTACGAAGATTGAAAAATTTGATCTGGTTGCCATATGTGGTAAACGACTTATTGAGCTAGTTCGCGCTTGGCATAAGGAACATTCAAACAGTCACACAGAAAAAATGACTGAGCCTAAACCCATTCTTCATTCCCAAAACCGGTGGACGAAGAATCCAAACAGTCAATTGAGAAATTTCCATCACTCTTATTTCTATCGTTTCTGGACCCGAATTGGAACTCATAGACGATCTTCATTTATCCAACGAAAATTCTGCTAACGTAAAAAGCCCTCCTGTATGGAAGGCCTTTTTTATTTTATTTACTCACACGCTCTACGTAATCTCCAGACTCTGTATTGATAAGAACTTCATCGCCCTGATTGATAAACGCAGGAACTTTTACCTTCAATCCATTATCCATTTCTGCCTCTTTCAAAACATTTCCTGAAGCTGTATCTCCTTTTATCGCTGGTTCCGTGTACACAACCGTATACTGAACTTTCTGTGGAGGTTCAATTGTCAACGCATTGTCATTATGGGTCACAACTTTTACTTCAAGACCTTCTTTTAAATAAGGAATGGTCTCTTCAATCTCTGTTTTGGTAATGGAAATCTGTTCGTATGTCTGGTTATCCATGAATGTATATAAATTTCCATCGTTATAAAGATATTGCATCTTTTTGTATTGAACATCTTCAAATGTCAGTGTTTCGGAAGATTTAATGTTTTCTTCCTTCACCTTACCAGTTGTAAGATGTTTGACACGTGTACGGACAAAAGAACTTCCTTTTCCAGGACTCACACGTTGAAAATTAATAACGAGCCAGAGTTCTCCACCTCGGTTGATAACGGTTCCTTTTTTAATATCGTTTGGTGATGCCATAACAAATAATCAATAAAATAAATAGTCTCCGGGAAACAACAACGTTTCTTGAATACGTGTATACCCTTTCAGCGCCATGTGAAGCCGATCGATTCCCAAAGCATTGCCAAAAGTCGGTGTATGCATGGATGGTAGCAGCCTCAAAAGCTCCTCGTCAATTGGGAACACAGGCTTTTCCAATTTCTGACGTTCCAATGCCTCCTCATTAAAACGTTCTCTCTGCTGTACAGCATCATTTAATTCCGTAAATCCATTACATAATTCTAAACCATTGAGATAGAGTTCGAATCGCTGTCCATAGCGAGCATCAGGTGTCAAAGCGGCAAGAGCTGCTTGATAATAAGGATAATCATAGACAAACAGATTACGCCCTTTAAAAGTCGGCTCAATTTTTTCTAAAAATAAACGATAAAAAAGATCAGAAAGGGTATCAGAATGATCCCAAATAATCCCGTGAGTCTGACACACCTCCTGAAGACCTTTCTCGTCTATATGATCTAAATCAATCTGAACCCGCTCCAAAAATAAATCACGTAATCGTACGCGTTCAATAGGATGTTGAAATCCCAATACTTGTAAAAGCTCCTGCGTTTCATCCATACAGGCATGATAGTCCGCTCCCTGCTGGTACCATTCCAACATAGTGAACTCAGGGTTATGCATTCCTCCTAATGATTCTTCATTGCGAAACACCTTTGTGATCGTAAATATTTTTTCAAATCCATTCCCTAACAATTTTTTCATGGAATACTCGGGGCTCGTAATCAAGGCTGCCTGATGCTTCTTTCTGTTTGGTTCCAAAATAACCGTTTCAAAGGGAGTAAGGTTTGGTTCCATTCCAGGACTTGCAACAAGAATAGGTGTTTCCACCTCAAGATATCCGCGTTCACGAAAAAACAAACGAATTCTTTCGTTCATTTCTTGGCGCTCTTGAGCAATACGTTTTAGACGATGGTTCATATCAAAAAGCGGGCTAATGCCCGCTTTCTAACTATTTTTGAACAAATGGCAACAAAGCCATAATACGAGCACGCTTAATAGCGCTGGTGAGTTGACGTTGATGCGTCATACACACTTTTGAACGTTTGCGTGCCACAATTTTTGCGAATGAAGAAAGAAATCGACGCAAGATCGTCACATCTTTGTAGTCAATGTCCTGAATGTTATTAAAACAATAATAACATTGCTTTTTTCGTTGAATAATAGGTGTTTGGTTTGCCATAGAGGTTAAAATGGAATGTCTTCAATCTTGATTTCATCGTCAGGATTTGGTGCTGGATCATCTTTCATAGGAGGAGTGGGTGGGGTAAAAACTTTTGAACCACCACCTATAGAAGGAGTTGCGCCTGGAGCACGATCTAAAATGATCATGTTCTCAGCAACGATCTCTGTACGATAGCGTCGTACTCCATCTTGCCCTTCCCAATCTCGTGTTTGCAATCGACCTTCGATATACACCTTACGACCTTTATTAAGATATTGTGCACAAATCTCGGCAAGCTTACCCCAAGCCACGATGTTGTGAAACTCACTTGCTTCCTGCTTTTGACCATCAGCAGATGCCCAAGAACGATTGGTCGCCACGGCAAAAGAGCACACGCTCTGACCCGAAGGAATCTGTCGAACTTCTGGTTCTCGTGTCAGATTACCGATAATGGTCGCACGATTGAGAGAATACATATCGCGTCGTATTAAATATTTTTAGCAATATCGCCTTCCAAAATTTGATCAAGTTTTTGATCAAGTTCTTCCATACTCATACTACTTTCTTCCATTGAAACGGGACGTGGTGAAGGCAGTTCTGCTTGAACTGATTTCTTAGATGTTTTTAAAGAAGGACGTTTTGTTTCTTTTTCCTGCTTAGATTCCTCAGAAAGTGGAGGGACGTAAGAACTGATTTCAAACGTCTTCTCAAGCGCCCCGGAAACTCGTGTCAAAAGCGTATGTCGAAGCACTTCATCCATCAAGCCAAGACGTCGATTGAAATCTTGAACAATGGAAGAATTTGCGTCAAAATGCACAAGAATATAGGACCCGTGAGAGATTTTTTTAATAGGATACGCAAGACGAATTTTACCAAGATTCTCATTGCGAAGAACCTTTGCTTTCAAATCTCCCAAGAATTTTGCAATCGTCTCTTGGATACCACCGACTTCTTCGTCAGTGTACTGCGTTCCTACAATGTAAAGGAGTTCATACCCTTTCATAGGATTACTGGTCCAGTTTAAGCTGGACAACCTCTTTGTAAGAGGTCATGGACAGTTAATAATTAGCTTTCGCATCCTAGCCATCTTTGCCAAAAACGTCAATGTTTGGGACGATATTGTTTAGAACGATATCTTAAACCTATGATGTATTTTATCCTTGGATCTCATCCAAATCTGTCTGTCAGTGAACTCAAAGCCGTTTTAGGGACAAGTTTCCAGCCTGTCTTTCAATCTTCCACTCTTTTATTAAACAAACCTATCAACCAAGATCCACATGTTCTACAAGAGCGCTTAGCAGGGGTAATAAAGATTGGTCGCATCGTGGGAAGTGTTGAGACATGGGATGTTCAAAAAATCACAGACCTTATTACTAATCTTATTGTAAATATTGAAGGAAAAAATAAGATCAGTTTTGGATTGAGTCTTTATCATCTTGATAATCCTCAAAAAACAAAAGAGTTAGAAAAACAACTAGACGTCTTGGGTTTGACTATTAAAAAACAGCTCAAGCTCACAGGACGTCCTATCCGCTATGTCAAAGGAAAAGAACCTAGACTGTCTTCTGCGATTGTTGAAACAAACGGTCTTTTGACCTCAGGAGGCGAATTTACGCTTTTTGTGTCCAAACGCGGAATCTTTATCGGTCAGACCTCTTCCATTCAACCATTTAAAACCTGGTCTAAACGTGATTTTGGACGCCCACGAAGAAACGCCAAAAACGGCATGCTTCCGCCAAAACTGGCTCGTATGATGATCAACCTGTCAGGTGTTGATCCAAAAGAATCAACCATCCTTGATCCTTTTTGCGGTTCAGGAACAGTTTTAATGGAAGCGATCCTTATGGGGTTTAAAAAAGTCATTGGAAGTGATATCTGGCAAAAAGCTATAGACGACACGCAAATAAATATGGATTGGCTGATCGAGGAGTTCCAACTACCAAAACCAAATCTGAGTCTCTATACAACTTCCGCGGCTGATCTTGCTAAACTGTATCCAAATCCTGTAGATGCCATTGTGACAGAAGTGTTTCTAGGCAACCCGAGGACCAAAACCATAAATAGCCAGGAAGGACAGCGTTTAGAACAAGAACTTCTCCCTCTTTTTCATGCTTCCTTTTCTGCCCTCAAGGGGATTCTCAAACCATCAGGCAAAGCCGTTATCGCCTTCCCTGCTTTCAGACAACAAGACATCACATGGTACAGACTTCCCATCAATGATCTTCTAACTTCTTTGGGTTATACTATTCTGGAACAACACCTCTATTTTCGTCCAAATCAATTTGTAGCACGAGATATTGTTTTATTATCTCACTAATCATATTATGAACATCCAACCTCATTTTCCTGAATTTCCAGGATTATCTTTTGCAAAACAAGAGGGTCGTGAAAAAGAAACAACCAAAGAAAAAATCCAACGATGTCTTGAAAGCCATGTAGTCGATATCAAGCCACTCTGGTCTGGTGACGAAAAACATCGAGCCAGTGTAGGCGCAAATCCTGTCGCAGCTGTTGAATCCTCTATCCACCGTTGTGATCCTCCGCTGCATATACCAAAACTAACCATTGAAAAAGGAAAGATGATGGTGCTGGTGGGTCCAAACGGAGCAGGAAAAAGCACATTGTTGGACGCGATTATGAGACGCAGAAATGCGGATTTTGATTCAGGATCCCACGGCTATAGTGAAGGAGTCCACGGAAAAGAAACGCTGCGTGTGTCACGTCTGGATCAGGAAGAACTCCTCCAGGAAGTAAAAGATGTTTCGACAAAAGAAGTCTTGGAGCACGTCAAAGATTTTTTCATCAGTCAGTTCCCGGTTGATTGGGAAGATTGGGAAAACACGAATCCAGATACGAATGAAAAAAATGAAGCAGCAAAAACACGTATCGAAACACTCCTGAGCCAGGTTGTTAAACTATTTGACGTTGATCTTTTTCTTGACCGTAAAGTACGTGAACTCTCTGGAGGAGAACGTACAAAACTCTCTCTGTTGATGGTCTTGGCGAGCGAACCAGATGTTTTATTACTCGATGAGCCAACAAACCATCTGGATCTGGAAAGTATCGCCAAACTCACAGGACTCTTTGATTCCTATAAGCGCGCTGGAGTCGCTATCGTGAACGTGAGCCATGTGGAGTGGTTCTTAGAAATGGTTGGAGAAAATACATTAGAAATAAATGTAAAAAATGGAGAAAGAAGTGTTATTCAATCCACATCAGCTTATAAAGCATACAAAAAAAGAGAAGCATCAAAAGAAGTCATGAAAGAACCTATTACCTGGGAAAAGACACCAACAAAACCTCTAACAGGTTCGATTTTTGAAGGAGAAGAAAACACTACGATTCCAAATTCTCCTATTAAAAAAGCAACGCTTCCTTCTATTTCAGCAAGAGATATTACGGTTTTATCTGGACAAAATGGAACAGGAAAAACACGCCTCATGGAACAATTTGCTAACCCGCACAGCAAAATCGTACATAGAAGCGAACGTGTTCAAACAGCCTACATGCCACAACTGTGGCCAAAAGAAGTGATCACGGGAGATGTCACAGATTTCTTTCATTGGGTGAAACAGCACTGCAACCCACACACTGACGTGGATTCAAACCGTTTTCAAAAAGAACTTCAACGTCTAGGATTCGCACGCATCAGCAGAAATATCCTTCAGAAACCCTTTTCAGAATTTAGTGGAGGAGAACAACGGCTTTTGTGGTTTGCTGCTGCAAGCATTATCGAAGGAACAGACACTCTTGTTTTGGATGAACCTTCCAATCATATGGATGAAAACACTATGTTAAAAGTCGTGGAAGCTATCCGAAACTTTCCAGGAGCCGTGATCCTTTCCACGCACGATCTTCGGCTCATGGAAGCTCTTGAAAAAAATCCCGGTCGCACTCGCCAAGGAGTCGGGGTTAGAAACATCAAGCTAGAACGGACAAAGGATGGTCGCATTGAAATCAATCCGCAACAAACATCTCCGTTAGAAGACGCCAAGAAAACCATTGAACAATCCAGCAAAAAAGCAAAACGAGTAAAAGTATAAAAAAAAACGAGCCAGAAAAAAATTGGCTCGTTTTTTTATGAACTCACACGAAAGTGACACACATCTGCATCCTGCATCACATATTCTTTTCCTTCCACGCGCAATTTGCCAGATTCGCGTGCCCCAGCTTCCCCGCCACCAGCAATAAAATCTTCGTAAGAAATCACCTCCGCACGAATAAATCCTTTTTCAAAATCTGTGTGGATCACCCCTGCTGCTTGTGGAGCTTTGGTCCCTTGTTCAATCGTCCACGCACGTGTTTCTTTTTCTCCAGTAGTAAAATAGGTAATGAGATTTAATAACTCATAACACTTGGCAATAAGTCGATCTAATCCTGATTGCTTAAGCCCCAACTCTTCCAAAAAGAGTTGCTGATCCTCGACAGGCATTTCAACGATCTCTGATTCCACTTTGATGCTCACAGGAATGGCAAGACGACCAGGTCCTAATGGACTTTTCCAATTGGAATCGGCAGCCGTTTGTTCATCTACGTTCACGACATACAAAATCGGTTTGTTCGTAAGCAACGCGACATCTTTTACGATCTTTGTCTCATCTTCTGTAAGCTGCGCCCAATGAGCCATTTTCCCTTGCTCGAGCAAAACAAACCATTTGACCAAAGCGGATTCCTCCAGTTCAAGATCCTTATTCTTTCCTGATTTCATTTTGCCTCGCACGGATTCTAATCGTCTTTCCACGGTTCCAATATCAGCCATGGCTAATTCTATTTCGATCGTTTCTACATCACGAGAGGGATCGATATTCCCTTCCACATGATGGACGTTCTCATCTTCAAACGCGCGTACCACATGAACGATCATGTCGACCTCCCGAATATTAGCAAGAAATTTATTTCCAAGACCTTCTCCTTTATGAGCCCCTTTTACTAACCCTGCAATGTCTACAAACTCAATAGCTGTTGGAATCAATTTTTGAGATTGAGAAATCTCCGCTAGTTTTTTAATGCGGATATCTGGAACCTCCACAACACCCACGTTTGGCTCAATCGTACAAAAAGGAAAATTAGCACAATCCACCTGTTTTTTGGTGAGTGTTTTAAAAAGGGTGGATTTACCCACATTTGGAAGTCCAACAATACCAACTTGAAGCATAAAATAATAAGAAAAGAAATCTTAAATCCAAGCGAGTATAGCGTGAGTAAACGTCTATGTCGATATGCGTTTTGGAGAGATGTCCCTGACAAAATACATATTGTTGGCTGTGCCAGCCATAGCTCCACAGGAATCTACATTCGCCCCTCTTTGCTAAAGCTAGGAATGGTAACAAAAAAACACACTTACGTGTGCGCCCCACTTCGCTTCCACTTCGTTTCAGCTTCGTTAGGGGCATTGACACGATTGGAACCGGAAACCAAAAGGTTGGTAAAGAAAAAGATGACTGTTGAGGAATATTTGGAACATAAACCGAAAGAGGAAAAGGCTGATTCAAAGCGAAATTCAAACATTTTGGACTCGGAAATGGAGGTATGGCTTAGGGTGTATTGGCGGCTTTCCGAGGAATTATTCTTGTTTTGGTACATTTGGTTGAAGGATAATGCGGCTATGGTGGAAGAGTTTGTGGAAGAGGTAAATAAGTCTATGCCTCTTCGTCAGTAAGTTCATCAAATTTAGTCGTCATTGTCGGATTCCCACACGTAAGTCTTTTGATAGTCAAATCTTCTGCCTTATTATTGGCTAGACGTAGATTATTCTCCGATGACAATAAGGCGTCTTTGGTTTTTTGTAGGTGATCTATAGTTTTGTCTATTTCTTCAATAGCGGTTTTAAATTTACGGCTTGCCAATTCATAATTTTTTGCAAATCCTTCCTTGAATTGGTTGATGTTATCTTCAAAGTTTGTAATATCGATATTTTGACTCTTAACCAATGCCAGTTCCGCTTTATACTTGAGAGAGTTCATGGCTGCATTACGAAGAAGCGTGATTATTGGAATAAAAAATTGAGGACGAATCACATACATCTTGGAATGCTTATGAGAAAAATCAACAATGCCAGTATTGAATAATTCATTTTCAGCTTCCAAGAGCGTAACAAGAACAGCATATTCACATTTCTTTTCAATGCGATCTTTATCAAGTTCGCGTAAAAAGTCCTCATTTTTTTTCTTTGTTGCTGTTTCATCCCCTTCATTTTTCATTTCAAACATAATTGAAATGATTTCAATACCAGCTTCGTCGGTTTCGCGATAAATATAATCGCCCTTGCTACCAGACTTGGAATCATTATCTTTTTCAAAGTAAGCAGTTGGGAACGCTGTAGCCCTAAGTTTATTAAATTCAAATTCACAATGCTGCTCTAGGGTTTCTCCGACCATCTTGGTGCTGAGTTTTAATTTCATGTCTTTACGAAAAACAATCTCTTCGTCTTTCATCTTGATGATGTCATCCTTGGACTTGAGTTCAGTAGAAAACCTCTCGTTTAATGACTTCTCAAGTAATTGCTTTTCAGTCTCTTTTCTTTTCAGTTCACTTGTTAGTTCTTCACGCTCTTTCTCAATTTTATTGACGGCCTCAGTGACGGCAAGTTTCTTCTGAAGCTCCGAGTTACTGATTTTTGATTCCATTTCGGCAATTTTCAGCTCCTTCTTGGCCAAAAGTTCAGCAAATTCCTTATCCTTTCTTGCCAAATCTTCTTGAAGCACATTTTTAGTATTTACCTCAGCGAGTTTAACGGCGTTCGCTTTGTCTTTTTCAGCCATATCTAAACGCTCGTGCAATTCTTTCTCAAACTGATGGTCACGAACTTGTTTAAGTATATCTGCAAAGCCTGTCTCATCAACTTTGAAAGTTTTTTTACAATGTGGGCATATAATTTCATTCATATTAATTATTTAATACCGTTAATAATTCTTTGGACTTAACTGGTTTTAATTTATTCGAGCTAATTGATACCTGTGATCTTGGTGTATTGTTTAAGAAATTATTTGTTAGGTAATTTTCAATAACAGCTTCAATAACTGGAACCGCTACTGCATTTCCAAACTGATGGTATGCAGCAGAATCATCTGGATGGATTTTAAAACTTTCAGGGAAACCCTGAATTCTTGCCGCTTCTCTTGGTGAAATTCTTCTTGGTTGATTATTGACCACCACACCTAATTTATGTGCGTCACTTGAAACAAGTGTGACGGAAATACTATTTGGATCCAGAAATTTAAAAACCTCAAATGACATGTTCCCGGCTACAGGATTGTATTTGCCGTCCACTTGCTTAATGTAGCCCTTTTCTTCTAAAGATTTTATAACTGCTTCGATTTTTGGGATTTTAACAAATGTTTTAATTTGTTCTAAATTGAGGCGTTTCCCGTCTTGATGTGTTCCAAATATTTTTTTCCTTCTATTCTTAACAAGCTGATTCATAAACTCTATTTCATCCTTGCTACATTCACCTTTAATTCCCAATTCCCATGAATGAATAGAATCTCCATTCCTGTAGTCAATGAGCCTAGTACCATTAAGCTTTGAAAAATTATTGCCAACTACTTTTTTCAACCTACTTACAAAATCTTTGGAGCATAAATATTTGCTATCAACTTTTTGGTCTAAAATATCTCCAACAACTTTAAATTCATTGTGGCCAAAAAGTGATTTTTGTGAGAATAAATTTTTAAATTTGTGGCTATCTGTTGCTCCACGGTCTGAATTTATGGTTAAAATTGGTTTTTCATTGAGCTGGCCAACAATGTAGACTCTTACTCTATTTTGAGGCACACCAAAATTTGAACTATTGAGTAATAAATAATTAACCCCATATCTTAATTTTTCCAAAGCTTGAATGATTGTTGCAAATGTTCGTCCATTATCATGAGTTGTTAGCCCCCGAACATTTTCTAGTAGAAAAAACTTTGGCTTATGATCCTTCAATATTCTTTCAATTTCAAAAAAAAGCGTGCCTCTCGTATCGCCAAATCCTTTTTGTTTACCTGCATATGAAAATGGCTGACAGGGAAAGCCACCAAGCAGTACGTCAAATTGTTTTATTTTTTTAATGTCTCGTATGTCGCCCTGCGGTTTTTCTCCAAAGTTAATTTCGTAAGTTTCACATGCCTTTTTGTCAATTTCAGAACTTAAAATACACTCGGTTTCAATACCGAATTTGCGGCATGCTTCCTCAAATCCAATTCTTATTCCACCAGTACCAGCGAAAAGGTCAATAAATGTTAATTTCATAGCTTTTCTTTAATAAATTTCACCAAAGCATCAAATTCTTTTTGTGAATAAGCCACTGTACAATCACTGTAGTTGCATATTGTCGAAATGGCACTTTTTCTTTGAAAATTTCCTGCACCGTCAATAATGTACGCAACAAAATTTCCAGCTTTGTGCATCAAATCACGTCGTGCTTTTGCCTGTCCTGATTTTCGTTCGATAGTACTATTGGTTGTGACTTGGAAAGTCACCTCAACACCAACAGTTTTATTACCTTTTTTAACAACAATATCGAAAGGGATATTTTTCTTACTCCCTGCTACTTTGACTGAACCGTTACGGTTTACCGAAAAGCTTTTGTCTAGTCTTGATTTCAAATAATCAACAATATATGTTTGAGCGACCTGACCGAGTGTATTAGCTTGTGCACCTCCAGTAATTCTACTGACCCAGATGTACTTTTCCTTCACGTATTTTTCTAAAACTTCCTTTTGTCCTAGCAAATTGCCAATCTCGCATTTTGCAAGATTGCTTGCAGTTGTTTCATTGATCGAATTTGCACCAAACAAAAGGATTGAGATTAAATCCTCCTTTAATTGATCTAAAGCTTGTTCTTTAGTAATACTTTTTCCGTCTATACCAAGTTTTTTGTTATCTAGGTTTCCTGCTATTGGCAGTTTTTTGAAATAATAATCGTAATTTTGTTCTTTCCAGGTAAATGTGAAAAAGAATTTACCTTTCTTTTTTTCAAAGACTGAGGGAAGTTGTTTGTTTAGGCGTTGGATTTGCTCACCACCAAAGTCTGTCAAAACTACCAAATGTTTTAAGAACAGATTGGCTGGGAAATCCGAGCTTTTGATCAGTTCAAAAATCTTATATGGATTTTTGTCTGAAAGATCGAGAAGTGACAAAAATTTGTCCTGCGTTTTGATTAGCAATGGAATTATACTTGCATTTCCTTCAAGTTCAGCTAAAAAATCTGGCCACCAAAATATGGCGTTTGCCTCTAGTTCTTGAATGGTTTTGTTGAAAGTAGTTTTTAGCATATTTATGAAATATCATTTTATTAAGTCATCAACTGTAATTCCAAATCCTGCCGCAATCTTCGTAACCGTATCAATCGACGGATTTTGAACGGCATCCGATTCTATTTTAACAAGCGTTGGATAGGGCAAATCAGCCTTCTTGGCCAATTCATCTTGGGTCAAATCCTTTATAGCTCTCCACGCTTTAATTTTGGCTCCGATTGTTTTTTGCATGGTCATAATAGACTGGTAAAACTTGATTGTATTGTATGCATTCCCCTCTCTCAAGACAACCTAGAAAGAACTGGGGAAACAAAAAACTCGAGGGGCAAGCTCGAGTTTTTTTAGATGAGGCGTTTGCGAGAAAAAGCGTGTCCTGAAGGCGTTTTTAAATATCTTTCAAATGCCAAGGCTTTTTCTTTAGAAGAAAACGTTGCAAACCAAATAATGATCCAAGGACAAAATTTTTTCGTGTGAAAAGATTTTCCTTGATTATGCTCTTTAAGTCGATCTTCCATCAACTGATCCGTCATTCCATAATAATACCGATGATCAACTTCGCTTTGAAGAATATAAACGGTAGTCATACACAAGGAATGGTAACAAAAAAACACACTTGCGTGTGCGCCCCACTTCGCTTCCACTTCGTTCCAGCTTCGTTAGGGGCATCCCCCTTCGCCATAAACGTTTTTTATCCTGAAGTGTTGATTTCTATAAAAACGGGATCTATCCCCAACGTAGCCCAAAGGGCGAAGTGGGATGGTGGACCGTATCGGATTCGAACCGATGACCTTTTCCATGCCATGGAAACGCGCTACCAACTGCGCTAACGGCCCGTAGTGCTCAAAAGGATACAAGATTTCTTCCGTGAAAGCAACAAACCTACTGAAGAATGAACCAATAAAAAAACGCTGATAGACAATCAGCGTTGAGCACGCATCCACGAGGGTCGCTCGTGAATTTTTCTTTTCTGAACCGTAGAATACCGTTGAGTTGATTGGGATACAGTCTTCTCAAAAGCCTCCCAATATTCCGGTGTTATTCCCCACGGCTGGGATACAAGGAAACCAGCTTTATCATCCATATAGGCTTCTTCATCCCCATGACCATGAGCTCCCCAGTGATCATCACCATAATAAGCGTTCCAAGACGTTGGCATACCACCCATGACAATGTAGTCCTTTACTGTTTGCCATGCCCCCGTCGTGGTATTGAGTAAAGTTTTTTCTAGGGTTTCATCAGTCCTCACCCAAAATGCGTAAGTAAGGAGGGCTCCAGGTCCCCAGACACTCATGCAATCCGGATGGCTTCCCATAGGTTCTGGATTATATGGATCATCGTCACAGTGAGCTTCCTGCCAAGACCCCACATTCTGAGGCCAACGATGATTCTCAGAAGTGGCCACTGCCACCAGGTATTCAGACCCTGTGGCAAGACGCAGATTATACTCCCAAAGTTCGACATCGAGCTCCCCGGCTTGAGCCAGGTTCAAACCCGGATTCCATTGACTCCCTGAAAACCCTGGATATGGAAAAGGTGAGATACAGAATGCTTCTACCGTTGTCTCATAAAGAGGAACTCGACTGACCATATAACCCTGTTCATTGAGTTGCTCGTACACTTCTGGAGGAGCCCCTACATCGATGGTCATTGCATCAATAAGGAACCAATGAGGGGGACATTCGGACCATCTCCATTCTTCTGGCTCTTCGGGTGTTTGAAAAGGTATGGGAGTTGGTGTCGGTGTTGGAGTGGGAGTGAGCGTAGGTGAAGGTGTGGGTGTGGGTGTGGAAGTGGGAGTAGGAGTGAGAGGTGTGACTGTTGGCTCATAAACAGGAGTTGGAGAAGATTCGACTGCTGTAGGTGTATCATCTACAGATTGTGGTGTTGGAAAGTCTCTCGTCTGTGTATCTCCCTTACAAGAGACAACAAACAAAAACAAAAAAATTCCTTGAATCCTGACTCTCATGTTTCACCTCATTTCATTGTGTTTAGCTTATCTTGGAAACTTTCAATCGCAAATGAGCGACTCGTCATTATAAAGAAAAAAATATTTTTGACAAGAGTCCCTCTATGTTGAGAATGACCAATCCAAACTTATTGTTAATGAACATTCTTTTGTCATTCAAAGATCTAAAGGCTCAAGTGTTTCAGACCATTGCTCACCAACTCGTCCCATCGATAGATTTTCCAGACGAACCTGCACCACAGGATTATCTGGATTCAAAGATAAAACCACTTCTATTTCCTTTACAGCTTGAGCCATTTTATCTTGGTGTTCGTAGATAGAAGCCAGATACCAATGAGCATTGCTGTAACTTGGTGCTAATTGAATCGTATATTCCAACGATTTTTGTGCTCGCTCAAGATCTCCTTCTCCTGCGCGATTGAGATAGAGCAAAGCCAGTTGAAAATGAACACCTACATCCAATGGGTTATACGTGGTCACACTTTCCATTTTGCCAATAGCGTCATCAAGACGATTCTGCCGTTGATAGGTAAGAGCCAATTGAAAATGAGCAGGAGCATAATCTACTTTTCGTTTAATCGCTTCAATAAACGAAGATTCTGCTCCAAGAACAAACTGCTGATACGTCTGTTGTGATTGAGCCGCCAGAGATTGGTCTTGCGAACCAAGCAATGGTTGTACATGTGAAGCCGCGACAAGATAGGTCATTCCAAGTTGAGTCCAATACTCGGGATTTTGGGGTTCAAGCTGCACAGCTTTTTGATACGCACTCAAAGCAAAATCTGTTGCGTCACTCATCAAAGGAATGAGCTCTCGATAGATTGATCCTCGACTCACCCAATTCAATACTTGCGAAGGTGAGAGCTCTGTTGCGCGAACGGTCGCATTCACACAAGCCACAATCAGTGACTGTATATATTGACTCGATTCACTGTTGAGGGAATTTACAGAATCAACCGTTCCTATTTGTTCATTCACACGCAACAAAAGTGCCTCTGCAAGACTTCGATAATATGCATCATGAAATCGATTGAGTGTTGCCGCACGTTCCAGTGATATCACGATATCTTCTAATGTTCCCTTTTCTCGATCCAGTCGAATGGCTTTGGTGAAAGCCACATCAGCCGCATAGCGCTGAACGGTAAAAAAAAGACCACTGAAAAAAAAGACGACGCAAAGAAAAAAAAGGAAGGAAATCATAAAGGACAAAACAGGAGTAGAACGCGACGTAGATACCTTTGTCTCTTGAATAACTTGCGAAGCAAGAAATCCAGAAAAAAGAAAAAAGCTTACCGTAAGGGTCATATCCCAAGGAGCCAAAGCAGCACTGACAAGAAGAGTGAACCAAGGACAGCTATGGATAAAACTCTCCAACCATTGTGCTCGTGTTTTTGGATAAACCACCTGATGAAAGGAACGAACGAATAAAAACAAAACAAAGATTGCTAAAAAAAACATTCCCAATATACCCACTGTGGGAATAAGCGTCATGATGTGCGAAGAAGCGCGATCAAAATGGACATTCCAAAATGTTTTATTCAAATCTAATCCTCGAAATTGATTGTGATCAAACAAATACGTTCCCGGACCTGAACCATAAGAAGAGGAATACATCTCAAACGTACGTTGAATAATTACACTTGAAGATGCATGGCTTGGCAACACTTCCAGAGGGATCTCAACAGGAAGAAGTTTGGGGAACCCTAACCAAAAAATGAAACTGACCGCAAGAAAAAAAACAGGCCACCATAATCGTATTCTGTTTGAAAAATCTTGGATTCGAAAACAACTTAGAGTCAAAAGAATAACCAAGCCGGCAATGAAGACCACCCAAAGACGTGAATCATCAATCACCAACTGGAAAAAAAATGTAAGAAAAAAAACTCCTCCCATCAAGAAACGCTCAAAAAAACCTAAAGCCCCATCGTGCATGATCGAGTCTCCTTTGCGATGCGACATCCAGACGGCACACAAAAAAATCGTGGTAACTGTCAAATAAATAGTAAGACTTGAAAGAGTACCAACGGTGTTAAATCCTTTTATGTGTGCAAAATCAAAAGGAAAAAGAAACACTCCAAAAAGTGAACATACACCAATAATACCCGTAAGAAACGTGGAAAGTGACCAAACCGCATGGGCTACGCGATGAGCACTGCGCTGTGTAAATACATTAGCCATGATGTAAAACAACAGAGCACACGCCACAACAGTTAAAACGCTTGTATATTCTTGTCGATGCGATCCAACCCAGGAAACGTAAGGGGCAACAGAATACAAAGCAGGAAAGAAAACCGCTGAGATCAAAAAAAATGGAAGAACATTGATGAGACCCCGCTTGAGTTCAATGCGACGATCAAGCAGCATGGATCCAAACCAGCTTAAAGCAGCAACAAACGTCAAAACCAACAAAAGAGTCTGCTTATTAAATTCTAAAGGGTCAAGAGTAAAGGGTAGAAAAAATAACGGCAGAAAAAAAATGAGCAAATACACCAACGTGCGTGTCAAAGATTGAAGCTGTTTGGAAGAAACAAAAGTCATACACCTTTATTATAACGTAAAAAGCGTACGTGTGGGGTGCGTACGCTTTTTACTCTTTGATTGTAAGCCTTATGAACAGGCCAGCACCTCCTTCCTTTCAAGAAGAAAGGAGGAATGGCTCGATAAGATGTTAAGGAGTGATCACGACTTCCTCTTGGATCACTGATGTCTCTGGTGTTGAAGGATCTTCTGTCTTCTGTGTCATCTCTTCCTCTTCCTGAGAGACTTCTTGTGTCTGTGATTCTTCTGTAACTTGTTCCTCTACGATTTGTACTGATTCTTCTGATTCTGATATTTCATCCCCTGACTGATTCTCTTGAGACGGTTCGGATTGAGTTGTCTGAACCTCGATCGTTTCCTCTGGTTGTTCTTCCTCTACCGGTTCATATCCTCGTCGATAAGCGGTCACAATCCAATCAAAGGAACTATCCTCTTCTCCGGCAAACCTCTTCACAACGAAATGATTTTGATCTTTTTCAGAAACATACAAAGAAACAGGACCATCTGGAGTTACCACCACGCGAATTGCAGCTGTGGCACTAATAACATCGTTATATTCAGGCGCCACATCCTCAAACCTCACCTCGATTTCTCCTTGAACCAATTCTGCTGTTCCGGAAAGAGTAATAATTGCCTCAGGTGAGACAACGGCAATGGTTTCAACCATCTCTCCTTGATGTGAAGCAATGGTATTTTTGATAAGCCCCTGAGTTTGAATCGTTCCGTCAGATTCAATCGACCAGGTGTCAGCAAATCCTACCAATCGTCCTACATTGAGCATCGCATAACCATTCATTGAAATATCTCCTGTCACATTCAAATTCGTAAACTCGGTTCTTTGGGTAGAGACTTGAGAAGCCGTATTTTGTGTCTGTGGTATTGCTGCGCCCCCCCAATAACTCATATTCACAAACGTTAACATAAGACCATCGCCTCTTCCGTCATAGGCTTCCAAAGCATACCCAATAATAGAACCTGGCTTTGTCGCTTTTGTCGCTACACCAATCTCGGTTGAAGCAGCCAAAGGATCTCCTACCGCAATAGCCCCTCCTTGGAGATTTACCCGCGTAGGTACGCGTCCTGCAAGAGCGATTGGATAGTTGTCTTTATTATTTTCGCCAGCCAAAAATCCAGGACGTGTAGAAACGATACCAGCGAGTTGTTCACCCTCCAGACCAGTGGAGCGATGAACCTGTCCACCAACGCCTGCTTTATCAAAAACCACCACTTCACCGGCTTTCAACGTCTCATTGGAAAAAAACATCTCAGCGAAATCATAAGACCCGGTTGACCAACCTTTGGCATTGGTGCGCATGAAATCTCCGCCTGAACCCTCGGATCCATCGTAATAAATATATTTCTCTGTCTGAGGTACTCCGCGATCAGATGGATAAATTCTTCCACCAATAATCATATCTCCGGCGATACGCATCAGACCTTCGTTGGTCACATAAGCTACTTCACTCTCAGCAGTATTACTAACAGAAAGTCGATAGGTTTGAGGATCTTGCACAACCGTTTTCATTTTCATTTCAAGCGCTTGAGCGACGGACTCATTCCAGACAGAACCTCTCAAAGAAATAGATGGAGAATTCACAATAGGTACTTGCTGGGTTGCCTCTTGTGGAGAAACAACTCGCACATCATCTCGTAATTCTGTTGTTCCATTTGAATCCATGACAAGATCCAACGCCTGCCAGGTTGGTTCAATAAAAACTAAAATGGTTCCGTTTCCGCTGGAGTGTGAGGCCAAAGCGCGGCCCAACATAAATCCAACCCCTGTCGCTTTTTTCGCTACTCCTGGTACAGAGGAAAGGGTCAAATAATCTCCTATCGTAATGGAACCTCCTTCATCATTTACCTGAACAGGGACTTGTCCGAGCAATGCCACCGGAACTGCGTTTCCAATGGTTTCCCATCCTTCAACCCAGTTTCCCAACACGTTTGGAGACACAGAATAAGCTCCAATCAAATCATTTGTTTGTGTGGCAAGGGTCACATTTCCTTCTTCGTCCAGTGCGAGAATGTCTCCTTGTGAAAAATGCGCGAGTACTCCTGGAAATAACTCGGCGTAGTCAGAACCCGCAGAGGAGTTCGTGACTCCACCGGCTCCATTTCCTTCAATAGCTCCGATCACCGTTCCATCTCCATCTCGTAATTCAAGAAAATTACAAGCAGTGGTTGGACTGGTATCCAAACAGCCTTGTATATAAACCCCTTGTCGATCATCCAGTCCTCCATCATTAAAAAATCCGCCAGAAAAACCAGCAAAACTTGCCTCAAGGCGCATGAGATCTGATACTCCAAGTTGACCACTGACAAAAAAGTCATCACCGCCTACGGTAAAAACGCCATCCGTAATATCTTCAGAGGTGGCACCAACAAAAACATTATCTAAAAAGGCCGCATTCCCAGCATTATCTGCTGTATAAACCGAATAATCATTTGAACTTCCTGTAACACTCGCAACATAAACCCCGTAGGCATTCGTGGCCTGCACTTCACTCACGTAAATTCCATAAGCGGAAGTAAAACTCGCGGCTCCGGCATCTGTAAAACTCACATCAAGACCCCTGGCATCATTGATGGTTCCAGCTCCAGAATTATCATCTGCGGAAAGATAAATGCCTTTAAAATTTGTAATCGCTGTTCCAGACCCTGGTATAAATCTTCCATCAATAAATCCCGCATTTGAAATAGTTGTATCATTGATGGAATTTCCTTCTCCAATGGAGAATCGGTGACCAATGAGATTATCTAAATTAGTAATATTTCCCGTAGTAAAATCCGTCAGACGTCCATAGATATTTACGCTTCCAGTCGGCGTAATTCCTGGGGCACCAGGATCCCATTTTGCTCGGACGTAATCTCCGACGAATGTATAATCCTGCGTTGTGACACTAACGTCTGATTGAGCCGTTGTATAAAGACCCGTATCCTGTCTGGCAGCGGAGAGCGCACCTGTAAAAGTGGATTTAAACATTCCGGTAATACCGGTGGTAATAGTGCTACCCGCGTTTAAAATATCGATATTCTGGTTGAATTCTCCAAGAATCTTCAAACCATCATCGCCATAAATGGTTCCATTAACTCCAAGAGAATCTTCTAAATACACATCATTTCCACTCAAAGAAAATTCCGTTGAACTTATGGACTCGCTGTCATTTCCAACATAAACATCACCCCCGCTAAAAAACCACCCATCCGTGTCAAGATAAGAAAGAGATCCGCTGTCCGTTGCATCAGATGCATAAAACGTGACAGTTGGATTGTTTACATCATTCGCTCCATCGCCAATTCGCAAAGTGTTGATGTCTACATCCACAGAAAAAGGAGAAGCAAGAGCTGTTCCACCAACGGCAAGATCATCTGTGGTGGATGTGAGGTAGGAAACGGTTCCGCCATCGGTGAAAAGACTGCTTCCCCCAACAACGTCCGTTAAAAATGCCACCGTTCCTGTTCCATTTTGAAAGGTAATGATGTTATCTGCGGTGGGATCAGTTATTGCAAAAGTTGTTTCAAAATCATTTGCGGTTAAACCTTCAAACACCAGAGGACTGGCTCCTTGGACGACTCCTGCTGAGGCATCAATCAAAGAATCAAAATCAACAGTACCGTCAAAGTTGGCTGTTTGAGAAGTGGTTAATACTCCACCGTCTGCAACCACAAATGCATCGTCCACGTCCATCCCTCCATTGGCGTTGAGGTTAGCGGAGAAGGTGGCAATGCCATCTGAGACCAACGTGCCGATACCGCTGAGGTCACCTGTGGCGGAAATGTCCCAGTCGGAGGAATCAATAGAAACCGTGTCTGCGCCATCACCAACAGCAACAGATCCTGCTCCTGCTGAAGAAAGAGTAAGAGTTCCTGTTCCAGCCGCAGAAATTGTAAAAGGAGTATTAGCGTCGGTTATATCGGAAACCGTCAGAGTAGCTGTAGAATCTGTGTTGATTTCCATGACAAATTGAGAGTTGGTTGTTCCAATGTCAAAAATTTCACCGTTTGAACCCGTGATATCTCCTCCTGAAACCGTAAGGTCACCCGTGGTCGCAATACTTGTTGCTCCTGAAAAAACTCCGTCCATGGTAAGTGATCCGATTCCTGTAAGATCTCCTGTGATAGAAACATCCCAATCAGATGTGTTCACTTGCATGGTGTCTACACCATCTCCAAGCACAACCGCTCCTCCGGGAGTAAGAGTAAAAGCACCCGTTGTTGTAAAGGTTGTGGAAACTCCATCAAAAGCGACATCCGTATCAGAAACAAGAACGTTTCCATCAAAATCTGCTGTGTTATCAAAATTAGCAGCAGCAGAAGTGGTTAATACTCCACCGTCTGCGACCACAAATGCATCATCCACATCCAACCCGCCATTAGCGTTGAGGTTAGCGGAGAAAGTGGCAATGCCATCTGAGACCAACGTGCCGATACCGCTGAGGTCACCTGTGGCATTGATGTCCCAGTCAGAGGAATCTAAAGCGAGTGTATCTCCACCATCTCCAATAATAGTATTTTGAGCAAAGGTAAGATCACCGCCAGTAAAAAGAAAGTCGTCTGCATCCACAAAAGAGATACTTCCGCTATCAGTCGCGTCCGACGCATAGAAGGTAATGGTAGGATCATTCACATCACTGGTTCCGTCTCCTACTCGCAGGATATTGGTATCAACGTCTACAGAGAAAGGGGCGACAAGAGTCGCTGCGCCAATGGCAAGATCGTCCGTGGTAGACGTCAAATAAGTAACCGTTCCGTCATCGGTAAAAAGACTTCCTCCACCCCCAATATCACTTAAGAACGCAACGGTTCCAGAGGTATTTTGAAAGGTAATAGTGTTGTCTGCGGTTGGATCGGTAATCGCAAATGACGTTTCAAAATCATTTGCGGTTAAACCTTCAAACACCAGAGGACTGGCTCCTTGGACGACTCCTGCTGAGGCATCAATCAAAGAATCAAAATCAACAGTACCGTCAAAGTTGGCTGTTTGAGAAG
>Ga0209417_1001668_pt1 | contig 39501 bp, 33 predicted proteins | sample RifGroF2_FD_184002 | JGI IMG/M metagenome (GOLD analysis project Ga0209417, IMG submission 184002) | Groundwater microbial communities from Rifle, Colorado, USA - Groundwater F2 (SPAdes) (version 2) | ecosystem: Environmental > Aquatic > Deep subsurface > Groundwater | place: Rifle, Colorado... | reverse complement strand
GTCAGATTCTTTCCTGCGCATGATAATGCGTATGGAGAAGTTTATGGGATTTCTCGCCAAGCGGCTTTTTCAAAAATTCCTCATAAATCTTTTTTATGTCAGGATTTTCATGAGATTTTCGCAGCTTTTTTCCTTCATCTTCACGATAAAGGGCGTTTATTCTGGCATTTCTGACGTCGTCATTGGTTTGCCTGGGCTGACCGCCGCCGCCGATGCATCCGCCAGGACAGCACATGACTTCGATAAAGTGATAGTTCGCTTTGCCTTCAATAATCTTTTCCATAAGCTTTTTAGCATTGCTCAGTCCGTGCGCTACCGCGACCCTGACTTCCACGCCTTTCAGGAAATCCCATTCAGGCACAGTGCTTTCTATTTTGACGGAAGCCTCTTTAACACCTTCAAGCCCGGCAATCGGGGTAACATGGAGCTTGGGAAACGGGAAATCTTTCCCTGTTACAATTTCGTAAACCGTGCGGAGGGCGGCTTCCATCACACCACCCGTATTGCCGAAAATATCAGCCGCGCCGGAGGATTGTCCGAGAGGCGAATCCATGACACCGTCTTCCAACTGATCAAATTCCAGCCCGGCCTGCCGTATCATTCTTCCCAGTTCACGGGTGGTAAGCACTATATCAACATCCTGACAGCCGCTGCTGTTCATTTCAGGGCGTTGCGCTTCATATTTTTTAGCGGTGCAGGGCATGACTGAAACGACCACTATATCTTCAGGCTTTCTGCCTATTTTTTCGGCGTAGTAAGTTTTTGCTATCGCTCCGAACATCTGCTGAGGCGATTTGCATGTGGAAATATTCGGCAGTATCTGCGGGAAGAAAGCTTCAGCGTAATTTATCCATCCTGGCGAACAGCTGGTAAGCATTGGAAGAGCGACGCTTTTATCCTTATCGACCAAGGCCTTTTTCAGGCGTGTCAGGAGTTCCGTGCCTTCCTCTATGATTGTAAGGTCCGCCGTAAAATTGGTATCGAAAACCGCGTCGAAACCGATTTTGCGCAGGGCTGTTACCATTTTGCCTGTTACAAGCGTACCGGGTTCATAATCGAAACATTCTCCGAGAGCGGCGCGGATTGCCGGGGCGGTCTGGACAACGACAAACTTATCAGGATTGTCGATGACTTTCCATACATCATCTATCTGGTCTCTTTCTGAGATCGCGCCGACCGGACAAATTGCCGCGCATTGTCCGCACTGCACGCAAGTCACAGAATCAAGCTTACTGCTGAAAGCCGGTCCGATGTAAGTTTTAAAACCGCGTCCCTGCGGGAAAATGGAGCCAATTCCCTGAATATTATTACAAACCGTTACGCAACGGCGGCAGCTTATGCATTTGGCGGAATCCCTGACCAGTGCCGGAGTGCTTTCATCAAGTATCCGGCGGGATTTTTCACCCTGATAACGGAGCAGCTTGATGCCCATGTCCTGAGCGAGGGACTGCAATTCACAGTCCTCATTGCGGTCACAGAGCTGGCAATCGCCTTCATGCTCGGAAAGCAGAAGTTCCACTACCAGTTTCCGCGCCTCACGTGCCGCGCGGCTGTTTGTAAAAACTTTCATTCCCTCTGTAACAGGCGTAGAACATGACGCGACCGGGTCACGCATGCCCTCGACTTCCACCAGACAGACCCTGCACGCCCCGATGGGCTCACAGTTCTGCATATAACAGAGTGTGGGGATATTGATATTTATTTTTTTAGCCGCCAGAAGGATAGTTGTTCCTTCATCGACTTCCACCGTCATATTATTTATTGTCAGCTTCGGCATTTTATTTTTTCCTCATTGTAAAAAAGTTATCTGTCTTACTGCGCGCGGGGCGTTTTGCCGTAATCACAGCGGAGGCAGCGTTTTGCCTGGCGGAGGGCTGCCGCTTCACTCCAGGGCAGCTCCACTTCGTCAAAATTATTTCTGCGGCGCTCGACGGCAATCAGCGGCTGTTTTTCACGCGGATAAGGCACGGGGTCGGCATCCGGGTCAAAATATGTATCCGGAACTCTATCCTGACGCCAGAAAGCGTGTTCTTCACCCGTCAGATAATTATCGATTCCTACAGCGGCTTTTTCTCCGGCGCTGACAGCTTCGATCACCGACCAGGGCCCGGTGACGATGTCGCCTCCGGCGAAAATCCATTCTTCCGAGGTCTGCCCGGTAAGCGGGTTGGCTTTGATATAGTTGCCTGAATTTATCTCAAGAGCAGTATCCTTGAGATAAGCTTTGAGATCTGACGCCTGACTGACAGCGGCAATTATCTGATCCGCTTCGATGACGAAATCATTTCCGCCGGAGTCATCCGCTTTACGGCGGCCTGACCTGTCAAATTCGCCAAGACGCATTGTACGGCATTTGATACTCGTTACCTTGCCGTCTTTACCGATTATTTCGAAGGGAGCTGTAAGCATCAGCATTTTCACGCCTTCGTTTTCGGCCTCTTCAACCTCTTCTTCATAAGCGGGCATCTGCTCCCGTGTACGGCGGTAAATCAGAGTTACCTCTTCCGCTCCGAGGCGCAAAGCTGTTCTTGACGCGTCAACAGCGGCATTTCCGCCGCCTACGACAACAACTTTCCTTCCGACAGGCACAGAACCTTTAACATTGTACTGTTTAAGGAAAGTGAGCGCCTGGGTAACGCCGTCCAGTTCTTCACCCGGCAAACCGAGTTTTATTGAAGCAGACGCGCCTATAGCGATAAACACGGCTTCATAGCCTTCCTGTTTAAGCTGATCGATTGTGAAGTCGCTCCCGAGTTTTTTTCCTGTTTCGATATCCACGCCGAGACGTTCAATCATACGGATTTCACGAGCGAGGATTTCACGCGGCAGACGATAAGCCGGGATAGCCTGTACCAGCATGCCTCCGGGCCTGTTTTCCGCTTCGAAAACTTTCGGTTTATAACCCAGCCGGGCCAGGAAAAACGCGCATGAAAGGCCAGAGGGGCCGGCACCGATAATCGCGATTTTACGTTTTGCGTTTTCAGCATTTTCATGAATTTCAGGTACCTGTACGGTAACTTCCTGATCAACCATGAAGCGTTTTATTCCGCGTATTGAAAGAGGCTCATCAAGCGAAGCCCTGCGGCAACGGCTTTCACAGGTATGATAACATACCCGCGCACAGGCCGCGGCAAAGGGGTTTCTTTCGCGATGCAGGCACAATGCCTCGGCATAACGCTTTTCAGCGACCAGCGAAACAAAGCCGGGCACATCCACTCCTGCCGGACACGCGCTCTGGCAGGGCGCTCTGACCAATCCGGCGCAAACACCTACCGTACAGCGTTTTTCCCTGATATGCTCCTCATATTCATCTCTGAAATAACGAAGAGTGGAAAGAACAGGATTGGCGGCGGTTTTGCAAAGGCCGCACAACGCGGTTTTCTTCAGCATTTCACCGAGGGAAACCAGTTTGTCTATATCATCTTCCTCGCCTTTTCCCGAACATATCCGTTCCAGAATTTCAAGCAGACGCTTGGTGCCGATTCTGCCGGGGGCGCACTTGCCGCAGGCTTCATCCTGCGTGAATTCAAGGAAGAAGCGGGCGACATCAACCATACATGTGTTGTCGTCCATCACGACCAAACCGCCGGAACCCATAATAGCACCAAGTTCCATCAGCGTTTCATAATCAATAGGAACGCTCAAATGCTGTTTGGGAATACATCCGCCCGAAGGTCCGCCGATCTGAGCGGATTTATATTCTTTACCGCTCGGAATGCCTCCGCCGATATCGTAGATGATTTCGCCTATAGTCGTTCCAATGGGGACTTCGATCAAGCCGATATTATTAAGATTTCCGGTCAACGCAAAGATTTTCGTACCCGGAGATTTTGCCGTACCTACTTTTCTGTATTCAGCGGCGCCATCCCGGATTATCATAGGGATGTTGCCAAGAGTTTCAACGTTGTTAAGGACTGTGGGCATTCCCCAAAGGCCTTTGTTTACCGGGAACGGCGGTCTCGGTGAAGGTTCTCCGCGCTTGCCTTCAATCGAGTGAAGCAGAGCGGTTTCCTCTCCGCAGACAAACGCGCCCGACCCCTGGGCGACAGAAATATCAAAACAAAAATCCGTACCCAGAATATTCTTTCCCAGCAAACCGCGTTCACGGCAGGATTGAATAGCTATTTCCAGACGTTTCAATGCCAGCGGATACTCCGCGCGGCAATAGATATAACCGGTTTCCGCTCCGATGGCGCGCGCGGCAATCATCATACCTTCAAGTATCGCGTGAGGATCTGATTCAATAAGACTGCGGTCCATGAAAGCACCGGGATCTCCTTCATCGGCATTGCAGACAATATATTTCCGCTCGCCCTTGGCCTTTGAGCAAAGCTCCCATTTCAGGCCGGTGGAAAATCCGGCGCCTCCCCTGCCCCTGAGTCCCGAAGCCTTTACTTCGGCAATAATATCCTGAGGCTTCATTGAAATAGCTTTAGACAGGGCCGCATAACCGTCGGAACCGATATATTCATCTATGCTCTCGGCGGCAATCCTGCCTTTATTTTTCAGAACATTGAGTTTCTGTTTTGCGAAAAATGGTATTTCGCGGTAAAACGGGATAGGTGAAGCGGAGTCCTTATCCTGATACATAAGGCGTTCAACCGGAACTCCTTTAATGACGTGGCTTTCGATAATTTCCTTTGCGTCCTCGGGAGCTACTTTCTGATAGAAATATCCTCCGGGATATATTACCACAATCGGCCCGGCTGCACAGAAACCGTTACAGCCTGTTTCCAACAGTTCGGTACGCTCCCTTTCGAAGGAGGCTTCGCCATGCTTTCCGCAGTCGCTGTCTTTTACCTTGACTTTTTCCTGAAGCCCGTGCTTCGCGATTTCATCCAGAAGCGCCTGTTTCAGTTTCAATGCCCCGGAAGAAATACAACTGGTACCCATGCAAAGCATTATATCAAAAATTTTCCCGTTGCGGGTGTCTTTGCCATGCACGTCGCGCAATGCCATCCGGGATGCCATTTTTTCTTTTAGAAGTTTGATATCCTGAACATTTTTTATGATGTTATTATTGCTCATCCCCAGTTCCTCCTCTATATGCCCCCAGTATTTCATTAATCTTGGAGGGTTTCACCCTGCGGTGGACGTTTTCATTAACCAAGATAACCGGAGCCAGGCCGCAGGCGCCGAAACAGCGTCCTACTTCCAGAGAAAACAGGCGATCCTGAGTTGTTTCACCGACATCTATTTTCAGATCTTTTTTGACGGCGTCGAGAATTTCCTTCCCGCCGCGAACATAACAGGCCGTGCCAAGGCAGACCCTTATAAGATATTTACCTCTGGGATGTGTAGAAAAGAAAGAGTAAAATCCCACGACTCCCGCGACTTCGCTATACGGTTTATTGAGTTCTTTGCTGATATATTTCAGCACTTTTTCCGGAAGATAACCGAATATAGCCTGCGCATATTGCAGGATGGGGATCAATCCGCCTGGTTTATCCTTGTACTCGAGCAGAACTTTGTCGAGGCGTCCGAAAAGCTCGCTCTCGGAAACACCTTCGTCGCACGCACACTTCTCCTTGTTCATTCATCCTCCCTATTTTTTTAATATTATCAGACTTATTATCTATCAGACAAATCAATGTCTCTCAAATCTTCTGAACCTATCAAAAGCTTTTAACAAGCTTATTTACTATCTGAACGAAACCATTATATATAAAACGGGGAACCCGTCTCAGAAAAATGGCAGGAAAACAGAGAAAATATATAAAACCCTCTGGGAAAAATTATTTTCACAAAACCGACAAGTATAGTTTTCCCTCTCGGCAACCCTTTAAATTATAATGATATGATTATTTTGCAATAAATGAAAATAATAAATCGAAAAGATTTTCACAAACATGGCATGCAGTCATAAAAGGGAACGTTTTAAGCGTATTCCGCTACGGCAGGCAAAGTGTTTCAGGTGTCATTAAAATTGACACATTGTGTTGGGATAAAAAACAGAATATGGAGATGGAAAATGCTGAATTTGTATTCAAAAGCTGAGAATCCGGCCTATGAAACGGGTTCATGCAAAAAGCTGGCTTGCTTTCTGCGACATTGAGATGTCAAACTATACAACAAAATTAAAAAGGCGGGAATAAAATGAACAATATTTTTACTAATCTGATCAACGCGCTGAGTGAGATATGGAAGAATATAGGGGTTTCACAGAAGATAAGCATAGTATTGGTTGGAGTATTAACGCTGGGCGCGACAGCCGCTATCGTTTATATGGGCTCCAGGCCGGACTGGCAGGTATTGTACGCGGGACTGGACACCAAAACCGCCGCTAAGATATATGATATAGTAAGCGGTTCCGAAGTGCCGGTAAAACTTACAGATGGCGGAAGAACCATCATGGTACCCAATTCCGAAGTATATAAAATGCGCCTGAAAACAGCCAATGAAGGGGTTGCGACAGAACGCTCCGGCACAGGACTTGAAATTTTCGACAATATGAAACTGGGCTTGACGGACAAACAGCAGCAGGTGGCCTTTCAACGCGCGATACAGGGCGAACTCGAAAGAATGATCTGCGCCATGCCCGGCATAAGCAGCGCTAAAATTATACTTACTCTCCCTCAGAAAAGTGTTTTCAGAAAAGACAAACAGCATCCGTCAGCATCGGTTATGCTGATGATGCAGCCGGGAAGAAGTGCCACAAGTGAACAGGTCAACAGCATACGCTATCTCGTATCCAGCGCGGTTACCGGAATGAACGCGCAGGATGTTACAATTACCGACAGCAGAGGCACACTTCTGGTACGTCAGGTGGCGGAAGATGAAGTCGGCAACGGCGATTCCAGCGGACAGATGGAAATGTCATCACGACTGGAGAGGCAGCTTAAAGAAAAAGCCGAATCCATCTTGAGACCGATTGTAGGTCCGGAAAAAGTGGTTGCCGTCGTTTCCTGTGATATAGATTTTGACAACATCGACAGAGTAACAGAACTCTATGATTCTGAAAAAGCGGTCATCATATCAGAAAAGACCGTTACCGAAGAAAACTCAAAGATGGGCGGTTCATCCAACGGAGGAAAGGTCGGCACGGCATCAAACATGGCAAATAATCTGGTGGACGTGAAAAATCCGTCTGCCCAGGTACCGGAAGAAAAAATGTCCCAGGAACAGAAGAAAACAGCGGAAAGAAAATATGTCGTTCCTAAAACCGTTGAAAAGAAAACCATGAAAGGCGGCAGAATCAAAAAACTTACAGTCGCCGTCTCCATCGCGAAGAAAGCAGATGGAAAATCCTGGAGCGATGCGGAAAAAGAGGATTTCAAGGAACTGGTAAGCAAGGCAGTCGGAATAGGAAATTACTTCAGCGCTGAAGATTTAAAGAAGAGCCCGGTTGTCACGGTCAAGGAAATGGACTTCATAGTCCCGGATATCAAAGACATCCCGCAAATGTCCATGCCCGACAAATTGGCCATGAATGTTGAAAGAGTTTCCAAATCTCCGCTTGTAAGACCGGTGGCCGGATTTATTCTCCTGCTCGTGCTTTACAGAATATTCAGGAAGTACTTCAATAAAACCAGCGTGGAAGGGACAGAACTTTCTCTGAGCGGCGGCGGAGCTCCGGCAGCGGTTTACGGCGAAGACGTGAAACGCATCGAAACCGCTGAAGAGAAACAGCACAGTGAAATAGGGGACATGATGGATTCGATACAGGAAAAAGCGAATTCCTCCCCGCAGACAGTCGCTAATATAATGGAAAAATGGCTGGCGGCAGACCAGAATTAATGATATAATTAACCCATGAAAAGAAATTAACGAGGAGGCTTTGAGTTATGGCTCTGAAAATGAGAACAGCTAAAAAGCTTGCTATATTTTTCACCAGCATACCGCGGGAAAAAGCGGTGGCTATAATGAAGAATTTCAATTTGGCGACCATGGAAAGCATAGCGTCTGAAATCAGAGGGCTGGGAACAATCCCGGCTGAAGTTCAGGGTTCGGTTTTCCAGGAAATATCTGAAAAACTTGCCAAGGGCGTTGACCCGACAGGCGGTGAAGATGTAGCACGATACATATTAAACGGTGTAGTAGGCGAAGAAGAAGCCAAGCGCCTTCTGGAAAGGGCCAAGCCACGCAAACCTAAGCCTTTCTCAACCATAACCGGTGTCAGCGGACAGGACCTTGCGACAATACTTTCAAACGAACAATCCGCCACAGCGGCTATTATTCTGAGTTTCTTCCCGCCTAAAAAAGTCGCGGAAGTACTCTCATTTCTGGACGAGGAAGTAAGAGGCGAAATAATTGTGCGGCTCGCTCTTAACCGAGAGGCCGACAATGAAATAGTGGAGAGGATAGAAGAGGTATTTGTAGAAAAAGTGACCTCCTCAATAAATCCGACGGATGAAGAGGAAAGGACAAATCTGGGCGGCCCGGACTTTGTAGCTGAACTTTTTCAGGGCGTCGATAAGCAGCTTGAAGAAGAACTTCTCACCTCCATTCAGGAAGAATCCCCTGAACTGGCGGACAAGATACGCGATCTTATGTTCACATTTGACGACGTGATCAAGCTCTCCGATGTCGATGTGCAGAAAGTCCTGCGCGAAATACCGACAGACAAGCTTGTCATCGCACTGCGCGGCACCAGCAAGGATGTTTACGAAAAATTCACGAGCAACCTTTCAAAGAGGGCCCGCGAAAACCTCCAGGAGGAAATGGGGCTCATGGGCAAGGTCAAGAAGAGCGAAGTCGAAAACGAACGCAAAGCCATTGTCAGCGTTGTAAGGGCCCTCGAAGCGGCAGGCGAAATAGCAGTGGCCACAAGCGGGGACGAGGACGTCTATGTTTGATAATAAGATTAATAAAAAAGTAAGGTTTTCCGGCAAAATGAGCTTTGTGTCAGCAAACCCTAACAGCAACATTGTAGTCAGTGACAGTTCCGGCGAAAGCGAGAGCATAGATATAGACAAAATAGAAAAGGAAGAAGAACATGCCAGATATCAGGCCGCCTATGATGACGGCTGGCAGGCATGCGAAAAAGAAAAGTCTTCCGAAATATCAGAACTGAACGAGAAAATAGTTTCGATATCAAAGAATATCCCTGCCGCTCTCAATGAGTATCTGGCAGAATTGGAGACACAGGCAAAAACTGAAATAATGGAAATGGCCTTTTCCATAGCCTCCATAATACTGAAAGAGGAAATCGCGGGCAAAGAACATCTCAAACCAATGCTGGATGAGGCCCTTTCTCCAGTCCTGAACCTGAAGAACATAAAAATACACCTGAATCCGGCTGTCGCGGAAAAGATAATGCCGGGAGACAATAACGGGGTACCCGCCGGTTCGGAGATAATTTCTGATCCGAAACTTAAAGAAGGGGAAGCCCTGATTGAAAGTTCGCAGGGCATCATAGACGCAACCGTCAGGGGACGCCTTGAAACCCTGAAGGAAAATTATCTAAAAATACTTGCCGAACAGAAAGACAGAAATGCTTAGAACCCCTCAAATAAGCGGTTTTTCCCAAAGCATCACAAAGGAAAATGTGCGCAGTTTCCGTTCCATCGGATATATAACCAAACTTGTGGGGCTGACTATAGAATCGGCAGGGCCCATTTGCGCCATAGGGGACTTTGTCTCAATAAGGTCAACGGTTGACTCAAAAGAACATTTTGCCGAAGTCGTCGGCTTCAGGGACGACAGAGTGCTTCTCTTCCCCCTGGAAGGAATAGAAGGCATAAGAAACGGGGACAAGGTAATACTCATAAATGAAGGCTTTACAGTACCCGTGGGCCCGCAACTTCTGGGCAGGGTAATTGACGGTCTTGGCCGTCCCATCGACAGGGATGAACCAATTATCGGAGAACAGCACTGGAAAGTGCGGAGACTCGCCCCTAATTCAATGATGAGAACAAGAATAAAAGACCCTTTCATAACCGGCGTGCGCAGCATAGATTCGGCAATCATGTGCGGAAACGGACAGAGAGTTGGCATATTTTCAGGCAGCGGCGTAGGAAAAAGTTCCGTAATGGGAATGATCTGCAGAAATTCATCTTCCGATATGAACGTAATATCACTGATAGGAGAACGCGGCAAGGAAGTCCTTGAGTTCATTCATGATTCACTCGGGGAGGAAGGTTTGAAAAAATCAGTGGTAATTGTTTCCACTTCAGATAAGTCTCCCTTGCAGAGGGTCAAAGGAGCGGAAACGTCCATGGCCATCGCCGAATACTTCAGAGACCAGGGTAAAAATGTACTTATAATGGACTCGGTAACCCGCTACGCCATGGCACAGCGCGAAATAGGACTTGCCGTAGGCGAACCCCCGGCCACAAGAGGCTACCCCCCCTCCGTCTTCAGCATGCTCCCTGCCCTGCTCGAACGCGCGGGAACAAACGAAAAAGGAAGCATAACAGGTTTTTTCACCGTGTTGGTTGAAGCAGATGATATGAACGACCCCATAGGCGATACCGTCCGAAGCATTCTCGACGGTCACATAGTACTTTCCAGAGAACTCGCGCACCATGGACATTACCCGGCAGTGGACGTATTACAGAGCGTAAGCCGTGTCATGAACAACGTCGCCACCGAAGACCACATAAAGCTGGCACAGCAGTTGCGAATGTTATTATCCTCATACAGAAAGGCAGAGGATATGATCAATATAGGAGCGTACAAGGCAGGAAGCAATCCTGAAATAGACAGGGCTATAAAAAAGAAATCGCCCATTGACGCGTTCCTCAGGCAAAATCTTTTCGAAAAAGTCTCCTGGGACATGACTTATGAAAATCTGAAAGCGGTACTTGCATAATGAAAAAATTCAATTTTACAATGCAAAGCATCCTGAACGTGAAAATAACCCTCAAAGAGGCACGGCAGGCGGAACTCGCAGAAGCCAGAAACCAGCTCATGCTTCAGGAGAAAATACTTGAAGCCATCAATGAAAAAATAAAAGAGGCCATGGCCCCGCACAAAATGCCGGAGCAAAATACGGCTTCTTATTTTGTCCAGCGTGAAAGGTATATCAGACGTCTCAAGGAAATGAGAAAAAAGCAGCGCTACATAGTTGAACAGGCCGAAACAAAAGTGGACAAGTGTATCACTGCACTGAAAGAGGCCCTTATCGAACAGAAGAAAATGGAAAAGGCAAAAGAACGTGAACACAGTTCCTGGCACAAGGAATTTCTGAAGGAAGAACAGAAAATAACAGATGAAACAGGTACAGCCGGGGCTTTCTTCAGGAACTTCGCAAGAACATAAAGACATAAACAGAATAACGAACTGAATATATGAAAGTGGAATTCCATATGGTACGATTACTGGCACTTCTGGTTTTTTTAAGCTGTTCCCTGTCCGCGTTCTGCCTGGGAATGCTCGCCTTTACTTTTGTTACCGGGGACCTGCCCATGGGCATACAGCCGATAATAAGAGATAAACCGCTGAAAAAGAAAATCCCCGAAAGAAAAGAACTCAAAGCCGGGCCCGGCGCCGAAGCCAGACTCGAAGAAAAATTTCTGAGCGGCTTTTATGATGAACTTGTGAAAGAAAAGGAAAAACTTGCCGAGGAAAGGAAAAATCTTACCACCCGGAAGAAAGTTGTGGATGAGATTAAAGATGAAGCTTTAAAAATGCAGAATGAGATAGGAAAGTCTGAAATCAGGGTCAAAAGCCTGCTTGATGTAATAGATAAAAAGGAAGTTGAGAACGTAAAAAAGATTACAAGCCTTATGTCTGGCATGGATCTTGCACAATCATCCAAAATGTTAATGGAAATGGATGAAGCTATGGCGGCAAGAGTTTTATATTTTATGAATCAGAAGATGGCTTCACAGCTGATTTCGCAGGTAATGCAGACAGCGACAGAGGAACAGGCAAAGCGTATAAAGAAAGTTACGGACAGAATACAAATTTTAACAGAGGAATACAGAAATGAATAATTTATACCAGACAGGCTCACAGATCGGCGATGTCTTTTCCCTCGGCATCAATTCAGCCTTTTTCGACCAGCCGCGAAATATAATCAAAGATTCTTTCTGTTTTAAAGACACTCTTGAAGGCAACTTCAGGAACTTCGATACCTCTTCGTCAGAAAAAACATGGACAAATCCAATAAGTTCCTCTGAGAATACCCGTATATTTGAACTGAACGCAAATGATAACACTTTCACTTCTGTCAACGACTCCACTGGAAATGATGATATGTATAAGGACCAATTTTCAGAAAGTCATACCGACGATATTTCCGATAACAGTAGCAGAGACAACGCGGAATATCTGGAAAAAATGAAAAAATCTGAAGATAAACAAGAACTCGGCGATACGGAAAAACACGAAAAAATAAAAGAAAACATCGATGAAAATAAAAATGACGTAAAATCTGAAATGACTCAAGTAATTCAGGCAGATAAGGCAGACCAGTCACTCCAGGTACAGGAAGAAAAAAACAAAAAAACAGCAGGCAAGAGCGCGGAAAATATCACAAACCCCGCAAAAAATAACACCTCCCTGCTGGAACGTCTCCTGAAAATATCCGGAGACCATGAAAATACGGCTGAAAAATCAAAGAACGCCGGAACATCTTCCCAGAAAAACAATTTAAAAACAAAAAATCAACAGAATATCCAGCACACAGAAAACGAAAGCGCAAAATCATCGGCAATGGCAGAAAACAGCGATCTTCGGAAAACAGCTAAAAACGAAGGAAAAAGTGAGACCAAAGCCGCGGACGCAAAATTGGACATGGCTTCCAGGCTCGAAAGTGAAACAGGGGTCAAAATAAATAAATTGACTTATGAAAACAACAGCAGCACCGAAAACGGCAGCGACGGAAAATCCAAAAATGAAGCGGAAATGGGACTGCTCAAAAATCTGGCACACAACAGCACCAGGCCAATACTAAAAAAGGAAACCCTTGAAGAAACAGACCATCAGGACGGCAGGAGTTCATTCAAGGAGATAACACAGGAAGCAAAAAACAGCCTGAAAGCTGAAAACGCCTCAGCCAAGACCGCCAATGCATTTGACGCAAAAACTAAAACTGAACTGAATGAAAGCGGCAGTCTCAAGTCCTCGAATAATAACGTGAACAACGAAAAACTCCTTCAGCATCAGGACAGCACAAATAATATTCAGAACGCTTCCGCTAAAAGCGCTATGTCCGCCCAACAGCAGACATCAACAAGCGCTACGGTATCCAATATATTTTTACTTCAGGAAATCATGAGCAGAATCCAAAGCGCGGTGAAAGCCGATTCCTTTGAAGCAAATCCAAAGCTCTCAATGGAGTTCGAAAGCAACACGCTCGGCTTGATGCACATGTCCATTCACCAGAAGGGCTCAATTCTTAATGTTTCCCTTGAGACATCCAGTGACAGCACAAAGGACAATCTTATGGGACAGCGTGACGAATTGGCCAGGCAAATGAAAAACCTCGGCTACTCGGAAGTTAACGTCGATATCTCCAGCAATAAAGAGAAAAAAGAGAATTCATCAGGAAAACAGTCCAGCGGCAATGCCGACATTGACAACGTCAAATTGGCCGGCAATGATAAAATCGACATGTCCAGAATACTCGCGTTCTGAGCGTCAGCCACAAATCAACTCCTGGCATATATAATGCGTAAACTCCATTTATGAACTCAAAACCAAGGAGATGAAAAATGCAGATTACAGACATAGGCAACACACTTTATTCCCAGGACGTAAATCAGCTTTCAGAAAAGAATCTGAATAACGAGGATTTCCTGAAACTGCTGGTAACATACATGAAAACCCAGGACCCTGTAGCCCCTATAGAAACAAAAGATCTCGTTTCTCAGGTCAAGGCCTATGAAGAAGCGCAGAACAGCGCTGAAAAAGGAACAGACGGCACGGCTGCCGCAAACATCGCGGCGGCAAGCGGAATGCTGGGCAAAGAGCTGATTTATACCGATGCCCGCACCGGCACGGAAATGATAGGGACCGCGCGCAGTCTGAAAATCAACGGTTCCGAAGCAAATCTGCTGATTGACGGCAATCTGGTGCCGCTGAGCAGGGTCAAATCCACATTCACTCCTTCAACATCCAAGTGAAAACCGTAATTTAAACAGGAGAGTTTACCTTGATTAAAGTTACGGATTTCTCAAATAATGAAAAATATCTGAACCCTGATCTCATTGAGAAAATGGAGCTCATCCCGGATACACTCCTGACTTTGACCAGCGGACGCAACATCATTGTCCGCGAAGGGCCTTCCGTGATTATTGAGAGAATTGTGGATTTCAGAAAGAAATGCAATGAGAAAATCAGCAATCCTCTTTCGATCCCGGTCGAGAAACGGCAGGAAAAAGAAATAATTGAAAAACAGTAAAACTCCCGCTTTTTTTACAGGTAAAAAAAATAAGGGAGTTTTGCTTGGTTTTTTGTGAAATAAACAATTTCAGCTGTATATTACAGCACTAGTATAAAAAAAGGTGTCTTATGGATTTAGGTACGTTGGTAGGCATTATCTTCGGCGGCGGCTTGATTCTCTGGTCCCTCGCCACAGGGCCCGGCGGTGTCCTGCTTTTCGTTGATATCCCATCTATAATGTGTACTTTCGGCGGTACTATAGCCGCCACGCTTATAACCTATCCTCTTCCTAAACTTATGGCTGTCGTTGCCGTAACGAGAAAAATATTGAATGCGGGAAATCTTGATATCACCCCCTGGTATCATACGCTTATTGAACTCGCCACTGTCGCGCGGAGAGACGGCATACTCGCATTGGAAGACCGCCTTGAAAACATAAAAGACACGTTTCTCAGGCGCGGGCTCCAGATGCTTGTTGACGGAAATCCGGCCGATGCCGTTTCATCAATCCTTGACATGGAAATAGAAAATATGCAGGCCAGGCACGGCACAGGTCACGCCATGTGGAAAAGTATGGGTTATTTTGGACCGGCTTTCGGGATGGTGGGCACCCTTATCGGGCTCGTCCAGATGCTTAAAAACCTTGACGACCCCAGCAAAATCGGGGCGGGCATGGCCGTAGCCCTTATCACTACATTTTACGGCGCTCTCTTCGCAAACCTTTTCTGCCTGCCTATCCAAGGCAAGCTTGAGCAGCGCACAGCGGAAGAGGTACATCTCAAGAAAATGCTTCTCGCTGGCATACTGGCTATACAGTCCGGCGACAGCCCCCGCGTTGTAGGGGAAAAACTTGAAGTATATCTCACTCCTGCTGAAAGGCTCAAGCTTCAAAGCAAGAATGAATAAAATGGCATAACGACAGGCGGTAAATGCCATGGCTGAGAAAAAAAAAGAAAAAGTCAAAATCATAATTAACTTCGGTTGTCCTGACTGGATGCTCTCACTGGGCGATTGTATGTCTCTGCTTCTCTGTTTTTTCGTTCTGCTCCTTACTTTTTCAACACCCAGTAAAGACAAACTGATGGATGCCCTCGGAGGAATACGCGGCGCCCTGAGCATCATGGAACCCGGCACAGCCAAGCCAGGCTCCCCTTCTGAAACAAATGAAAACACCGACGCGAAAGGTACCATTTCCGGCGGCGGCAGTGAAGAAATCATGGTAAAAAAGGAAAATCTCGCGGTCGTGAATCTGCGCCTGCTGAAAGTCGCCAATAAATACAATGAATTCAAAGACCGCCTCCTTGAGCTGGGCTTTGAAAAAACCATCACGACAAAACAGCTCAGAGAAGGAATTATGGTGGAAATTCCATTCGATAAATTATTTGTTCCACGCACTGTCGATTTTGATCCCAAGGCAAAGCTCTTTCTTGAAGGCTTCGCAAATCTCGCGAGTTCTGTCGGAAATGAAGTGCTCCTCTCCGCCTGCTTCAATCAGGATAATGCGAATGGGGCCAACGCGAGATACTCGACAGAATGGACTCTCGCCCAGAAAAGGCTCCTCACCATCGCCGATTTTCTTTCCCAAAAATACAACATAGCAAAAAACCGTTTCGGCTACGGTTACAACATTTTCCCGGATGAAAAGCCGCCTCTGCTGAAAATGCTTCTGGTGGAAAAAACAGGAACGCGGGAAGTAAATATTACTGAACTTATCAACATGAACAATGACATATAGGTGATTAAATGAAAATAATCGTAAAAGAAGAAGGGGCCCCCGCCTATATGGCCGCTTATACGGCGCTCATGACCATACTTCTGGCCTTTTTCGTTTTCATGTCATCCATGTCCAGCCAGCAGCAGTCAGGCTTCAACAGCGGCTTGGGCGATGTACAAAACGCTTTCGGGTTAGAAGGTGGTCTCGGCATATTCAATTTCGCCAATTTCGGCAAAAGCGGCTCAAAAGTCCCCAACCCTGTCGATAAGGGCAATAAGCCCGAAGAACAGGGCGTTCACGAAAATCTTGTGAGAAGCTCAGGGGGTTCCGGCAACACTGATGTTGATGCTCTGGACAGTGAGGCCGGCAAATATTTCAGAATAAAAATACCTTTTGATTTCCCCGCCCTTTCCTCCAAAATCCCCGATGATATGGGAAAATACCTCAATAATGTGGGTATGGGATTTGCGTTATTCAATTATAAAATTAATATAAGATGTTATGCGGAAGACAGCAGTGACGAGAATTCCGACAGAATACTGGCGGCTAAAAGGGCGGCACAGATTATGCGGTATCTGCACCAGATATCTGACGTTTCATACGCCAAGATGCAGACATCCGGCTATTCAAGCAGCAGGTATTTCACTGTAGATGATTCGCCAGGAAAAGCAGGGATGAACGTTAAACAGGGAAATTATTTTTATATTTTTATGAATTCTGAAAAAGATACGAAAAAATGAATGAAAGGATATAATTATGGCGGACAAAGACAAAAATAAGGATAGCAAGGAAAAAGAAGATGTAAAAGAGGCAGGACAGGACCCGGCACAGGCAGAAGCCGGAGCGGGACCGGATAAAACTAAAACGGTAGTCATGCTGCTCATCGTTCTTTCCATTCTCGTTATGATACTTACTCCGATTATAACTATTTTCGCAATCAGGGCCATTATGCCTAAAGACAATGCCGAAGGCCCGAAACCGGAGGAACTCAACAAAAAAATCACCGAAATACCCCTCACTGACTTCAAATGCAATATAGGACAAACACAGGGTACCAGGTACGCTCAAATAGATGTTGTGGTCGAAGTCAGCGACGGGAGCATGAAAAAATTCTTTGAGTCAAAAACACAGGAAAACCTGGACGGGATGCTGAATAAAATAAGGTCAGCCATCCTTAACATTATCAGCGACAAGACCCTTGACGGGCTGCTGTCAAAGGATGCCAAGGCCATGCTTGCCAAGGAAATAAAGTCTGATTTGAATGAGATGCTCCAGAAAAAAACAGATGGTGTCGTTACGGAAGTTTATTTTCCGAAGTTTCTTGTACAATAAAATAAAGAGATTTCTATATGCCGAATATACTTAATCAGGATGAAATAGATTCGCTTCTCGGCGCAATGGAGAGAGGCGAAATCGATAAAATAGATGAGGGTGCCAAGGATGGCGACGTTACCGTGGCAGATTATAATTTCAGGCGCCCCAACCTCATTACCAAAGACCAGCTCCGTAATTTCCAGACTATCCATGAGACATTCGCCAAAGAAATGGTTTCCGCGTTCGCTCTTTTTCTCAGGACAGGCGTGGAATTCAACCTTGTTTCAACCGAGCAACAGCAATATGGCGAATTCACAAATTCACTCTCCAATATAACTATGTGCGTCATTTTTTCGGCAGAACCCCTCCCCGGCCTCGCCGTTATCGAAGTCAATCTTTCGCTTGTCTTCGGAGTAGTCGATATGCTCCTCGGCGGCAAAGGCGATATCGAAACTGAGATAAGAGTGCCGACAGAAATAGAAGTCGCCATAATGAAGCCTTTTGTAGAAAGAATCCTTGACCGGCTTCAATCCTGCTGGAGCACTCTTATGGCTGTCAAGCTCAAAAAGGAAAGGGATGAGCATGACCCCGAATACGTTCAGGCGGCCCCCATTGACGCGCCCGTAGTAGTTCTCGCATTCGATACTAAAATCGGTTTTGCCAACGGAATAATCAACATCTGTTATCCCCTGCCCATGATACAGGCTGTGAACGAATACCTCGCCAATGTCTCCGGTGAGATGGACAGTTACTATGGCAGAAGGGCTGACCACAACACCCGCAAGCAGGTACTCGATTCTCTCCTCTCTGTACCTCTTCCGATTTCAGTAAAACTCGGTGAATCCAGAATACGCGGACAGGAACTGATAAACCTCGTCCCCGGCGATGTCATAGTATTGAACAACGGAATAAGCGACCCTGTCAATGTTTTTGTTTCAGGCAAGCCCATGTTCCTTGGGCGCCCCGGCAAAATCAAAGACCGTATCTGCGTTAAAATCAATAAGCGCATCGTTAAAGACGAAAATACAGAGCTTAATATAAATCTTGATTAATAAATTAAATTATGAGGTATGAAATATGCCAGTAAGTCAGAACGGTCAGAATGTAGCAGCCGCTGAGTTCGGGAAAATATCAAATCTGGACCAGCCGGTGCCGCCTCCGGATAACCAGCAGCGAAATCTTGAGATGATTTTCGATGTCCCCGTAAGCGTAAGCGCCGAACTGGGCCGCTCCGTGATCAAGGTCAAAGACCTTCTGAACCTCAGCCCGGGCTCCGTCGTCGAACTCGAAAGAGTCGCAGGCGAATCTATTGACCTCATGGTCAACGGCGTACTCATCGGTAAAGGCGACGTAGTTGTCGTCAATGAAAATTTCGGTCTCAGAATTACCGAAATAGTCTGTACCGAAGAGCGGATAAAGAAGTTATCAAACTGATTTCATCTTCGAGAGAGTTTTCACCATGCGTTTTCTAAGGCTCGGGCCTGCGGGTATGCGGGGAGAAATCGGAACGGGTCTCACTCCGCTCCTCGCTATTGATTTTGCTTCCGCCATGGGTTCCTACCTGGACGGGGGCCGTATCGCCATTGCCTCCGACACGAGATTCTCTTCTCCCATGCTGCGGCACGCCGTCATATCCGCTCTCTTGAGCTGCGGCACGGAAGTCCTTGACGCGGGCATTGCCCCTGCCCCGCTCCTGCACTTCATAACGCCTTATCTGAAAGCTGACGGCGCAATGCTTCTGGGCGCCGGACATCACCCTGCCGGATGGAATGCGATTGTCCCTTTATCTTCCAACGGCGCTTATCTGAACAGCGTCCAGCTTCAAGAGCTCTTCGACATATATCACGGACGCAGATACAAGACAGCGGCATGGAACGAAATGGGAAAAGTAAGCGAGATGCCGCCTTCCATTTTTGAAGATTACCTTGACGCTCTCTGTTCGAAACTGAATGTGGAAGCAATATCCTCCAGACATTTTAAAGTCATAGCTGATTTCTGTAACGGACCGGGCTCCGCCCTGTCTGAAAGCTTCGCGGCAAGGCTTGGTCTGGAACTTATTCCCATAAACAATATTTTTTCAGGCATCATCCCGCATGACCCTGAGCCAAGGCCCCGCAGCAGCGTTCAGGCGCAGTCCATAATGAAACCGCTCAACGCCGACATCGCCTTCGTGTTCAACAGTGACATGAGCAGGACCGCGATAGTGACAAATTCCGGCGAGACATTGTCCGAAGAATATACATTTCCTCTTGTGGCGGACCATTTTCTTTCGTCGTCTCCACACGGGACAGGTGTCGTTACAAACTGGTGCACAACAAAAACACTTGATGATATTGTTTCAAAACACCACGGAAAACTCTACAAAACCAAGGTTGGCCAGGCATTCATTATTGACAGGATGCTTGAGAAGTCGGCAAAACTGGCCGGAGACGGAAGCGGCAGCGTAGCGTTGGGAGATTTCACCAAAGGCTTTGACAGTTTCATGGTCATGGGCCTTGCGCTTGAAGCCATGGCTGTCAGAAAATGTTCATCTGCCGGGCTCGCCGCCGAATTGCCGCGTTATCATATCGTCAAAAAGAAAATAAACTGCCCGTCCGCGCATGCCTACGGCCTTCTGAGGAACATGAAAACACAACTCAAAGACGCCGCCGTTTCGGATGAGGACGGCTTCCGTTTTGACTGGCAGGACGGCTGGGTGCACCTGAGGGCGTCAGCCACGGAGCCCGTAGTGCGCATGATTGCCGAATGGCGCACAAAAGATGAAGCGGAAGACAGGGCATTGGAAATTCAGGGCATCCTTGAAAGGCTGGTTTCCTCATGAACAAAATACACAATCTGAAAGTAGGAGTAAGCGGAGTAAGGGGAATTGTAGGCGATACATTCACCCCCTCGCTGGTCGCCGCCTTCGCGGCGTCTTACGGGGAATATGTAGGAGGGGGGCGCGTCATAGTCGGACGCGACACCCGTCCCAGCGGGCCTATGATAGAACACGCCGTCATAGCCGGGCTTGTCTCAGTCGGCTGCCAGCCAATCCTCGCCGGCATCATTCCTACTCCAACCATACAGATTGCCGTTGACGAATACCACGCCAATGGCGCCATAGCTATAACGGCAAGCCATAACACAGCCGAATGGAACGCCCTTAAATTTATAAATTCCTCAGGCATTTTCTTCAATGAAACTGAAGCCGCCGAACTTTTGGATGTATATAATCAGCCGGATAATCTTTTCGTAAAAGAACAGGATTACAGGAGCGTCCGCGCGATTGACGACGCCTTTGAACTGCACCAAAAAAGAATATTCAGAAATATCAATGTCGAGGCTATCAGAAAAGCCCGTTTCAAAATCGCCGTTGACTGCTGCAACGGTGTTGGCGCATTATATGCCCGGCCTTTTCTGGAAGAACTCGGCTGTGAGGTAATATCTATTTTTGACGAAGCTGACGGAAACTTCAGAAGACGCCCCGAACCTGTCCCGCAAAATCTCTCCGAACTCTGCCGGGTTGTCAGGGAAAACGGCTGCGCCGCAGGCTTCGCTCAAGACCCCGACGGCGACCGCATCGCATTGATAAAAGGCAATGGGAAAGCGGCAGGCGAACAGTATTCAATAGTCCTGGCGGCGGAACATGTACTTTCAAAGACACCCGGAAATGTCGTCGTCAATATCCAGACAACTAAAGCCGTAGAAGACGTAGCCGCTAAATACGGCTGCAAGGTTTTTTATTCGACAGTAGGAGAGATAAACGTTACCCGTCAGATGCTGGCGGTAAATTCAATAATAGGCGGAGAAGGCAGCAGCGGCGGTGTGATATGGCCGGCGGTGCATCCATGCAGGGACAGTTTCGCCGCAATGGCCCTTTTCCTCGAAATGATGGCACTGCGTTCTGAAAGCATTGACACAATACTGGACAAGCTCCCGCAATATCATTCAAAAACACTGAAATTCCCATGCTCCGCTTTCAAATCCCAGCAGATTATAAGGCATCTGCGCGCGAAATACGCCCAACACAACCCCGTAACAATTGACGGCATAAGGATAAACTTCGATGACGCCTGGATACTTGTCCGTTCCTCGAACACCGAGCCTCTGATGAGACTTACCACAGAAGCCCGTTCAATCAGCAAAGCCGAAAAACTCGCCGCCGATTTCTCAAAGGAAATTTCCGCATTGCTTACTGAAAAATAAAATTGTTGTTAATGTCGCAAATTTGCGGCGTTGCCCTCTTTTTATTGTCTTTTTAAACCTGAATCAGGTTTGAAAATTGGCCGATAAGGTTCTAAATTCTCTCGTGTTTTTGTTTTTTTCAGCGATTTAGAATATTTTTATCAGGAAAAAGAATGCCTCGTAAAGTTAATATATATGTGGAATTGTCAGACCTTGCCTTGAAAGAACAGGTGCTTCACAAGCTCACGGAAGACTGGAGCATAAAATGGAGTTTTATCGGGAAAGACGAAAATAAGGCCACACCTGAAAAAACCGCTATTGCCGTCATTGACCACCCGCAAACAATTCCCTCTATCGCACAGGGTGTTATAATTATATTCGTCGGAAAACATAAAGAGAAGAATTCCTTTTTCGCTGTTGTCGAGACCCCTTCGCCTGATTCCGTTTTTACCGTCATCAGAAGAGCTTATTCATACTGGGAAATAACAGAGCAGAATACCGCGTCTCTGTATTCGGAAAAACATGAAAAGCAAGCCTTGGAAAGCATAGCGGAAACCTTGTCCGCCCATATTCATCAGCTTACCCGCCAATCCGAAATGAGAATAGCGCTGGTCGATCAGCTTCCGATTGGGGTTCTGGGAATAGACGATGAAAATACCATCGTACTGGCAAATCCCAAAGCGATTGACGTTCTGGCGGTGGAGGACATTCCCATCTGGGGCCTCAGCGTTTCCTCGCTCCTTACGGAAAGCGTCGGTAAATTTATCAGGGATGAGGAAAAAAAGGAAATAGTGATAAACCGTTACGGGCAGAATATAATAATCAGGAAAGCTCCCTTCATGCTGAATGACGAATTTGCCGGAACTATCCTGGTATTATGGAAACCAACAGAAAAATAAAAAGGGAGAAATGAAAAATGGACAGCAAGCTGGATGTCGCAGCTATCGTTGAAAAGTCCGTTCTGGCCTCACCGCCCGATCTGCTTTTTAAAATAATAAACAGCCTGGATTCTGAATTGAGCAGTAAGCAGATAGGAGAAATAATCGGACATGACCAGAGTATTTCCGCACAGGTACTGAAGCTTTCAAATTCCTCATTTTTCGGTTTCAAGGGCAGCATCAGGACCCTCGACAGGGCAATAAATATACTGGGAACAAAAACCGTCCGTAACATTGCCGTTACCACGTTGCTCTTTGCGCACACAAACAAAGTGCGGCTCTGGAACCTTGATATTCTGAATTTCTGGCTTCACACTTATCTGGTAGCGGATATCACAAGAGAGCTTTCGCAGAAAATCGGACTTGACGGCGATGAGAGTTATATCGCGGGCCTGCTTCATGATATAGGTAAGCTTGTCCTTTATGCACAGAGACAGGAAAAAGCCGAAATCTTCAGAAATGTCCATACCTCTAATGAAATTTATGACTACGAGAAGACAACTTGGGGCATTGACAGCAATGAATTGAGTAAGCTTCTGCTTGAAAAGTGGAATATTCCCAAAGACACGGTTACCGTTTTATCCGAACACAGGACGACAAAGGGCGAGTCCCTTCTGTCCAAAGTTGTTTATCTGGCCAATGAATTCGCCTCTATCGTAACAGATCCGTACTATAAAAGCATGATGACGTACCCGATTTTCATGAAACTCCTCAGGGATATTAAAATGTCCGAACAGGATTTTATGCGTTTCACCGTGCAGATACCAAATATCGCCGAACGCGGCAAAATGATAATGAAGGTTATGTCGAGGCAGACCAGTTCATCACCATTGAGAAGGCGCATGATTACAAAAGCCACTCTGATTAGTCCCAATGAATATTCCCTCTCAAAATGTCTTCTGGAGCTCATCGGCTTCAGCGTTGACCTCTATACGCCTGAACAGGTCAATGAGTATTTTCAGGAAATAAAAAACGAAGAAGAGCGCAGAAAAGCGGAATATGATGAGAGATTCAAGACTCACTCCGATGATCAGCAAGAGCCTGAAAATGAGAAGAAAGAAGAAACTGAAAAGGAGAAAAAGCCTGGCTTCTTCCAGCGTCTTTTCGGCAAAAAAACTGTTGAGGATGACATTATTCTGGAAAATGAGGAAGATGAAAACAAGAAAACAATTATCTGGAATCCCCTGGTGCTTTTCGAGCAGACTGACCCGATTGAAATAGACAGGGCCAGCGTCACCACTTACTCTGTATTCATAGACCCGACTTCGATGAAAGGCAATCCCATACCCTTCTTTTTCTCCAGTCCTGATATCAAAACAAAATGAAGTCCCGTAAAATAATATAAAGGAAAAAAATGAGCAGAAAGACTTACAGGATAGCGGTCATTCCCGGCGACGGGACAGGACCGGAAGTAGTTGCCGAAGGATTAAAAGTGCTTAAAGCCGCGGCATCAAAATTTTCATTTTCACTGAAAACCGAAATGTTTGACTGGGGCGGCAAGCGTTATCTTGACACAGGCGTAGTGCTTCCCGAAAACGCCGTTGAGACCCTGAAAAAATTCGACGCTGTTTTTCTCGGCGCCATCGGACATCCCGACGTTAAACCCGGAATTCTTGAAAAAGGAATTCTGCTGAAACTCCGTTTCGAACTTGACCAATACATAAATCTCCGCCCTGTTAAACTTTATCCCGGAGTTGAGACGCCACTTGCCGGAAAGACTCCCGAAGACATAGACTATGTGGTTGTCCGCGAAAATACGGGCGGCCTCTATTCAGGCGTAGGCGGCATTTCGATGAAAGGCACAAAAGACGAAGTTGCCGTTCAGTCAATGGTATACAACAGGACACAGGTTGAACGCTGCCTCCGTTACGCTTTTGAACTGGCTAACCGCCGCCATAGCGGTAAATCACCCTGGAGGGGCTTGGACAAAAAAGACATAGCCGCAGGCAAAACAGCCAAACTGACACTTTGCGGTAAAACAAATGTACTGACTTACGTCTTTGATTTGTGGGAAAGGGCTTTCCATGAAATAGCCGTCGAATATCCGCAGGTTAAAACCGATTACTGTCATGTTGACGCGACATGCATGTGGATGGTGAAAAATCCTGACTGGTTTGATGTCATTGTAACAGAAAACATGTTCGGCGACATCATTACCGACCTTGGCGCGATTACTCAGGGCGGCATGGGCATAGCTGCCGGCGGAAATATCAATCCAAACGGCGTAAGCATGTTTGAGCCAATCGGCGGTTCAGCTCCCAAATATACAGGCAAAGGCATAATCAATCCTCTCGCGGCAATAGCTTCCGCGGCAATGATGCTGGATTTCCTGGGAGAGAAAAAAGCCGCCGCGTCTATTGAGAAAAGCGTGATGTTCGTAACAGGCAATAAGCTTAAATCAATGGCCGCTGGTAAAATGGGCTATTCTACAAGCGAAACAGGCGACCTTGTAATAGAAAACCTTAAATGAGAAACAGTCCCCTGAAACTGCCCTCCTGTTTTGAGGATAATGATTATTTCATTTTTCTTAAAGAGGAGGACAGAATTGCCGTTATCCGCAGGGACCGCGACAGCGAAGCCCTGCGTATCTGTCTCAAAACTCCGGAATTATTTCTCTCCCATGCAGGGATATTGAAAGATTCCCGCACCACAAAAGCAAGCATCTCAAAACTTGAAGACGACACGCCTGTCTTTATCAAACGCTACAACAATAAAGGCTTTCTCCATACGCTGAAATACTTTTTCAAGACACCCAGAGCGATTAAGGCTTTTCATAACGCGTGGATTTTTGAGGCCTGTGACATTCCCGTGCCGCGCGCACAGGGTATCGTTCTTTTCAGGCACTTGGGATTTACTAAAATATCCTATCTTGTTACGGATACTGTTAATGACAGTATAGCGACGCTTGATTTTTTCAAAATGTTGGAGCGTGACAGCTTTCTTTTTGTTAAATTTACGGAAACTGTTCTTGCTTACCTGTCCATCGCTCATGGGCACGGTCTCAGGCACGGAGATATGAAAATGAGCAATATTTTCTGTAGAAAATCTCAGGACGGATATTCATTCGGTTTCTGGGACCTGGATGGCGCGACTTTTACCGGAAAACCTCTTTCCCGTAAAAGGCGTGCCGCTGAATTGGCGCGGCTTATTTCTTCTTATATTGAGATAGGCAGACGGCTCAGCATAGAGCTTCCCATTAATGAAACTTCTGAACATTTTATTCCGATATACGAAAAACTTTCGAAGATTTCCTTCAGACGGGATGAAATAATTCCCGGGATTGAAAAATTCCTCAACAGATAATCCCAGAGCTTTTAAAATGATTGATACGGAGAAAGTAAATTCTGAAAACTGGTATTTATGGAAAGATGCGGCAAGAAGTCCATTTTTCAATATGGCTGCCGATGAATGTATTCTCGAAAATTCAGAAAGCATTGCCGTCCCCCTCCTGAGAATATACGGCTGGGACAGGCCCTCCGTCAGTATCGGTTATACACAGGATTATAACGCCGCGCCTCATCGTGAATATACAGTTGTGAGGCGGCCTACCGGAGGCGGGATTGTTTATCATGATAAAGACCTGACATATACGATAATGATACCTGGCGGACATAGCATCCTTTCTCTGGACAGGGTCGAGAGTTACCATGTTTTTCACAGAGCGGTTCTCAGGGCGCTCGCGAGTTTCGGGCATAAAGGCGTACTTTCGGACAAGTCAGTGCCTGCCGTTGACAGGGCCACCATGCGTTGTTTCGTTACTCCGACACGTTATGATGTGGTCTGCAAAAACAAAAAGTATGCCGGCTCCGCCCAGCGCCGTACAAAAAAGGGCATCCTTCATCAGGGCAGCATCCTCCTGGAGGCAGCCGACGGAAACATGGATTTACTTGCGGAGAGGCTCGTATCGGCATTTGCGGAAGAGTTCAGTATCAGCTTTATGCCGTTCTCTCCAGACCCTGAATTTATCAGGCAGATTGACTCGCTCGAAAAAGAAAAATTTTCAAAAACGGAATGGAATATTTCAAAAATCCATTGACATATAATTAAAATAAAATACAGGAACAGAATGATGAAATCCAGAAAATATATGGACGCTAAAGCTTCATGGAGCAATGATACTTTTACAATCGAAAACGCCGGAATAAGCAGAACGTTGACGCTTAAAGACGGATATTTTTTTACAGAGAGTTTTTACGACAAGTCCGCAAAAACGGAATGGGTGTCAGGGCCCTCCGGCTACAATGACTTTTCATATCGCGGTCTTCTCCTCGACAGATTGAAAAGCCCCTTGAAGCTTGAGCTGGTGAAATGTGACGCGGAAATTTTAAAAAACAATATATTCACAGAGGATTGCCTCTGCTTAAAAATATATCTGAAAGAGCCTTTGCAGAATATTAATATTATAAGAGAATATCTTGTCTTTCCTGAAATACCCGTCATTCAGTCGCGCACAAAAATTAAAAGCCCGGTAATTCCGAATTTCTATTCAAGCCTCTGCCGTTCCCATAATATAAAATGGGACCACATGGAGAACTGCACAGATTGTCTTTCACTGAAAAAGAGTTCACTGCATGGAAGATGTGTCGCTTTTTTCGGTCGTACCGACCAGAGCAACGAGCTTGTCAGAGAGGAAAGTTTCAAACTTTCCGCAAGTTCAGAGATGAAATTGAGCGGAAATATGCTTTTTCTGAAAGATAATTCTTCCGACAACGGCCTTTTCATGGTACAGGAGGCCCCCTCTACAGGTGAACGTAGGCATGAAAACAATTCTGATTTCATATACCGTTCGTCTTGTATCAAAAGCCTCGGATGGGGTATTCTGCCTTCCGAATTCAAAGATGAAGAGATGACGGCGTACTCCTGCGCCGCAGGAGTTTTCTCCGGAGATTTCGATAATGCCTCTGTCGAAGTCAAAAAGTTTTTCGTGAACAGATTCAGGCAGTCCCCTGAAAAGTACAGAACAATGGCTAATCCCTGGGGCGGCGGCGGCGAAATCTGGCAGAAAAATATTTCAGACAGTTTCGTACTGAAGGAAATTGAGGCCGCCGCTGAAATGGGCCTTGAAATGTATCAGGTTGACGACGGCTGGCAGGAAAACAGGTCTCTCTCCGAGATGACTTCCGGGAACAAACCTATGTCTCCGGCTGATTGGCAGATCAGAAAGGATATTTTCCCTTCCGGCTTCAGTAAAATAAAAAAGGCCTGCGATGAGAAAAATGTGGAATTTTGCCTCTGGTTCGCTCCTTCATTCAATAAATCCTACAGGGATTGGGAGGAACAGGTCGAACTGCTTTACGGTTTTTATAAAAAATACGGCATAAAGACTTTCAAGATTGACGCCACTGTCGTAAACTCCAAAGAGGCCGAAGAAAATCTTGAAAAACTCCTCCGCTCTTTAAGGCTTAAAACAGGCGGGGATATTTATTTCAATCTGGACACCACCAGCGGAATGCGTCCCGGCTATCTGCTCTTTCAGGAATACGGCAATGTCTTTCTCGAAAACAGATACCAGAGCCAGGAGGGACTGCGTTCATATCTGCCTTCAAAAGCCATGCGCAATCTCTGGCTTCTTTCCCGCTACATTCCGTCCCAGCGGCTTCAAGTCGAATTTACCGATATGAAGGCCGCCGCCTCTTACAAAAAAGTTTACAAGGGTACAGGATATCCTGAAAAATTTACGCAGGAATACGTCAGCGCGACAACTCTTTTTGCAAGTCCTCTCTGCTGGGCATACCCTTCAGAATTTGACGCCGCATCCAGAAAGTCCGTACGGCGCGTAATGGAACTCCATAAGAAAATCAGAAATGAGCTTTACGAATCTGTTGTAATACCGGTAGGCGAGGAACCGTCCGGAAAGTCATGGAGCGGCTTTCAGGCTCATAATTTCAGGAAGAACAGCGGCCTCCTGATAGTTTACCGCGAGATGAGCAGAGAAAACAAATGGATTTTCAGCCTGAAATATCTCAACGGCAAAAAGGTGCTTCTGGAGGAAATCCCCGCTGAAGGAAAACCCGTTACTCACGCCTTCAAGGGAAATGCTGAATTTCAGATATCACTTGAGACGGAAAACTCGTTCCGGCTCTACAAATATAAAGTGGTTAAATAACATCAATGAAAAGTGAAAAAATAGCATTGTCCCTCGGCGGCAATCAAGGTGATATAGTCTCCAACTTCAGAGCGGCCCTGAAAGAACTTGCGGCAAACGGAATGACTGATATCCGCGTCTCATCCTTTTACAGAACAACGGCGGTCGCTTGCGCTGAAGGTACCGCTGATTTTATCAATGCCGCCGCGACAGGGCTTTGGCCGGAAAGTCCGGAAAGACTTCTGGGGCTTTGCAAAAAACTGGAAAGCGCGGCGGGACGTGCGCCAGAACATCCGAGGTTTTCGGACAGGCCGCTTGACATTGATATTATTTTTTTCGGCAATGCGGTATTTGAAAAGCCGGGGCTTATTGTTCCACATCCCGAAGCGGCAGAGAGGCTTTTTGTGCTTGTCCCCCTAGCTGAAATTGCCGGAGAATGGATTTTCCCCGGCAGAAAAAAATCAGTTTCAGACCTTCTTGAGAAATTTAAGAATACTGAAGAGTATCTGAGTGTAATTAGCGGCAACTTCAATTCTTGAATTCAAAATTTGCAAAAAATTAACATTAATGTTATACTATGCGTTCAAACAATTTGGATTTTAACTTAAAAACAGGAATAAAAATATGAAAAAAACGCTTTTTGTGTTTTCAGTTGTGGCCGCCTTTGTGTTTTCAGTCTCTTCTCTCTTTGCCGAGGCTGCCAAGAAAAACCCTTTTGAGAGATATGACAAAGATATTAAGAAAATAGATGAACAGATTGAAAAGGAAAACGCAAAACCAAAGCCAAGTGAAAAAGCAATTAAAAAACTTGAAACCGACAAGTCTAAAAAGGAAGAGGCGAAAACTAAAGCCATCGAAAACGCAAAAAAACCGATACAGAAATCCATTGATACATTGAATGCGCAGATTGAAAAACTCAAAGAAAAATCACAGGATACCGCCAAACAGGAAGAAGAACTGAAAAAACAGGAACAGAAACTCACGGAAATCGAGACTTGGAGCAATGGCGAAGCCGCGTCCGGCGATAAGAAGGACGACAAGAAAGATGACAAGAAGGATGATGACAAGGACAGCACTAAGAAAGACGACAAAAAGGATGACAAGAAGGACGACAAGAAAGATAAGGATAAAAGCAAGAAAGCAAAATAAGCTATCCGCTTTTATTTCACTAATACACGCGTTCCAGTTGGAACGCGTTTTTTTTGATTTTCATCAGGCTACCTGCAATTAAGAATTGATAGAAACCCTTCTGACATGTTATCCACTGCTCAAGCCCACCCCCACAATTAACTCGGTTGCTTTTAGATTTAACTCATTTTATTTTAATGGATGCAAAATATTTTTTGTGCTTAAAAATTTAACTTTTCTTAGATTTAACTATTGACATATTATATAAAACATGATAATATATAAAGCAACCCAGTTACTTTTACCTAAAAAGGAGCGATGGTATTGGAATATGAATAAAAATATCGGCAGGAATAAAACAGAATATATAGCGGATGAAATAAGGTCCGATATTCTAAAGCGGAAATATGCCGGAAATGAAAAACTTCTTTCAGCTGTCAGTTTGGGCAAAAAATATTCTGTAACCAAAGAGACCGTTAATATGGCTTTATCACGGCTGGTAACAGAGAGGCTTATTTACAGAAAAAAAGGCAGTGGAACATACGTATCAGGTCCTGCGACAAAAAGTAAAGCCATCGGGGTTGCTTTGAATATCAATAGAGAACTCTCTCCCAGTGAAACCCCTACGGCATTTGCTATTTTCCAGGGAATAATATCAGTTGCCGAATACAGAGGCTATCACCCCGTAATTCTGAGTGAAAACAGCTTTTCGCCCGAACAGCTTGCCGGATTAAACCTCAGCGGGCTTTTGCTTTCTACTAGCTTTACATCAAAGTTTCTGGAGCTCTCTCTGGATTTAGAGAAAAATAAAACGCCATATTTATTTATAGACAGGCTTTCGATGGATGATGACATAAACTACATCGAAGAGTATTCCTCAAGCGAAATTTATAAGGCTGCTAATTATCTCATTGCTCAAAATCACCGTAGAATAGCTTGTATCGGTTATAATTCGGAAAAATTAGTTTACAGAAATTTTTTCATCGGATATGAACAGGCCATGAGAGAAAAAGGACTCTTTGACCCAGTGCTTGTAAAATCTGTTTCAGGCAATAGCGAAGATGAAATGAAGAATATCTTAAAAGAGCTTATGTCACTGAAAGAAGCGCCTTCCGCCATATTTCTTTTTTACAGGAATGCTTTTGAAAATCTTTACAGCGCGCTCAGGCATTTCAACTTAAAAATACCTGGAGATATTTCTATAATGTCTGCAAGTCATGAGCCATTGCGGAAAGATGGATTGGAGATAACAACAATAGGGACAGGCAAGAATAATTTCGGTAAGGCCGCCTCTAATCTTCTTCTAGATTTGATTGAAGGTAAAATTCATTCTCCTGTAAACAGAAAACTTAAACTCGAATTGCGAGAGGGAAATTCGGTAAAAAAATATGAAAAAGCATAATAAAAAATTATTGACGTGTGTGTCTTTTACTCTTGTGGAATTGCTCATAGTTATATCAATCATTACGATACTCACATGTCTGCTGCTTCCCGCATTGAATAAAGCGCGTGAAACGGTAAAAAGAATAGCATGCGCCAACAATCTGAAAAATATAAATCTTGCCGAGATACACTATACAGATGATAATAACGGTTATTTTACGATACATGAATTAGGTAAGGACATTAATGATAAAACTATTTATTGGGTCAACGCATTGAATCCATATCTGGGAGGAAGGGATATAACGCAAGCGGATTTTACTAAAACAGTAAAAAGTTTTTCATCTGTCTGGTATTGCCCCCGGCAGGTGTCGTATTATGACTTGGATCTGGCAAATGAGAGATATCTCTCTTATGGATTGAATCAATATATATGCAGCAATCCTTCTGCGGCAGCTCCTAAGTATAGAAATCTAAACAGGATAGTAAATCCTTCCCGAATATGTACATTCTTAGATACAAATCAATCTAATCCTGCTTCTGCTTATCTGAATACCGTTGGCTATTATATAGCGGCTATTTCCCGAGTAGCGGGGCGGCATCAGAATTTGGGTTTGCCCACCAGCGGGACTTGTAATTTTGCGTGGATTGACGGGCACGTAAACTCTCTCAAGGTAAATAAGCCTTGGGTTTCCGCTAATTGGATATCAGGTATCAGTATTTCAGGATATTATGAATTGAATTATTAAGTGTATTTGCAATAATTATAAATTTTTAAGGAGAAAATCTTTATGAGCGGAAGAAAATTGAAAACTGTTCTGGCTTCTTTCCTGACGGTTGCGGCTCTTTTTTCAGCGACAGCAACTGAGAACGCAACAGATACGGCAACCGTTTGGCGCTTTCCGGTAAATCTGAAAAGCAAAAACATTAACGGACTCGTAGATGTTACTGATATAAGGATAAATGAACATTTACTTCATTACACAGATAATGACCGGCTTACCGGGCTGACTATGGACATGGAATACAACGTAATAACTCCAGCCCAATGTTATCTCAGTACGAGCAGCGGCTCGATGTACTGGTATAATATAAATCTTTCCAATTTAAATCAGAGCTGTATTTTTACGAGAGGCAGAATTGATTTGAGCAATGCAGGGAAACATAAGACGATAGCATCTTTTACTTCAAGGGATCAGCGGTATTTCAATAATATCGCAAAAGGGCCGAATGTTATAAGAGGATGCCACGGTTTTGCGGTAAAGAATGAAAAAGGCGTGCTTCTCGGTACTACTGGAAGCATATGGGAGATGTTTAAGAAGAATAAAAAAGCTGACATCGAAACGGCTGAAAATACAGACGAGCTTGCCAGTCCGGAAAAAGCGTTTTTAGGAAATGGGGTAAATGATGTGAACAGATTTTACAAGAATACGCTTTATACGCTTGCCAATCTTGAAAATTACAGAATCGAAATAGCTGATTTCAGTAGCGGCTGGAAAAGCGGAGGAACTTTTGCGTTCAGAATCTATGTTGTTGACGCGGATAATAACAGATACGAAGTCAATCGGGCTGATATAGACGCTACCGGTATTTTGAAAACGGGAGAAATTAAACTTGATACGGAACAGGCTTTTGATAAATACAGTATTCCGCTGGGATATTTTTCAGGAAAATTCGGTGTTGAAACACCTGAAAAAATCGAAATAAAAATAAGAACTGTTGCGATGTCTCCTCGAGGCAGAGAAGAGAAAATCACGGAAAGGACATTCACCAAAGATGAAGACTCAAAAATAATAATTCCCGGTAAATTTGAAAAAAAAGCAGCGGAACCCGCAGTGGAAGGGCGGATAATATTCATGCATCCGGCAAAGGATTTAAGCAGGGATCCGAAGGAAGGAATGGAGCAACTCCGAAACATCGTCCGCAGGGCAAAAGAAAATAATTTTAACGTAATCTGTCCTACTGCAATGGGTCACAGGTGTATGACAGGAGCGAATTTGGAGAATAAATATTTTCAGAGATATTTTAAAGAATGGGATCCTTTCGCAGAATTCAGAAAGATATGCAGTGAGTTCGGGATGGAATTACAGGCAGCTGTCGCTGTCATTCCGGAAGGCGGGGAAAAGCTGAAAGGAATTTTAATCGAGCATCCTGAATGGGCGGCAAGAAGCAGGGAAGGAACAGTAAAAGGTTGGCTTGACCCGGCTGTTCCGGAAGTAAAGGAATATAGGATTAAAGATATAGTTGAACTGGTGAAGAAGTATGACCTTGACGGGATTTGCCTGGACTTCTGCCGACTGAGCGGCGGCCCCAGCGACAGAGGGGCTGAAATATACAAGGCCGAAACTGGTATTGATCCCCGCAAAGTAACTATTGGCAGCAAAGAATATATTGACTGGTATATGTGGACAGGCAATCATCTCACGGATTTAGTTAAACGCATACATGAGGAAATCAAAAAAGCCAAACCTGATTGTAAACTCAGCGCGTATGTACAGGGCGTAAAATTTAACGGGGAGGATAAGTACAGGGAATATCATCAGAACTTTACAGAATGGCTCAGAAAAGGATATTTGGATATGATTTACCCGACTGGATATGTATATGATATGCTACGCTTTAAAAGCTGGACTGCTAAACAGATACAGGCATGCAGAGAGGCAAATCCGAAAGTGCCGGTTATGGTGGCTATCGGGGTGCGCTCAAGCCATGGCGCTCTGCAAAACGCACAGGAACTCAGCGACCAGATTGATATCCTTAGAAAACTTAATGGTAGCGGAGCATTTTTTTTTGCCTGGGTCTACTTGGAAAAATGGCTGGAGGACGCACGCAAGAACAGTTATACTCATCCTGCGTCTATTCCATAGTAAACAGAATATAAAAGAAAATTATCAGACCGGAAACGAGTAGTTCCGATCATTTTTACAATGCATCTAAATATAGGTATTATGTCAACTGTTTTTTACAAAAAGGAGAAATTCAGAATGAAAATTACTACCGATGAATCGAAAACAGGGACCCTTTTATCAGGGAGCAAATTTTTGCATCCTAAACTTTTACTAAGAAGTTTTATGGCGTCCGTAATAGGCATTTCTATTCCATTCATACAAGATAACGTATATGCGGAAAATGATCCTATGCTGATTGAGATAACGAGCGGGCAAGGACGTATTTTAAAAGCGGACAAGTCTGAAGTTGGGAAAGAGGATAACGCAGATTCCGCCCAAATACTTGCCCGTTTCAGGCTTGAAAAAATGACAATGAAAGATCATGTCATTCATTATCAGAACACAAAAGATGTGAATTTTGAATTTTCAATGATATACGATGTTATCAATGAAGCTCCTATAATGCTTACTTCTCAGAAGGGACTTGGCTACGAGTGGTACGGATGGCAATTGGGATATGAGCCTGAGTGGCTTCTCTATAATTACAGCAGTCCGCGAATATCTCAAGTGTATGCAAGAGAAAGAATCGATCTCAGCCAGAAAGGCGTTTTTGAATCCGTGATACCGGTATATGCTTCCGATCAAGTGCGCGGAGCCCCGTTAGTCAAGGGTATTCATGGTGTCGCGGGACTCTTCTATTTGTATTACATTCTTGATGCGAAGAGTGACAAATATCTTGACGCGTCTCCACTTAAAAATGATCCGTGGATGAAACTCGCCCAAATTGATGGCATTGGAAAAAATTTGACCTTCACATTGGCGAATCTCCAAAGTTACTCACTGAGGATTGATGACTTCAAGGGGAACTGGAAGGCTGGAGGCGAATTTCATATGAGAATTAAACTGAAAGACGCGGATGGGGATGAATTCAATATTCCAAGGGCAGATGTGTCAGTCAAATGTGTGGCCAATGGACAGACCCGGCCGATCCCCATCGAAGCTGTTTTCGACGAAAACGGAATACCGCAGAATTACTATAGAGGAAAGCTTCCGGACGATGCTGTCGCTGATGAACTGAGTTTTGAAGCGCGTGTCTCATGTCTTAGTCCTGATGGCAGGAAAGAAACCGTTATAACAAAAGTGTTCAAAAAAGGTGATGGGGCAACAGAGAAGATGAGCGAACCGCGAATTCTCCTCTCGGGTGTGGAAAAAAAATTACCATCTGCCAACAAAGAAACTCGCGCGTTGTATTCTGTTGATGTCAACACGAAAGAAAGCATCGATACGCTGATAAAAAATCTTAATGATGCCAATTTTAATGTAGTTATTCCAGCTATTTGGCCCTCTCCCGATGGAGTACGTTTACGTCGTGCTGATAACTCGGAGTTGCTGAACTATCTTGTGGAGCGTGCGCATAAAAGCGGGCTCGAGGTTCATCCTTACTATTCCGTCATGAACCTTAAACGCGCAAAAGACATAATGGCCCAATTCGGGTCGCTCAATCCGGATGGTACAAGAAATAACTTTGCCTGTTGCCACCGTCCCGACTTTCGCAAATGGGTATCAGCAAAGCTTGTGGAAGCTGTGTCCAAATACAATTTGGATGGTATAAATCTGGATTTTATCAGGACTCAATCTGCCCGCTGTTTCTGTGACTATTGCAAAACAGCTTTTAAACAGGAATTTGGCAAAGACATTGCCGATGGTAACAGCGATGATTGGATTTCCTGGCAGGAAAAAGGGATGCGTGAAGTGGTAGCCTGTATATCGAGTTCGATTAAAAAAGTCAAACCTCAGGCGATTGTTTCCGCATACTGTCTTGTTCCTCAGAAACGGGGTGGACAGCGGGGATGGCAGTGGCTTAACTCCGGGATTATTGACGTAATGATGCAATCCGCGTATGCGAATGATACATTTCTCCGTGTTGGTTATGTAGGCGCGGCTATGGCAAAGGCCGAAAACAAAGATAACTTATATCCTTGTCTTGGTGTCCATTCAAAACCGCAATTACGTGTCAGGGAACCCGCTCGTTTGCAGGAAGACATTATATTGATGAGACAGTTAGGAGCTAAAGGAATAGTTTTATTTTGTGATCATATAATGACCGATGAACATTTTCGCATGTTAAAAGAGGGGCCCTTTGCGGAAAAAGCACGCCCCTTTTTTCAGAAAAATCTTTTTTTTATGAGTTCCCCCAATTTAAAAAAAAATAGAAAGACAAAAATGAAGAAATCAAAATTTTCAGTGGGCTATGGAGTTTCGGATATTACCCCCTCCATCGGGGAATTCTGTTCTTTCAGACTTTCACCTAACAAACGTAGCTTGGGAGTACATGACAATCTTTATGCCCATGCGCTTTACCTTGGAAATTCTCGGGATGAAATGATACTTGTATCTGTTGACTGTGTAGCGTTACCCGACGTGACTGTAATGAAAATAAAACAGGCTGTTCGGGAAATTATTCCCCTGACGGAAGCACAGATATTGCTGGCGGCGACGCATACTCACAACGGAGCGGAAACAATAGGGGAAGAACCCTATGTTGATAACTCATTACAGATTGAACGCATACTGAGAGGAGTAACCGACGCTGTTTCATTCGCCATAGAAAACAAATTTGAAGCACGTGCCGCCTGGGGTAACGCAGATCTCCCCGGCATAGCGAAAAACCGTTTTGCCGCCAGAATTGGAAGCGATATAACTAAAGTCGACAGCAGGGCTGATTTTTTAAAAATTGAAGACGCGGATGGTAATTACAAAGGAATATTCTGGCATTTTGCCGCCCATCCGACAACCTGCATGAAAGCAGGCTATATGAATTCAGCGGATTATTACGGAGTTGCCAATAAGTTGGTGATGGAAAAGCTCGGGGGCTTCTGTTTTTTCTTTAACGGAGCGTGCGGCAACATCAATCCCGAACTCGGCAAACGGAGCTTCGAACGTTCAGAACACTTCGGTCGTGAAATAGCGGAGAAGCTTATACCGGAAATACCGATTGTAGAGACATCGGCAGATATTGATTTAAAATCGGATATTACCGAAATATCGATTCCTTTGACAAGCAAGAAGCCTGATATAAGCTCCGTACCCTCAAGGGATGAAATACTTGAATATTTTAAGAATATCAGCTCATTGGAAATCTTGCCCGATGAATACGAAAAACACTGGCTTCGTTATCAGAGTTGCAGAACCGCATGGTGGAGACATAAACTTATTGATATTTTAAAGGAAAAAGATTCTGAAAACATTAAAGTAGCCGCCCATAAAATAGGAGACACTTTTATTCTTACCGTTCCCGGTGAAATATTCATAGAGTTCCAATTTGAATTACAGAACGCTTTTCCGTCATATCGGGCAATGATTTTTGGTTACTCTAACGGCTACTGTGGGTACATACCCGATGCCGCGTCTTTTGAATTTGATACTTATGAGACAATCCCCACGTTATTCCATAAAGCCGGAAAAAATGCGGGAGCTGAGATCGTCAAAAAAGGAGTAACGCTGATTCATAAACTTTCCCAAAAATGATTTGGTCATAAGACTGCGGTTCCGGCATCCCCGGGATCGGGCAAATGAATTTCCTCTGACCGCAAAAGTAAACAACCACCCCTATAAAGGGTGGTTCTAAAGATGACCCTGAAAGGGATAATTTTACCTATGCTACAACGTCATTTGTTCCATTTAGAAACAAGAACTTATTGTTGAAAATATTGCCGAGAACATAAAAAAAATTAGCTTTATCGTAAACATCCGGCGAAGACACATATGGAGTTTAATGTTTTTGAAAAAGCCGGGACTTAAAATTATTTCTGCTGACGGAGTTTTTGCCAGTTATGGGGGAGGAGTTCGTGGAGTCTGGAATGGGGAAGTGAATTAATTCTGGACAGAACATCTTTGAGATATTCATAGGAGCCGATGAAGCTGTAAAGGATGGCGGCTGTTCTGCCGCCGCCTTCGCTGCCCATGAAAAGATAGTTATTTCGACCTACGCAGAGAGGACGGATAAAATTTTCGGCAACGTTGTTGTCAGGTTTGAAGCGGAGGTTCTCGACATAACGTTTAAGTGATTCTTCCTGATTGCGGGCGTAAGTGAGTGCTTTGCCGAGGAGCGATTTTGGAAGGGCGGGAGTGGAATTTACTTTTTTGAAAAACTTTTTGAAGACTCGCAAAGCTCTTTTTTTGCGGAGTGCGAGAAGAACATCATCCTGAACATTTTTCTTTTTCAGCTCCCCGATATGGTGTTCGATGCGGTAAAGGATATTGATAAGGGTGACGAATATCTTCGCGTCCTTGACTCCGGCTTTCAGAGCGTCCAAAAATTTCCGGCGAGAATGACACCAACACCCGATAGCGGTAATATCCTTCAGTTTCGCGGCATTCTTAAAGCCGGGGTAAGCATCGGACTGAAAAAACCCTTTATAGTTTTTCAGGATTTTTAGCGGGTGTTCTTCGTTCCAGTCCTGACTGAAATCGAAAAACATAAGTTTTATGTTTTCAATAGGTCCGTCCTTGTTGTCAGGAAGTTTCATCATGTTAGCGACGTAAATCCACATGCGGCCTTTCTTCGCACCTTCGCCGTTTTTCTGGAGGAAAAGTTCGCGGGTGTCGTCGGCATTGATGTAATCGCATGAAAGAACAGTATCTTTAAGGAGTTGATGAAGCGGCTTAAGCACATTAGCTGACTCTCTGCACCAGTCGGCCATCGTGCTTACAGGGATGCCAATTTGCTCTCTGGCAAATATTCCCTCCTGACGTGTCAGCGGAATATGATCGCAGTATTTGTTTATGATTATCTGAGTTATCAAACTCACGTCAGCTTTGCAACGCTCTATTGGACTTTCAGGGAGTAATGCCGTCAGAACGCCTACGATGTTTCCCTTTCGGCGGTCCGGGCTGACATACTTCGGTCTGCGGTAACGGATCACGTAAAGCCGCCCAGGTTCGCAGGCCAGCTGTTCGGTGATATCTTCGCCGATGCAGACCAGCGCCTCTCCCGTAACGGGGCATATCTTTTCAGAGTCGGGAATATCTATAAATTTATCAACCCGCTCAAGATGCTCAGGAATTTTAACGCGCCCGTTAAGGTTGTTATTCTGAGTCTTCCTGCGGCGTTCATATTCGATTTTCTCAGTCTCCGTGGGCGGCACGGCGCTTTCGCCGTTCAGCTTGTCCCAGTCCGAAAGAAGACCTTCGAATGTTCCCTGATCCGGGTCGGCCTGCTCCGAACTGCGTCCGAACATTTTCCGCTTCATCATCTCTATCATCTGCATCGCAAGCGACAGCTCCTGCTCTATCGCATTCCTGCGGCTTCGTTCTTCAGCCAGCTCGTTCTTCAGTTGCCTGCAGCATTCACACATGCTTACTATTATATTATATACCACTAATAATTCAAATAGTTCATAATGAAAATCTTTTACTTTTCTTCACCATGAAAATTGAAAAAGTAAACGCACCCCCCTCCAAGTCTCTAAGAGCATTTAGTCTGACAAAAAGGGTGGGGTGCAATAAGTTTGACAAAGACAGGGAGGTGCAATAAGTCTGGCAAAAGGGTACTTGCGGAGAGTTGTTGATCTGTTATGGTGGGAAAGCCGGAAGCTCAAGTCACGCTCCTCCCCC
>Ga0209417_1001665_pt1 | contig 39511 bp, 39 predicted proteins | sample RifGroF2_FD_184002 | JGI IMG/M metagenome (GOLD analysis project Ga0209417, IMG submission 184002) | Groundwater microbial communities from Rifle, Colorado, USA - Groundwater F2 (SPAdes) (version 2) | ecosystem: Environmental > Aquatic > Deep subsurface > Groundwater | place: Rifle, Colorado... | reverse complement strand
ATTTGAGAACAATCCTCTTGCGATCCCAAAACGGGCCGCCATCATTATAGTTGTTCCGACAAAGCCTGCGCCGGCCGCTTTTGCACTGAATGCCGATTCAAATATCAGCACAAATGTATCTTTAAGAAACGGAGCGTTTAAATAAAGTATAAAGAGGCAGCCAAGTATGTAAAAAATAGCCATGAAAGGCACCAGCGTCTCGCAAACTCTGGCAATTCCCTTTATCCCGAATAGGATAACCATGGCAGTAGATATACTGAGAAATAAACCAGTAATGTATGTAGGAATGGCATAAGTCTCATTGACTATCATTGCTATTGAGTTGGCCTGAACCGTGTTGCCTATTCCGAAAGCCGCCACCGCTGTAAATATACAGAATATGACAGCCAGCCATTTCATGTTCAATCCACGTTCCAAAGCATACATGGGCCCTCCAAGCATGGTCCCATCAGAAGTCTTTACCCTGTATTTTATTGAAAGCAGACCTTCTGAATATTTGGTTGCTATTCCCAATACTCCGGTGAGCCAGCACCATAATACAGCACCAGGACCACCAAGAGCGACCGCTGTGGCCACACCCACAATATTACCTGTTCCAATTGTTGCAGCCAGAGCAGTTGCAAGAGCACCAAACTGGCTGACATCGCCACTGCCGTCTTTGTCTTTGGTAACTGAGAGTTTGATGGCTGTGAATATTTTCCTTTGTGGAAATTTTAAAATAATTGTAAGATAAATGTGGGTTCCAAATAGCAGGGCTATCATTGGCCAACCCCATAGAAAAGCACTTACGCTCTCTACAATTGAAGCAAAAGAATTCATAGTTAAGTAGTATATTTGCAAATATAAATGAAAAAATATATATATACTGCTCTTGCTTCTATTTTTGTTGCCTTAGGTACAATCGGTATATTTCTGCCATTGCTTCCTACAACACCATTTTTGCTTCTGGCTGTTTATTTCTATATGAACTCCTCCGGAAAAAGGCTTAAATGGCTGCTTAGAAACAGATATCTGGGCCCGTATATCCAGGATTATCTATCAAAGAAAGGAATACCCCTGCGTCTTAAAATAAGGACCCTCACTATTCTGTGGATCACACTGATATCAAGCATATTGTTTGCAACAGAAAATCTGCATATGAGAATTTTCCTTGTAATTGTTGGTATCGGCGTTACGATCCATATAACAGTAAAAAAAACAAGAGAGGGCAGCATATAGCCAACCCTCTCTTCACATCATATGAAACAAATTCTATAAAAGCCTCTTAATTACCCCAATTGCCTTATCGTAATCCGGTTCTTCAATAATGTCCTTTGTTATCTCCTTATACTGGACCACTCCTTTCTTGTCTACCACAACCACGCCTCTGGCAAGAAGCTGAATTTCCTTGATTAAAAATCCATACTCCAGACCGAACTTTGAAAACTTGTAATCTGATAATGTATGAATGTTGTTTATTCCCTCAGCAGCACAGAAACGTCCGAGCGCAAACGGCAAATCCTTGGAAATGGTAAGAATGACCACGTCTGAAGATAATTCTGTTGCCTTTTTGTTAAACGTCCTTGTCTGTGTTGCACAAACAGGTGTATCTATAGATGGAAAAACACTCAAAACAACCACTTTTCCAAGAAAGTCCGACAGCTTAACATCCTTTAATGAGTTGTCAGAAGCCACAATCTCAGGAGCAGTATCACCAACCTCAATCTGTTTACCCAGCAGAGTCAAAGGATTACCTTTGGAAGCAAAAATGTTCTTTGTCTCAATTGATGCTAAATCTCTCATAATATATTGTATTTTAAAATTATAATCTAATATTGTTATTTCTATTAACAATAATAATTTTAAATTGTTTAATTTTGGACGAAAATTATATAACAATGAACAGAATTATCAAAAAAGCTGCAATTATTTTCCTGACAGCAACTGTCCTAATATTTAATGCATCCTGTAAGAAAGAAGTTGAGCCCATACCAGAGACAGATCCAAACCCGGAACTGACAAAGGCAAAGACATATCTATTTGAATTAATGAGCGATGTGTATTACTGGTACAAGGATATGCCAAAAAATATTAATGCTAAGCCCATAACTTCCATTTATCCCTATTTTGACACACTTCTGGTATCGCAGGACAGATGGTCATGGATGATGTCTGGTGCAGATTACCTCTCGTCCGAAACAGGAGTGTACCTCACATATGGAGCAAGTTACAGTCAACCGATTGAATATTATAACGACTATGGTATTCGGGTTAGATACATATTTGACAACTCTCCCTTGTCTGAGAAAGGTGTTAAAAGAGGATATCTTTTAACTCACCTGAACAATACACCGGTTATGGACCTTGTTACAGCCAATACTTTTAATTCAACACTTGCTCAGACAACAAACTCTTTTACATTTAAAGACTATAACGGCACCTCGACTACATTTACTGCCACGGCACGTGAAGTAAGCACACGTTCCGCACTTAAGACGATGGTAATAAGAAGCACCGATTTCCCTAATCTTCCATATCCGGTCGGCTACTTTCATTATTATTCTTTCAAGGCAGGCATGTTATCAGATATAGATGATGCTATGGCTACATTCAAGGCGGCAAATATTCAGGAACTTGTTCTTGACTTAAGATATAACGGTGGCGGTGATGGTAAGGCCACCTCTCTGCTGGCTAACTACATTTCCCCGGCTAGTGCAGAGGGAAAAATCATTGCACGCCGCGAACATAACGACAAGCTTGCGCAATACGACAATGACCAGACAACAATGACAATCGTTAAAAGAATTGCTAATTCGCTTGATCTCAGGAGAATCATCATTCTTACAAGTAAAGGGACTGCATCTGCAAGTGAAGTTATAATCAATGGATTGAAACCTCTGATGAGTGTCATCCAGATTGGCAAGACAACATATGGTAAACCAAACGGGATGTATGTATGGTTTTATCCGGAAGATAACCAGACAAACCCTGTGTACGTTTTCCTTCCAATAGCATTCTTCAGTGTAAACAGCGTGGGAGCCGGACATTACGAAAACGGGATAGTACCTGACCACGACAGACCAGATGACCTTTATCACGATTTCGGGTTGCAGGAGGATTGGTTAAAGGCTGCTCTTACATTTATCACAACAGGGCAGTATCCCTCCTTGCCGGCTAAATCTGCCGGCGTGCAATCTCTGACACCGTATTCAAGGATTTCAACTGACGAAGATTCTAAAAATTATGGTGTTTATAAAGCTGAAAGACCACTCTAGAAACCGTTCAGATTCATGAATATCGTAGGCAACAGCAGAAGGAACCCAAGAATAGTGAGAAAAAGGATAAATGGCAGTATCAGTTTAAACCACTTGCCATAAGGCACACGCCCGATTGCCAGAACAGCTATCAACACGCCTGATGTCGGAGTTATCATATTGGTAAAACCGTCACCAAACTGAAAAGCAAGAACTGTCGCCTGTCGAGATACACCAATGGAGCCATTATTGGCATTGTTATGGCTGCCTTTGCACTGGCAGAGGGAATCACAATATTTATCATTGTCTGAATTGCATACATTAGTCCAAGGGAACTTACTTTTCCTGCCTCATTCATAGCCAGCGACATCTTATAGAGCAATGTATCTATAACCTTTCCCTCTTGCAGGATGACAACAATACCGGCGGCTAGACCTACGACCAGAGCAGCAGAGAGGATATCCTTTGCTCCCTCTGTCAATTTGGCTACAATCTCATTCGAGCTATAATCGGCTGCAATTCCACTTAGTATACCCAGAGCCAGAAACAGTGCAGAAATTTCCGAGATGTACCAGCTATACCCCATAACACCTGTTATAAGGAAGATTATTGTAAAAAAGAGTAGCGTCAGAACATAGAAGTGCATCGATTTTTTAAGAGCCAAATATCCAAAAATTGCAAAAAGAGCTGTCAGGGCCGGAATTAAAAACGGAATATCGGCAGAACTGTTTCCAATTTTAACAGTTGTATGCGGATAAAATATTGAGAAACATATCAATGCAGCAAGAGTTATGTAATAACTAATCCATGATGATTTTGGAGTATAGTATTCAATAATTTCCGAGCGCCCGCTGTTCTTTTCTCTCCAGTATGAATCTTCGTTGAACAATGAGGATTTCCTGGGATTCTTCTTTACTCTGTTTGCGTAAATTAAAACAATGATAATAGTGACGGTAGTCAGAACCAGCCAGCAGAAGAAACGATACTCTATTCCCGAGAAGAGTGGCAATCCGGCTATACTCTGCGCAATTCCTATAGTGAATGGGTTCAGTATTGCGCCTGCAAAACCGACATGAGCGGCAACATAAACCATTGAGATTCCCACAATGGAGTCGTAACCCATGGATATAGCAAGAGGTATCAGGATAATGGTGAAGGCTATTGTCTCCTCACTCATTCCAAATATTGCCCCGAAAAGACTGAACATAGTCATTATCAATATAATTACAATGTTATTGACGCCAATTCGTCTGAGCATCCTGTTGTTTTCCAGTTTTTTAGTAAACCGGAGGAAAGAAAAAATACCAGCATCTATAGCCTTGCAGGAATTCACTACCCAGAATGTCGCTCCAATAACCAGTATAAAAACAATTATTCCGGCTTGTCTGGTAAATCCCGAATAGAAAGCAGACAGTATCTGCCAGCTCTGAGGTTGGTTTTCCACATATTTGAATTCTACAGTCTTAATCTCTGTCCCATTCTCTACAACACTTTTTTTTACATACTCTCCCCCGGGAACAAAAAATGTCACAAGTGCACTGATCACTATCAGCGCAAAAATGATTACGAAAGTGTGTGGAATTTTAAATTTCTTCATATTTTGCTTCAACTATTCTCTATTGCATCCAATGGACAAATATCCTCACATTTTCCACATCTGTAGCATTTTTTTTGATCAATTTCTGCCTTGTATATCTCAGCATCAATTGCATTTTGTGGGCAAAGAGGGGCGCAAATCCCGCAACTATTACATAACGAAGTATTTATCACAGGATCAGAATATGAAGCAGGTAATACTTTATAAATGGCATCCTCCGGACAAACCGGCAGACACTTGCCACATCGGGTACATTCTGATTGCTCTATATGCGGATCGGTACCTGACAATGCACCCTCTTTCTTTATCCCGTTATATTTACAGATCAAGTAACATTTATCGCATTGTGTACACTTGCTCTGAATAAGCTCTACTGCAGACCTGGTTATGGCTGCGTAGTTGCACCTTGGCAGGCATTTCCCGCACTTAGTGCATTTGCTGGTGTTAATACTTGCTTTGCCGTTTACCTTGGTTATTGCATTGTCGGTGCAAACCGACGCACATCTTTCCACACAACCGTGGCACTTAGATGTCACTATAGAGTAACCAGAAACTGTATAGGAGATTGCCTTTCCCTGTGAAAAACATGCATCTACACATTTTCCGCATCCCACACATGAACTTGTAATTGAATATTTGAGCGATCCTGTAGGAAGTTTTATTGAACCCGGTGCACATACCGGAATACACTTTCCGCACTTTGTGCATAAAGAAGACTTGATCATGTAATCTGTTGTCGAAATACTTATCGCATTCTCCTTGCATGCATATTTGCAGATACCGCAATCTGTACACTTTGTCTTTATTATTGAGTAACGACTGAGATTAGGGAGAATTATAGCCTTATAAGAACAAACTATCAGGCATTTTCCGCAACCGTTGCAGTCGGTCTGGATCACTTTGTAAGATGCATACAACCAATCATCTTTGCATGCATTCAGCACAGGTGCCGTCAACAGTAATGCGGTTCCCTGGAGGGCCCTGATCAGAAATTCACGCCGCTGATATGTATTCAGTTTCATTTTGCTGAAATGTATGAGGTTTAAAAATAAAATCGGAATTCTATCCGTCCAAGAATTGCCCGTTTTTCCAACAGAGGGCTTTTAACCATGGCTCCTACTGCATTAATCTGAAGATGCTTCTTAAATTTCTTCCCCAGCTCCACATCGAATTCCTGCATGGCATTTTTTCTTGTTTGTGCTGTATACTGTATTTTTAAATGTGTCCTTACAGGTGGTACCGAGAATTTCAGACTTGTCTGAATAAAAGGCAAGTCGCCCGAATCTAGTCGTAAAACATTCCCTGCAAACATATTACTGAAAGAGTTCAGAATTTTCGCACTTTCATCCAGCGGTGAAAAGCCGGAATAACGCATATTGATGGTTGTTCTTAATTTTTCTCCGGTGATAAGTTTTTCCAGTGAAAGAAGATATATAATTGCATTATTGTCATTGGCTGACTGGTATAGGATTTCCGGATTAAAAGATATACCTCCGGGCAAAGCAAAACTGGCAAAGAGCCCTCCTGTAAAAAGTGGCTTTTCCACCCACGAGCCAAATTCATAATAGAGAGCAAGACCGGCATGATCAATAAACCTTAAAGGAGAGAATTTAAGTGTTGCCGCAACAAGGTTGGTCTGCCCCGGTTTGTTGCCAAGTAAGGCTATCTCCCTTCCCGGCACAATGTCGTAGAGGTAACCAACAGCACAGAAAGTGCCGTTTCTTGCAAAGGCCTTCATTACTGTACCTCCTGTAAAATTCAAGGACCAGGAACCACTGGAATACTTATAATTCAATCCCAGAATCCTTTCATTAAGAAGAAAATAATCATCCAGCCTTGCTGACTGGATTCCGGCTGTAAACTTACCGTACCTGCTCTTGTATTGGAACAGCAGCTCCCTTATGCCTAAATGAAAGTTTTTTAAATTCTGCTTGGTGTCCAAATCATAAATATCCCAAAATTTATATCCGCCTTCTGCATAAATGGTCCACTTTTTACCTGACCTGTCCAGGCCTATTAATCCCATACTGTTGAAAATGGCATTATTATTAAGATAGCCTGCACCTGCGGTAATTTCCGAACCCCAGAAAATTTTGCTTTTTCCTATTGGTTTAAGTGAGGCACCCAGAAGACTTGGGCACTCCCATTGTGCAGACAAATCTGAGATTGAAAACAAAATCAAGACAAAGATGAGTATCCTCTTCTTCATTTATCCGACTTTTTAATCTTTAATAATCCGATTCCTCCATCAGCACTGCATTTTCTGATAATTTTCAATGATGCATCGGGATTGCCATCCTGCAATAACCTTACCTTTAAATCCTTTGTAAATGTCCCGGGTTGAGTCTCTTTCCACTCGGTTGCGTCAACAATTTTCATTCCGGTACATGTTATTCTGGTATCAGAGAGCTCAAGTTCACATATCCGGTGGATATATGTTACTGTCACATTAATAACTATGACATCTTCTGCTTTGTAAGTATCTTTTTTTTCTCCGGTAACAACCAGTTTGATATCACAGGCTTTTCCAACAATCATGAATTCTGTTATAAATAACAAGATTAAGAATAATTTTTTCATATTTCGAAATGTTTTTTTGTAGATATATTTCTTAACCGATTTCCGGGGTAAATACCCTACCATTAAAGATTATTAAAATTTAACTCAGCATTTAATTTGCTAAAGTAAATAATTTCTGCGGGAAATAAAAAATTATGCTTTAAATGATTATTTTTGTATAAATTTCGCTAAACATGAAAATATCTTTTCTTAATTTATTCTTGCTCTACTCTTTGCTTTCTCTATCACCAGTGCTTGCTCAGGATAAGAGTGTTGAAGACAAAATTATTGAAACAGGCAATACTGACAACAGAACAATGGATCACCTCGATGTGCTCTCAAACAGGATTGGTGGCAGATTGCTTGGTTCTGATGCATATGAGAATGCTACCTACTGGGCAGCGGGTTTATTTAAAAAATGGGGAATGGAGGTTGAGGTTCAGGAGGTAGGTTCTCTTCCAGTTGGTTTTAACAGAGGGCCATGGTTTGGGAGGATGTTGAGTGATGAGGGATTTATTCTTCACTTTGCAACTCCTTCATACACATCTGGCACCAAAGGAGTTCAAAGGGGCCATGTATTAATGGAACCAAAGAATCAGGCAGAATTTGACAGGGTTAAAGGCAAACTGAATGGTGCCTGGGTACTGATTACCGGAGAGAATGAAGGTTGGCCGGTAGACTTTTCAGAATATGCCGATGTTGAAAGAGGACTGATTATTGAAGAAAATCTTGACATTAGCAGATATAATGATTCAATTACCAAGTTAAACAAGGCATATCCCAAAAAAGAGCAAAAACCTCTTAAGGCACTAAAGGATTCACCTGCTCTCTTCTACAAACAGATGAGAGAGGCTGGCATTCTCGGTATCATCCAATCTTCAAAGTTGCCTGTAAGGGCATTATATGACAGGAAGAACATCGAATATATGAGTTTCGATTCTCTGCCCACCTGTCCCGATATCAAACTGGACGAGCATCAGTTCCGGATAATTGAACAGAAGGTTAAAGAGAGAGTGTATTTCATGCTGGAATTTGATATAAGGAACCATTTCAAGCCCGGTCCCGTAAAATACCATAACGTAATTGGGATAATAAGAGGAAGCGAGTTTCCTGACGAATATGTAATGAGCGGCGGACACCTCGATGCCTTTGATGTGGCAACAGGAGCAGTTGACTGCGGAACAGGAGTCGCTCCTAATCTTGAAGCGGCCAGATTGATAATGGCAGCCGGCGGTAAGCCAAAAAGAACAATCCTTTTCTGTCTTTGGGCCGGCGAAGAGTTTGGCTTGTGGGGTTCAAAATTCTGGGTGCAAAACAATATGGACAAGCTTGACAAAATATCTAACTACTTCAACCGTGATGGTGGCCCGACAGTAGCCAACAGCATTACAGTTCCTCCGGCAATGTACACTGATTTTGAGAAGGTTTGCGAACCGCTTGACAGGATAAACAAAGAATTTCCTTTCAAACTAAACAAAAGAAGTGGTGAACCCAGGCCAAAACCTACCTCAGGCGGGGGGTCTGACCATGCATATTTTGCGATTAACGGAGTTCCTGCAATAAGTTTCGGCACAGCTGACCCAAAAGGCTACGACTTCAATTATTCAGAAATATGGCATACCGAGAGAGATACATACAATATGAGCATCCCTGTTTATATGAACCATACAGCAGTTGTAATGGCCATTGTTCTGTACAACCTTGCAAATCTGGACAATTTGCTCTCAAGGGATGGTTTATATGACCTCAATGTCAAGTGATGTTATCCAGCCTTGTCTTCCATCTGCAAGTTCGATTCTCTTCCAGTCCCCAATCTCCTCCAGAAGCTCAAGTTTTGTACCCTCATGAAGAATAAAAAGGCTCTTGCCTGAGTCGTCCGGAGAACTTCTCACGGTACTCACCGGCTTCATAACTATTGCTGTATTCTTAAGTGTGTACCTGTATCTCTGGATAAGAGAAAAATATCCAGCCAGCAAGCCAAGTAAAACAGAGGCAATTGCAAGAAAGAATGATATTTTGCGCAACCTTGAACTTGAACCGAACCTGAAGTTAAGCAGCAAAAACGCTGTTGCAGCAAAAAATATTAATGCAAAATAGCTCCATGTATCTGATGAGAATGAGTAGTTGATATTCTCTATCCATGTCTTAAGTATAAAATCCGGGACCTCTTCAATTTTGTCTAGAGAAAAGTCCTTTGCCAGACTCAGGTTGTTTAAAAGATCTTCATTAGAAGGATTGAGTTTGAGAGCCTTTTCGTAATAGAGAATCGACTTTCCAATCTCGTTAAGCTTGAAGTAGCAGTTGCCCAGATTATAGAAAAGCGATTCTGAAGCATAGCCCGACTCCTCAATTTTAAGATAGCCCTGCAAGGCATCGGCATATTGTGCCTTGGAATACAGATTGTTTGCACTTGCCCAAAGTTCTTTGGGTGTTTGTGCGTTCATTGACGATAAAACGACACAGAAATAAAAAAGAAATATTGCTCTTTTCATAATTATACCTCCAGATCTGAAATAAGTCTCATTGCCCTTGAATAATTTTTGTCCATCTCCACACCTCCCGGGTCAGGTGCGTAACGGGCATACTCACATGCCTCAATAAGGGATAACAGTTCCTGAATCAAATCAGGTTTCACCGACTTCTTTATTAATGATTCCGCTATCTTCTCCCTAGACAGGTCGGAGAGTGGCAAGGCAAGCTTGTCTGAGCAATACCCAAGAATTGCTCTGTGTAGTTCTTCGTAGAATCCGGTATAAAGCTTTTGTTTTAGAAAAGATTCAGCTGTTTTGAGTCTTGCTCTGGCAACCTTATTTGCCCTGCGGTTTTTAACGCCGGCAATATCCCTGTTCCTCTCGATTCTCTTTGAAAGGAAACTGTTAGTAATAAAGAATAGAGAAATTATAATTGCCAGAAGGGCGTAGAATGTAAATGATGCCACAAAAAACTGGTTTCCTCTTTTGAGGTGGGATAGTCCTGTATGTATGTATCTTATATCGTTTGTAAGACTTTTTACAGCCTGTTTGTTCACTCCAAGAGAGAGAGAGGAGCTCATACCCGAATTGCCACCTTTGTCTTTTCCTACTTTAAGTTCAAGATCTCCCGATGAGAGTGTTAAATACTTCCTGGAAGATATATCATAGTAACTAAACCTAACCGGACCAAGTACAAAATGTCCCGAACCCCTTGGTATTATCGGAAATTCAAACTCCTTTATACCGGATGCCCCTTTGTTGGTTTTACTACTTTTGTCAGAAATTTTCACATCATAGACCTCGAAATCGGCAGGAAATTCAATTTTAGGAGCCTCAATCAGGTTAATATTTCCCGTCCCGCTTATCGTAACTATTAAAGATACAGCTTCATTAGCTTGAACGGTATCTCTTGATAGTTTTGCCGACATTGCTTTGCCTCCAGGGGCTCCGGCAAATGTTGCAGGAGCCCCTGGAGGCAAAGCATCTACCATAATATGTATTCCTGGAGCTGTTATTCTCTTCTTTACAGTCTGGTAACTTTCAAAAAAATCGTCAAAAACAGATCTTTGGCCTCCGCCGGCTGGTGATTTTATCTGAATAAGACATATCATCTCCGATGGCTCAACAGCCAGACTTCCTGTTTGTTGAGGAACAAGCATATATCTTCTCAATACTGCGGCATCATATATCTTGCCATTTACTGTTTCTCTTACAAACTCTATGTTCGACGGGGTCTCGATCTCCTGACTCCAGAATCCATTGAAAGTAGGGAACTTTACGTTTTCGAATCCTGCTATAGGAACCTTGGTATAAATCTTCAAGGTTGCTACAAGACTCTCTCCTTTTACAACCCTTCCCTTGCTAATGCCCATCCGCATGAAGATATCGTCACCCGATACGTTTCCGGTAGCCTGTGCAGACCGTTCGGAATTACCTGCCGCATTTCCATCTCCCTTTACAACTTCTATTGTTATAGGGTTTGATGTATACCCTTTCCCGCCAATGACTACAGATGCTGCAGGAATTGTAAATTTCCCCACCGATTTTGGTTGTAGAACATATGTGTAACTCACCTGAAAACTTTCGGTTCTTTTTCCGTTGATAATTTGCGTACTGCTCATTGTAGAGGCAGATGGGCCGGCCAGCACGTCAAATCCCGAAAAAGCAGGAGGATTAAAGCTTGTCGGCTCCGAGTTTGCAGTGAAGACAAGCCTGAAACTCTCGTCAAGTTCAACAACCCTTGGAGCATCAACAGTAAAAGCACCCTGGGCCATACATGCTATGCTTATCACAACAGAGCCCAGAAGCAACATCACCCTTTTAAGATACATTCCTATCATATTATTTTCTATATTATTCTTTACCAATTCTTCTCTTTCTGTCTGCCTTCCAGTACCTTTACTTTCTCTTTGTTCACCTTCTCCTGTGTCTCTTTCTCCTTGTTCTGTATTGCTTGCAACATCTGCTGAGCAGCCTGAGGGGTTATTTTAGGGGGGGGTTGCTGCTGTTTATCTTTATTCTCCTTGTTCTGGTCTTTATTTGGGTCTTTGTTTTGATCTTTGTTCTGGTCCTTCTTGTCGTCCTTGTCCTGGTCTTTGTTCTGGTCCTTGTTCTGGTCTTTTTTCTGTTTGTCCTGTTCGTTCTTCAGCATTTTTTGCGCGTATGCAAGGTTCGATTTTGTCTGCATGTCACCGGGACGTATCCTTAATGAGTTTTTGTATGAATCAACCGACTCCTTGTATTTTTTTTGAGCAAGGTTAAAGTTGCCAATATTATGGAAAACATCTGCCTTCATACCCTTGTCTATGACAGAATCTGCAACCGGAGCCAAAACTTTCTCCGCCTCAGGAGCATTGTTGAGCTTGTACAAAGCATTACCCAGATTGTACTTGGCCTGAATGGAATTTGGACTCCTCTCAAGAGCTCTCCTGTAATCTATCTCTGCCTTCTGATAGTTTCCTTTTTTATAGGCAGAATTTCCGGAACGAATCTCTCCCTTTTCCACCTGTGACCAGGCTGTATTTATTAAAAAAGCAAAAATTATCGTCAATATAAAACCTCTCATATGTATCTGCTATTTAAAAAATATTTTACCTTTTCTGTTCAAAATTATAAATTCCAGCAGAAAGAAGAATAGAGCAATTGCAAAAAAGTACATGTACTGCTCATCAAAGTCTTCAAAAACGACTGACTTGTAGTTCTGTTTGTCCATGTTGTGAATTTTGTCCACTATAGCATCCAGCCCGAAATCGCTGTTGCCTGCTCTTACAAAAACTCCACCCCCTGCTTCGGCAACTTTTGCAAGTGTCTCCTGGTCCAGTTTTGTAACCACTATGTTCCCGTCCTTGTCCCTGAGCAATTCGCCTCCTGGCATCTGTATAGGTTTCCCTGTATCTGAACCTATACCAAGCGTGAAGATCTTTACACCAAGGTCATTTGCAGTTTTTGCGGCACTAACAGGATCATCTTCGTGATTCTCTCCGTCTGTGATAAGAATGACTGCTCTGCTGTTCTTGCTGTCCAGACTGAAACTCTTGATACTTGCGTTGATTGCCTCAGCCAGAGCTGTTCCCTGTACCGGGACCGACTCACTGTTTATGTTGTTGAGGAAGATTTTTGCAGAGACATAGTCAGTTGTTATAGGCAATTGAACATAAGCCTGTCCTGCAAAGACAATCAATCCAATCCTATCCTCATTCAACTTGTCTACAAGGCGTGAAATTGCCAGTTTGGCTCTTTCCAGTCTGTTTGGCGAGTAATCTGCTGCAAGCATAGAGTTTGAAACATCTAGTGCAATCATAATCTCTACCCCCTTGGTTTCTACCTCCTTAAGTTTTGCACCTAATTGTGGTCTGGCAAGTCCAAGAGCGAAAAAGAATAATCCCAAAGAGAATATAGACAATTTTATCCAGCCCCGGCTTCTGGAAACTGTAGGCATAAGGCTTTCAATAACCTCTTTTTGTCCGAACTTTTCCAGCCTCTTTCTTCTGCCTCTTCTGGATAAAGCGTAAAAGAGAAACAGGAAAGGTATTACAAGTATCAGCAATAAATATTGTGTCTGTGCAAACTGTAACATATTCTATGGTATTCTACGTGAAACAAAAAGTCTGAAAATAACCTCAAGGGCAAGGGCAAAAAGAGCAATCAAGGCAAAAATCATAAAAAGTTCCTTGTATATTGGGAATGAATCCACATCTGTCCTGCTCTTCTCCATCTTGTTTATCTCCCCGTAAATCTCAAGCAGCTTTGTATTATCGGTGGCTCTGAAATACTTTCCGCCTGTATCGTTGGCAATCTGTTGCAAGAGGGGTTCGTCTATCTCCACCTGCATCTGCTGTACATCAACTCCAAATGGTGTCATAACAGGATACGGAGCCATTCCCATTGCGCCCACACCAATTGTGTATACCCTAACGCCATATGTCTTGGCAATTTCTGCTGCCATTAGCGGAGCAATTTCTCCCCTGTTGTTAACCCCGTCAGTCAAAAGTATTATCACTCTGCTTTTTGCCTGTGAATCTTTAAGCCTGGCAACTGCTGTTGCAAGACCATTGCCTATTGCGGTTCCATCTTCAATCAGTCCCGTCTCAATCTCCTTCATCAGATTGATTAGAGTTGCTCTGTCAGTCGTAAGTGGACATTGCGTAAAACTTTCACCTGCAAAAACAACAACTCCCATCCTGTCATTGGGACGTTGCGCAATGAACTCTATAGCAATATCCTTTGCAGCACTTATCCTGTCGGGTTTGAAGTCGCGGGCAAGCATACTAGTAGAGATATCAAGAGCAAAAACAATGTCAATGCCTTCTGTGTTTACCTTCTCAAAATCCTGCGATGAGCGGGGTCTGGCAATTGCTGCAATTAATGCCGCAAACATAATAAACTTGAACAGGAAAGAGAGGTGTCTCAGTATTTTTTTGTATTGCCCTCCCTTTCCGCTCCATGGAGCAGATGTAGACAATCGTATCGCCGGTACAGAACCTTTTATCTCTCTCCATATGTAGAGGGTTAAAACCGGAATTAGAAATAATTCTAAATAGAGTAAATTCGGATATTCAAAAAACATACTACCTCCCTTTTTCTTGTTCCATTTCCTGTAAAAATGTAGCATTCACAAATCTCACAGCAACAGGTATTGCATTTTCGTTTTCCTCCTGTGTAGCTTTATACTTGGCAAACTTTACCAGATCAGATAATTTGAGAAGTTCTCCAAGGTTTTGATACTCCTTAGGTTCTATCTTCTCTTTTGACAGCGCATCAAGAATTTCCTTTGAGGTCATCTCCATTGTCTGAATGTTGTATCTCTTTTCAATATAAATTCTGAGGGTGTCTATAATATTTGTATAGTATAGCTTCTCCTGATTGCTTTGCCATAGTTTCTCGCCCCGTATCTGTTCCAGTGTTCTTAGTGCCACAATATGAGGAGGATCAATAACTACAGGTTTGCCGAATAGCGTCCTCTTAAGCTTCCGGTTTTTAATAAATCTCCTGATAAGATATCCTAGCAATACAACTACGGCTGCCATCGCAAACCACGGCAGGAACTCCTTGACGGTGTATGGATAGGTTATCTGGTCCTTAACATCAAATGGCTTGAATGTTGTTGTGTCTATCTGTATTGTCTGAACCTCAAGCTTCCCACCATCGAACCATACTGTATCTATCGTACCATCGAGCTTGCTTAGGTATGCCGGGAACTTCGGCAACACAAAGGAGCCACTGTCAAAAGAGGTTACAACCATTTTTGCCTCAAGATTCAACAGCCCGTTAACCTCAGACAGGGTATCAATCTTTGGTGTCCCTACAATTTCCACTCCTTCTGTAATTGGGTTCGAAGGGGCAGGAAAGATGAACTTTGTACCCTTTGGAACTGTCGTTTTAAAGCTTAATATTATTTGATCTCCAATTAGTAATGTATCCTTTACATTCATACTTTTCTACCTTTTATTAAAAAGAGCAATTAAACCTTTCACAAAATCTTCGTTAGTAGAGATGCTCACAGAGTCTATCTGATATTTTCTAAGGCACTGCTGGGTGTAGAACAAAACCTTTTTGTTCCAGTCATCGAAATGTTCTCGCACACCCTTGCTGGAGGTGTCAACCCACTTCTCCTTACCGCTTTCGGAATCCACTACTCTTATAAGACCGACATCGGGTAACTCCCGCTCTCTTGAATCATAAACAGAAATAACCGATATATCGTGTCTGTTTGCAGCAATTTTAATTGCATCCTCGTACCTCGGTTTAAGTTGGGAATCTACATCAATCAGGTCAGACAATAAGAACGCAGTACATCTTTTTTTGATGGCATTTGTCAGGAACCTCAACGCCTCTCCAACGTTTGTTCCCTGGTCCTCCGGTTCAAACTCCAGTAGTTCTCTTATAATCCTGAGCAGATGGCTCCTCCCCTTTTTGGGCGGTATGAACTTCTCTACCTTTGAACTGAAAAAAAGTGCTCCAACTTTGTCGTTGTTTGCAGAGGCAGAAAAAGAAAGCACAGCTGCAACCTCTGTTATCAGCTCTTTCTTAAGCTTGGTCGTTGTACCAAATGTCCTGGATCCGCTGACATCTACCAGCAACACAACTGTTAATTCTCGCTCCTCTTCAAAAACCTTGATATAAGGTGCATTGAGTCTGGCAGTCACGTTCCAGTCCATACTTCTGACATCGTCGCCATACTGGTACTCCCTCACCTCGCTAAATGCCATCCCCCTGCCTTTAAAGGCTGAGTGGTATTCTCCTGCAAAGATCTGCCGGGATAAACCTTTGGTTTTAATCTCAATTTTCCGGACCTTTTTAAGTAACTCTGTTGTTGACATATTAAGGAACTTCTATTGCGTTCATTATCTCTGTAATAATATTCTCAGTTGTGACATTTTCTGCCTCTGCCTCATAAGTAAGACCTATCCTGTGCCTTAGAACCTCATAGCATACTGCTCTCACGTCTTCCGGAATAACATATCCTCTTCTTCTGATGAATGCATAGGCCTTTGCTGCCATTGCCAGGTTGATGCTGGCCCTTGGTGAACCTCCGTAAGAGATGAGGTCCTTTAGATTCTTCAGGCCGTACTCCTCTGGTGTCCTTGTTGCAAAAACAATGTCGACTATATATTTTTCAATTTTCTCATCCATGTATACCTCTCTCACCACTTCTCTTGCACGAAGGATATCTTCCGGCTTAAGAACCTTGTTTGCCTTAGGGAAAGTTCCGCTGTTATTCATTCTAATGATAAGTTTCTCCTCCTCTTTCTTAGGGTATGTTACAACCACTTTCAGCATGAAACGGTCTACCTGTGCTTCCGGAAGCGGATATGTCCCCTCCTGCTCTATCGGGTTCTGGGTTGCCATAACCAAAAATGGCTGAGGAAGCTTGAAGCTCTGGTCACCAATAGTCACCTGTCTCTCCTGCATTGCCTCCAGAAGAGCAGATTGAACTTTAGCCGGGGACCGGTTGATTTCATCGGCCAATACAAAATTTGCGAAAATCGGTCCTTTCCTGATTTGAAATTGTTCACTTTTCTGACTGTAGATGAGTGTCCCTATCAGGTCGGCAGGCAACAGGTCCGGGGTAAACTGGATACGACTGAACTGTGAGTCCACAATTGATGCCAGCGTATTGATTGCAAGCGTCTTGGCCAGACCGGGAACACCTTCCAGAAGAATGTGACCATCGGCAAGTAGCCCAATCATAAGGCTCTCTACCAGCTGTTTCTGTCCGACAATAACTTTGTTCATCTCCAGAGTGATCATATCTACAAATGCGCTCTCTCTCTGAATTCTTTCGTTTAGTTCTTTGATATTTACGGTTTCCATATTAAATGATTTTGTATTTTTGTAGCATTCAAATCTTACAAATTTAACTTATTTTTAAGAATGCGTTACTTTATTTCTCTTTCTTACAGAGGTTCCTCTTACTGCGGGTGGCAGATTCAGATCAGTCAGGCTTCTGTTCAGGCAGAGCTGGAAAGAGCATTCTCAATTTATCTAGGTAACGAGACGGGGATTACGGGAGCCGGAAGAACAGATGCCGGAGTTAATGCAATCAACTACATTGCCCATTTCGACTCCGCTAACCCTATACTCGTTCAGGATTACCCAAAGCTGATTTACAAAATAAATGCCATTCTGCCTTCCGACATCACACTTCATGACATTTGTCAGGTTGCATGTGATGCGCATGCCCGTTTTGACGCTGTCAGCAGGACCTATAAATATTTTATTCACACAAAAAAAGACTCTTTTCTGAATCAGTACTCATATTTTTTTCCATACGAAATCAATATTGAAAAAATGAATATGGCAGCTGTCAGTCTTCTTGGCGAACGGGACTTTACCTCAATGGCAAAGCTTCACACAGACGTCAAGACAAATATCTGCACTGTAACTGAAGCCTTGTGGACCCCTGAATCCCCTATGAATATTTCCCTGATAAATTCCTCTTTCTGTTTCACTATATCGGCAAACCGTTTTTTACGAAATATGGTGAGGGCTGTAGTGGGATCTCTGCTGGATGTTGGCAGAGGCAAACAGGAACCTGAATGGATAGCTGATATACTGGAACAAAAAAACCGATGTGCGGCTGGCAGTTCAGTTCCTGCCCACCCTCTTTTCCTTACAGGTATAGAATATCCGTACAGGATTTTCTGAAGATTTCTTACCTTTATACTAAATCATGATTAATAATGAATTGGTTTTTACTCATAATAGCAGGACTATTTGAAGTTGGTTTTGCTGCGTGTCTTGGCAAAGCAAGAGAATCAACAGGAACAGCTGTTACATATTGGTATATTGGATTTTTCATCTGCCTTACCCTAAGTATGTATTTGCTTGTCAAGGCAACACAAGAATTACCTATTGGGACTGCATATGCTGTCTGGACAGGGATTGGAGCTGTTGGAACAGTTTTGGTCGGGATAATCGTATTTAAGGAACCGACCGATTTTTGGCGACTTTTTTTCATATCAACATTAATTGTCTCAATCATTGGTCTTAAAATGGTATCTCATTAAATCTAGAATATTATGGAAACAACTTTTGGAACAAACTGCCCTTGTTATGAAATCTCATGGCTATGGTACGCCGTAGCTGTAGTAATAGCCTTTGGTACAGGCGCCTTGTGGTACACGGTGATATTTGGCAAACAGTGGATAAAGGCAGTAAATTACGAGTGCAAATGCGGAGCTAATCTTAGTAAAGGTGAAGAATGCAAATGTGAGTCACGTTTCCCATGGGAGATGATATTTCAATTTATATCAACCGCCATTATTGGTCTGATGTATTTTTTCCTGACACAACTCTCTCTGTGTATGGCAATATTCGTATGCATTGCTTTTGCTGCCTGGACCAAATCTATGCTTAAGTTTCAGATTGCAGACTGGAAGCGTTACATAACCCTGGCGCTTGTTGATGTCGGATATTTTGTTGTAGTTTCTGCAATATTCATACTATTTGCCCATCTGTAAAAACAACTAAATTAGGGTAAAATCGTTTTCATCTGTATATATATTGGTACATAAACAAATATTTTATTGGAAATATTGTAATTTTGCTAATGGTATATTAGGAAAATCCAATAAGAGCGTATATTTGTAAACCTTTTGTGATGATAATAGTCAAATACTGAAACAAACCCTATAAAATATTATATGAAACCAACATTATTCTTACGTTGTGCAGCTATTACGCTCTTGATTGGAGCCTTAACTGCCTGCAAAAATGAACCTAAAAGCTTTAGTTTAACTGGAACCCTGGAAGGCATTACAGATGGTAAAGCCATTCTTATGTCTATTGAAAACAGGGAAACCCCTGCAGATACTGCAATTATTGAAAATGGCAAGTTTGCGTTTAAAGACACTATTGCTGAACCTTCTTTGTACTATCTTATGATTGAAGGAAAAAGAAGCATGACTTATTTCTATGCAGAAAATGCAGAAATGACTGTCACAGGACATGTGGATTCATTGAATAATGCAATTTTCACAGGTGGAAAGACACAGGATGATGCAAATATCCTTAAAAATAAAACTAAGGAACTATATGAAAAATATAATCTTGAAGAACTTCAGAAAGAGCTCTATCAAAGAGTAGACTCACTTAAAGCTACTCCAGAGCGCGAAGCAGAAATCACTGAAATTATTAAACGGTATCAGGAGGAATCAAGACAACTTTCTGAAAATTTCATAAAGGAGAATCCAAAATCATATTATTCAGCAATATTGGTAGGTCAGTTGACATCTGGTAAAAGTGCAACTGAAATTGAGAGATACATAAGCATGCTTGATCCTAAAATTGCTGCTACTGCAAGAGTTACAAAAATGCGTCAGCAGACAGAGGAGATGAAAAAAACAGAAGTTGGTATTGACTCATTAATCACCAATGCTCATGATTTGGCCTATATGGTAGATGCCGCTTTTGCTGGCAAGGACCATCAGGAGGTTATCTATCTTTCAATTCTGTCAAATGACAATATATGTGCCCTCAAGAGTGACGGTAGTGTCCGTATTATTGATGCAAAGGGTACCAAAGTAAGTGAATTCAAGACAAAAATGACATCCAAAGCTTCTGCAATTGCCGTTGACAAGAGCGACAACATCTATGTTTTCGGCACAGTAATGGGCAAAAAGAAAGTTGAAGCAAGAGGAAAAACTTCAGAGATTGATGCTCCTGTAGGCGTTGAGTGCGTGGTATTCAATGCTAAAGGTGTAATAGTAAGAGAACTTAAGCTTGCTGACATCATTAGCGCGACAGGTGCAAGAGTTGCTGAAGGCAAAATCATGGTTGCAGACACAAGAACCAGGATGATTGCAATTTACAATGCAGAAACAGGGGAGAAAACATCTGCAATTGAAAAATTACGTACATGCTGCGGAATTCTGGATTTCAGCATACGCAACAATGAAATTCTGGTTGCCAACCTGGGTGCATTCAGGGTTAACGGATTTGATTATTCAGGCAAGCCAACCATCTCATTTGGTCAACGCGGAAACGGAATCGATGATTTCCACGGTTGCTGCAACCCTGTAAGCGTAGCATTCCTTTCAAACGGCGGTATAGTAACAGTTGAGAAGGACCCTACTCGCATAAAAGTATACAGCAAGGAGGGAGCGAAGAAAGTAGAGGGAATTGAGGAACTGGTTAAAGGTTGTGCATATATACCAATGGCAGTTGACACTAAAGACAACGTATACCTTGCATCTAAGACAGGTGGTCTTGTAAAGTGTATACCAACAAAATAACATCAGGAATTTGAAAACATCAGCCTTAATAAAAGGAATCCTTATTATTGTTGCAGTCTGCACTTTTTTTGCAGGCTGCAATAATCATATTGTGACAGCAGGTCAATATGACGAAACCGCATTTGAACCTGCAACCGGAACCATCGCTTCTGCGAATGACTCAATGTTGACCCTCCGTATAGCCGTCAGCGAAACATACTGCAAGCTCACAGCCTGCTCATGCATCCACGATCTTGCAGCCAGAGAGTATGAAGAGCTGCAGGACACTCTAAAGTCTAAATTCAACATCGACCTGCAGATTAGCTATTTCATGGAGGAGTATGAGCTGAATGATTCGCTTGTTGCCCGTAAATTTGACGGAGTAATTTGCAAGCCCTGGCTGGCATTCATGATCACTCCAGACACTGATATCAAATACAAACGTGTTGCAGATTTGCTTGACCCTTCTGGCAACCAATGGCTCACAGGAAAAATAATCGTAAAGCAAGACTCCCCTTTAAAGAGTCTGAAGGATATTGACGGAAAGACACTTGTTGCCGGACAGCCTGATTCCTACGAAAAATACCACGCTCCATTTGCAATGTTTAAAAAAGAGGGCATAGAGCCTGGTGAGGTCATCAACAAGGCAAGCTGCACAGAGTGCATCAATACCCTCTCCGATAACCTTGCCGATGTTGCAATAATATCCGATTATGCACTTACTGCCAGCTGTGCCGTTGATTTTGCAAAGCCTGAGGATTTCAGGGTCATAGGGCAGACAGAAGAGATACCTTTATGTTCGGTTATTCTGGATATGGCAAAGGTAAGCGAGTCAGACGCTCTCCGTCTGCAGAACGCTCTTATTGCGATTTCCGGAGAAAATGCTCCAAAGGGTTTGTTGGGAAAGGGGTTTGTAATGCCTGCAAAATGGGCTCCAGTTCCGTTTGTAAAAGATAAAAAGTAATAAAAAAATTATATAGTAATGGACAGACGTAAGTTTCTGGTGAATTTCGGAAGGGCAACATGTGCAATCGCCATTGGCGGTGTTGCCTACCGGATAGTGAGCAAGCAACTCAATCCCGAGGAGGCCGGCCCGCTGACAAGGTATGTATGGGCAATAGACCCTGAGAAGTGCAACGGTTGCGGTATCTGCGAGACGGCATGTGTGCGAAACCCGTCGGCAGTGAAGGCCGTGAACGACCAGAAGAAGTGTTCTTATTGTGTTGTATGCTACGGACACATAAGCAACAAGGATATCGAGTCGGACAAGATAATGACCGAAGGGATAAAGGTTTGCAAATACGACGCCGTTAAACGTCAGAACTACTCGGGTGGTCAGGACGGTTCTTTCATCTATAAAATCGATGACAAGCTCTGCACCGCATGCGGAAAGTGTGTCAAGAACTGCAATGAAAAAGGTACACGATCTATGTTCCTTATCATTCGCCCAGACCTCTGCCTTGCTTGCAACAGCTGCAACATTGCTGCTAAGTGTCCCCAGAAGGCAATTGACAGGGTGTACATTGGCCCGGAGGATGACTTCAAGGGCGAATACAGTCTTGAGAATGGTGGAGAATACATTTAACACGATGAAAGGATGAAATCAATATTGAAGTTTTTTACCGCTATTATAATTGCAACGCTATCACTTAGCTCTCCCGCAGCAGCAGCTGTGAGCTGCATGGCAACAGCCCAGGAGGATCAGACTCAGCAGCAGGCACAACAGACCAATCAGGCAGTTCAGGATGCCAATGACCCCAATTGTGTAAAGGAGATAGATCCCAACGGAAACGTGGCTGAGTTCCGTGAAAATTATGTTCCAATACAGTACAACCCTACTCCCGAGTACATGGTGTTCGTGGATATGGCTGTGCTAATAGTGATAATGCTTGTAGGGGTGTTCTTCGTCATTAAGAGGAAGGCTTCATGGATGCTCAGCATGCTTGCGATAATTGCACTGGCATACCTCGGTATTATCCGTGGTGGATGTATCTGCCCCGTCGGAGTGATAACCAATGTGACAATGGGCATGGTCAGCCCGAGGATGGTGGGGCTGGTTACTCTTGTTGTCTTCCTGTCGCCTCTCATTGTGGCGCTTATTGCCGGAAGGGTGTTCTGTACATCCGGATGCCCACTCGGGGCAATGCAGCATCTTTTCCAGAAAAAGAAGAAGCTGGTAAAAATACCGCAGAAACTTAATACCATAATCAAGATTTTCCCTATTGCACTGCTTGTGGGCACAATATACTTCGCACTCAAATCAAGCTATTTCCTGGCCTGTGAGCTGGAGCCGTACAAGGCTGTGTTCTTCATTGGAAAGAGCTGGTTCGAGCAGCTGGTGGCATTCATTGCAGGTCAGCCCATGGAGGCCAAGCTACTGTGGTCGTTCGGCCTTTTCGCCTGGGGTTATCTGCTTGTGATGATGATAATTGGCTACTGGTTCCCGAGACCTTTCTGCAGGTTCATGTGCCCTTACGGGGTGTTGCTGGGAGTGTTCTCGTTTTTCTCGGTAAAACAGCGCCGTATAGACAATGCAAGCTGTATTCATTGCGGGGCCTGTCAGAAGGTCTGCCCTACCCAGGCAATTGTGATAGACAGGAAGAACAAGGTCTCTTCACTCTCAAACTATGACTGTGTACAGTGCAACAAATGCAGCGACAGCTGTAAGGCAAAAGCGATAAAATAAAATGGCCTACACCCAAAATCTGCTGGACCTGTCGGTCAAACCCGATGGTTATCACATCCAGACTCGTCCGGAGATGATGAAATATATCCCTGATACAGCCAAAAGAATACTGGATGTAGGCTGTGGTCAGGGATTATTCGGCTATCAGCTGAAACAAAAGCTTAATGCAGAAATCTGGGGAATTGAGATTGATAAGGAGGCCGGTGAAATTGCCAGAACAAAAATGGACAAGGTTCTGACAGGTGACCTTACAGATTTAGTTCGTTCCATACCTGACAAATACTTCGACTGCATAATTTTCAATGATGTGCTTGAACATCTGGCCGACCCCTTCTCTGCACTGTTGTTAATCAAGGAGAAGTTAAGTGGTGACGGCATAATTGTAAGTTCTATACCAAATGTAAGATACTTTTATAACCTGAGGGACCTGCTTATAAAAAAACAGTGGAAGTATGAGGATGCCGGCATACTGGACAAAACTCACCTGAGATTTTTCACTCAAAAAAGCATTATTGAAATGTTTATATCATTAGGGTATGAGATTATAACTATTGAAGGTATTAATCCCATAAGATTGTGGAAGTTTAATATTCTTGATTTTTTGTCTTTCGGGTACCTTACAGACACCAGGTTTGTTCAGTTCGCCTGTGTGGTAAAGCCAAAATAGCCTACTCCTCATTTTTTTATAAGATCATTTATTAGCATTTTTCATTCATTTTTTATAAATTTGAGTGAATTTGCCAGTAAATCTTTATGAATGAGTTAACGAGTGAAATTAAATGGCACAAACTGGTACAAACTCTGCCGGACTTTATAGCCTTATATGACCGTAATGGTAAATATATTTATCTGAACCACTTTGCCAAAGGTTTCTCTATAAAGGATATTGAGGGAAAATCATACAATGATTTTCTTTCAGATGATTCCAAACAAATTTATGACCAGGCATTCTACAATGCAAAACAAACCAGATTATCTCAATATGTAGAACATTCCGCATTGGGCGACAACAAAATATCTCGGTATTACGAAAGCTATTTTGTGCCGATATTTGAAGATGATGTGTTCGTAAACATGATGATTATTGCCCGTGATATAACTACTCGTAAGGAGACAGAAAAACGGCTCAGGGAGAGTGAGGCTAATGCCAGGGCCATCATGGAGTCGACAGATGACATATTCATATTGCTCGATAAAGACGGCATTGTGGTTGATAGCAACGAAGCGCATGCAAAAAGGATAAATACAACTCGTAAAGAATTATTGAAAAAAAATGTTTTTGACCTGCTGCCAAAAGATGTAGCTGACAGAAGGAGAGAACTTGTCAATAAAGTTCTTTCTACCGGCAAAACTGTCAATTCAGAAGATTTTCGTGCAGGATACTGGAATGAATCCACCTTTCATCCAGTGTTTATTGATAATGAGATAACTGACAGAGTTGCAATTTTCTCAAGAAATATAACTGATCGCAAATTAGCCGAAGAGGAATTAAAGAAGACAAAAAAAGAGCTGTCAACATTAATGAATAATATGCCGGGAATGGTATATTCATGTATGAATGTACATGACTGGACCATGAATTTTATTAGTGAGGGTTCTGCAGAACTTACCGGCTATTCACCGGAAGAACTTATAGAAAATAAAACAGCATCATTCAATCAGGTTATTCATCCCGACGACAGGGAAGCTGTGTGGGAAACCATTCAGGATGCTCTTGAAAGACATGCTTCATATGCTTTAGAATACAGGATTGTGGCAAAATCGGGAGCAATAAAGCACGTTTGGGAAAGGGGGCAGGGTTTCTACGAACAGAATGGCAATTTGAACCATCTTGAGGGTTTCATCACCGATATTTCCGAGAAAAAAAGATTCGAGGAGGAGTTAAAGGATAGTGAGGAACGTCTTAGGGTCCTTAATGCCAGTAAAGACAAATTCTTCTCAATAATTGCTCACGACTTGCGAAGCCCTTTGAATAGTTTTTTGGGACTGACACAAATTATGGCAGAAGAGCTGCCTGATCTTACAATGTCGCAGGTACAAGAGATAGCTGCTCAAATGAGTAAATCTGCAAGAAACTTGAATCGTTTGATCGAGAATCTGCTGCAATGGGCTCAAATACAGAAAGGGGCAATATCTTTCAATCCGGAAAATATAGATTTTAGACCTCTAATAGACGAATGCATAGATATGATACAGGAATCTGCTAGAATAAAGGGAATTGAGATAACCGTAAACACTCCCGACAAGCCGAAAGTAGTTGCCGACAGCAATATTATGAAGACAGTTATACGTAATCTTGTTTCAAACGCTGTTAAGTTCTGTTCAGATGGTGGGAAGATAAATCTTTCTGTCACTCCTGACAAATATAATAATATCATTTTTTCTGTCATGGATAGCGGGATTGGGATGAGCAAGTCTATGCTCGACAGTTTATTCATGATTGACGTACAGAATAATCGAAAGGGTACCAAAGACGAACCCAGTACGGGTCTTGGATTATTGCTTTGTAAGGAATTTGTTGAAATGCATGGTGGCAGAATATGGGCAGAGAGTAAAGAGGGAGAAGGAAGTACGTTTTATTTCACTATTCCTGCAAATACATATAACCAATAAAACAACGAACTGATGGAAATAGTACTATTAAGGGAAAGCGAGCAATTTCCCGATAATCAGGTTCTAAAAGAGACTTTACAAGAGAAATTTCCCCTCTATGATCATCTTATATCTGTGGTATCACATGAGCCCTACTCACTTGATCATCATTGGAACTACTACAAAGACGGCAAGTCATGGCTCTGCAAGGTTACCTATAGGAAAAAAACCATATTCTGGCTATCTGTATGGGATACCTGCTTCAAAACAAGTTTCTTCTTTACAGAAAAAAACAGATCCGGCATAATGGAACTGACAATCGACGATTCAATCAAGCATTCCTTTTCAAACAGTAAGAACATTGGCAAATTAATACCACTTGTAATTAGTATTAATGATATCAGCCAGTTAGATGATGTCCTAAAAATAATTGAATTCAAAAAAACATGTAAATAATATGAGAATTTCTTTAAACAGAAGATTTTACAAAAAGTATCTGGATGATGTCAAAACAAATCTTAAACAGGGAGATTATTTTTCAGAAGGGGTGCTGACAGAATCAGACATTCAATCGCTTCCTGAGCCTGTGAAAAATTATCTCCGCTATACCTGTTCTCTCGGAAAACCAAAAGTAAATCGTTTTAAAATCGAGTTTGCAGGGGGAATTAGAAAAGATGAGCAATCTGAGTGGATGAAGTTTGAATCGGAACAATATAATTTCATGCAAATTCCTACCCGGTTGTTCTTTCTGAGAGCCACTATGAAACATCTTCCTGTTACCGGCTATCATTGTTTCAAAAATGGCAATGCCTATATGGACATAAGACTATTTTCACTATTCAAAGTACAGTATCTGGATGGTGAAAACATGAATATGGCAGAAACCGTTACATTTTTCAATGACATGTGCTGCATGGCCCCTCCTACTCTCATAGACAAACGGATAAACTGGCTGGAGGTTGCCGGTAATACAGTAAAGGCCTCATTTACCAATAACGGCATCACAATCTTTGCATGGCTCCATTTTAACGACAAAGGAGAACTTATTAACTTTATTTCAAACGACAGATATGCTGCAGATGCAGGCAAGAAACTTCCCTGGGCAACACCACTCAAAGATTATAAGGAGATAAACGGGTACAGACTTGCGGGATACGCAGAGGCAATCTACAGCTACCCCAAAGGAGACCTGTGTTATGGGACTTTCACTCTCGACAGTATAGTGTATAACTGAAACCTCTTTTAAGGCATGTCCGATTAATTATTGTAAGTTTAGAGTTTAAAACCAAAAAACATGCAAGTAGCCGTAACCAGAAAAAAATTTGTATTTTACCCCGATTCTACCAGAGTAATCGCCCGTTTTTTATATCTGGATGATGAGAGATCTGCCGATATAATAAGGAAGGTTTTGGCAATGCCTGAAAAAGAGGTAAGTATTGCAATTAGTCAGCTGTTAAGAGGGTATTCAAGACGACACAGGAATATCTCTCGCATATTTGAAAAACATTTTGCCAAGTTGGCTCCCATATTTGATAAGATTGAAGTTAACGAAGAGGACCTGAGTGAGTCGCAGAAGGCTCTTATAGGTTCATATTTTACAATGGAATATTCCATTGAATCCGCTGCATTTTTCAACCCGTCAATTATTGAAAATCCAGATCAGTCTGAATTAAGTTCAGAAGAAAAAAGAGTAATCTTCAGTTTTCGCGCCACTGGTGAAGGTCATATATCATCAGTTGTCTTCCGGTCAGGGGTACTTGATAAGAACAACAACCTAATTCTGGAACCTGTTGGTAAGATGCTGGCAGAAGCAGATGTAATCAAAAGACATATTTACGATAAGGCCACTTTTCAAAAAAAACTGGACGAGATGCAGGAACAGGTTAATGTCGCACCACCATCTAAAGTAGATACCCCTGACAAACTGCAAAATCAGGAAAATGTCTTTATTCCTGCTATATTAGAAATTCCCAAAGAACCTCCTGTTCAGGTGAACCACACATCTCCATCATTCATTCTGGACAAACTTGAGGCTAATTTCACTTATGGCGATTTAATGAAGATTCTTGTTATTGCGAGAACAGAACCAAAGTTGACCGAAGATAAGTTGAAAATAATCAATCAAATGATGTGGCTTGCATCATCGCACTATGAGATAAATTTTTCGATAGATTCTGCCATTTCCGAAAGGGTTATTTTCCCAATATCATCAACTGAGCAAAAGGGAATTGAAGATGCCCGTTTTGTTAAATTTACCGATGAAAATGGAGAAATCACGTATTATGCTACATATACTGCTTATGACGGAGAGGCCATACTACCGAAGTTAATCAAAACAACTGATTTTTATAATTTCAAGATTTTGCCCATAAACGGTGAGATAGCCCAAAACAAGGGTATGGCTCTGTTCCCACGCAAAATTAATGGCAAATATGCCATGTTGTGCAGGATAGATGGCGTTAATAATTATATAGCATATTCAGACAGCATAAATATCTGGCGTGAAGCAAAAATCATTCAGAAACCCATATATCCCTGGGAACTGGTTCAGATTGGCAATTCCGGGTCCCCGATAGAGACTGAGGATGGATGGTTGATTATTACACACGGTGTTGGTCCTATGAGGGAATATTCTCTGGGTGCCTCGTTGTATGACCTCAAGAACCCCGAGAAAGAGATAGGCCGGCTAAGTAGTCCGCTGATGGTACCAAACGAAGTAGAACGAGAGGGGTATGTTCCTAATGTAATTTATTCTTGCGGATCTATGATACATAACAATGATCTCATTATACCATATGCAATGTCTGATCACTCTTCTTCCTATGCAACTGTCAACCTTAAGGAACTGCTGGATGTGTTAAAGAACAAATGACAATATGAATAAAAGTCCGTTAATTGTACTTCTAATCATAATTCTATCTTTTATAAATACATCTGCTTTTTCTAATAATTTCGAAAAAACAGATCGTATAGTTAAAAATTATCCCCGTTCTTTAACTAATCCGAATCAGCTGGTCAAACTGATAAACAGAGATTTTGAATTGCCGGAAGATAAAGCAAGGGCAATCTATACATGGATCGCAGCAAATATCGTTTATGACATAAAGGCACTTAAAGCCAGGCCAAAAATAATCCATTATCTGTACTGCTCCGATGAAGAGAAGATTTACAGAGAAAGAAAAATAATGGAAGATCTTGCAATCCAGACATTAAGAGATAAAAAGGCAACATGCCAGGGATACTCCGCATTGTATAAACATATATGTGATTTGGTCTCTCTGGAGTGTGTAATTATTTCCGGCTATTCTAAAACAAAAAAATCAGAAATCGGTAATATGCCATTAAAAATAAATCATGCATGGAACGCTGTTAAGATATATGGTATGTGGAAGTTGATAGATGTTTCCTGGGGTGCAGGCTACCTAACAGAGGATCAGACAAAATTCATTCGTTCCTTTAAAGATATATTTTTCTCAACAACTCCTGCTATCTTTAATTTAAACCACTATCCGGAAGACCCTGTCTGGCTGTTTTCTGATATTTCCAAAGAGTCATTTACAAATTTACCATTATATTATCCCGATTTTCATAATAATGATATTGAAGTTGTGAAGCCAGAAAAAGGAATCATTAGAGTATCAAAAGAGGAAGTTATTGGCTTTACACTAAAATACGCAAACAACAAACCGGTAATGATTAAATTTGACAATGAAAAATTTGCCAGAGAGGTATATCCGGAAATAACAGATCAGTATTGTAACTATGAAATAGCATACAAGAAAAATTCAAATACATACCTGACTGTTTATATAAACCATAAACCCTTTGTCACATATAAAATACTAAAGTAAAGAAATATAAATCCCAATAATAATAAGATATGAGTTACTATTTTCTTGCGCAGATAAGAATTAACGATGATAATGAATATCAGAAATATATCGATAGTGCCGGAAATATTTTCAAAAAGTATAAAGGGGAGTATCTGTCAGTAGATAATGCTCCATTGTTGCTCGAAGGTAAATGTGATTATAACCGCACTGTATTGATAAAGTTTAATACGATGAAAGACTTTAAAGAATGGTATGATTCTGAGGATTATCAGAAAATATTAAAGTACAGATTAAGTGCGGCAGATTGTGATACTATCTTAATTAAGGGAATAGAATAAATACAAACAATATGAAAAAACAATAAAGGATGATTAGACGCGCCATAGCATTAGCTATCATCTCTCTCCTATCCTGTCATGTTTATGCTCAGGAAAAATTCACATTAAGCGGAAAAATTGCCGATTCCCTTACCGGGGAGGATCTTATGGGAGCTATTGTATATAGAGAGGGGACAACCACTGGATCGGTATCGAACTCATATGGGTTTTATTCACTTACCCTTCCCCGTGGCAACCACAAGGTCAAGTTCAGTTATTTAGGTTACAAAACAATCATTAAAGAAATTGCCCTGAAAAGGGACATAATTTTAAATATCGATCTTGAACCATCAAATACAAACCTTGGAGCAATCATAGTCTCACCCGAAAGAAGGGATCTAAATATAAAATCCGTTGAAATGGGAGTTGAACGAATTAATATAAAGCAGTTGGAAACCATACCCGTATTATTTGGAGAAAAAGATATCCTTAAAACTATTCAACTGCTCCCGGGAATTAGTGCTGCATCTGAGGGGAGTAGCGGATTTACTGTACGTGGTGGATCAATTGACCAGAACCTTATTCTTTTGGATGAGGCGCCTGTTTACAGTGCATCACATCTTATGGGGTTCTTTTCTGTTTTTAATTCTGACGCTCTTAAAAATATTTCCGTCTACAAAGGAGGCATCCCTGCACAATATGGCGGCAGGGCATCCTCTGTCCTTGATATTACAATGAAAGATGGCAACAACCAGAATTTCACGGTTTCAGGCGGACTCGGACTAATCTCATCCCGACTGACAATAGAGGGTCCCATAATCAAGGATAAAATGTCATTTATAGTCTCCGGAAGACGCAGCTATGCAGATCTTGTCGGAAAATTGTCCGGATTAATAAAGGAGGAGATGACTCTCTATTTTTACGACCTTAACTTGAAGCTTAATTACAGATTTAACAATAATAACCGTTTCTATCTTTCCGGATACTTTGGAAAGGATGATTTCGGATTTGGGGTATTGGGCATGGGCTGGGGAAATTCCACAACCACTTTACGCTGGAACCATCTTTTTAGTAAAAGGCTTTTTTCCAATACTACTTTTTTATACAGCAACTACAACTACGGATTCAATATCGGAAGCGATGCCAGGATGAGTTCCGGAATTGTGGATTTAAGCATAAAACAGGATTTTACATGGTACAAGAATCCGGAGAACACCTTGCGTTTCGGATTCTGCTCAACACATCATACTTTTAATCCCGGCAAACTGCTAACAGGCAACAAAATAAACTCAGAGATAATCCTTGAGCAGAAACAAGGAGTTGAAAGTGCGGCATATTTCTCAGACAACCAGAAGATAAGCGGAAACCTCTCCATTGAGTATGGATTGAGGATATCGATGTTTAATCAGCTCGGTTCGGGTTGGAGTAATGTTTATGACAATAATAACACTAAGGTCGATTCTACATACTACAACAAAGGGGAAATTATGAAAACCTATGTTGCCCTTGAACCTCGTGTGTCGTTGAATCTTAATACCAGCGCAACCAGTTCCTTAAAGGTATCATACAACAGAATGGCCCAATATCTCCATCTACTGTCCAATAGCACATCGGGGCAACCTACAGACACCTGGATTCCATGTTCTTCTAATATTAAGCCAACTATGGCATCTCAATATTCACTAGGATATTTCAGAAATTTTTCTGACAATAAATACGAACTATCTGTTGAGTGTTACTACAAGGATATGAGAAATATAACGGACTATGAAGATGGAACCGATATAATGCTCAATGAGAATATTGAGGCAAATATTCTTCCTGGCAAGGGAAGGAGTTATGGAGCAGAGTTCTATGTAAAGAGAAGACTTGGTCGTTTTAATGGCTGGCTGAGTTATACTCTTGCACGCACAGAAAATAAAATTGAAGGGATTAACAGTAATGACTGGTATCCTTCAAAAACAGACAAGGCCCATAACTTCTCTATTGTTGCAAGTTATCAGATAACAAAACAACTGTCTGTTTCTTCATCCTGGGTATACTATACAGGTAATGCCGTAACATTCCCAAGCGGAAAATATGAATACGACAGACAGGTATGGGCATATTACACTGAGAGAAACGGATACCGTATGCCGGATTATCACAGGCTGGACCTTAATATTCACATGAATGGGAAAGAGAAGAACAGGTTTAAATCCAGCTGGGATTTTTCAATTTACAACCTCTACAACAGACATAATGCATATATAATAAACTTTCGCGAAAGCGAGGCAACACCCGGGACCACAGAGGCAGTAAGGTTAAGTCTGTTTGGAATTGTGCCTTCAATAACCTGGAATTTCACTTTTTAAAATTAATGTAATGCGTTTTCTACTTATATTCATAATTGCGATTTTGCTAACATCATGCGAAAATGTGATAAATATCGACCTCAATAAGGCAGAAAAGATAATAGTGGCAGAAGGATTAATTGAACTTGGGTCAAACGGATGGATAAGACTAAGTTACTCATCAGATTACTTTGACGGCAATAAACCGGAATATATTGATAACGCAATTGTAACATTATCTGACAATAACGGAGGCTCAGAACAGTTCAAATATAAAGGCAATGGAATGTACCTTGGAAATTTGCTTAAAGGCAAACCAGATAAGAAATACTCTTTAAAAATAACAATTGGGAATAAAACATACACAGCCGAATCTACACTCTTCCCTCCTGCCCCGATAATTTCGGTGAATTTTGAAGAGCAGCTTTTTCAACAACCGGGCGATCTGACCAAATCATACTCTGTGATTCTGAAATTCATGGACAATCCCTTTATTGAGAACCATTATATGATCCAGATACAACTAAACGACACACTGGAAAACAACAGCTACATACTTCTAAAAGACAGCTACTATATAGTTAATGGCACCATCGAATATAAGCCTTTAAGACACAGGTTTGCACAAGGAGACTCACTCATTATTGGATTATATTCCATAGACAAAGAGACATACAAATATTACAATCAGCTTAATGATTTAAAAGTGTCAGGAATGGGAGCATCTTCGACTCCATATAATCCGCTTTCAAATTTCGGGACTCATGTAATGGGTTATTTTGCAGCTTATTCCAGTACTTTTCAGGCTGCTGTCGTCAAATAAACATATTTAAAATATGAAGAGAATAGTTTTAACAATATTACTTTTTGCCCAATTTGTCGTCTATGGGCAGGATACAAAAATGAAGAGCGATTGGGCCAATTTTAAAAAATATGCGGCTGACAATGAGCTGCTGAAAGGTCGTTCAACAGACGAAAAACGTGTTGTATTCATGGGCAATTCCATTACTGAATTATGGAAAGTGACAGACAGCAGCTTCTTTGCAGGCAAGCCATACATAGACAGAGGAATAAGCGGACAGACAACTCCGCAGATGCTTCTCAGGTTCAGAAAAGATGTAGTTGAACTCAATCCAAAAGTAGTTTTAATACTTGCAGGTATTAATGATATTGCAGAAAATACCGGGCCAATCCCACTTGAGGACATATTCGGCAATATTGTTTCAATGGTAGATATTGCCAAGGCTAATAAGATAGTTGTAGTTCTATGTTCTGTTCTGCCTGCATATGATATCTCCTGGCACCCGGGTCTGGAACCGGCGGAAAAGGTTGCAAAGCTGAACAGTATGTTAGAATCTTATGCAATTAAAAACAATATTGTATATATTGACTACTACTCAGTAATGGTTGACGAACGGAAAGGATTGGATAAAAGGTACACAAATGACGGAGTTCATCCGACATTAGCCGGATACAGGATCATGGAGCCCTTAGCAGAGAAAGCAATTCAAACAGCATTAAAATCTGGACAATTAAAATGAGAATAAACACAAATACCTGGAACAAAATAAGATATACATTATATTTGCCAGGTTATGATCTTATCGCCGGATATTTCAGGAATATCAGAAAGAGGTCCATAGATTCTCTGGATGTGAAAAACGGGGAGAAGGTACTTATAATTGGTGCCGGAACCGGTCTTGATCTGGAGTTCCTGCCAAAGGGTTGCGAAATTGTTGCAATTGATATCACACCGGCTATGGTTGAGATAATAAAAATACGAAGTAAAAAGTATGGCACCATTGCCCAAATCTTGGTTATGGACGGACAGCATCTTGAATTTGAGGATAACTCGTTCGATAAGATTATCTTACATCTGGTTCTTGCAGTAATACCAGATCCTGTGAGCTGCATCAAGGAAAGTGAAAGAGTTTTGAAATCCGGCGGTCTGATTACTGTTTTTGATAAATTCCTTCCAAAAAACAGAAAGATTTCTACAAGACGCAGATTGGCGAACATCTTTTCTGATATCCTTTTTTCCAATATAACCCGAGATTTCGAATCCATTGCCGGTAACACACAATTATCTATTGTTTCTGATACTGATGCTGGTTTTGGAGGCAATATGCGACTAATAAAACTGACAAAGAGATGAATGACACAGATGAAGAGATGTATGACCGCCCCAAACCAGTCGGCACCAATATTGAAGTATTCCCTTACGAAAATAGTATAGACCCGAAAATAGCTGTAAAGGCTCTTCTTAACGGAGACTATGTCTTAATTGAAGATTTATACAGCAGCGGCCTCACAGTACTGAATTGTCTCAAAAGTCATTTAAAACTGACACTCCCTGATCAATCATTTAAGGGACAGCGTGATTCCAGGTCGGAATATCATGATTTATCAAACAAACTTCTGCTTTTAATTAGAAACAACCGATTGACTGTAAAAAAAGCCCCTGAGATAGGATGGTTAAAAATTCTCTACCCTGGCATAAATGAGTTTCTTCTGCCATTTCCACAGGTTCAAGGGCTAAACAGCTCATGGCAATGGTATAAGAACGGCATAACAATACCTGGACTGGGCAAAAAAATACATCCATTCTACGGCACATACTTTCCGACACGTTTTGAGCACCTGAAACTATTCGACGACTGGTTGAAACAATACAGGGGAGAGAAAAAATCGGCAATTGATATTGGTATTGGCTCCGGTATACTCTCATTTATGATGTTAAAGAGTGGCTTTAAAAAAATATACGGGACCGATTGCAACCGGAATGCTATTGCCGGACTTAAAGAAAGTCTGGAAAAAGATGCCTTCCAATCGAAAATTGAGTTAATGCATGGTGACCTGTTTTCCGGCATAGACATCTTATCTGAATTGATTGTATTTAATCCCCCCTGGCTTAACGCCAACCATAATTACGAAGGCCTTGACAATGCAATTTACTACGACAATGACCTTTTTCCCCGTTTTTTTTCCGAAGCACAAAAGAATCTCCTGCCGGACGGGAGAATTGTCCTTCTCTTTTCCAATCTGGATAAGATTACCAGTGTCAGCAGCACACACCCCATCGAGACAGAATTATTGCAGAACCGACGCTACAGCAGGGAACTTTATCTGCAAAAAAGTGTTGGTCCTGCATCTGAGAGTACAAGAAGAAACCAAACATGGCGCAGTACCGAAATGGTTGAATTATGGGTGTTGCGATTAAACAAATAAGGGCATGCATTTTGTTTGTGTTTCATATGTATTTGCTATGTTACCGCAATTTTTATAAATTTGTGACATTAACTTTTTGAAATAATTTTACAATAATTATGATTTTCCAGATTCTAACAGCTATAAGTCAGGGGTCAATCGAGGCTGCTGCACAGGTTGGTGCTCCCGTTAAGTCGGAGCTCTCTTTTTCATTAATCGATATGGCATTTAAAGGCGGATGGCTCATGATTCCTCTTTTCGTACTGTCTGTTCTTACAGTTTATCTTTTTGGAGAGCGATGGTGGGCAATTCGGAAAGCCTCTCAGATAGATGAGAACTTTATGAGAAATATCCATGATTATGTGCATGAAGGGAAAATCAAGGCTGCTGTAAATCTTTGCCAGTCGCAGGAGACTCCTATTGCAAGACTTATTGAGAAAGGTATAGAGAGAATCGGCAGACCTTTGACAGACATTCAGACTGCTGTGGAAAATACAGGTAATGTAGAGGTTGCAAGGCTGGAAAAAGGGCTTCCATTCCTGGCCACAATAGCAGGGGGAGCACCTATGATAGGTTTTCTTGGAACAGTTATTGGTATGATTCAGGCTTTCTACAATATGTCCCAGGCAGGAAATAATCTTGATATCACACTCCTTTCCGGAGGTATTTATACAGCAATGGTAACAACCGTTGCAGGTCTTATTGTCGGTATTGCTGCATACTTTGGATACAACTTTCTGGTAGCAAGAATCGACAATATTGTCTACAAAATGGAGAGTTACACAATTGAGTTTATGGATCTTCTCCACGAACCTGCAAATAAATAGAAACTATGGCATTAAGGCGTCGGGCAAAAGTGGAACCATCATTCAGTATGTCGTCTATGACTGACATTGTGTTTCTTTTGCTAATTTTCTTTCTGGTAACTTCTACACTGGTAAATCCAAATGCTCTCAAGTTACTGTTGCCAAAAAGCAGCAACCAGGTCTCTGCAAAAGCAGCAGTAAGTATATCTATCAAGCACTATCTGCCATCCAACACATTCTCTTATCACATCAACGGCATTAACGTACCGGTACCATTTGGGGAGATTGAAGGACTGATTCAGCAACAATTGAAAAGTGTCGACGATCCAACCATTTCTCTTAATGTAGACAAAACAGTTCCTATGGAGCAGGTTGTCAATGTAATGAATATTGCAAAGAGAAATCAATACAGAATAATACTGGCTACGGCCCCCGAATAACATGTACAAGGCACCAAAGAAGACAGGAAAGGAAGAACAGAGAGCCAGGGTAATTGGCCTTGGTATGACTGTAGCTATACATCTTCTTGCACTTGTGCTCTTTTTTTCCACTGGATTCAATATAGTATACCCCCCTCCTGCCGAGATGGGAATTGAGGTAAATCTGGAAATTGAGCCGCCTAAGATAATTGAAGTAAAAACAGGAAATGAACCACGTGTCGAAAAGCCCAATCCTGAAAAGGAGATAAGATTGGTTCAACGTTCTGAATCAGCCACTAAGGGCAATCTGGCCAACAAGGGTGCAGAAAGCACAATGGGAGATAAAAGCGATGTGGAACAATATGAGGCTCCACGTCCAAAACCAATTAACAAGCGGGCACTTTTTCCAAGCGCTGCAAATGCCGATTCTACTGCTCCACAGGTTGCTAAAGAGATAAGTGAACGCCTCTCCGCAGGACACCCTGAAGGAAACACAAGGGTTGGAAGTCTTGAAGGGGAACCATCTGCAAGACTTGCAGGCAGGAGCCTTATGGGTAATCTGCCCGAGCCTGAATATGCAGTTAATAAATCCGGCAAAGTACTAGTCAGGATATCAGTCGACCAGTTTGGTACAGTTATTAGCGCAACCCCTGGAATAAGCGGGACCACTGTTCAGGACAAAACTTTGTGGGAAGCTGCAAAGAAAGCTGCACTAAAAGCTAAATTCAACGTCAGCTCAGCCTCTCCAGTCGTACAGGAGGGTACAATTACATATATTTTCAAGCTAAAATAGTAAGGAGAAATCTTATAAAAATAAGATTATTCGTATCTGAGCGCCTCAATAGGATCGAGTCGGGATGCTCTCACCGCCGGAATATAACCAGAAGCTATGCTTACTATCAGGCAAACCATAACTCCAAAAAACATCCATAGCCAAGGCACAACAAACGGACTTTTCATAATGGCACCGGTTATGTTGCCTACAATAATGCCCAGGATTATTCCAAATAACCCTCCTAGCTGGCCAATGACAATAGATTCAAAAAGGAACTGCTGTTTAATTGTTTTCGAGTTTGCACCCAATGCCTTACGGGTTCCAATTTCCCTTGTCCTCTCCTTTACGGAAACCAGCATTATGTTCATCAGCCCAACTGCAGCTCCCAACAGGGTAATTATACCAATGATAAATGCAGCTATGGTAACGTATGACATTATCTTCATTACATCTTCCATAGTTGCATCCGATTTTGCTATCCTGAAATCAGATTTATCCATTGGGCTCAATCTTCTTACAGATCTGAACATCTGTTCCGCTTCGTCAATTGCTTTCACCTGATTGACCCCTTCCTTAGGAATTACCCCAACAATATAAAAAGAGTTATCGTTTAGAAAAGTGGTTCTTGCATTTGAAATAGGGATCCAAACCTGATTATCTAACCCTCCCCCGAATGTACTGCCTTGTGATTCAAGCGTACCAATGACCTCATATCTGACAGCTCCTACAGATATGATTTTCCCGATAGGATTGACTCCTTTGAAGATTGACGTTACAACACCCGAACCAATAACTGCGTTGAACGAAGCAGCCTCGATATCTCTGCTGTTCATGTTCCTTCCGGCTGCTATCTTAGCTCCCACATATCCTATATAACTGTTATCCACTGCATTTACTCTGAATGTAGGATTGGTTTTATTTGAGCTATACTTTATAGTTGCATTATTGACAGCTGTTGCATAAATTGTTGTAATGGCAGGTATGGAATAATTTGCTACAAAGTCAGTTGCCTGTGTATACGTAATGTTCCTTCTGTTTATCACCCTAGTGCGTCTGTCCCCCGACTGGTCGTCAGAAAATTGCGATCTTATTGAAAAAGAGTTGGCCCCCATCTTGCCAAAATTCTCTTTCATTAGAGCCTTCAAAGAATCAGTCGCTGTAAGAATACCAATAAGAGAGGTAATTCCAATTGCAATAATCATAATAGTAAGGATTGACCTCAGACGACTGCTCAATATTGATTTGATTGAAACATTGAAGTTCTCTCTTAAAAGAGGTGTTAAGCCCAGTTTATGGACAATTATTGATTTGATTGATTGCATTAAAACGTAATTACGCTAAATAAGTATGTAAAAGTAGGAAAATATATCTTATTGACCTAACTTTGCCACCGAATTGTATTTAAATGAGAAATAATCCAAAACCAAGTCGTGCCGGAGCTAAGCCTTCAGGCAGACCAAAAAAAGCCTATGGCAGCCGTGATGGTAAGCCATTTGACAGTGAAAGACCAAAAAGGTCATCTGATTCAGAGAGACCAAAGAGAAGTTATGGCAGCCGTGATGGTAAGCCTTTCGACAGAGAACGTAAACCATTTGATGGTGACAGACCTAAAAGAGCATACGCACCCCGCGAAGACAAACCATTTGACAGAGATCGCAAACCATACGACAGCGACAGACCTAAAAGAGCGTTTGACTCGGACAGACCTAAAAGAACATACGGAAGCCGCGACGACAAACCTTTTGACAGAGAACGTAAGCCATTTGACAGAGATCGCAAACCATACGACAGCGACAGACCTAAAAGAGCATTTGACTCGGACAGACCTAAAAGAACATACGGAAGCCGCGACGACAAACCGTTCGACAGAGAACGTAAGCCATTTGACAGAGATCGCAAACCATACGACAGCGACAGACCTAAAAGAGCATTTGACTCGGACAGACCTAAAAGAACATACGGGAGCCG
>Ga0209417_1001662_pt1 | contig 39606 bp, 44 predicted proteins | sample RifGroF2_FD_184002 | JGI IMG/M metagenome (GOLD analysis project Ga0209417, IMG submission 184002) | Groundwater microbial communities from Rifle, Colorado, USA - Groundwater F2 (SPAdes) (version 2) | ecosystem: Environmental > Aquatic > Deep subsurface > Groundwater | place: Rifle, Colorado... | reverse complement strand
TTAACACAGTGATGCAGTTTCGTATAATGCTGAGCTACTGTATAGTTTTCTGTTATGCGATGAAGATTGCTGATACGGTTTTCCTGCTCTGAGGCCAAGCTATTTAGTTGTTGCAGCCGGAGGCTGATCTCGCGGTGCAACTTCGGAAGCTGAGAATTATTATTTTGTTTCTGATGAGGCATATGATTTTTATGAATGTGATCGGCAAGATTATGCAGCCTTTGACGCTGCTCTTTGAAAATTATGCCGGAAGGAAGAAGAAACTTAAGGCGATGCAGAATTTCTTCCGACATTTCAGGATGCCCGTGAAGCCACTGCGCCTGCCTATGAAGATGATGCAGGCATTTCTTTACATGACCGCAGAGCATACAATCCTGACGATGACGGTCTTTACTGCAAGCCAGGGATCGGCTGTGTGTAATCCAGTGCAATGGATTGCTGTATTGCTGTAAGATTATGCAGATACCCGTAAGAAATACTATGGTTATGATAAGTTCGAATATCATTAGTAAAAATGTCGAGCGGTATGTTTTTAAAGATTACGGAGTAAACGGGATAAAAAAACAATATTTTTATCCAGAGGCTCTTTAAGAAATTATCTCAATTAAGATTGCCATAATGCCGGTTATTATGAGGCTTTTCTTTTTCTGTCTTTTTGGCATTATCATTTGCCAGCCTTTTGATAATTTCCTCGAACCAGATTGGCTGAGTTAAATAATAATCACGTGTTAAGCTGAGAGGCTCAATTCTTTTTTGATAAATTTCATCGGCTCCAGGGGGCTGAACAATTCCGTCTATGCTGCTGCTTGCAGGAATAGACCCGTTATGCGAAGGATTGTATTGCGTGCCTGTGATAGAAGCAGCTAATCGGTAATCTTGTTTCTTATAATCTTTATTCTGAGCGGGATTCTTTTTATAGGCAACCATTTTGATTACTTATCAGTAATAAAATAGAAGTCTAACATTATTTATAAATGTATCGAAAAAACTGCGTACTCTTTATAGTTTTTCAGGAGTAACGTTATGTGCCTTTGCTTTCTGGGCAAGTAAATTTACCAAAGAAGGGTCATTTTGAACCAGGCGGTTCATAAAGGAATTCATTTGCTCAAATTTCTCGCTGACGTTCTTCATCTGAGTTTCCTGGGCAAGCAATCGCTCTTCCATTAGAGTTCTGGTTTTTCTTTCTCGTTCCAGTTCCAATTCAAGTTTGCTCTTTGCTTCTGAGTCAATTAGTAAATCATCCTGGCTGATGGTATCCTGCATACCAAGGAATTTAGTGTAATAGTTCACCATCCTCATTTCCTTCCAGCCGAAACGGTACAGGTAGGCGTTTACATTTTTGTATCTTGTTCTCCAGTAACATGCGGCGCTGTGCCGAAAATCATAGGGTCTGACTTCTTTTATACTTTTGCCACCTTTGGTAGATTTGTCTCCAAGAACTTTTACAAAAATCCTTTTTAAATAACGGCTAAAACTCCACCAGTCCAATTGGAAGAAAGGTTCATCTGCTTTTCTCCCTCGTAAATACTCTGATAATAATTGCGAGGAAAGCACTAATTTAATCTTCCTGCCGAAAGTCTTGGCATAACCGTCTTTAATATCCAGTTCATAAATTTTATTATCTTCCATCCAGTGAAAATCACCTACCTTAAGGCTCATCAATTCAGTTGGAGATCGGATTCCTGAATCAAAAAGAAGCCATAGGTACGTGCGGTACTCGAATTTACAGTGGTTGATTACAGTTTTCAGTTCATCTATGGTAAAGTATACGAATTCATTTTCATTTCTTTCGGACTTATCCAAGTCCATTGTAATATCCTTTATAGTTCTATCATGCTCCAGTTCCCTTCTTTGGAACCAATGCCAGAAGGCCTTGAATACTTTGATATAATCTGCAACGGATCGGAATTTTTTACCGTTTCTGCGTGTGAGCTCACCATTCTCGATTTTGTTGAAGAATGAAAGAACCTGCCTTCTGGTAGCTGTCCTTATGTCAGGAATATCAATGTTTTCCAGAATCCAGGTTATACGCTGGCGAATGGTATTTAGCCGGATGTAGCTGAGTTTGCCTCTTCTGGCCACGTTATAGCCTGCCTCCATGTCGAGAAGATATTCGATAATCAAGTCATGATTGATTTTAGAAAGATTATTGCCATACCGTGTAGACACTTTTAGATTCTTTTTCCACTGTTCCCAGCGTGGTTTATTATTGAAAGGATCAGCTTTTTCGACCATAAAATTAGGAAAGACGCAAGACTATATAAATCTTGCGAAAGTCCCCAAAAAATTGGACATAAATACCTTACGCCCCGGCCGGAGGCGATGTATTTTTGTCCAATATCCCCAAAATGAGATGAATTTTGTATACTGGAATACAAAAGTAGGGATATTATAATATCTAGCATTTTCAGACAGGGGTGCTCTTTTTGAGAGATTTGAGTCTATTTATAAAGTTTTGCTTCCTATGCTTCTTATAGGAAAATCATTTATATATGTTTTCCGGTAGTGCTGTCATAAATTTTTAGATGATAATGTTGGTCGGGGATTTGCTCCGGGAAATAGTGAGAGTGGATTTTTGAGGGAGAAAGATTTTCTTTGATTTTTATTGTAAATGACAGCTTGTAATTATCTGTGACGCTATTGGCAGTATTATACATCCATGATGAAAACACGTTTTTAAGAAGCTCTTCTATGTAAAAATCAGGCACATATCTTTTCGTGTTTGGCAGGTTGATACAAAACATAGTTGGTCTGCCGACTGAACGCAGAATACTACGATAATAATCATTGTGGCCTCCAGGCAATTTTAATGCCCATGCATGAAGAGTTTCACTGCCGTAAATCAGATAATGACCGCAAAACTTTATAAGATGCCGATCATCCAGGCCAACGTATAATTCACCGTTATCAATTAACTCTGGATTGGAGGATTCTGATTCGAAAATCTTCTGCAAATGCGATTTTTTGAGATATGGGAGATTACTTCCCAGGAAAATTTCGCAAAATGTAGCAAATAACCTCTGGGGGGTGTTTACAAGCAATCCTTTTTCATAATAGACTTCAGGATTGATAGGACGACAAGCATGATAAACACGCAAGAACGGGAAATTTCCCCTGAAAAGTTTTTGGTGAACAGGTGTTAGTATTTCTTCCTCAGAAAGTCCTGATAATGAGCAGAAAGGAGTAAAAAAGTGAGATTCAATTGAGTGTTTGCTTTTCCTGGCCTTTTTAATAAGCGCCGAAGTTAGCAGGGAAGGATAAATTAGATTAGGTTTTTTGTTCCAGGAGATATAATCTTTCCACTCAAACAGCTTATCAGAGGCTATTGATCCCATAAAACCTAATCTTAGATTCTTTCTATTAATGCTTTTTTACTTTATATCCTAATCGCAGAAAAAATCAAGCCTGTGAACAATAAATTTCTGGACGAACTTGTTATCATGTTTTCAATTTAATATCAACGTAGTCATCATACTCGTGCATCAGCCTAAAAAGACACCTGTTTAAAATAACTATAGCTTCATCTTTGCTTATGCCTTTGAGTTCAAAGCCTACTATTTTCTGGTTTTTTGATTCCTTGATATGAATTATAAGCTGTTTGGATTTCATGGATACCGGAATATCAGGTTATATTTATTTGTTACGCTCATTGTTACGCTGATTTAAATTCTGATTGTTACACACCCCTTTAAATTATGAACAATGAGCTGAAAATCTTCCTGGCAAGAAGCAGAGTTCGGCTGGAAGTATTAAAGTTTTTGGATACAGAGCCGCAGATAGCATCATTTCTGGCAAAGAAAATGAAAAAACACAGGGAAGTGGTCAGCAGGATTTTTCTTGATCTGCAAAAACACAGACTGGCAGTCTGCACTAATCCCCATGCCGCCAGTTTCAGGATTTACAGGATTACAGCAAGAGGCAGGAATTTGCTGAAGGTATTTCTGAAACTATAGATGTTATCCGTAAATGACAACTCATCAAGTTGATATCTTTTGTCTACCGGCGGATAAATGCGGAGCATGGTAAGTAGATGCCGCGGCTTCCTATACCAGAATTCCTGATTATGGCGATATTACTTCATAAATCCGCATTTAGAGGAAAACCTTTCCATCTATACCATAATTTTATTTCAGGCGATGACCCTTCCCTAATGAGAACAGAAACATTCTTCTCTTTCATGGAGTGGCTTTCCCTCTGCCATTTACGTTTTTTGCGACTTTGGTTCACAACCATAAGATTCAAAAAATCGTGTGGTAACTCTATATTTTAATTATACTAGCCGCTTAACTATTTATTTTTTGGAACGTATAGATTTCCTAAAATCTCTTTTTAAAATTACAACGCCCATACTAAACAAGAAAAGCGTAGACGGCTCAGGAATAACATTGAAATGATATGCAGCAATAATACCCGTATTTGCAGTGCCCCCACTCCCTGAAGCCGGAGGTGTATAAGTACTACAAGAGAGTATTACCTCAAAAGAATTTGTGAAGGAATAACCCTCCTTTGGAAAAACAAAAAAACCAGCCCCACCTGATCTCCAAAACCCGCTTGCATCACAAGAACGGGTTGCAACTATGTACGAAGTGCATTGTTGTTCGTGAACACCAGATGGAGATGATAGAACCAGTCCTGTGATATCGGGACTATAAAGACTTTGCTCGTAGAAACGTGGGTAAACGTTTAAAGTTGAGACATCAATATTGTTAAAATAAATTGACCACCGGATATAATCTGTATCTACAGCAAATCCACCATAGAGTAAAAGTCCACGCTGGGAAAACTTATTTAAATCGACGGTTGGCCCTTGCCCAAAAGCCCAAGCATAGTCTCTATATATCCATTCTGACTGCGACATATCATACTCGTAAAAAGTTACTGAGGCGCTGGTGAGGGCAGCGGCAGTACCTGGACAAGTTGAAGCTGAGGATACCAAAAGAATAAGTATGCCTATGATTGTAGCCATGCTTTTATTTCTTAGGCATTGAATAAGTGTTGATTCAGCCGCATTAAAGACAAGCCGGTGTATTCCCGCAGTGTGCCTTTTCAAGGTACCGGATACAGGATTTTTGTATTGGAAACTGCTAAAAGACTTCAAAGCATTCATTCTTACCTCCAAAAAACTTTTCTACTAAAGAGAATAGTAAAATTTTACCTACCACCGTGAATTTTCTATAACATCATCCCGTTCATCAGAATAAGCCTGAAAACTGGTTTCATATTTTTTGAAAAGTTCAATACTATTTGCATTGATCTTTTTCAGATAAGACGCAGCTATCATTGCAGAGGTGATTTTTTCTAAATACCCGTGTTGTTGGGCATAAGCTTTTTTATTTTTTTCAAAATCCGCAAGGTAGCTGCTAAAAATCTCTGCTATCTTGTCTTTCATCTGCGGATAAGGAGCAGCGATATTGTCTATAAGCTCAGCTGCTGATGCATTACAAGGCCTTTGCTTAAAAGCATCTATCATCATAGTGTAGCCATTTCCAACATTTTCCGTACCTTGCATTTTTAAAAGGATATGGCCAACAGTGAGCCTTTGTGAGAAATCGTCAGGGAATTTTATCTTACCTAAAAACACCCTGGTATAGAGCGATTTACCCTGCTCAGAGTTGATATCGACGAGCAGTTTCTGCTGGTCATCCATATACACCGGCAGCCAATTTGGCCTTGCCTCAAGCCCTCTGACAAAATCAGAATTAAACTGTCTGCTCGGCATGAGAACAATCCAGATTTTTTCTTTAGTAAACTCTTCATCAATCCATTTGCCAATATCAAAATAAGTTGGCTTTGGGTTTTTATACGCTCCACTACCACACATTATGTTGTGCCAACGCTGAAATGTGTCTGCATCATAAGCTGTATATGCTCTGCCATCTATAAATAGCAGTAAAGGTGTTCTGCCTGTATTTGCATCAGGAATTTGGCTGTAAGCGATAAACCCGCCGTCTGTCCAGCAATTGAAAATTTTTCCTTGGATATTGTTATCCCTCATAAACTGGCATGCTTTGAAAGGTTTTCCATAAGAACCTGTCATCCTCATAAAAATGCTTGCGAGTTCACTGCTGCCAGGCCATGGATTGAGATAGACTGTCTTAAACTTCGCTCCCGTATACATGCCCATCAAGATAATCAAGCACAGTGCCATAGCAGTGCCAACTCTTTGAGTTATGTAAAACCACCTTAAAGTTATAATCCACTTTATTTTTTCCAAGCCTGTTGCTTTCGCAATATGGCAAATCGTTTTCCTGAATAACATTACTATAACTGGACATGATATGATTGCTGCCATAGGAATAAATAATCTATGCCTGTAAGCGAGATAAATTGCTGTAGCTGCAACTGCAGGCAATATTATGTCTAATTGGAGTTTATTTGGCGTATCGCCTTTGGATAAATCTTTACCACCTTCAATATTATCTTGCTCACATTGCAGCGATTCTTCTACTGTATAAGTTGAAACACCCTGTAATTGCATTTGCTCTGTCTTCTTTTTATGCAATTTCTGCAAATAGGAATACAATCGCAATAACAGAATAACCGCCGAATAAATTATCCAAATCAGTAAAACCAGAATTCCCGCAGCAACCATTATTGTAAATGGTATTTCATTTCCTACAGGATTATTCCATTCGAAGGCAGGATGCCATTCATTGACAGCTTTCCAGAATTTGGAATCTTTCCCGAACATGGAAACAACTGCGTGTGTGATATTTGTAAGATGGAATGGATTGAATATGATTATGCTCAAAAATGCTGTCATTAACGACCATATAATATGTTTTGAGCCTTTCTTATCTACGGTCTTGAAAATGCTTCTGAAGGTCTTTATGGGTAATTTGGTTAAGAAGAAGATTAATCCTGCAAAAGGCACAAAAAGCAGGCAGTAATATACATATCCTTCATAAACATTGCACCACAAAACCATTATGGGGACTATAAGCCAGATAAAACGGTAGTTCTTATATAGCGTCAGTACAAACACAAACATCAGCATTGCGGCAAGCATGTTTGAAAACGCCACTGTTCTTGTATCCAAAAGACTTCTGCCGATTAATAAAGCAAGGCATGCTGAAATTGTTGCAAGTACCCGATTTAATCCAAGATTTTTGCCCGTGTAATAAACTATGATAAAAACTATGAGGTAAATTGTAAATTTTAAATAGACTATCGTATTATAAGAGATGTTCTGCTCTGATATTGGCTTGTCAAATGTTCCGGCATCGGCAAATAATGACTTATGGCTCAGCCAGTAGAAAAGGACATCTCCAAGCCATCTGTGATTGACATAGCCGGTTGGGTGCCAATATTGGACGGTTTTGAGTCCGGCTTTATCTGTAATCCACTGCGCCCATTGTGGCCAATTGCTTATATCTTCGACACCTGGCCCGGCCTTACGTGAGTTGAAATTGAAAGGCTCTACTGTATTGACACCATGGTTAATATAATGCCTTCCGTTAGCCATAGATACCCACGTATCGCCTGCACCTATCATATGTGTGCATGCATAAAATACAGTAATAATTGCTGCTAAAAAGCATATTATGGTGATCCATCTTTGCATAGAAATGCAGCTGATTGCTTTGATTGGCTTATTTACTATCCATACAAAGAAAAAGGCAATTTCTTTTATAATGGCTTTTGGAATCTTAAATGGTTTATTGGCTTGAACATTGTAAAGGGCTGGAGTTTGACTTATTTCAAAGCTGTTGGTATCTGTAAAACCTTTTATGATATACAGTATCAGACCGTAAATTATCCATACGCCGGCAGAGCATATAACACCCCAGATAACCCAAATCCTGTCCAAATCGATCATTGTGCCAAGAATGCCTAAAGCCAGTAATAACGCTGAAAGAATAGCTATCAGCCTCCTAAATCCTTTGTTTTTATTCATAAATAATCCTTTAATCTAAGGCTTTTCAATCCAATCTTCGGAAATCACTTCAGACTCGGATGGCCATTCATTCGTATAATCCGCTTCTCCAAGAGAAACATCATTTCTTATTTCGCAATGTATCACGCCATCTATAACCCAATACCTGACAAAACTGAGGAATGGATCATTAGTAGCTCTGGCTATTTCAACATTGCCGCATTCAGCAAGTGATTTTTGTATGGCAGGAATCAATGGTTTCAAATCTTCCGGTTTATAGAGCGGTTTATCAGCTATAGTAGCTTTCATAAGATATTCATCGAGTTTCTCTTTTTTCAAGAGCACCTTGCGATGATTGTTCCGCTGTCCCCAGGATACATTTCCCCAGACGCTCGTTCTATAAACTATACAACTTGGTGCCTGCCCTGAATATGTTTTGTAAGTATCACACCCGGCAAAAGGCAGAAGAAGCAGAATTGTAACGCAAATTTTTAATGATTTAATCATTTATTGAATCCTTTCAACAGAATATGGAGTTTCTCTGAGCAGATAATCAGCAGGACAGATGCCAAACTTTATGATTTCTGCTTTGGTGATGCCTTCCGGACAGCTATCATTGCCTGATGTTTGCGGCCATGAATTAAGTGAGATATGGCCGTATTTGAAATTGCAAATGCCATAATTTTTCCAGAAGAAAATCCTTTTTGCTTTCTTCCAGAAAACACATTTTTTGCACTTGGTATTTTTCTTTATTCTATCCATAACCTATGAATACATTCTCTCTATTGCATTTTTGGTATCGGGCAGCATTACATCTGCATATACCTGTGTTGTTTCAATTTTTGAATGTCCCAACTGCTTTTGGACAAGCCTTATATTCCATTTGCTCGCTTTCAGAAGAAAACACGCATAGCTGTGCCTTGCCGAGTGGATAGAATACCTTGGTGATAGCCCTGCTTTTTGTGCCCATCTTTTGAAAATCTTCTGTATCGCTCTTGTCGTCATGTGCTTGCCGGTATTGCTTGACAATATAAGCGGCTGACCTGGCTCTGTTGATTCACCGATGCTCTGCTTCCATGATAAATATTGGATGCAATGTTCTTTAAAAGCGCTGCTGAAAATAACCTGCCTTCTCTTCCCGCCTTTTCCTTTTCTCACAATAAGCAATGATGCAACATCGGTTAAGAAGATATCTCCGCAATCAAGCTTCGAGATTTCCATAACCCGTAGTCCGGTTGATAGAACCAGGTCTATGGCGAAGTAATCTCTGACAGCTACTTTGTGATTAAGCGACATCGCTCTTGTTGCTTCCCGTTTTACAGTCTCTATCAGCACGTTAGCTTCTTCTGATGAGAAAAACTTGTTCGGATCCAATAGCCAGTTTCCATGTGTCATTTTTTTGTGTCATAATCTTTCCTTTCAAAGGTTCAGAGTTGGTATGAAAGGCGAACCTTTGATAAACGGTAATTTGCATTTAAATACTTTTTGCTAAAGAAGTTACGGCGATAACGGCTTGATGAATTGAAATTAATCAAACCTTCTGGCGATTATGAAATGATGTAACAAAATTGAACCCAGTAAACTTGGTGAAATAAAAAGTTACGACTGATTTTTGCAGGAAATTATGCTTGTTCTGAGAATAAAAAACGTTCATACTTCATACCAAATATGAACGTTTGTCATATAATACCAATCCGGCCTTCTACTTGCAAATAAGAAAATTCACTAATCACCTATAAGTAATCGAGAAAACACCAAGAATTCTAAATTAAAGTTACAATAGCAGCTAATTCCGTATTGAAAGGATACTATAGCCATGCCTGGCCAATTAGGAAACGAGTTCTTCAAACACAGAAAATCAAAGACAAAGCCGCTTGATGGCTCTGTGCCGGGAGTGCCTTATAACAGGTTCAGAAGCCATCTTACGCCTCCTTTGGGCTCTGGCAATGAAAGGCCGGCAGCATATCACCATGATTTGTATATGAACGGTAGTCCAAGAGAGTACAGGCCAAATATAAATGCGCCTTCTGTTGATTGGAGTGACTATGAAATATATGAGCCGATAGAGAAATCTCATGTATCCAAAGACTTTTCTTTAGGCTTTAATGCTAACAGAAGCGCAAGCACATTAGGCATAATTCCGGAAAATGAACAGAATGCCGGGGCAGATATACATGTTCTAAATACAGTTGCTGAAGAAATTGCCCGCAGATTTCTTGATTTGGCGGATGCTTTAAATAGCCTTCAGCAAACATTGCCGAAAGAACATCCTGATGTAATGAATGTAAGAAATGCCCTTAGTGAAATTATAAATGATCCTGAATCAATGTCAAAGCTTGAAACTTTGGCTGGCAATGACACCCCTTCCAAACTTGGCTCAGGCAATCCTTATGAAATCAATATGTTTGAACAAATTCCTGATGGTATGGAACTGCCTGAAATCCTGGTAATCAAAGATTTCGAGCCGGAAATGTTTTCGGATGAATCTGTACAGCAGACACTTGATGACATTGTTGCAAATGAAACTATGCAGATGCCTGCTCCAGATTTTACTGACAATATGATGGCTGCAATGCAACAGCCTTATGAGATGATAGCAGATGAGATAAATCAGGCAATAGATCAGGTAATAGAGCAATCTATGCCGCAAGAGCCAGAACCTTTTATGCAGCCAGACCCATTTATGGCACCTCAATATATGTTTGACCCGCAATATATGCCCAATTATATGATGCCCGGCCAGATGCCTTTCGGGCCTATGGGGCCGATGTAAATAGAAATCTTTATAAACTCATTTCACTTTCCATCATTAAAATTCACTAACATTGGGTAGTAAAAAAACACTGGGAGCAAATCCACACGATTAAGGCCATATCTGAAAAGGTAAAGTGCCTGCGTGAAGTGATTCCCCGACGATAAAAGTGTATTGGCTGTAAGCACAGCCGCAAGTTCTGTAGAGATATTTTTATTCCAAAATTTATGGCTCAAAATGAGCGGAAAGGAGAATTCTAATATGTTTTGAAAATTAAGTAACACAAAGAAAATCGTGTAAAGGCACATCTGTAAGCACAGCAGATGTGCCTTTTTGTTTAGGTAAATCTGACTAAAAGAAAGGATAGGTGTAACTATGCAAGAAACAATTTGTGCAAAGGTAAATCCAAGACTTTTAAGCAAGGCAGACAGGCTTTTTACAGGCACTGCCGAAGGCAGAATTATAGAGATTCTGCAGAACGCAAGAAGAGCAGGTTCCACAGAAGTGAGAATCTCAAACAAGGATGGATTTGTAACCATCGAAGACAATGGCTGCGGCATTGAAGATTTCCAGAAGCTCTTAGATTTAGGAGGCAGCGGCTGGGATGAAAAATTGGAAGCAGGTGAAGATCCTGCTGGTGTAGGATTATTCAGTCTTGCACCAAAAGAAGTAACAATTACGTCTGGCGGCAGGCAAATCGTTATAGACAAGGATGGCTGGACAGGAAAACCGGTACAGGTAACCAATATTCTGAAAGCGATAAATGGAACTATCGTTAAATTCAGGGATGAAAAGCCATGGGATATGGAACTTGTTGAAAAGCATGCTGTATTTGCAGGTATCAGGGTTGTTGTGGATGGCAAGTATTGTCATAGGATGCCGTTTTGCAGCAGTGAGGCTATGTATTATGAGAATCCCGGCTGTAAGGTTGAAGTAACAACAGAGGTATCCAAATATCACGGCCATTGGGCTTCAAACTGGTATCACGGCAGATTACTGGTTAATTTCCATGGGCAGGTAGTCCAGGTAGACCACTGGCCAAGCAAGAGCAGGCACAGCCTGACAATCCTTGTTGATATAGCAGACCAGACAGATATTCGATTGATGCTTCCTGCAAGGACAAGGCTGGTTGAAAACAGGGCCTTTGAGCAACTAAAGACAGCTATCGAACTGGAGTATTACAAATACTTCCAGAAGCAGAAAACACACACGCTGCACTATGAAGAGTATCTGCGAGCAAAAGAGCTTGGCATTGAGCTTCCTGAAGCTGAACCACAGTACAGGGTTGGCCTTATCAGCAGCGAATATAACGAGCCTGTTGAGATAGCAGTACCGAAGAACTTCAAAATTACTGATGGATTCTTATGCTTCAATGAAGACTGCAAGGATGATATGGCAGAAACAAATGCACATCTGTTGGCAGCAATGGGAGAGTTTAAGGATAAGCCCTTTGTGCCGGTCACAATTGACAGCAGTTATATGGGCTACAGCTGGACCAAGCTGCCAAAAGTGACAAAGGTTGAAGTTGTAAAAGGCAAAGAGAAGCTGCGGTATTCAATCAACTGCGGCGAAATAGCGTGTTTCGATAAGCTGTCGATAACAGTTCACACATCCGATAAGAAAACTTATAGCTCAGATGTTGCCATGGCTGTCATAACAGAGCAACAAAAGGATGAACATCGATGGTCAGAGGAAACTGTATGTGTAACTAAAGATTCGAGGAACCATCTATCTGCCGAGAATATATGGTTCCATCTTGGCGGATACAGCGATGAAGGCGACAGTTTCGATACCCAGCTTTACCATTTTGAAAAAGAGCTGGATGAATTCTGGAATGAATTGATCGGCCCTTATGAAACAGTGAGACAGCAACTCGTAAAAGAGCTTCATCCGCTTTATGAAAAGTGGCAGAAGGTAACGATATTCTCAGATGAAAGCCTTGAGATTGTTTTCAAGGATGGCAGAAGGCAGAGGGTAAATCCGCCTGCTGTGTCTGCTTAAAATCAGTTCAGTATCAATCGTCAAAGCACATCTCTTGCTGTGAGAGATGTGCTTTTTTTCTAAACACATCTTATCAATGAAAGGAAAGGTGAAATTATGGCTTGGAGACCAAATGAACAGTTTATCGAAGGTGAGTTGGACAATACTGTCCCTTGTAAAGTGACCGGATGGATGAGATTTACCGGCATCAAGGAAAAGGTAATCTTTGATTTGGCAGGCGACTTCCATAGGGACATCCGCGGAGCAAGAGTAAGGCTTTACGGAGATGGTGAAGCAACTGACCCAAAACAATCAGCAGAGTACATGAAAAGCTTTTCAAAATTACAGAAAGGCAATGTTGGCGACATGACAGCAGGCAGAGAACCTGTGGATTATGTCAATTATGGCTACTTCGAATGGTATTCTGATGACAATGGGCGAGTTGTTATCGAGCTTGACCGTGAGCAGGTTGAGATTTTAACTCAGCCGATACCTGCCTGTGAATCCGATCCAATCGACAGGAAAAAGCAGGCAGAGAACATGGCAAACTTTTTGTGCGGTATCGCGGCAGCCTGCAACATCCCTGAAACCAATGCAATAACAATAGCAAACACAGAAGCTGTTGAGCGTGCAAAGAAGGTTATCGCCAACGACAAAATCAGGGGCATGAAACTTTTGCCAAAAGAGATTCGTGAGATATTGCCACCACTGTATTCACAGGATGGGAAAAAAGGCAAGGCTGTTGTGTATGCCAAGTACTTTATTTCATCAGGTTCATGGAGTTGGTTTGCAACTGAGGGCGAGCCTGTTTTAGATGAATCAGGCAAGGAAGTCGATTTCAAGTTCTTTGGATTGGTATTCGGCCATGAACGTGAATTTGGATACTTCCTTTTAAGCGAGCTTGAAGAAGTTCGCGGGCCAATGGGTTTGCCTATCGAGCGGGATCTGCATTTTAAGCCAAAGACGCTCGCAGAAATTGCCCCTGAGATGTTTCGGGAGGTGCGAAAATGAAGAGCAAAGATTACAGAATAAGCACTCCCCCAAAGGACAAAGGCAAAGAACCACTCTTTCGGGTTATTTATGCGATTGATGTCGGCGCTGCTGATGAAAGAAAGGCAGCCGAAACCGCCTGGCAGATGATGCGGGCTGAAGATGCCTTTGAACCAATCATGATAATTCTGGATAGCGATGGCAAGCAGACAAAATTAGATTTGTCTGAATACCTCGAATTCAACAAAGTTACAACAGGATTCGTAGTCCAGAAATACCGCAAGAACAGCACAGGCAAGTTCAGGTGCGTTCACCAGGAATTTGTCGCGGGCGATGATGTTCAGTTCGAGAACCTCAAAGGCGATTCAATCGAAATGCCTGAGCATGACTATCAGCCGTTCAATATGACTTTGCTAAGCAAGGATGAAATCATTGGCCAGCTTGGAGATGTGCTTACGAGCATTGATGTCGGCGGAGAGCAGTCGAGGCAGTTTAGCCATGAGATAAAAATCCTCGATGAACTGCTAAGAGACCTCGGATGGATACCAAAGGACTAAACCACAGAAACTCAAGAGTTAGGAGCATTAACCATGACATCTGTTTGTTTCTGTACAGACAGATGTCTCTTTTTATTGAAAGTGAGGTAAAAATAATGGAAACAACTGAAACATTGCAGGAATTAGAGAAACTGTTTTCAGAAACGATGTTGTGTGAATTTGCGGATAATGAAAAAGCCCCTGGAAACAGGCTGATAATTGAATATCTAAAGCAAATGAATTACACAAGCAAACAGATAGAGGTATTACGTTCTGTCATTCGCATGGACACAAAAAGAAATGGTTGGTGATTGAATGATAAATGAAAAAGAGAGGCAAATATGAAAAAGCTAACAAAAATCTCAGATGAGATGATAAACGCTGCCCGTGATTTATGGCCGGATGCTATCGACTTTGATTTTGTCGAGTGCGCTAATCCGGACTGTGAGTTTACAGGATTAGTTCAATTGGGAGATGAGTTTTGCCCTGACTGCAAATTAGACAGTCTTCAATGGGCAGATGAGAACCAGAAAGAATTCAGTTTATAAGGAAAGGTGAGATTTATGTATGAAAAAACTTATATCGTAAAAGAACAATGTCCGGATTTGCCGCCTGTTGAGATAAAGATAAAGGTTTTATCTGAAAGCGGCAAACTCTGGATTCAGCCTAATGGCTACGGAGAAAAGTGTGCTATTGATGGTGAAGGCTTTCCTGTTGGCATTGAGATATGGCAAGGCAGACTTAGATTGATTGTCTTTGATGACATCAACAGCGAAGACCCGCAGATTATTGATTTGGAAAATGCCAGAGAAAACACCCGTATAAAATGTAACTGGTGCGGAAAAGAAATAGAAGCTAATTGCATTAAATGGAAAGGTCTTTTATTTTGTAGCGAATCCTGTCTGGATGCATGTAGGGCAGCACAATAAGAACACTTCGTATCCAAAAACCAGAAACCATGTAAATTTTGAAAGGTGAAATTATGACGAAAGCAAAAAAAGAAATCAATATTGCTCGGTTAATTTATGATGCATATCCGAACTCAGATTTGCTGTCTATAGACCCTGAACAAGACTGCCGCACTCTCCAGACTTTATTGGCGAAAGTAACCAATGAAAACATAGGAGACAGCCTGTTCAATTTTATAGTAGTTGAAATTGTCGAAGGCGGCGAAAGTGATTTAGATGGAGCAATTCGTGTGATGGAACGGGCAGTAGAAGATTTAGAAGCAGTATTGCAGGCTCTTAAGAAGCATCAGTCAAAACAATATAACTTAACAAACGGAAAGTGAGGCAAATCATGTTTATTGTGCAAAACAGTGAGAACGAACGGTTATTTTCTGTGGAACTTGGCTACAACCAGATGATAAGGCTTCGAAAATTGGCCAAAGACAGCGAACAAAATCTGGAACAAACACTAGTGCTTTGTCGCAGATAAATTGATGATATATAGCCTTTTTTGTCGATATATCTAAAAACGGTATTTTGACAAGGAGGCTGTTATGGCAAATGAAGCAAAATATGTTGTTGAATTGACAAGTGAAGAAAGAAGTCTGATTAAGCAGATGCTCAGCAAAGGTAAAGCTGCTGCTTACAAGCAGCGACATGGAAGAATTCTACTGCTGACAGACCAGGGTACTCATGGTGGCAAAAAGATGAGTGATACAGCGATAGCGCAAGTTCTCGACTGTGGTCAGGCAACTGTAGAACGTATTCGCAAGAGTTTTGTTCTGGAGGATTTTGAGGTGGTGTTGGGCCGTAAAAATCGCACGAATTACCCTCGTAAGATTGACGGTAAGGCAGAGGCTCATCTAATCGCGTTAACATGCAGCAAGGCTCCTGATGGATATGATCGCTGGACGCTCAGGTTGCTCGCGGACAAACTGGTTGAACTTAAAATAGTCGATTCCTGCGGCAAAGATACTGTACATCGGACGCTTAAAAAAACGAACTTAAGCCTTGGCTGAATCAGCAGTGGTGTATCCCGCCGAAAGCTAATGCTGAGTTTGTATGCCAGATGGAAGATGTGTTAGATGTGTACCATAGGGTGTATAATGGCAAAATATCAATGGTTTGCCTTGATGAAAGGCCGGTACAATTGATTGGAGAATTACGTAGGGCGATATCAGCAAAGCCCGGAAGGAAAGCTCGCTATGATTATGAGTACAAGCGTAACGGCGTGGCAAATATTTTTATGCTCTTCGAGCCCTTGAATGGCAAAAGACAATTACAGGTAACACTGCGGCGGACGAAACAGGACTGGGCAAAGTGTGTTAAGTGGATGGTTGATGAGATTTATTCTGATGCGGAAAAGGTAGTGCTGGTGATGGATAATTTGAATACTCATAAGAAAGCTTCGCTATATGAAACTTTTGCACCTGCTGAAGCGAAACGTATCGCCGATAAGCTTGAGATACACTATACACCAAAACATGGCAGTTGGTTGAACATGGCCGAGATTGAGTTAAGTGTTTTGTCTCGGCAGTGCCTTGGTCATCGTATGGAAGACGTTGAAAATCTGAATGAACAGTGTAAGGCTTGGCTCAAAAAACGTAATATGCAAGCCAACAAGGTAGATTGGCGTTTTACTACTGAAGATGCCAGGATAAAACTGAAGAAACTATATCCATCAATTGATTAGAGACAAAGCACTAGGGAACATTATTAATAATGAATTAGGAGATCAATCATGAAACTATATGAAGTAAAGGCAACTGAATACAACGGCCAGCAGGAATACTCTCAAAGTAAGCTGATTGCCGCCAGGGACATTAACCATGCACGGCAGAGAGCCAGGAAGTATTTTCAACAGTGGTATAATGACGGCGATAAACCACAGGCACATAATACCGACAACCCCGATGAATTTGAATTTATCTGTGGTTGTATTATCAGGCTCAAGATCAAGAGTATTCAGGAAATTACTCTTGATGAATGGGTAAAGATGCAAATCAGGTTACATAGTATTTCAGAACTGCCGGATAAATTAATGATAAGCCGAATTACAAGTTCGGCAGCAGAGTTACTGGAAGCCTGCAAGGTATTAACCTCTTATACAATGGATTTACTCTATCGGTTAGATAATCAGGTAAATCTTGGCGATGTTGAGGAAATACAGCAGGCAAAAGATGCTATTGCTAAACATGCCAGTGTTGTAACAAACCAACCGTAAGTACAAATCTCTAAATTTTTTAATCGAAAGGAAAATTATGCGAAAGAAGAGATTCTATGCGCGCAGTCCGCCTCAGCAGTGTTGCTGACAGACTGTAAAAAAATGTATTAAAAAAGACTATTAACAAAATTATTGAAAGGAAAATTACAATGAGAATTTTATTTGTGAACAATCTTGGCGCAGGTTTCGCAGATTATGTGAATATTGCTGATAACACAACTATTGAACAGTTTTTTGCTATCAAGATGCAGGATCAGCATGAAGCAGATTATCTTATCAGAGTCAATCGTATGCCTGTCCCAAAGGACTACATTTTGCAGGAAGGCGACCGCGTAACAATAACCCCAACCAAGATTGAGGGAGCGCGACCTGTTATGGCGTAACAGGCCACGCAAACGTAGATATTAACCAATTAGGCCTCTGCTTATTCTTATTATAGGCAGAGGTCTTTTTTTGCGCAAGGAAAATTTTATGAAAAAACAAAAAAATCTTATAAGGCTGTCAAACCTGCTTTTAGACAGCCTAAACGAGCTTAAAAAAGCAAGGTTGCAGCAGATTCAGACAATGATGGATGATTTTAATGTCAAATGCTCTGAAGCAACAAAGGATTCCAATCTTTTTCGCACAGCAGTTGAAAAAGGCTGGCTGATTGGTGCAGATGATATCAGGTCAAAGATAAGCAGGAACATCAATGACTTTTCATATCACCTCCAGAGATTCAAAGAATTTATTAACGCTGATGAGACATCGCTGCCTAACTTCTCTGATATTTATGCAGAGCTTTTGCAGATGGAGCAGGAATTCGGCGATGTCAAATTCGATTTGGAAGGAAAGTTTCTCTCTGTAACAACTGATCCGATTACTCTGGAAGGCATCCCGCTTGGACCATTTGAAGTGAGCCTGCCTATTAACAGGATAAGCAAGCTCTATAGCGATTCTCCTTACAGGGTAATTGCGTTGAAGCCAAATCCTGCAAGCTGTAATGAGAGTGTTACTCACCCACACGTAAGCGATGAAATGCTCTGTGAAGGCGAGGGTCATGTGGCTATAAGGATTGCCTTAGAGCAGGGAAGAATTTGCGACTTTTTTACAATGATTGTAAATATCCTGCAAACCTACAATCCCAGCAGTCCTCATGTAGCCTTGGATGAATGGGATGGCATATCCTGCTATGACTGCGGATGCACGGTGGATAAGGAAAACGCCTATTATTGTAGCTCCTGTGAACGTGATTTCTGCGAGTGCTGCACATCATATTGCCATTCCTGCGATGAAACCATATGTCTTGGCTGCGGTACTGAATGCCCTGATTGTGGTGAGCTTGTATGTGAAAGCTGCCTGATTGAATGCAGCCAGTGTGGAAGCCGGCTTTGCAGATGCTGTGCAGAAGAAGGCGATTTGTGCTCTGAGTGCAGAGATATTGCTGAAGATAATGAAAATGTTGAACAAACAAAAACTGATAATGAAAAGGAAAATAAAAATGAAAAACAAGACAAATGTTCAAAAAAACGAAAAGCCAATGCTAAGGTTTAGTCCGACAGCATGGGCAAAATTACTGTTTATGCGTGATATGACAGGTAATGAGGTCGGCGGTTTTGGAATAACCAAAACTAATGATTTACTGTTTGTTACAGACTTTTCGCTGGTAAAGCAGAAGGTAACTTGTGTTTCAGTATCATTTGATGATGAATCTGTGGCTAACTTTTTTGAAGATCAGGTTGCAGCGGGCAGAAAACCGCAGGAATTTGCCCGCATTTGGCTGCATAGCCATCCTGGAGATTCTCCCGAGCCGAGTATGACTGACGAGGCAACATTTGCCAGAGTTTTTGGGAGTTGCGATTGGTCTGTAATGTGCATTGTAGCACAAGACAGCAGTACTTTTGCAAGGCTTCGGTTTAATGCAGGTCCAGGCGGTGAAGTGAAAATCCCTGTCTATGTTGATTACGGCTGTGAATTTGATGCTACTGATTTTGACCTCTGGGTACAGCAGTATAAGGCCAATGTTTTCCAGGAAGAGATTTTCAAGCCGATAGACAGCAAAGAGCAGGCGGCTTTGCAGAAACAGTCATGCAGCGGTTTATTTGCCAGGAAAAACGCAGGTGAGGTTTCGTTTCTTTCAAGCGATGATTTAATCGCTGAGTTAGACAAGATGGATCCCATAGAACGCCAGATATTCATGGATGAACTTGCTGTCAGAAATGATTTCTGGAATGAAGAAGGCGAGGTGCTTTATGGATGATAGATTTTCAAGACAAGCAGATATAGTGCCTCGTGAAAGGATAATGGATTGCAAGGCAACTGTAATAGGTGTTGGTGCGATTGGTCGGCAGGTTGCTTCGCAGCTTGCAGCTATCGGACTACCTTGGATGCAGCTTTTCGACCATGATGTTGTCGAAGAAAGCAACATCGCAAGCCAGGGATACTTTGAAGATGATTTAAAGCGTTCCAAGGTACATGCTACGGCAGATATATGCCACCAAATAAATCCGAAACTGGAGCTTCATACAATCGAAGAACGATTCAAACGTTCGGCTCTTGTTGGTAACTGCGTTTTTTGCTGCGTCGATAAAATTGAGACACGCAAACACATCTGGGATGCTGTAAAGGACAAGGCAAATTTCTTTGTTGATGGAAGAATGTCTGCTGAAGTTCTGCGGGTAATAACAGCCTGCGATGAAAAGAGCAGAAAGTATTATCCGCAAACGCTTTTTTCTGCTGAACAGGCACAGACAGGCGTTTGCACAGCAAAAACCACGATTTACTGTGCCAATATTGCAGCCGGCTTTATGCTGGCACAGTTCACCAAGTATCTTCGTATGCTGCCGGTTGACTCTGATATCCAGATTAACCTTCTGGCTTCGGAGTTAAATGTCGGCAGTTGTTAATGTTAACATTTAAAAATGCTTAGCGATGTTTGGCTATCGCTAAGCATTTTTAAATGAGGTGTGTAACCATGGAAAAACAAGAAACAAATGATAAACGAATAAGAACAGTCCGGCAGCTTAAAGAGCTGGCAAAGGATGAAAATGGTTTGGACTGTTTCATCCTGCTCAATGGAGGTCTGAGAAGTTCAAAGCATATCAGATACTGGCCTGATGATAACAGTTTTTATGTGCTGAATCTCATTGACGGCAGTGAGCAGGAATTGACTGAAAGCCAGATTCTTGACAAAGAGTATTCCAATATCGGCGAGGCAATGAAAAAAGGCGCTTTAATTATGGATGAGGTGTAACTATGTATTACAAAGAAGTTGATAAACGATATAAGGAAACAATGGTCAAATTTCTTAAAAACCATTTCAGGTATAACACCATGAGCAGCTGGAATAAATCAACCAGCTACGCAAATAACATCAAGCTACATAATGTTGATAAGCCTGAAGATGTTGACAATGACACATGGTATGACATGCTCTCCATTACAAAATGGCAGGAAAAATTAAGTGAGCTATTGGAAGATTTTGGCAGAAGGCATGAATGGCAGTGGCAGGCAGGCATAAATGGCAGAAGCGGCGGATATATTGTGCTTTATAGAGGCGGCATAAAGCCGAGTGGATGTAAAAGCTACTGTACACACTGCGGCCAGAAGAATTATCGGGCTGTTATTGAGGGTGAAGTTGGCATTTGCGGCAAATGCGATGCCAAAGCAAGAGTGAATTTCAAGCAGATACATATGCAGATTTTTGCTTATCCATGTAAGGATGTTGACATGCAGGAAGATTTTGAAGACTGGACTTCGAGCCGGCTTCGAGAGCGTGTTGAGCTGGTACAGGATTTCGACAAGCTCTGTGATGACATCATGGATGAGTTCCTTGATATTTGCAGGAACTATCGTAGCACCGAAGAAGAAATCCTTGTACCAAAAATGATTAAAGTATTAGAACCGATTGGAGGTAAATAAAGATGGCAAAACAGAAAGTAATGAATGTTTCAGCATTGAAAAAGCTTCTGAATGACATCGGAAATGAAGTTGGCGATGATTACCATGTATGGCTATCATCGGATGAGGAAGGAAATGAGTTTTTACCTATGTTTGAGAGTCCGGAATTGAGTCTGGCTATCGACAAAGAGGCAAAAAGGATTATCTTTTACCCTTCGCATCGATGATTTCTTTCATTTCTTTTTACCGCAGTTGTTTTCTGACTGCGGTTTTCCTTACAATGTAGCGGGAGCTATAAATTTTTTAATTACATAAAAATCATGATATAGGTATAATATATTAAAAATATAACTGTGGAGGATATTATGAAAAAGTTGACACTGCGTGCTACTGTCGATTTGCAGTGCTTGAGCAAGTATATCGGTATTGTAGTCCGTGATGCGATGGAGGGGTTCCATCATAAACATCTCTCTGACGAGCAGATGAAAGAACTTAACCCTATTATAAGGAATGCCGTATTTACCGCATTATATGCTCATACAATAAGTGAAACATCGCCCAAAGCACAGCGGTTCATAAGCGAGAATCTGTCGAGAATACCTGAGTACTGGGAATCGCCTGAATTGCTGCAAGGCTTCGAGAGAAGTATTGATGGTAAATAGGGGAAAACGTGCCAAAGACAACCCGTTTGTCCTTTTCCTAATATAAGTACCTGCTCTTTGAGATAGTCAATTGCCTCATAAAGTTCTTTATCAATGCAATATGCGAGTCACTAACAACATAAATATTTCTATCGCACATATCTTTCCTAAAAGGTTTTTGTTTATATTTTATTTTTTGAGGTTTTCTTGCTGATATTATTGCAATTTTTGCATCGGCTGTTTTCCGGTATAGTTAAAAAATCGTCAATACATAATTTTACAGGATTAATACTTGGGTCGCTATCGCACTTGCAGGCACAGCAGCCATTTTCTAATAGATGCACTTTTTTTATCGGAGTTATCAGCCTGAGATGTTCTTCTGTTATTTCCCCATCATAAGGAACCAATGCTTCGGCGATAACTGTAAAACTCTTACCGCAACATTCAAGTTTGGCATAACATCCATTACTAAACTGACGGGAGCCTTTGTATATTCCAACGGCATCTTTATGCAGTACTATAGCTGTATTTGCAGGTGAGACTTGATATTTATTACCAATGACAAACTCAAATTTATTCTTACCGATATATCCCCATTTCAATTTCCCATCAACAATATCATAGCTACGGCCAGGTGTGTGTGAATAACCATGTTGCACTGATACTATTTTCATTAAATTCATCCTTAAAATTAGTTTAGCAACTTTTGCCTTAATTGCTCCCTGAGTTCGACTTAGATTTTATAAAACACAGAGATGGATGGCAATTTATTTTATAAACGATTATTTCCTCAATTTCAATAAAGCGATTTTATAATCGCAGGTTCTTTTGCTTTTGTTAGCATATTGCGGCCCAATCTCGCACCACATCGCACAAAAAACTAACATGAGAACAGTTGCCTTAGAAGAAATAAAGCGGTTTTAGAATAAAGACAACATTTCATGCAAAGTGTTGCATGTCGTTGCAGCACACTGAAAAAGCCATCCAAAAATTCATATCAGTTACACTACTGTATTTTATGTAATCAAAGAATCAGTCAAAAAACATCCTAACGAATGTGCCGATCCAGATTAGTTGTGGTATGCTCCTGTTACAGTAGTTTTGCGGTGGGGATTATTATGATCTCAACCAAAGCGTAAATTCACAATTAAAGAATATATTGGAGGACAAAAAAATGATTCCAGTAACTAAACCATTACTCTTAACGGTTAATGAGGCCGCTAAGGCGCTCACGGTGTCACCGCGCACACTTTGGAAATTGACCGCAGATAAAAAGATTAGATGTATTCGGATCAATCGGTTGGTCCGGTACGATCCACAAGACTTACTTGCCTATATCGAGCAGCAGAAAAAGTTTTCAAATTATGAGATTTGATTGAATTTTGATCTCAATTTTGTGGAGTGAAAAAGTTATGGCCAGTATTTCACGCTCTCCCGATGGGAGAAGAAATATTCAATTTGTTGGCGCTGATGGCAAACGCAGGACAATACGTCTTGGTCTATGCAATCAACGAATTGCAGAGTTTGTAAAAATGCGTATCGAGTCCCTGCGAAGTTGTGCTATCGTCGGCTGCTCCCTCGATCCAGAATTGGCACACTGGGTAGCATCGTTAGATGATGTAATGCTCGGTAAATTGGGAGCTGTTGGGTTAATTCCGAAAAGGCAGGTAATTACACTCAAAAATTTTGTTGATGGGTATATCAAATCCCGTACTGACACCAAGCCGGGCACTCGCAGCATATATCAGCATGCACGAAAAAATCTCATCGAGTATTTTGGTGAAAGTAAACTTCTGCGGGAAGTAACACGAGGCGATGTCGATGGGCTGCGGCTCTATCTGATCAGCTTGGAATTATCGGAAAATACTGTTCGCAAGCGTTGCGGTACTGCCAAACAATTTTTTCAAGCCGCTATCCGCAAAGATATCATCGAAAAAAATCCATTTGAAGGCGTAAAGGTCGTTGTGCAGGCCAACACCGCGAGGATGTACTTCGTGACCGCGGACGAAGCAAAGAAAGTATTGGATGCCTGCCCTGATGAGCAATGGCGGCTTATATTTGCATTGTGCAGGTACGGTGGTCTGCGTTGTCCTTCTGAATTACTGTTACTCAAATGGGCCGACATTGATATGGTTCGAGGTCGGATGATTGTTCACAGCCCTAAAACCGAGCATCACCAGGGCAAGGATATGCGGCAAGTTCCGCTGTTCCCGGAATTACTGCTGTATTTACAGGGGGCGTTTGACCATGCTCCGGCTGGAACAGAATATGTGATTACACGCTATCGCAGGCATAATTCCAATTTGCAGTCGCATTTTAAAAGAATAATCTGCAAGGCACGGCTAAAACCATGGCCAAAACTTTTCCAGAACCTCCGAAGCAGCAGGGAGACGGAACTTACGGAAAAATTCCCGCTACATGTGGTATGCGCATGGATGGGGAACAGTCAGGCAGTGGCGGCAAAACACTATCTCCAGGTTACCGATGCTCATTTCCAGATGGCGGCAGGACGGGACAATCCGGTGCAAAATCCAATGCAGCATGCCATTGCCCCTGTTGGCGGTGAGGCGCGAGCTGAAATGCGTGACACGAATAATACCGAAAACGGCAAGGTATAACAAGGATAGGCGAGACCTTGCTATGTGATGTAGATATTGTGTTTCTACCCACAAGGATCAGAATTATATTTTTTAAGTGGCGGGTATATAGAGATTTATGGAGAGGGTGAAAAGACTGCGCTGCAGTACTCTTAATCTGATTTTCACATCATACAAGGCTCCGAATCATGTTTTTTAAGTAATGACTTTGCAAACATTTATGGTGAAGTCAAAAAGTTTGCGCTGCATGACACAAAAAAATATACTCTTACAAATGAGGTACTGGTGTCAGCGGTAATACAGCCTTTGGTTGCCAATGGATGCTTTTGCAGACGATATTATACCATTGGCATTTGCGTGAAAGATATTTTCTATGTCAGCAGTAGTAAGGTTGGCGGCAAGTGCGGCGCGTTTGAAAGCAACGATTTCTTCATATAAAAAAAATGTGATATTTTCGGCATCTGTGCCGGCAACTTCCCGCATATTCTTATCGCCGGAAACATCGCCATAGAGGCCTTTTGGGACAATATTAACGTATATGCCATTTTCTGTGATGCGCCTTGCCCGCATTCGTAATATAGGTAAATCCGAACCAAAGAGAATACGTTTGGGGCCGACTGTTTCAATAAGACGTTCAAAAACATACTGATTGGAATTGGCGCTGAAATCAAAAAACATTGTCTTTGATTTTTTGAGTATCTCAAACGCATCGCCTATATCTTCGTTGCAGTATGCTCTGCCGACATGAGCGATGATAAGCTTGATATTTGGATAACGGTTTTCAATTTCCATCATCTGTGCCAGATTTATCGGGTCTTTGAGCCGACCGGTGCGCGGAATATGAAGCATTAAAATTGCGCCAAGTGAATTGAGAACTTCAAGCTGATGATGCGGTGCAAAATCTAATATTTGTATTTCATTTGGAAGAATGTGTGATGGTGAAAGTGAGAGATAAACTTTTGCCCCTAAAAAACCTTTTGCCTGTAATTTTTGTTTAAATTCATCGGCGGGCCACTTTGGTGATGCGAATATCAGAGCCGGGCAGTTGTGTTGAGCTGCTGCCTGAGCTGTGTAATTATTTAGCATGTCGATGTCATCGCCTTGCTCAACAGATGAAAAAATCAGCGGTGTTACTTTCTTATCAGGAAACAGCAGTTTATAGGTTTGTAGTAAATCCTCTATACTATTTTCTTTTGCCACCCGGCTTGGCCATGATGCCATTGCTGCATGAAGGCTCACTGCCGGACTTTTAAGGTTTTCAAGCCAGATGTGGGTGTGTATATCTATAATGCGTGATGGAAGAAATTCCCTTATCCTGGTATAAAATTCCTTATCATAACTTGTCAGTTCAAACATTTGGACCTCAATAAATCAAATTACTAAAAATATCTTGCAAATCATTATACCACATGTTAGATTATGTTCAATAATGTTTTTTAATAACGTAGGATTTAATGTTTTATTGCGGCATAGACATAGGCACAACCAATACCAAAGCGGTTCTGGTGCATGAAGATGGCCGGGTATTGAAACGGCTCATCTATTCGTATTTGCCGACAAAAAATATACACAGATTCGATGCAAAGCAGTGGTGCACTATTTTCTGCGATATCGTAGAAAAATTCAACTCGGAATCAATTGGTCAGGAACTTATTGTATCTATTACATCACAGGGTGCAAGTTTTGTCCTGCTTGACAAGGCGACTAATCCAATTGACTTTGCTTGGCCCTGGACCGGCCAGGCAAACCTTGATACCGTAAAAGAACTGGCTCGCGACCTTGGGGATGTGAAATATTATAATGCCACTGGCTGGCAGCCTCTTGAATTTTTAATGCCATGCAAAATCAGAGAGTATATTAGAAAGACTGGCCGCAGTTTCAAATATCTTGTTACTGTGCCGGACTATATTACTGCACAGCTTACTGGCAAAGCCATTACAGACGCTACAAATGCGCAAATGACAGGATTCTATGATATCAACTCGCAATCCTGGCGTGAAGATTTCGTAAAATGGGCCGGATGCGAAATGAATACTATGTCGGCTGTGAAAAATTCCGTTGGTGTCGAATTTGAAAATGTCAAAACCAAAAGCGGGCGTATAAGTCTGGTAACGAGCTCGCACGACCAGTATGCAGCCATGGAAGCCACCGGTACCGGTATTGGAACAATTATGCTTGGTACAGGCACCGCATGGGTCATCAACGGCAAAAGCCGTGAACCGGTATATGATGACGAGAATTTTTCCATTCATCCAGGCAGAGATACGGATGGCGGTTTTGGTTTTATCTGTACTATGGGACCTGTCGGCCGGAGTTTTGATATAGTTCTAAATACTCTTGGCTTGTCTTATTCCCAGGTTGACACCATAAGCAGTAATCATGACTTCTTTGAATCCCCAATAGGGGCAATTATCATAGAACCTGATGGGAAGACTTCCGCAGAGGCTGTTAAGCAGTTTATGCTGGGCGTTGCCTCACTTGTCCGGTTCAATATTGAACGACTCAGCATAAAAGATTGCATGCAAAAACTGGTTATGACCGGTGGAGCGACTGCAAACAGTGGTTGGTGTCAGATGATTGCCGATGTCTGCGGCGTTACCGTAGAGGCGATGGATTTTCCAGAACTTACCGCCTATGGCGCTGCGATGATTGCAAAAAGGGGGGCAAGTCAAAAGGCATTTGCCTCGGACAGTTGCGAATTCAATAGGGTTATTTATGAGCCTGTGAATAGAAACTTATATAAATGGTATGACAACTATCAGCGTGAGATTTTATTGAACAACGCTAATGGATTTATAATACTGGAGTAGATTATGTGTAACGAAAAAATAAAAGTCGGATTTGTGCCGGTAATGGCTGATTTGTACAACCGGCTCGTTCCTGATCTTAGGCGTCAGCTCACCGAGTTTTGCGGCACAGTCAAATCTCACGTCAATACTAATAGCAGTCTGCGTTTTGAGACATCTCATGTTTGCTGCACTGATACTGAAATTTCGCAGGCTGTTAAAGAGTTTGAAACAAAAGGAATTCATCTGCTTGTATTGGCAATGGTCAGCTACACCCCAAGCGGACAGATAATAAGTTCGCTGACAAAAACCAAATTGCCGTTATTAGTTTGGCCCGCCCAGCCCATGCTAAGGCTTGAGCCGCAAAAATATGATGCCGCTGCAGTTTCCCTCAATCACGGTGTACATGGGGCTATGGACCTTTGCAATATGCTCATCAAAAATGGCAGAAGCTTTGGTGTTCTCCACGGACACCATCAGCAGGATGCCACGCTGAATGAACTCGTTGAATGGGCACGGGCCGGTAAAGCTATATCTGACATGAAAACTTCTAATCCCACCAATATTGGTGGGCATTTTGAGGATATGCTCGATTTGCAGATAGGTAATTCGAAATTCATTTCCCAGCTTGGCATCAAAAAGTTTTCAATAAGCATAGCCGAGTTTGTTGACTCTGCCGCTTCTGTAAGTGAAAGAAAAATCACCGACAGGGTCAGACATATCCGCAGCAGTTATGAAATAGACAAAGGCCTAAACGATGAACTGCTGAATAAAGCCGTTCGCAATGAACTTGCACTTAGGGACATGCTCAAAAAGAATGACTCACAGGCTGTTGGTATCAATTTTATGACTCTCTGTAACGATGCCCGTGTCGCCGATGCTTTACACCTGGCTGCTTGCACTTTAATGGAGGATGGCTTTGGTTATGCCGGCGAAGGGGACTGGGTTACCGCAATGCTCGCACGGGGTATGACAGGCGCACAGTTTGAAACCAGTTTCAGTGAGATATTCTCAGTGGGATACAAAGATAACAGACTCGTGCTTAGGCATTGGGGAGAGGGTAATCCTCTTCTGGCCAGGTCAAAACCTATTTTGCGAGCCAGTGCTTTTCAGGATAAGCATAAAGCCGAATTTGTTGTTATGGATTTTGAATTTTCTCCCGGACCCGCAACATTAATCAATCTTAATGCCAACTCGCATGGTCAGGGCCAGCTTATTTGTCTCGAAGGTGTGATAGAAGATGACCATTTGCCATCTGTAGATGGCCCGCGTGCTGTATTTAAGCCTAAAAAATCTGATGTCCGCGATTTGCTCACATCGTATGCATATAATGGAGGCAGCCATCATCTTGTACTTGTTCGTGATGACTGTGCGGATATTGTTGGCAGAATATCAAAACTGACAGGCTGGAACATGGTGAGTCTATAATATGGCAAGAAACATTAATTCTATAAGCCAAACACAGCGTCTTGGGACTATTCGTCAGCAACTGGCATCAAATGGCGAAGTACTTGTATCAAAACTCGCATCGGAATTTGGCGTAAGCGAGATGACGGTTCGTAGAGATATCGAGATGCTTGAATTACAGGGTGAAGTTATCCGTACGCATGGCGGGGCGGCTTTGGCCAGACGGCTTACTTTTGAATTTACTTTCAAAGCAAATCAGCAGAAGAATCTTGAACAGAAACGTGCGATTGCCGCAAAGGCGATTAAACATATTTCCGATGGCCAGGTTGTTTTGCTTGATACAGGAACCACAACCCTCGAAATTGCCAGAGCAATGGTATCTAAACGGAAAGTTACCGTGATAACAACATCACTGGCAATCGTATCGGAACTGCAATTTGTGGACGATATTGAGACTGTCCTGCTGGGTGGTTTTTTGCGAAAAGGTTCTCCTGATATACATGGCCCGCTTACAGAGCAGAATCTGGCTCAATTTGGCTGTGATATTGCTTTTGTTGGCGCTGATGCTTTTGATGAAACAGCAACAACATACACTGATGATTTGCGGGTTTTAAATCTTGATAGGCAAATGGCCAAGATTGCCGGACGTGTTGTAGTTGTCGCTGATAGCAGTAAATTCGGCAGACAGGGGATGTGTAAGGTTTTTACTCCGAAAGAGTATCAGTTGCTTATAACCGATTCGCAGCTTGGTTCAAAGGCTGTAAAAATAATTAAAAAAACAGGTATTAAACTCGAATTAGCATAAGGAGCTTTTATGTCAAAAAATTTAATTCTCTCTCGTTTTTTCAGCACAGGCCCGGCAATAATTGTTGCATTTGACCATGGTATGTTTGATGGCCCAATACCCGGAGTCGATAACGTTCCATCAATCGTATCCCGCATTTGTCCCGAAATTGATGCGGTTCTTCTTTCGCCGGGAATGTTGAAAGATATTGGCCCGAAATTATGTGGTCATCGTAATTCACCAATGCCTGTTGTGAGAATAAACTGGTCAACTATATATTGTTTTGACTGGAGTTATCATTCAGGTGATACCGTTCAAGCATTTACGCCTGCTGAGGCTTTGCGAACTGGTGCCCAAATGGTGCTTATTTCTCTGTCTCTGCAAACAGGCAGCCAGGAACGTGATGCTAAAAATGTTGAGGTGTTCAGAAAACTTTGCGGTCAGGCTCACGAGATGGGCTTGCCGGTAATTGGCGAGTATTTCCCTGTTGATGATGAAAAGCTTTCTCCGGAACAGATGCATTCTGAAGTGAAGATTGGCTGCCGTATTTTATATGAACTTGGCGCTGATGTGATCAAAACATTTTACACTCATAAGTTTCATGAAGTTGTTGCAGGTTGTCCGACCCCGATTTTGGCTCTTGGCGGCAAACGTCTGCCGACGGATGTTCAGGCTCTTGAATTTGCTCAGGAGGAGATTAAATCTGGAGCTGCGGGTATTGTTTTCGGCAGAAATGTTATTCAATCACAAAAACCTATCGAGCTTCAAAAGGCACTTATTGATGTTTTGAAAAATGGTGCGACTGTAAAAGAAGCTGTAAAGAAATATAAACTTTCATAATTTGTGAATTTTAATTTGCATAACAGGAGTTTTAAAAATGACAAAGGCCAGGAAGCTAATTCGAGTCGGTGTTGTAGGCGTAGGAAGAGGGCAGGGCTTTGCGTATGGCGCCGCCGCAAAGGTAGGTATGCAGCTTGTTGCGATATGCGATACATGGGAAGAGAAGCTTCGTGAAGTAGAAAAAAAGTTCAACATTGCAGCCTATACTGAATATGACAAATTTCTTGAACATGATATAGATGCAGTGATTTTGGCAAACTATTTTCATGAACATGCGACTTTCGCAATCAAGGCTCTCCGTGCCGACAAGCATGTTATGTCGGAAACTTCGGCGTGCCTGACGCTTGCACAGGGAGTCTCATTGATTCGTGAAGTTCAAAAAAGCGGCAAAATTTATATGCTGGCTGAAAATTACCCTTATATGGTATTTAATCAGGAAATGCGGCGTGTTTTTAAAACAGGTAGACTCGGCGAATTTATGTATGGTGAAGGTGAATACGTCCATCCCGACTGTGCTGATTTCTGGAATAGTATCTCCTGTGGACAAAACCACTGGCGCAACTGGATTCCGGCCACCTATTATTGTACCCATTCCCTTGGACCGATTATGTATATCACTGATACATACCCGGTAAAGGTCAACGGCTTTGTTATACCTCATAGTAAGGATGACCCAGTGGCACAAAGGATGCTATGTAAAAATGATGCAGCCTCGATGATATCATTGCGAATGAATAATGGGGCTGTGGTAAAATTGCTTCAATATGGCCTGCGAGGTCATAGTATATGGAGTCGTATTCATGGCAGCAAAGGGCAAATGGAAAACCTGCGGCAGGGAAATACCGCGATGGTCAGACTAATACGTGAACAGTACCATGAAAATTATACCGAACCTGTAGAACAGATATATCTGCCAAAATTTCCTGAACATCACAAAGAGGCGATAAATGCCGGACATGGCGGCGGTGATTTCTTTATGAATTACTATTTCGCGCAGGCAATTCGCAAAAACCAACAGCCATTTTTTGATGTATATCGGGGCATAACAATGGCGGCAGTAGGTGTTTTGGCATACAAGTCGGCTTTGAATGACTCAAATACGTTCGAAATACCTGACTTTCATAAAGAAGCTATGCTAAGGAAATATGCGAAAGATAACTGGTCGCCAGACCCTGCTGATAAGGGTAAGAGACAGCCGTTGCCGAGCATCCTCGGCGACATAAAACATAGCAAATTTGCTGTCACTTATGCCAGAAAAAACTGGAAAGAAAAAGGATATACAGGTCTATAGCAATGTAAAATTGAGTTTTTGAGAGCCTGTTGAGCTAATAATTGAATAGGCGCAGGTAGTAGCCATATAATTGCGGTAATTATCTATCTCCTGGCGCTCTGTTCGGGATGGATATTGGTGTGTCGGTGATGAGGTGATATCTTTCGCACTTTGAAAAGTTGATAAAAAGAGTCCTTTCTTTGGTCGATGGTACTTGAAACGATCAAAAACCATAAAACCAGAGAAAGGACAGAACTATGCAGAACGCTGAATCGGCACAATCGGACAAGAACTTGAATAATGTTATCAAAATTAACGAAGCCCAGATACAGGAGCATCTCGGCCAGATGGCGCGTTCGACGGTTGAAGATACCCTCAATGCCATGCTGGATGCCGAGGCTGACCAGTTGTGCAAAGCCCAGAAGTATGAGCGGAGCAACAAATGCGCTAATGGCAGAGCCGGTCATTACCCGTAAGCTCCATACCAAGGCAGATAAGGTGAATTTGAAGGTGCCGAAGTTACTTTCTATTAACTTCCAAGCTCGACACATTTTTTACGATAATGCATATAATTTTCGAGAGTAACCTCTTCGGGAACGCCGTGGTCACATGTTGGTATATACCCTCCTCGCTGTTTCATAGCCGGCAGAATATATTCAAGATGTCTATCAATAGTGTCTTTGCTTTCTGCCAATACCCGCTTATCAATTCCGCCTGTAAGGACGAGGTCGGGATATTTTTGGCCTATTTCTACCACGTCGCAGCCTGAGGCTACCTCGAATGGACTCATAACATCCATGCCTATTTTTTGGTATATTGGTATTACAGGATTGGCAAAGCCATCGGTGTCAACCTGAAAGTACAGGTGGCGGCCTTGATCGAGCTGGCGGTTTTTCAGATTCGTTATAAGCTGTTTATAATATGGGAAGAGGAATTCATTGATCATATCAGGGCTGATTAGTGGACCATGATTGTAACAAATATCCTCCCCAAAGAATAGTTCATCTATTGTCAAATGTTTTTGGTGCAACGCAGTAACATGGTCAGCCAATTCAAACCATGTTTTCATGCAATCATGAATTAATTCCGGCATATCGTAAAAAGCATATAAAAGGTTTTCAGGGCCAATCAGGCTTCGCAAGTACATATATCCGCCAATGACATTTTGGGTAACCATTTTTCCAAGCCCTGCTTCAGCTATAGCGGATGCCATCCTCTTTTCAATATCGTTGTAGCGTGTGGGACTGGTCGGGTCAAGCCTCCATTTGACGTTATCTTGCCAGGTTCTCATATCTTTGACAGGATGGTTAATGTATTCGGGCATGAAACCTTGACGGCGTCCCCGAAAAACCAATAAGTGTCGGCCTGCGTAGTCTTGAATCACATCATGTTCGCCGCGTTCTTCGATTATCTTATCCTCAAAAGCAGGTGCGAATGCAGCTTCACACCAGCCTAATCCATGAAGATTAATGCCGCCAGGCGGATCATAGTCAAATACTTTCGCAAGATCAGCATCTTTTGGCAAGCCCTGTTCATACCATTTTTCCAGACAATAGAACCCGAATTCGCGACGCACAAAAGGCGCATTAGCTTTTCTGGCGTAGGTGTCGTGAAGCTTTTGAGCCGGTTCACACATATTTTCCCATGGAACCATCGAATGAATGTTGCTCTGGATATTCTCAGGTGTCATATAAAAGATGTCCTTTTGACAAATAGTATTAAATTGTGATTGAAACTGATCTATCAATGGAGTATAATAAACACCGCTAAAGCAATAAAAAAGAGCAAAAAACAATCAGATGGTGATATTACTACAAGTCATCCCAAAACCCTCCGGAGTAGGATGACGATACAACCGAGCTGAACCATAGCGAGAAAGTTTTCAAGATGATATTCATAACGAACAACAAGACGACGAAAGTTTTGGAGCCACGCAAACAGGCGTTCCACTTTCCATCGTTTTTTGTATCGCCGCAATACCCGACCATCTTGAGTTGTTGGTTTCACACGATTCTTTTTGTGGGGAGCAATCAGCTCAACGCCTCGTTCCTCAGCCAAACGTTTATCCAAAGGATCACTGTCATAGGCCATATCGCCGGTTATTTTCTCCGGCACGTTTTCCAAAAAACAGGCATCAAGAGTATTCTCAACAAGAGTTATTTCATGTGGGCTGGCGCTTCCTGCGTCAATGGCGATAGGAAGACCGAAAGCGTCTGTAATGCCCATAATCTTGGTTCCTTTGCCCTTTTTGGTTTTGCCCACACCATTGCCCCTTTTTTTGCAGGAGCAAAAGTCCCATCGATAAAACCTTCGCTGATGTCTATTCCGCCGCGTTTTTTCAAGTCCCGGGCCAGTGCCGTAAGTATTTTGACAAAGACCCCCGATTTGTTCCACTGCTGGAAATATCGATGGCAGGTGCTTTTCGGCGGATACCGCTGGGGCAAATCTGCCCATTGGGCTCCGGTTCGCAAAATCCAAAGTATGCCATTGAGAACATCTCTTGGGTCTTGCGGCGGTCTGCCTGATTTTCCAGGCTGTGCTTTTGGCTTGGGAATGAATTTTGCAATCCGTTGCCATTGTTCGTTTGTTATATCCATGAAACATATATCGGCTCATATTAACCCAAAAATTGAGGTTTTGGGATAGGTTCTAATCAAAATGTGATATAATGGTTGTATGGACCGTTAATTTTCAAGTTGTTAGGCCGCTGCCAGCGTTTGCTAAACCACTTCGCATCGAGATGGAAATCCAATCAGACGTTTCATATTATGTTGAGGGTCGGTAGCGTCTTGGCGATAGATACTGCGTTTTTGTCTATAGCCTGGCAGGCAAAGGTGTCTTCCGAAATAAAAACGGAGAACATCACTTGCTTCCAGGCACTGGCTTTTTATGTGAGGCTGGTGATCCAACTATCGCATATTATTACCCGCCCGGCGAATCGGAACCATGGCAATTCATATGGATTGGGTTTATCGGGGCTTCTGCGACGGCTATGGTGCGAGATATGGTCGCTCGACATGGTGCTATCTATATGCTTCCTAACGAAAAAGGACTTATCAAACGCTTAATGGCTTACAAAAACTATAATGGACTGATTCATGAACTTACGCCCTTTGATGGAGCAGCGATTGTCTCCGAAGTTCTAACAACTCTGGGTAATTGTGCTCATTCACAGGCGACATATAAGTCACAAAATGATCTGGTACGAGAGATTCACGATATAGTGAGAGACAACCTTCAAAAAAAAATAAATGTTATGTATATTGCAAATAGACTAAGGATTTCCAGGGAGCATCTTTCGCGTGTATTCAAGGAACATACTGGTATCGCTCTATACAAATATATTTTGCAGCAAAAGATGCTGTTGGCTTGTAGATTGCTCAAGGAAACGCAGCTTACAAATAAAGAGGTATCTTTTCGCCTTGGATATGGTAACCCCACAAACTTTAGCCGCACATTCGCAAGGATAATACATATGAAGCCCAGCAGATATAAAGTTGCCGGAACGATACCTTTGCTGTATGCGCTTGCCCCAGAATAACAAAAGTACAAATGGCGTAGTAGTACTAATACTACAACGCTACTTAGTGTCGGATTGTTCCGTGTTTAAAATCCTAAGCACGAAACCCTAAATCCGAAACAAATCTAAAATTCAAAACTCAAATGACCAAAACAATTACATCGCAACGCTAATAGAATAGTTTTTAATTTTGGATTTAGGTCATTTGTATTTGTTTAGAATTTAGATATTCTAATTTAGGATTTAACCGCTTATTTCAAAAGCTGTTACGTTCTCACTTATCAAACGATGTATCGTAGTAGTACTAAAGTAGGGGAGATTACCTTCTCCACGGAGTATCACAGTTATCATCGCCGGGGGTTGCACAATACAGCCAGCTATTAAATAACTCTTGCAAGTCTTCAAAGTTAATATAGCAATCGTTATTAAAGTCGCCTTTCAATTTATAACCTAAGCTTCATGCGTCAGCACAGTTTGTAGGTATCGCATGAGGATAACGGGTAACTGTAAGATTATCAAAATACTGTTTCTGTTCCCATGTCAGTCCGGTCAGTTCGACGTAATCGAAAGCATGGAACGGGAGCACATTTTCTGACTGCATAATATGCCAGTTTCCCATTGTCTGGCCGGTAGAATCACTCACGTCACGCCAGCGCGTCATCATGGTGGTGTTTTCAAAGTCCATATTGATGTTTATCTCGACCCAGCCTAATCCGTCGATATCATCACCTTCTCCGGCTTTGTCATAACCCAAACCGGTAATGCTTGAATAAGTTGCGTTATAAGCGGACGGATATATCTGCAGCCATATCTGTCCATCTCCGGTGCCACTCATTCCATCGCCCTGTACATAAATTACAAAACGGTTATCAGTACCCGCATATACCAATACATTAACGTCAACAACGCCAACGGAGACAGGTTCAAAGTTTAGGGCAGATCCTGTCCACTGATTTATTATATTAGAACCTCCGGCGCACTTTGTGCCTGAACTTAAGCCGCCGGCAACAATATTCAGTTCCGAGGCATTGTTGTTTTGGGCAGGTGAAGAACCGTTTCGGCCTTTATGCCAGTCATACTGCCCCAAAGCGAGCGGTTCTCCGGTCGTATAACTGTCCATCGAGTCGAATAACGGTGTGGTATTGGGTATGATCGGAACAAGAGTTATTACGCGTGAGAGGATATCCGATCCGGCACCCTCTTCATAGAAAACCGCCAATATCGAACCATCGTTTAAATCTACCAATGAAGGATATGCGCCATTAACCGTATCGATCGTTAGCGGGCCGCTCCATGTGAAGGCTTCGTCAAAGCTGTATCGCATAGCCGTGTATTGCTGCCCCAGCGAATCGTAGCCGCGATAGCCCAATATGATCACGTTTTCATGTGTACGCATCAGGTAGGGGGCGTCTGCGCGGAAGTTCAACGGAAGCGACTCGCTCCACGTCCAGCCCCCATCGGTCGAAGTAGCGTAGTGCAGTGGATTGTTACTGGATCTTTCAACTGCCCAAAGACTTCCATCCTTTAACTCGATCAGGTCCGTCTCAGCGTCAAGTGATAAACCACTGTAGTTGGGAATGTCGATTGGCAAACTCCATGTTACGCCATTATCCTCACTTATCGCCACCGCACCATAACCCGGGTCTATACCGTAATACAAAGCTGCCACCAGCCGACCACTGGATAATCGGCGTATCGGGGAACTGACACCATAGATAGGGGGGGACAAAAGTTGGGCTTGGGACCATGTAGCACCGGCATCATTAGACCGCACGATATATGTGCCATGAACCTCACCGTCATAGGTGAAAAAGACAACCAGCAACGTACCATCGGGTAATTGCGTAACCGAAGGATCGCGGTCATCCAGCGGACCGTCATAGACTACCATGGACGTACTCCATGTAACCCCTTCGTCTGACGATGTTACATACATAATACGTCCACCATTGGGATAGGTACTATTCGGCAGCGAGATGTGGCCATAACCCTCATAGAAAACAGTCATCAACCGGCCGTCATTAAGTCGTGTTATATCGGGAAAGGCCTCATATCCGATACCCCCGGAAGTTGCCACAACACCATAAGAGCCCATAATAAAATCAAATTGATTCGCACCGCCCAAAACTGACGTTGCGACGAATTGCAAAATACTGCCGAAAATCACACAGTAAAGCCGTTTTCTTGTCATCCCTATTTCTTACGATATAACAATGCTACACTAACCCGCAACTAGCATTATACAAATATATTCGTCCAAAGTCAAACATAATGATGTGCTGCAAATGATGTGCTGCATGCGTAGTACGCTGCGAAGCGCGAGTCAGCATCTAAAAAATCAAACTCTCATCGCCGCAGGCGATTCCACAATTCAAAATTAAGAACTAAAAATTAAAAATTTCACTTTTGCCTTCCCTGTCGCGTCGGAGCGTAGCGAAGACGGACAGCAAAAGACGAATTGTTTACTCGTCAATTTTTCTTGCAAAAACCATATCAAAATTTGTAAAAATCCGTGAAAATCCACGCAATCCGCGGTTAAAATCGTCAAAAACCGTCAAAAAATCGCAAAAACTTTCATTTTTTTTGCATTTACTTGCAGACCTTCAATGCCGTCAATTGCTTTTTGGCTTATAAACCGCATTTTTTCTCAAAATCGCCCTAAAAAACTTCGCAAAAAAGCGCAAGTTTTTTCTAAATTTTTTTTATTTCAGCTCTGAACTTAATTTCCGATGGCGGAGCGGATTGTATATTGCGAAAGTTTTTGTTTTCGCTCGGCGGAAAGCTGCGCAATTGAGGTGATGTTTTTTGATGTCGTGGGGATTTGCCTCGATATTTTTTGTAAAGTCGTGAGAAATAAAGCGGGTCGTCGAATCCGAGCTTCTGTGCAATCTGTGAGATAGACAGTTCGGGAGATGTACGCATATATTCATCGGCGGCATCAAGTTTAAGCGTAATCTGATAATTTTTAAAGCTTGTGCCGACGGTTTCCCTGAATCTGTGTGAAAGACTTGATACGCTGCACCTAATGAGGTCGGCAGCATCGGTCAGCGAGAGCATTTCTTCGGGATGTTCATTCAGGTAGGCGAGAATATATTCGATTGCCTGATTACTTTTCATATTAATCAGATGCCGGGTAACAATGAATTCAACCAGTATCGTAAAAAGGCTAAGAATATTTTCAACCATTTTCGGCGGATAAAATGGGGCTTCTGCATAAGCGGCGGCAAGCTGTTTTAGTGTTTTCTGGTTCTGTGAACTCTTTAACCATGCAGGCGGCTTGAATGTGCGCTGGGTACGAAATTGGCCAATCATAATAAAGCCTATAATTTTTTCGGCGGCATAGACCGGCATAGTGGCTTCGGTCATATTAGCATGACATTGATAGACCACCATCTGCCGGCGCTGGGCGGCGATTAATTGTTTGTTTTGGTCGGTTTGATGACACTTGTATTCAAGCCCCAGCGTTGTGCGTAAAAGACCGCAATAACGGCAGGGAGGAAGATTCTCGCCGATATTAATTTCCATCCCGTCATACGAAAAGAAAACTATACGGATTCCGAATAATCTCGTGAAACACCGGAATACCCGCTGTACATCCTGCTGAAAAATAAATTTAACAGACTGGCTCATAAAAGTTATTATAGCATAATTTGCAAGAAAATCCATAATTTTTGCAAATAATACTATTCCGCCAGGATTTCAAATTATCTATTATATCTGTAGATTGAGTAATAGGCGAGCGGAACAATTATGTCGTATCTTGGTATTGATATTGGTACTACGGGCTGCAAGGCGGTTGTCTTTGACGGCGATGGTTGTGCTATAAGCCAGGCATATCGCGAATATGCGACAATATCTCCACAACAAGGCTGGTTTGAGCTTGATCCGCGGCAGGTGATGGCTGCTTGCAAACAGACAATTGCCGAGGCATCCGGGAAAGTTAAAGCCACCGATGCTGTTGCTGCTATCGGAGTTTCCAGCCAAGGCGAAGCCTTTACTGCTTTGGACAAAAGAGGCAATTATCTCTGCAATGCGATGGTTTCGTTTGATAGTCGCAGTCAATCGCAGGTGAGGGAGTTCACCGAATCCTTTGGTGCGAAAAAATCATACCAGATTACCGGCCATTCAGCTCATGCACTCTTTAGCGTTTTTAAACTGTTGTGGATTAAACAAAACCGACCAGATGTTTTCAAGGCCATTCATCGACTCCTGTGTTTTGGCGATTTGCTGACATACGAGCTTACGGGTATTGCCCAGATAAGTCATAATCTTGCATCGCGCACTATGTTATTTGATGTAAATAAATGTATGTGGTCTGTGCCGATACTGAAAGCTCTTGAACTTGATGAGAAAGTGTTATCGCAGCCGGTTCCGGCGGGTCATACGGTTGGCAGAGTTACCGGCAGGGCGGCTGACGAAGCTGGTCTTAATCACGATACCGTGGTTGTTGCCGGCGGGCATGACCAATGCTGCGGCGCTCTTGGTGTCGGCGTTACAGGTTCGGGAATTGCGGCGTACAGCATCGGTACGGTTGAATGCGTTACGCCGGCGTTTGATACATGCGTTCTTAATAAGAC